>ERZ1740059.165-NODE-165-length-36158-cov-6.781348_pt1 | contig 36158 bp, 25 predicted proteins | sample MGYA00581744_ERZ1740059 | MGnify/ENA primary metagenome ERZ1740059 (study PRJEB43018, sample SAMN04849738) | marine metagenome | isolation source: floating plastic debris | place: Pacific Ocean | collected 2008-08-28 | study: EMG produced TPA metagenomics assembly... | reverse complement strand
GCGTGGCCTCGGTGCCTAGGTCCTGCACCCGGTCGAGGGGAATGCGCCGGACCCGCCGCGTGAGCACGCCCGACGCGATCTCGAGGGCATCCGGCGTCAGCCGGTAGGACGTGCGCGCGTATTCGAGGAGCGAGAGTCCGGTCGAAAGGCCGACGACGAGCAGCCAGGGCGCGAGGTTGCCCGGGTCGTTGAGCACGAGCGCCACCAGCACGATGGCGAAGCGCGCGAGGCGCTCGAGGATCCGCAAAGGGATGGTGCGCGGGTCGAGTCGTCCCTCGAGGAGGATGTCGCTCACGACGCCTGACCGCGACGGGCCAGCAGCGCCGCGCGAAGCGCCTGGGCCCGCGCGGGATGAAGCCCCGGAAGCGAGAAGGTGGCGCCGCTGCCGCCGGCCGTGAAGACGTGAAGCGAGGCGAGGCCGAAGAGCCGCTCGATGGGCCCGGCCTCCACGTCCAGGTGCTGCATACGGTCGACGGGGATGACCTTCTGCCGGTGGATGAGCACCCCGTCGTGGAGCTCCAGCAGACCGCCTGCGAGCCGGAAGCGGAAGCGCCGGTAGCGGAGCGGGGCCACCAGGAGACCCCAGCCCAGGCTGAGGAGCGCGATGCCGCCGGCGACGGCGAGGAGCACGAGCCCGGCCGTACGCGCCTCGAGGAGGGTGATGCCGCCGGCGAGGGTCAGCGGCGCCAATAGCGAGACCACGCGCGGGGCGGCGACGAGGCGCCAATAGCCGATGACGGCCCGGTCGAGCTGCTCGAAGGGAGACTCCACGGGGGGAGCCTAGCGCCGGACCCGAGGGCGCGGCCTGCCGAACGCGGCCACGGTGGCGCGCGATGGCTCAGGCGGCGTCTTCGACGACTTCGAGGACCCGGTCGAGGCGCGTGAGCTGGAGGACGCGCCTCGGCCCGCCACCAACGTTTCGAAGCCGTAGCGTGCCGCCCACGGCGCGGAGCGTCCGGAAGAGCGTCATGATCGCCCCGAGGGCCGTGCTGTCGAGGACCTCGGTGACCTCGAGGTCGAGCACGATGTCGCGCTTGCCCGACTCGCGCAGCCCGTCGAGGCGCTGCAGGAACGCGCTGGCGTTCGTCGCGTCGACGCGCGCAGGGAGCGTCACGACGGAGGCTTCGTCGTCGGCGGACGCGGGAAACTCGCTTTCGGGGGACATGGGACCCCGAGGGAAACGGTCGCTCCACCAGCCCCTTGAAGGGTTCCACGCCACGCGGGCCATACGCCCGACGCACGTTGCGTGAAACGACGAACGCCCCACCGGGAGACCGGCGGGGCGTGCGTCAGGGTGGACGAGGGTCGTCAGATGAGGAGCTGGAGCTGCGTGATGATCTCGCTCGCGCGGCTGTCGTTCACGATGTCACCGTCGGCGTTTCCGTCGTGAATCGGACGGCTGCGGTAGTTGATCGTGATCTTGGCGTTGTGGCCGATGATGAAGAAGTTGGCGCCGACATCGACGACCATGGAGGGCTCGTCCAGGGCCTCGAAGGCCGACACCTGCAGACCGAAGTAAGGCTGAATCTGCGCGCCGAGCGGACGACCGGGGAGCAGGTAGCCCGCCTGCGTGTAGAAGATGTGGCCCGTGCCGATGGTCGGGTATTGGTTTCCGCGGCCGTTGAACGTCGTGCCGCTCCCCGTGTCGCCGAGGTTCATGATGCCGATGTTGCGGATGTTGTTCGGACCGAAGTCGAAGTAGTTGTAGCCGGCGTATGCCGTGACCGCCGAGCCGCCCGCGAGGGGGATGTCCGCGAACACGTCCGCGCCGAACGCGAGGATGTCGTGGAACTCGCGATCGGTCTCACTCTGGACGGTCTCCGTCGCGTCGTTCTGCCAGTACCAACCGGCGCCTAGATTCAGTACCTTCTTCTTGCCGAGATAGGTGCCTCGACGATAGGGAAGCAGGTTCGACTCCTGCTCGAAGAAGGACCAGGTCGCATACCCGACGAAGCTGGGTGTGTTCACGTCGGAACGATAGTCCGCGAAGTTCGGCCCGGGCGTACCGCTCGTCGCAAAGGGCCGATTGACCGCCATCTGCAGGTCGAACTGGCAGAGACGTAGCGTCGAGAAGACGCCCATCTGGCGCGCGAACTGGTCCGACTTCTCGATGACGTGCCAGTTGAAGATCGGCATGTCGATGCTCATGAAGAAGAGCGTGCTGGCGTTTGCCAAGCGTGAGACGCCGTTGAAGTAGTGAAGCCCGGCTCCAAGGACCCAGATGTCCTCGAGGACCTCGTAGCTCGCCCACAAATCGTGGACGAAGAGACCGGGCTTCCGTGCGTTGGAGAAAGTCTGGTTGTTGATGCCCGCGTGGAACATCAGCTGCAGGCGGTCGAGCTGCGCGAGGACGATGAACCGCGAGCGCCGAATGCCCGCGTCCCACGACCAGTCTCGGTCGTCGCCGTTGACGGTCGTACCCGGATTCTGCTGCTGCTGGCGAATCCACAGCTGGTGCCAGGTGATGAACCGGACCCAATAGTCACCGTCATCCGTCAGGTTGAACTTCAGCGCAGGAACGGGAGGCGGCCCGTCATGACCTTCATGTTCGTCCGCCATCGCCGTGCTTGGCACGATTGCGAGCGCCAAGACCGTTGCCGCCAGCGCCGTCCCCACGGCGCGACGGAGTTTCATCCAATCCATCATCACATACCCTCCAGACCGAGCGTGCTCAGTGAGCCGCCGCGGCTGTACCTGCACCACGGGGGATGCGGATCTCCTCGACCATCTCCTGCACCTCCACCGGCGGCGGAGGCGTGAAGCGGCTGACCGTCGCGGTCACGAGGAGGTTCACGATCGCGCCGATGGCGCCGATGCCCTCAGGCGAGATTCCGAACCAGAGCTGGTCCGGCGTTCCGCCCATGAACTTGAAGTAGACGACGTAGGCGACGGTGAAGCCGAGGCCGCTGAGCATGCCTGCGATGGTCCCCTCGCGGTTCGCCCAGCGGGTGAAGATGCCGAGGATGATGCAGGGGAAGAAGGTCGACGCCGCGAGGCCGAAGGCGATGGCGACGACCTGGGCTACGAAGCCCGGTGGATAGATGCCGGCCAGACCCGCGATGCAGACCGCGAGGGCCGCGGCGAAGCGCGCCGCCCGGAGCTCGTTCTTCTCCGAGATCTCCGGCATGAAGACGCTCTTCAGCAGGTCGTGGCTGATGGACGTGCTGACGACGAGCAGGAGCCCGGCGGCCGTGGAGAGCGCGGCCGCGAGAGCGCCGGCGGCGACGAGGGCGATGACCCAGGCGGGGAGCTGCGCGATCTCCGGGTTCGCGAGCACCATGATGTCTCGGTCGATGTAGAGCTCGTTGGCGGAGGCATCGAGGCCGCCGTTGGTCACGAGGCGCTCGCCGCTGGCGCCGCGGCCCTCCGCGAACTCCGGCTTCTTGCCGGCGAAGGGGGCACCGGCGAGGTACTGCACCCGGCCGTCTTCGTTCTTGTCGACCCAGGCCAGGAGCCCCGTGTCCTCCCAGTTTCGGAACCACTCGGGGATGCTCTTCTCGCCTTCGCCACCCGCGTAGCTCGCATCGCTCACGGCCTCGATGAGGTTCGTACGGGCAAAGGCCGCGACGGCCGGCGCCGTCGTGTAGAGGATGGCGATGAAGAGGAGAGCCCAGCCCGCGCTGATTCGCGCGTCCTTGACCTTCGGCACCGTGTAGAAGCGGACGATGACGTGCGGGAGACCGGCAGTGCCGACCATGAGCGCCGCCGTGATGCAGAGGACGTCGATCATGGTCTTGCTGCCGTCCGTGTACTCGGTGAAGCCGAGCTCGGCGTGGAGGCCGTTGAGCTTCGAGAGCAGGGTGATCGTCTCGCCGTTGGCGATCTGCGAGCCGATCTCGCCGCCGAGGTTCGCCCCGAAGCCGATCTGCGGGATGGCCGTGTCCGTCAGCAGGATGCTGATGAAGATGGCCGGGACCATGAAGGCGAAGATGAGGATGCAGTACTGGGCCACCTGCGTGTACGTGATGCCCTTCATGCCGCCGAGAACGGCGTAGAAGAACACCAGCACCATGCCGATGATGACGCCCAGGTTGATGTCGACCTCCAGGAAGCGACTGAAGACGACGCCGACGCCGCGCATCTGACCCGCCACGTAGGTGAAGCTCACTACGATGGCGCAGATGACGGCGACGATGCGGGCGGCGTTCGAGTAGTAGCGGTCACCCACGAAGTCGGGGACCGTGAACTTACCGAACTTCCGGAGGTAGGGCGCCAGGAGCAGCGCGAGGAGCACGTAGCCGCCGGTCCACCCCATGAGGTAGACGCTGCCGTCATAGCCCGCGAAGGAGATGATGCCGGCCATCGAGATGAACGACGCGGCGCTCATCCAGTCGGCGGCCGTCGCCATCCCGTTGGCCAGCGGGTGCACGCCGCCACCGGCGACGTAGAAGTCCTTGGTCGAACCGGCACGCGACCACACCGCGATGCCGATGTACACCAAGAACGTCAGGCCGACGATCAAGAAGGTCCAAGACTGAACATCCATTTGAAAACCTCTTCTGAGACTCGAATACTTGATTAAAGGGTGCCAAGGTCGGGCTGCGGAGCGCGCAGATCACCTGCTCCACGCCCTTCAGGCTGGGATAGAAGGGAGCGGCTTCAGGGAGCGCGCAGAGCCTGGACACCTTCCGCGGTGCACGGGCCCCGGAGCGAGAGCAGCCCGACCTTGGCGGGTATGAGATCTAGAGTAGCTATTCCTCTTCGACGCCGTAGCGCTTGTCGAGCTTGTTCATCAGCGCGACGTAGATGAAGATGAGCGCGACGAATACGTAGATGGATCCCTGTTGGGCGAACCAGAAGCCCAGAGGGAATCCAGTGCCGGGTAGGTTCACGGAGTTCAGAGCATCCACGAAGAGGATGCCGCATCCGTACGAGACGACGAACCAGATGGTGAGCAGGACGCTCAGAATCTTCAGGTTCTCCTGCCAATATGCTTTCCGGTCCATGGTCCCCGACTTCGTTGTGGATTTCGATTCATCCGTCGCGGCGGCGACGGGAAGCTGCATGCCTTCTCTCATGTGCTTTGCCTCTCTGGCAACGCCGGTCGTATCTGACTGCTCGCCTGTCGTGACGTCGTTAGTGAAGAGAGTGCTAAGCGCGGTAGGCGTTCTCTGCACCAGGTTACGTCACTGAATGCGCCCGAGAACCCTCACTGATGGCCGACTACGATTCCTTTGAAAGACCCTCGCTACGTGCCTCTGCACCCCGAAGCGGCGCGCGGAAGACGCACCTCTCCGCCAGCCTCGCCGGACACCCCTGTCCGCGAAGCCCCCACGGGACGCACACCTCGTCCCACCGGCAGGTACAGCAATCCCCGTGCCGGGGTGTTCCGTACCCGAAATCTCTCGGCAATGAAGGGATGAGCGTGGTGTTCGGTCCCCCGGCGCGCCCCGGCCGTGTCACCACGCGAAACGGGCGCGTTCCGGCACGTAACGCCGTCCGGGGCCCGTGCGCCCGGCGAGAGGTTCAGCCCAACGCGCGCGCCGCGAGCCAGCCGCGGAGCACCTCGAGGGGGCGTGCGTTGAGCACGTCCGCCGGCCGGAGCCCGGCGCGGCGCGCGAGCGTCACGCCGTGGTCCAGGTGATCCAGCTCGCCCGGCGCGTGGGCGTCCGCGGCGATCGAAACGAGCACCCCCCGCTCTTTCGCCATCGATACGTACCTCGCGTTCAGGTCGAGGCGCTGGGGGTTGGCGTTGAGCTCGACGGCGCAGCCACTCGCCGCACAGGCCTCGAGGAGCGCCTCGACGTCGAGCTCCGTCGGCGCCCGTCCGAGGAGCAGGCGGCCCGTCGGATGGCCGATCACGGCGGCCTTCGGGTGGTGGGCCGCCCGAACCATGCGCGCGGTGATGGCCTCGCGTCCCTGCCCATGACGTCGATGGACGCTGGCGATGACGCAGTCGAGGGTCGCGAGCACGTCGTCCGGCGTGTCCAGGCGGCCGTCCTCGAGGATGTCCGACTCCACCCCCGTCAGCAGCGCACAGCGATGCTCTTCGGCGTTCAGCGCCTCGATCTCCTCCGCCTGCGCGTGGAGCCGCGCGCCGTCGAGGCCGCCGGCGTAGTGCGCTGCCTCGCTGTGCTCGCTGATGCCCAGGTAGCGGAGACCGCGGGCGGCGGCGGCAGCGCGCATCGTCCGGAGGTCGGCCGTGCCATCGCTCGCCGTCGTGTGGTTGTGGAGCGCTCCCTGCAGATCGCCGCGGCGGATCAGGCGCGGCCCCGGGGTCGCGCGCGGGACGGGAGCGCCGGAGTCCCGACGTTCGGGCGGCGTCGGCCACAGATCGAGGCGCTCGAAGACGTCGTCCTCCTCGAAGGTCGCCACGGTACTCCCGGCCTCGAGGAGCCCGTCGCGCGTCACGGCGAGGCCGCGCGCTTCCGCGCAGGCCCGCACCGCATCGACGAAGCGGTCGGGGCCCGTGGCCTCGAGGAGAGCCCACCCGAAGGCCTCCGGCGACGCGCGCACGAGGCGCAGCGCGTCCGGGAAGGGCCCCGTAGACTGCAGATCGCCCGCCGCCACGACGACCACCTCCGTGACGAGCTCCGCGCCGCGGCGGAGCGGGCCCGCGACGGCCACGCGCTCGGCTCCCGCCGCTTCGAGGGCCTCTCGCGCCTCCGCGGCGAGCCCGAGCGCCTGGTCACGGCGGAGCTTTCCCTCGCGGGAGCGGAGGGCGGCGATGGCGACGAGGACCTTGGCCTGGCTCTTCGCCCCGAAGCCCGGGAGCTCCACCAGGCGATTCTCGCGGCAAGCGTACTCGAGCTCGGCCACCGACGCGATGCCGAGGACCTCGTGGAGCACCTTGATCTTCTTGGCCCCGAGGCCCTCCAGGGCGCGCAGCTCGAAGAGCCCGGCCGGGAGGCCTTGCTCCAGCGTGGCGAGCTTCGCGGGCGTCCGACCCGCGAGCACGTCGCGCACGATGGCGAGCGTCCCCTTGCCGATGCCCTTTTGCTCCGTGAGCGCGCCGCTCGCCGCGAGCGCGCCGAGGTCGCCTTCGGCGCGCCGGATCGCCAGCGAGGCCATGGTGTAGCGCCGCGCGTTGCGGTCCCCCTTCAGCGCGGCGGCAAAGGCCATGCGCTCGAGGACGTCCCGCACCTTTCGCCGCTCGCTCACCCCCTCGAGGTGCCACGAGCGTGGCGCGGGGACAATCGTCGCTCGCGCGGCAGCGCCGGCGCTTGCCGCTTGCGGTCTTCTGCCGGAGCGCCGGGGGCATCTTGGACGTACGGGGCTGCTCGCCGGTCAGCGACATCACGCTGCTGCGAAGGTCCGCCGTGATCTCGGCTTCGAGGGCGTCGTCGGTGCCGAGGAGCTCGCGCCCCTGCTCGATGACCTTGAGCGTCTGCTCCGCGTCGATGGTGCCGAGGTCTACGCCTTCGCGCCGCGCGAGCGCGTTGCCGTAGCGGAGGAGGTTCGACACGGAGCTCGCGCCGCCGAGCTCGTAGGCGTGGAACTTGGAGATGCCGTCGCGGACCAGCTCCGGCAGGCCCCAGCGGTCGGCGAGCACGCGGCCCACGCCCTGGTGGCAGTTGTCCACGATGCGGTACCAGAGCGCGTCGGTCATCCAGGGCTCGCCGAGGTCGGGCATGAGCTGCCGCTCGACCTCGAGGAGCATCGCGCCCACGACGGGCTTGCCGACGTCGTGCAGGAGCCCGGCCAGGTACACGGCGTCCTTGGGCGGCGCGCCCTCGAGGGCGCCGGCGAGCTCGCGGCTGATGATGCCGACGGCGAGGCAGTGCTCCCAGATAGCGCGAAAGCTCTGCTCGATGCGCGGCTCCTTCGACTGGAAGACGGCGCGCACGCTCATCTGCGTGAGCAGCATGCGGAGTGGCTTCATGCCGAGGCGGCTCGCCGCCTGGCTCATGGACTCGATGCGTCCGCGTCCGCCGTAGATGGGGCTGTTGACGATGCGCAGGAGCTGGGAGGCCAAGAGCGGGTCGCGCTCGAGCTCCTTGGCGATCATCGGGAAGGTGAAGTCCTCGCGGTCCAAGAGCCGGAGGCAGTTCTGCGCCACCATGGGCATGCTCGGGAGCGTCAGCCGGCCTTCGACGATGCGCTGCTGGATGATCTCCTCGAGCTTGTCTCCGACGCGCTGGGTGCGGGCCTCTTCTTCGTTGCGCTCCTCGCGCTCGGTCCGCCGGACCTCGACGGTGCTGCGGCCCTGGATGGCGGCGTCGAGGGCGAGGCGGAGCTCCTCCGCCGTCTGGTGCCGATCCTCGGGCTTCTTCGCGAGGGCCTTCGCGAGCACGTCGGCGACGTCGGCGGAGACGTCGACGAGCGAGTCGATGCGCGGCGGCTCCTCGTGCACGTGGGCGAGCACGTAGCGGCCGAAGTTCTCGGCCTCGAAGGGCGTGCGACCGGCCAGCATCTCGAAGGCGACGATGCCCAGGCTGTAGACGTCGCTGCGCCGGTCGAGGTGCGTGTCCCCGACGCACTGCTCCGGCGACATGTAGGCCGGCGTGCCCATGATGACGCCGGTCTGCGTCTTCCGGGAGGCCTCGCCGCCTTCGCCGAGGAGCTTGGCGATGCCGAAGTCGAGGACCTTCACGCGGTCCGGGTAGTCCGCGTGGTTGGTGAGGAAGACGTTCTCGGGCTTGAGATCCCGGTGGATGATGCCGCGCTCGTGCGCCGCGTGGAGCGCCAGGGCGATCTGCCCCGTCACGCTCCGCGCCTTCTCGAAGCTCATCGGTCCTGCCTCGAGGCGCTCCGCGAGCGTGTCGCCCTCGAGGAGCTCCATGACCAGGTAGTACTGGCCTTCCGAGACGCCGAAATCCGTGATGTCGACGATGTTCGGGTGCCGGATGTCGTTGACCGTGCGGGCCTCGTCGAAGAAGCGCTCGACCACGTCCGGGATGGCACTGACGGCGTTGCTCAGCACCTTGATGGCGGCGCGTCGCCCGATGACGCCGTGCTCGGCGTAGTAGACGGTGCCCATGCCGCCGGCGCCGAGCTCCGCCACGATGCGCCACGGTCCGAGATGACGGCCCTCGAGGTTGGCCGAGTCCCGGGGCTGCACCGGGTCCGTCATGGTGCCCAAGGTCGCGGCGGCAGAGGCGGAAGACACGTCCTCACGGAGTACGGCGCGGAGCGCGGAGCCTGAGGGGCCGGGAACCGGCGGAGCTCCCGGGTTCCCTCTCCGTCTCCGTGCACGTCCACGCCACGTTCACGTCCCCCTCCCCCTCACGGCCGGCGGCCCGCACCCCGCTTCGAGATCCCCGTGCCTCCTGGTACAGGGCTCGCGTGCGCGCGCTGGTCATCGGGCTCGATTGCGTTCCGCCGGTGCTGGCCTTCGAGCGCTGGGCCGAAGCGATGCCGAACCTCCAGGCGCTTCGGGCGCGGGGGCGCTCCGGGCCGCTGCGGAGCACCTCGCCGCCCATCACCGTGCCGGCGTGGGCGTGCATGACCACCGGGCGGGACCCGGGGCAGCTCGGGCTCTACGGCTTCCGCAACATGCCGCCGGAGCGCGGCTACGACCTTCGCCTCGCGCGCTCGGACGACGTGCCCTTCAAGCGGGTCTGGGAGCTCGTCGGGGATGCCGGGCACCGCGTCGCCGCGCTCTTCGTGCCGCCCTCGAATCCTCCCCGGCCCGTGAACGGCGTGGCGCTCGGCTGCTTCCTCACGGCGCCGGGAGCGCCCTGGGCCTTTCCCCGGGCGCTCGAGGCCTCGCTCGAGGCGCGCTTCGGCCGCTTTCGCCCCGACGTGCACGACTTCCGAGGCGGCGACGAGGCGCGCATCCTGAACGAGCTCGACGCCATGACGGCGCAGCATTTCGCCATCGCCCGGGCCATCCAGCACGACGAGCGCCCGGAGCTCATGATGATGGTCGCCATCGGGCCGGACCGGCTCCACCACGCCTTTTGGCATCACCTCGACCCGGAGAGCCCGGCGTATCGCCCCGGCAACCGCTGGGAGGTCGAGGCCCGCGCCTACTACGCGCGCCTCGACGCCGAGGTCGGTCGCCTCGTCCGGGCGGCCGACGACGACACGCTCGTGCTGGTCGTCAGCGACCACGGCGCCCGCGCCATGCAGGGGGCCGTGGCCGTGAACGAGCACCTGAAGGCCCACGGCTGGCAGGCCTGGAGGCGCGAGCCCGCGGGCCCCACGCCGCTCCGGCAGGTCGTCGACTGGTCGCGTACGCGCGCCTGGGCCGAGGGCGGCTACTACGCCCGGGTCTTCGTCAACCTCGAGGGGCGTGAGCCGCGAGGGATCGTCGCGCCGCAGGACTACGAGCGAGCGCGCGCCGAGCTCACGGCGCTCTTCTCCTCCGTGCCGGGGCCCGAGGGGCCACTGCCGGCGCGCGTCGACCGGCCGGAGGCCGTCTATCGGGGCACCCGCGGCGAGCCGCCGGACCTGATGGTGTATTTTGACGATCTCACTCACCGCGCCGTCGGCACGGTGGGTCACGGGCAGGTGCTCACCGCCCACGACGACCGCGGGGTCGACGGCTGCAACCATGCCTTCGACGGGATCTACGTGGCGGCGGGGCCGGGCGTCGTGCCCGGCGCGACGCCCGCCGACATCCTCGACGTCACGCCGACCTTGCTCGCAGCCTTCGGCCTCCGCCGGCCCCCCGGCATGCAGGGCGCGAGTTGGCTCGCGCGGGCGCCCTGAGGGGCTGGCCAAGGGGACGGGTCCGTGCGATGCATCTGCAGATGACGCCCTCCCTCACAGCGCGCTGCCAGGAGATCGGGGTGGCGTGGGCGAACGACGTGCTCGCGAACCTGGAGGCCGAGGGGCGGCCGGCCTCCGGCATGTGGCCGGGCACCCTCTCGGAAGCGCGGACGCTCGTCGCCAGGGACGCCAACGCCCGCGGCGGGAGCTACGACCGGCAGGGCGACGAGGACAAGGCCCGCGCGGTCTACGCCGCGGCCCGCGACTGCTGGAACCGGCGCCGGGCTCCGGACGTGCCGGATCCCTCGCTCTGAGCGAGCCGAGCCAGGACGCGGACCGCGCCGCGCGTCACGGGCCACGCCTCGTGGGACTGGCGACCGCCGCGGCGCTGGTCGTGGCCTTCGTCCTGCGCTGGCGCCTCGCGGGGCCCTTCCTGGGCGAGCCGCCGGTGCCGGGGCGACCCTGGCTCACCGGCTCGGACGGCTTCGCTCACGCGCACCGCATCCGGCGCCTCGTCGAGGCGTTCCCCGTCCCGGTGTGGCGCGACCCCTTTCTCTTCCACCCCGAAGGCACGATCAACGAGTGGCCCCTCGGTTTCGACTGGCCGCTCGCGCTCTTGCTGCGAGGAATCACGGCGCTGGGCGTCTCCCTCGACGATGCGCTCCTGGCGCTTCCCTTCGTTCCGCTGGCGCTGGGGCTGGGGACGGTGCTGGCCTTTCATGGCCTCGCGAGACGTTGGCTCGACCCCTGGACGGCGCCGGTGGCGACCCTCGCCTTCGGCGCCAACGCGGCCTACCTCCACGTCTCGCGCCCCGGTGCGCTCGACCACCACGTCGTCGAGCCCCTCGCCGTCGTGCTGCTCCTCGGGCTCCCCGGCGCGCTGGCGCGGGACCGGCAGGTGCCGGCGCTGGCCCTCGGTCTCGCGGCCCTGGCGTGGACCAGCACGCTGCTCGCGCTCCTCCTGGCCGGGACGCTCGGGCTCATGGCGCTCGTGGCCCTCGCGCGAGGCCGGGCCGCCGACGCCGGCGTCGAGCGCTTCGCCCGCTGGCATCTGCCGGCGCTGCTGCTGCCCTGCGCGCTCGAGGCCTTCGCGCGGGCGGCGCCCGTGTCCTTCGCCACGCTCTCCTTCGTGCCCTGGGTCGCCGCCGCCGGTGCCCTCGGCCTCTGGCTCCTCGTGGGCCGCGTGCCGCGTCCGGCGCTCATCGCCGCCCTCGTCGTGCTCCTGCCGCTCGCGCTCCTGCTCCTGCCGGGCGGGCTGAGCTTCGCGTCGGGCGTGGTGCGGGGGACGAACCCCTTCCTCCAGCGGGTCGGTGAGGCCCGGGCGCTCTTCCTCGGCCCCGAGGGGCCGACGCTTCGCGTGGCGCACGCCAGCTTCGGGCTGGCCTATGCGCTCTTCCCGCTCGCCTTCCTCGCGCTACGGCGGCGCGTCGGATCCTCCGGCGGGCCGGAGCCCGCAGCGCTCGGCCTGGGCCTCGTGCTCTTCCTGGTGGCCTTCGCCCAGCAGCGCTTCGCCGTGCTCTTCGTGCCCGCGCTGCTGCTCCTCACGCTGCGCGCCTTCCTTCCCCGCGACGGTGTGCGGCTCCGGGGGAGACGGGCGCTCGTCCTCGCCGGCCTCGCGCTCGTGCTCCTCGAGCCGCCGCTCCGCTTCGCGTGGCGGGAGGGCGATCCCGTCAGCCCTGCGATGCGCCGCGCCGTGGCCGTGGCCGTGGCCGTACGCGCGGCGGGCGTCCCCGAAGGCCTCGGCGTGGCGGCGCCGCCCAACATGGGCAGCGCGCTCAACTTCGTGGCCGACGTGCCGGCGGTCACGAGCACCTTCTTCTATCCGCGCTATCTCGTGCGCGACTACACGCTGCGCTTCCACGAGCGTACCGAGGACCTCGTGCGCGAGCTTCGGGCCGAGCGCATCGGGGTCTTGGTCGCGGCCGACGATGGCCGCTACGGATCGCTCCTGCTCGAGGCCTTCGGGACGGCGGGCGCGCCGGTGGATGCGGGCGCGACCCCGGCCTTCCGGCCGGAGGTCGACATGGAGCGGTTCGAGCTCCTGGGCATGGAGCCCTGCAACGCGCTTTGGCGGCGCTTCGCGCACTGGCGGCTCGCCTGCGCTCCGGAGTCCGCTCCGGGGCTCACGCTGCTCGGAGAGCAACGCTTCGGCGCCGACGCGGGGCAGTGGGTGCGGCGGGCCGTGCTCTACCGCGTCGAGCCTTGACGTCGACGCCGCCTCTCACGCGGGTGCGGGAAGGGGCATCGTCCGCCGCGGAGCGCGTCAGACGAGAAGATCCGGCAGCGCCTGGTCCACGTTGCTCGCGTCGTAGTCGCGGGCGAAGCCGTCGCCCTTGTCCACGGCGCGCGCTTCGCCGAAGCCGGCGCCGGGCGAGGTCTCATACTCGTCGGCGCGCAGGCCCATGGCCTGGAGCAGGGAGACGAGCAGCCGGTTGTACTGCACCCCCTCGACCACGTTGCCGTCGTGCTGGCGGAAGCGGATGGGCCGGTCGTGGTCGACGTAGTCGAGGTAGCGGCCGGCGCGCACGACGCCGCCACCGGTGCCGAAGAGCACCGTGGGCATGTTGTAGTTGAGGTGGTTGAAGCTCAGCTCGTTGCCCCAGAGCACGAGGGAGTTGTCGAGGAGCGTGCGGCCACTGCCCTCCATCACCTCGTCCATGCGCCGGAGAAGCCGGGCCACCACGACCTCGGCGATCCATTCGTAGCCCAGGGAAAGCCAGCGGATCGCGTTCGCGTCCCAGTTGTGCGCCTGGAGGTGCCAGTTGCTCCGGCCTGCGCTGAAGGGGTTCTCGCTGTCGCCGATGCCGAAGATGTCGCCGGCGTCGCGGGCGATCATCTTCTGCACGTCGAAGGTGGCGACGCGCGTCGCATCGCAGGCGAAGGCGAGCACGAGCACGTCGACCATGTCGCGCATGAAGGTCTCGATGGTCGAGACGCCCACGTCGAACTCGCCGCCGGAGTCGGTGCTCGCCGGCGGGGAGGACACGTCGCAGCTGCTCGGCGCCGGCGCGTCGCTCCCGCCGAGGCGTCGGGCGAGGTCCGCGAGATAGCCGACGTGGGGCTCGAGGGTCTGCCGGTCGTCCCGGCTCAGCCGCGGGTTCCGCTGCGCCCGTCGGTAGTCGTCGAGCACGCGGTCCATGAGCCGCGCCGAGAGCGGCACCTCGGGGCCGCCCGGATCGTCGTCCGGCACGAAGGCGCGGAACACGGCGTCGAAGGCGGTCCGCGGGTTCGTGAACGCCGTGGCCCGCTGCACGGCGCCTTCGCCCGTCGCCAGCAGGTTCGAGGGGTCGCGGGGCTCGAAGGAGCAGGTGTCCGTGCGGCTGCCGACGTGCAGCACGCGGGGTCCGAGCGGCGCCGTCGGGTAGACGGCCGCGGAGCGCGCCATGACCTGGTCGATGGTCACGTTGATCTGGGCGCCGGGAAGCGGGCCGCCGACGCCGAAGGTCCGGAAGCCGAGGTTGCCGAGGAAGCCACCGTGGTTGTGGTTCAGGTTCGGCATGAAATCGAGACCGCGGAAGAGCGTCATGCGGTCGAGGAAGGGCGTGAACTCGTCGCCGAAGACGTTCGAGACGCCGGTGGCCGCGAAGTCCGAGAGTGGCGCCTCGTGCCCGAAGTACGCCTCGCCGTTCGCATGCCGTCCCGTCGCGACGGAGAGCTGAGTGTTCAGTCGGACGCTTCCGTCGACGTCGTGCGTTCCGTAGCCCGTCGGCGCTCGCGAGGGCATCCAGTGAAGGATGGGCGCCCCGTTGTAGGTCTTGATGGCCAGAAAGCGCCGCGGCGCCGTCGCTCCCTGCGCCTCCGCCTTGGCCTGGAGCTCCCGCGGCAGGAGCGAGGGGAGGAAGGGGATGGCCACGGCGGCGCCGCCGAGACCGGTGAGGAAGAGCCGTCGTCCGAGGGGGTCGTAGCGCATGGCGTGGCGGTGCGGGTTGCGGTCCAGGTCAGTCGACGGGGAGGAGGCGCTCGCGGAAGGTCGGGCTGAGCGCGATCTCCGCGAGCCAATCCCGGAGCGAGCGGCCGGCGAAGAGGTCGCCGGCGAAATGGTCGACCAGGCAGGCCTCCCCGCGCGTCTCCTCGCGGCGGAAGGTGAAGCGGAACATCTGACGCGAGAGACAGGCGTCGCCGAGGCCGCTCGCGGCGAGCTCCTCGCTGAGCTCCACGGGCCCGGACACGGGCACGTCGGCGCCCGCGAAATCGACCGTGGCCGTGGCGTCGACGGGCACGGTACCGAGGTCCTCGCCGACGTCGGTCACCAGGCGCTCCTGCGTCCGGAAGCGACCGAGGCCGTCGTACGCCTCCATGGCCCAGCCGAGCGGCGTGAAGCTCGCGTGGCAGCTCGCGCAGGGCTCGCTGACGACCTTGGCCGCGAACTGCTCCCGCGTGCTCGCGTCGGCGGCCACGGGCGGGGGCGTCAGCGCGTCGCCGGGGAGGTCGCCGGGTGGCGCCGGCACGTCGTCGCAGAAGAGCAGGCGCCGCAGAAAGGCGCCGCGCCGGAAGGGGTTGGTCGAGCCGTCGGAGCTTGCCAGGAGTGCGGCGCGGGTCAGAAGCCCGGAGCGCTCGCCGGCGGGAAGCTCGGGCGCTTCGCTCTCCCCGTCCCAGGGGGCGACGCCGTAGATCGCGGCGAGCCGCGGGTCCGTGGCGTAGGACGCGCGCGAGGTGAGCACGTCGCTCCAGGTGCCGCCCTGGTGAAAGGTCTCCATGAAGAGGGCGAGGGTCTCGTCACGCATGGCGTCGAGGAGCCCGCCCGTCTCGAGGTCCGGCGCGAGCGTCATCAGGCGCGGGCTCGCTTCGAGCTCTCGGTCCTCGAGGTGCATCCACTCCGCGAAGAAGCGCTCGAGCTGCGCCTCCGTGCGCGGGTCGTCGAGAACGACGTCGACCATGGCCGCATAGCCGCGCTCGTCGTCGAGGTCTCCGGCCAGCGCCGCGTCGAGGAGCGCCGCGTCCGGACCCTCGCCCCAGAAGGTGAAAGCGAGGCGCGTGGCCACCTCTTCCGGCGCGAGCGCGAGGCGTCCATCGCCGAGGTCCTCGCCGCCCACCTCGAAGCGGTAGAGCACCTCGGGGCTCATCAGCGTCGTGAAGACGATGGCGTGGATGCCGTCCTCGCCGCCGCCGAGCTCTTCGGCGAGAGCCACGGCGTCGCGCACCTCGTCGGCGCTCACCCGGCGCCGCTGCGCGCGCGGCTGGACGCGCTCGGCGAAGGACCCGAGACAGCCCGCCGCCACGGCGCCCGGGCTGGCGTCGCCGACGCGGGCGCGGAGCGCCCCGTCGCCCGCCGTGGCTCGAGCCAGGGCGTCGGCGATCTCGTAGTGCAGGTCGACGCGCCCCTGCGAGAGGCGTTGGTCCTGGCGGGCGAAGAAGCCCTCCTCGTCGGTGGAGTCGGCCGGGAGCCGCTCGAAGGCGCTCGCCACCGCGCCCATGGCCGCGTCTCCGAAAAGACCGCGGAGCGTGCGCTCGAAGTCGTCCACGGCCAGCCGCTGCAGCGGCGCGTTCGTGGCCACGGGACCGCCGTCGCACGTGAGGGCCGGCCCGCCGGGCTGACCGCCGCCGCCGATGCCGCGCGCGGGGGTCCCGATGTCGCCCGTGCAGCTGACGAGCGGAATCCACAGCGCAGCGAAGAGGGTGCGTCGGATGGACATGCCGCCAGCGCTTGTATACGGCCGGCTCGAGGTCGAAAGGTGTTACCGGAGCGGCGCCCCTTTCGCCGCGCGCCGCCCAAGCATGTGAAAAGGCCCGCGAACTTCCGCTCGCGGGCCTTCTCGTCGGGCGGGCCCGTTCAGCGGCCGCCGTCGCAGGCGCCTGGCGGGTAGGTGCCGCCGAGGAGCCGCACGTCGCGCTCGGAGCGCAGCCGCGTGCCGTCCGGCCGCTCCATGGTGGCCTCGAGGCGTACGAGCTCGCCCACGAGGCAGGCAGGGTCCGGCACGATGCCGGTCCAGCCGATGTAGCGGCGAAAGCCCTCGTCGTCGGCCCGGTCGAGGAGGAGCTGCACGTCCGCCCTGTCCGGGGGGCGGCTCTCATCGGCCGGTTGGATGCTCAAGGCGAGCGGCGCGCGGTCCTCGGCGACGCCGCGCACCCGGAACGACACCCATACGTGCCAGCCGCCCTGGGCGCCGCGAATCAGCTCGACGTCCTGGCCGTCGTCGAGGGCTTCGAAGCGCCAGGACCCGGTGCCGAGCTCCAGGGAGGCGGCCGCCGGATCCTCGGCGTCACCGCACGCGATGACGCCGAGGAGGCAGGCGAGGAGTCGCGCGCGCATCGTCCTCAGGCCCAGCGACGCCGCAGGAGCAGGGCGCCGAGCGCGAGGCCGAGGATGCCGAAGCCTGCCGCCGACTGGCCCGCGGGGCTCGCGGAGCAGAAGCCCGAGCTCCGCACGGGCGGTCCGGGGATGGTGCGGTTGTGGGCGACCAGCGCCCGGCTGATGACCTCCCGGTTGTCCTCCTCGATGTTGCCTTCCCCGGTGCCGGTCGGACCGACGCGCTTGATCACGGCGCTCGCGGGCATGTCCGTCGTCGCGAGGTCGAAGGGCCAGCCGCCGCCCTCACCGCGGAGCACGTCCCCGCTCGCGAGCTCCACGCGCCAGGGCGCCTCGAAGCGCGAGACCGCGGGGGAGCACTCGATGAATCGGTCGGCCGTGTGCTGGTTCGAAACCTCGGGCAGGTCCGCGTTGAAGTCGAAGACCGGGTCCATGGTCATCTCGTCCGCGCTCATGGTCGTGTAGAGGCGGGTCTGCACGGCCGTGCGCTCGAAGAGGGCCTGGGTCTCGACCATCGGATCGATCACCTCCGAGGCCACGTCCTCGAGGAAGCTCGCGGGCTCGAAGCCCTCCACGTCGACCACGTCGAAGCCGATGTAGCAGCCGATGCACCCGAAGAACTCGTCCTCGCTGATGCCCTCGGGCGGCGTGAGGTGGGTGCCGAGGACCTCGCGCATGCCGTCGAGGAAGAAGAAGCGCTGGCTCATGTCGATGAGCGCGCCCTCGCGGTCGGTCCAGCTCTGCGTTCGGAGCTCGTCCCAGAGGTCCTCTTCGCCCTCGCTCCAGATGAACGCGCCGAGCTCCGGCGCACTGCCGCTCATCTCGGTGACGAAGCCCTGGCCCTGGGCCTCGTTGGCCGCGCGGGTCACGACGGCATCGTAGGTCGGGCCGGGGCTGATCCAGTTGATCAGCGCTTCGTTGAGCTCGAGGGAGCGGTAGTTGGCGGGGACGGCGCGGCTCGGGCCGAGGACCCAGACGAGGATGCCCATGTCGGGCACCGTGGCAACGGCCGTCGGACGAAGGGGGATCGAGGGCAGGCCCTCGCCGAAGCTCAGGCGTACGGGACGAATGGCCCCGGCGTCGTTGCCCTTCGTCAGCCGGAAGGCGAGGAGGTTCTGGCCCGCCTCGAGATACGGGCGGAGCACGTCCGAGCCCATGTCGGGCACGTCGTAGCCGTTGTCCTGCAGCCATTCGATGGCCAACGCGACGAGGTCCGCCGCGTCCGGGTCGATGGAGATGAGCACGAAGTCGTAGGGACCCACCGAGCCCTGGTCGACGACGGTGACGTTCTCGGAGCCCGGGTCCGCCGTCCCCATGTCGACGGCGATCATGTCCGAGCTCGGAGCCCCACCACCGAAGGCGAAGTCGTCCTCGCGGCAGGTGCCCTCGACCGTGTCGTTGAGCTGGTAGATGGGGTTCGAGACGGCCTGCAGGCGTGTGAAGGCCGCGTTCGACGACACGGCGATGTCCGGCCGGCCGCTCACCGGGAGCATCCAGGCGAAGCGCTCCGAAGGGCCCGCGTACTGGATCTGGATGACGGCCGTGACCGTCCCGTCCGGCTCCTGGGCGAAGATGATGCGCTCGGCCTGCTGGTTGACCGGCTGGTTGTTGTCGCAGAAGAAGCCGCCGCAGGCCGCGGCGGGCGCCGGCTGGAGCGTGAGCCCCGCGGCCATGAGACCCGCGAGGGCCAGGGGGAAGGCGTGGCGAAGATGCATGGGCGTCCTCGAAGCAGGGCGCGTGCCACCGCGCTTTCGTCAATGATCTCAGGCAGGGGTCCCGGTCGCGGCACGGCGTGACACAACGTGGCCGGAGCGGCTGCGTCGACACGACGCGGCTACGCGGATCCCTCGTCCGGACCCGCGTAGGGCACGGGCGTGGCCGTGAAGAGGCTTCGGAAGTCCCGATCCTCGTGCTCGGCGCCGAGCATCCAGGGCATCACGCGGAGCGTGAGGATGGACTCGAACATCACCCAGAGGCTCTCGTCGCTTCCGCGCAAGGGGCGGTCGGCCTCCTCGTCGCTCATCGCGTACTGGTGCGCGACGGCGCTCGAGGCGACGCCGTGGCCCGTGAGGTTCGGGGTGAAGAACGCGCAGCCGGGGACGAAGCCCTTGCTCCCCTTGCCGCCGGGCATGGAGACGATGCCGTTGAACTCGCTCGCCGCGTTGCGGTGGAAGTAGGGCGGCCGGAAGGAGTGCTCGGCGACGTCCCAGCGACCGCGGAAGGCGACGAAGTCGGCGAGGTTGTTGCCGTCGTCGTCGAAGGGGACCGTGAGCACGGTTTGCAGCGAGGGATCCGGGTGGTCCCAGGTCGCCGTCCCCATGGCGTTGTAGCGGAGGAGATCGTAGCGGTAGGGCGCCCAGTTCCCCCACCAGGCGACCACGTCGAAGGGCGAGTGGTCCATGGTGGCGCGATGGAGCGAGCCGGCGGTCTTCGCGATGAGCTCGGTCGGGCGGAGCGCGTGCTCGAAGGAGGCGACGGGCGCCTCGAAGTGCCGGCCGTCCGCGAGACCGTTGGCGCCGATGGGGCCGCGCTCCGGGAGCCGGAAGGCGCCGGCGTAGGACTCGAGCACGTAGCCGCGCGCCCGGCCGTCGGTGAGCGCGACGGCGAACTTGATGCCCTTCGGGAGCACGAGCGCCTGTCCGGGGGCCACGTCGAGGAGGCCGAGCTCGGTGCGCACGCGCAGCGCGCCCTCCTGCGGGACGACGAGGAGCTCGCCGTCGGCGTCGTAGAAGACGCGGTCCTCCATGGACGCGTTGCAGGCGTAGAGGTGAATGGCGAGGCCCTGGCGCGTATCGGGGTCGCCCTGACCGGCGAAGGTCACGAGGCCATCGACGAAGTCGACGCGACCCTCCGTCGGGATGGGCTGGGGCTTCCAGCGCCGGAGGTTCGGGTCCGGGATACCCTCGTCGAAGCGGCCGACGAAGCGCGGGTTGCCCGCGTAGGGCGTGAAGTCCGACTGCAGCACGCTGGGCCGGATGCGGTAGAGCCAGGTCCGGAGGTTGAGCTCGCGCTTCACCGTGAAGCCGACCGAGTTCACCTGCTCGGCATGGAGGCCGTAGGCCGGCTGGCGTGGCGAGGCCTGCTCCGTCGGGAGGGCGCCGGGGAGGGCTTCGCTCTGCATCGTGGCGCGGAAGCCGGTCTGGTAGGTGAGCGTGTCGCCGGGGCGGTACACGGCCGGGAGCGCGCCGGCGCGGGCGGAGGCGACGAGGCCGCGGAGCTTCTGCTTCGAGGTCTCGCTGATGGCGTGTGCGGCGCCGGCCTCCACCGCGAAGTCGAGGCGTGCGCCGCGCGCGATGAGGGCCTCTGCGCTGGCAACGAGGCGATCCGTGGGCACCCACTCGTCGTCCCGGGCACCGCGGAGCACGATGCGCTGGCCCTCCATGCGCTCCGGGAGATGGGCGTCGAGCGTGTCGCCGATGAGCGCGCCGCTGAAGGCCGCGACCCCGCCGAGGTTGGAGCCGCCCTTCCGGTGCCATTCACCGGCGGCGGTCAGCGCGAGGCAAGCGCCCTGGGAGAAGCCGGCGACGACGACGCGCTCCGGGCCGAGGGCGGCGGCGGCGTGGCCGAGGGCGGCCTCCACCTTTGCCAGCGCGCTCTCGAGCTGCGGGCCATTTTCGGTCTCGGCCGCGAGGAAGCCCTTCGGGTACCAGCTCCGGTCCTCGGCCTGTACGGCGAGCAGCGCGACGCGCTCGGCCTGGCGCCCGTCTTCGGCACCGAGGATGGCCTCGAGGCGGTCCATGAACTGCTCGGCGTCGCTGCCGCGGCCGTGGACCGCGACGAGGGCCACCTGGGCGTCCTCGAGGGAGGCTCCGCGGCGCCGGAGCGGGAGCGGCCCGTGATGACCGGCGCTCGGCAGCTCCAGGGTGCACGCGCCGGTGCGTGGGCGGAGGCCGAGGCGCGCGTCGTGGAGCAGCGCGCGGAGCCCGGCCTCGTCGAGCGGCACGGGGTTCGGATAGGCCTGGGACGTCGCGCGGCGCGCGGCGTCCGGGACGTCCTCCGCCGCGAAGGACGCGAGGCGCGTCGGTGCCTCGAGCGCGAGGGTGAAGTCGTGGAGCGCGCTCGCCGGGTCGCCGCCGGGCGAGAGGCCGAGCGCCCGGCGTAGCCGTCGCATCGCGGGCTTCGCCCCGTCGTGGTTGTAGGCGACGACGTGGGGCAGCAGGGCGGCGTGGGTCTCGGCGTGCGGCTGGCCGAAGCGGCCGCCGAGCACGTGGGCGAGCTTGTGGTGCAGGCCCATGGTGCTCTCCGAGAGCACGTGGCCGGCGAGGTGGGCGCCGTAGAGCGCGTCGGCGCGGGCCCGCACGTCGTCCGGCGCGTCCTTCACGCGGGGGAGGGCGCCGTGGAGGGTGCGGAGGGCCTCCTCCGCGGTGAGCGCGACGAGCGGGTCGACGCCGGGGGCGTAGAGGGCCTCGGCGGCGTGGGCCATGGCGTTGAGGCCGCTGGCCATGGACACGGGCACCGGGAGCCCCAGCGTGAGCTCGGGGTCGTAGAGCACGGCCTTCGGGCGCACGCGCTCGTCGCGTCCCGTGACCTTCCCGTCCGCGCCCGTGATGCCGTAGATGGGCGTCATCTCGGAGCCCGCGTAGGTCGTGGGGACGGCGACGAAATGGAGGTCGCCGCTTCGCAACGCCAGCGCCTTTCCGAGGCCGATAGCCGAGCCGCCGCCGAGCGCGACGACGGCGTCCGCGCCGGCGAGGGCCCTCGCGGCGTCGGCGACGGACGCCTCGGGCACCTGGGGGGTGGCCTCGGCGAAGAGGCCGGCCGCGCGGTCCCCGAGGAGGCCGAGGGCGCGTTCGCCGAGTGCGCGCTGCCCGGGCGAGACGACCACGAGCACTCTCCGCACGCTTGCGGGAAGGAGCGAGGGGAGCTCGGTGAAGGCACCGGGGCCGAAGAGGATGCGCGCGCCACCGCGGTGGCTGTCGAAGCGCCGGGCGTCGGGCTCGGCGGGGGGAGGGTCGCGGTGGACGATGGGCTTGCCGCTCATGGAGGTCTCCGGGGTCGGGTGAGGCTGCTTTCGGACGCGAGGGGGAGGCCGACAAGGGACCTCGCTTGGGTACACGGGGCGACGCCGGACGCTTCGCGGCGGAAGCGCCCGGCGTCGGGATCAGGCCAGGTCGAAGACGAGGACTTCGGCGTCCTCGAGGCCCTTGAGGGTGACGGCGTCCATGTCCTCGAAGGAGGCGCCGTCGCCGGCGTCCAGGCGCTCGCCGTTCAGCTCGATGGCGCCGCGTGCGACCTGGACCCACACGCCACGTCCCTTGGCGGGGTGGTGGGTGACCTCGGCGTTGGGTGAGAGGAGCCCGACGTAGAGCTCGGCGTCCTGGTGGATCGTGAGCGAGCCGTCGCGACCGTCGGGGGAGGCGACGAGACGGAGGCGGTTGAGCTTCTCATCGCGGGAGAAGTTCTTCTGCTCGTAGCTGGGGGTGATCGCGCGCTGGCCCGGGAGCAGCCAGATCTGGAGGAAGTGGACGCCTTCGTCCCGCGAGTGGTTGTACTCGCTGTGGGCGACGCCGGTGCCGGCGGACATGCGCTGCACGTCGCCGGGGCGAATCACGCTCCCGGTGCCGAGCGTGTCCTTGTGCTCGAGGGCGCCTTCGAGGACGTAGGAGAGGATCTCCATGTCTCGGTGCGGGTGCGTGGGGAAGCCGGCGCCTCCGGCGACGCGGTCCTCGTTGATCACGCGCAGGCTGCGGAAGCCCATGTGCCGCGGGTCGTAGTAGTTCGCGAAACTGAAGGTGTGCTTGGAGCGCAGCCAGCCGTGGTTCGCGTCGCCGCGCTCGTTCGAACGGCGGATGGTCATCATCGTGGGGTCCTCCTGCGCGGGGTGTCGACCGCGCACCCTCATCCATTGCGATGCCCATGCCAGATCTCAACCTGCGACGGCTCTGGCGCCTAAGTGTTTGGGATTATTGGGGGTGGGTATCGGAGGGGGGGTGGACGACTCTCAAAATGAGAGTCGCGCTGCTCTCAAAGTGAGAGTAGGTGAGAGTCCATGCGCCTCGACGACCTCCGGCTCTCCGACTTGCTCAAGTTCCCGCCCGACGGAGGCGTCATCCGCTTCGCCGACCGGCGGGCGCTCATCGTGGATGCGGATGCGCTCGGGACGTTGCGGCACGAGCTGGTGGACCTGCTCGGCTTTGGTGCGGCCCGCGCGATCCTGACCCGCATGGGCTTTGCCCACGGCTGGCATACGGCCGGGGCGAACCGGGAGCTGCCCTTCACGGACCCTCAGGACTGGCGTCGCGCCGGTGGGCGCTTTCACCGACTCCAAGGCCAGGTCGATTTCCGTCCCGTCCCGCCCGAGGACCGCGACCCGCTCGCCCTCGCCGAGGCGCTGTGGCCAGACTCCTACGAAGCCGAGCAGCACCTCCAGCTCCTCGGTCGCTCGACCGAGCCCGTCTGCTGGACGCTCTGCGGCTTCGCCTCGGGGTACCTGAGCCGCGCCTTCGGCAGCCGCGACGACCCCGTCTTTTGCCTGGAGAGCCGCTGCGTGGGCAAGGGCGATGCCGTCTGCCGCATGGTCGCCCGCCGCGCGAGCGAATGGGGGCCCGAGGCGGCGCACCTCGCGGACGCGCTCAACCACCGCCACCTCGACCACGTGCTCGACTTCGCGGCCGAAGCGCTGCGGAGCACCGAGGCGAAGCTCGAACGCTCGCGCCGAGCCCTCGCCCGCGCCGTGCCCGACACCGACCCGAGCGGCTGCATCGCCTTCAGCGAGCCCATGAAGCGGGCCCTCGGCCTTGCCCGCCAGGCCGCCGCCGTCGACGTCCCCGTGCTCATCGAGGGCGAGAGCGGCGCCGGCAAGGAGCGCCTCGCCCGCGTCGTGCACGACGAGTCGCCCCGCGCCGCCGGACCTTTCGTACCCGTCAACGCCGGCGCCATCGCCGGCACGCTCCTCGAGTCCGAGCTCTTCGGCCACAAACGCGGCGCCTTCACCGGCGCGGACCGGGACCGCGTCGGCCTCTTCGAAGCCGCCAGCGGAGGCACGCTCTTCCTCGACGAGATGGGCGAGCTCCCCCTGGACGTGCAGGTGAAGCTGCTCCGCGTGCTCCAGGAGGGCGAGGTTCGCCGTCTTGGCGAGAACGTCGCGCGCTCCATCGACGCGCGCATCGTCGCCGCCACCAACCGCGACCTCGAAGCGGCCATCGCCGCCGGCCGTTTCCGGGACGACCTCTTCTACCGGCTCGCCGTCGTCCGCATTCGCGTCGCGCCGCTTCGCGAGCGCAAGGACGACATCCTTCCGCTCGCGCGCCACTTCCTGGGCCTCGCCCGTGAGCGCACCCGGAAGCGCCTCCACGACATCGCCCCGGCCGCCGCCAACCGGCTCCTCGCCTACGGCTGGCCCGGCAACGTGCGCGAGCTGCAAAACGCGATTCTTCGCGCCGCCGTCGTCGCCGAGCACGGCACGCTCGAGGAAACGGACCTCCCCGAGGAGCTTCGTGGCACCGCCGTGCCGAGGCGCGCGGCCGCGACCGCGCCCGGGACCTTCGCCACGCTCGAAGAAGTCGAACGCGCCCACGTGGAGCGCGTGCTCGACGCCCATGAAGGTCACCGTGCCGCCGCCGCGAAGGCTCTCGGCATCAGCCCAGCCACGCTCTACCGGAAGCTCCGCCGCTTCCACCCGAAGTAGACATATTCGATCGAAACGCGGGCTCAGGCGATGGGCTCCCAACCGCCCCCGCGCTGCCGCCGTCGATGCTCGGGTCGCAGCTCGCTTCGCGCGTCGGGCCTCAGCAGCTCGCAGGGGTCGAACCAGTGCACGGTGCGCGCCTGGCCGAGCACGGGCGGGAGCACCCCCGCGAACTCCGGGTTGCCCGGGCAGCGGTGCTTCCAGAGCGCGCCGCGCGTCGGCACCTCGGGGAAGGCGAGCACCTCCTTGATGCCGCCGTTGCAGTTCGTCGCGACGACCAGCACCGGCGCGAGGCCCTCCGGCGGGTCGTCCAGGCGGAGCACCACGTCGTGGTGAAACTCGCCCTGCGTCCAGTGAGCGACCAGGGCGTAGCTTCCGGAGGCTTCGCGCAGGCGCTCGAGGAGGGCTCCGAGCACCATGGTCCCCGCCAGCGCGTCGAGCGTCGTCACCGCGTCAGCGTGCCGAGCCTGGCCGGGTCCGGCAACGAGCCGCCACGCCGTTGGGTTTCACGCTACGGTCCCGGGCGTGCGGCTCGTTCTATCGGTTGTGCTCCTGGCGGCCTGTGCGCGCTCGACCCCGACGGGCGTCGCAGAGGACGCAGGCCTCGACGCCAGGGCCGCCCCCTCCCGGGATGCGGCGCCGGACGCTTCGCTCGAGGTGCTCGGGCCCTGCGAAGACCCGGCCCTCTGGGCGCATCCCATCGCGGGGTGGTCAGAGCGAGAGCTCACTCCCTCGCCCCCGTGCGGACCTACCAACCTCGCCGGGACCGGCTTCGCCGTTCAGGCGCCGGAGGCCTGCTTTCGGGTCACCCAGGCCGGCCCGGCGACCGGCTACGACGTGGGGACCACGTGGCGCGCCACCGCCGTCGGGGAGGGAAACCCGACGGTGGCGGGGCTGTCGATGCGCGTGGGCGCGGGCCCCCTCGAGGTGACGGCGCGTTTCGTGGTGGAAGGCCGACTCCGCGAGGCCGTGGCGACGCTCGCGACCACCACCCGCCAGCCGCTCCTCGAGGGCATCGAGGACTTCGTCGGCTTCGGTCGACCCGGGGTCCGCGGCGTGTTCACGGTCGTGACCGCCAGCACCGTGCTCTCGACCGAGGGCGAGCGGCTGCCGCTCTCGGGCCGGGGCCTCGACGCCGTGTACCTGGGCTACGACGTGTTCTCGACCGTCGTGCTCGTCGATACGGCCGAGGGCCGCATACTCGAGGCCTTCGCACGCGAGGATGCGACGCCCTCCCGGCGCGTTCCCCTCGACGTGAGCCCGTCCGCGCGTTTCGTCGTCGGGGCCGCGGCGCTCTTCGACCCGGATAGCCGGGAGGTCGTGCTATTCGACCTGTCGACGCTGAGGGAAAGCGCGCGGCTCCCGCTCCCGGAGGGCGCGGCCGATGACTTCGTCGTGGCCTATCCCTTCGAGGAGCTCTTCACACGAAGGGGAGAGACCGTCTCGCGGAGCGTCCCCGGGGCACCGGTCGAGGTGGGCGCCGAGGTGCCCGGCCTGCGGCGCCTGGTTCCCCGCGCGTCGCCGGGCTGCTCGACGACCCCGCTCCTCGTCGGCGAGGACGCCTTCGGCTTCCTGGGAGAGCGTCTCGACGGTGCGCCTCCGAGCCTCGCCTTCCCACTGGCCGCTCCCTTCGAGGAGGCGCCCGTCGTCGCGACGCAGGCCTTCTGGGTCAGTGCGCGCGGCTTCATGTGGGTGGAGTCCCGAACGCAGCCCCCCGTCGGCCCGCGGGTGGACGACGTGCGTGTCGTGCACGGCGGTCCGCTCGTCGACGTCGTGGGCGACGGGCTGCACGGGGACGCCTACGCCGTTCGCCGCCCCGACGGGCGTGTGGACGTCTTTCCCTGGTCCGCCGGCCGCTGCGAGCGCGAGTAGCCCGCCGGGCTCAGCCGACGTGTTTCGCGACCAGCGCCGCCAGCCGCGGTACGGCGGCCTCGACGTGCTTCTTCGCCGTGCCGCGGAGGCGCTGGTAGGTCGACTTGGCGATCTTGGTCTTCGCCGTCTCGGCCTTTCGGTCCGTCACGGCGAGGAGCGCGTCCGCAACGCGGCTCTTCTCCGCGTTGAGCTGGTCCGCGACGCTCACGCCCTTGGCCTGGCCTTCCTCCACGATGGGGTCGACGGCCGCGGCAAACTCCGGCAGGAGCACGTGCACCACGCCCTCGATGAAGCCGGGCTTGATGCCGTTGACCGTCTTGTAGCCGGCCTTGATGGCCATGCCGCCCATGCCCTTCTTGTCGCCGACCTCGGCGCTGATCAGCTGAAGGCAGTCGGCCACCACGGCACCCTTGCGGGCGTCGTCCTCGAGTACGTCGCGAAGTCCCATCGAGCGAGGTGATGCCTTGGCGGCGCCCGAACGGCAAGGGGCGGCGGCTGGCACGGCGGGCGTCTCACCCCCACATCAAGCTCTGGCGATGGCGGCCAGGCGCAGTACGAATGCCGGCTCGGGCAAGGGCAGCGCGAAGGCAAGCGCGGGGGCGCTTGGCTTCGCGCACCCGTGCACGCGGCGCTGGTTCGAGACCAGCTTCCCCGCGCCCACCTCGGCGCAGGCGAAGGGCTGGCCCTCCATCGCCGCCGGCGACTCCACGCTCCTGCTGGCCCCCACGGGCTCGGGCAAGACGCTCGCGGCGTTCCTCGTCGCCCTCGATCGGCTCATGTTCCGCGAGGCCCCGCCCCCGCCGAAGCGCCGGCGCAAGAAGGGCGAGGCCGAGCGCTGGGACCGCGGCGCGCGGGTGCTCTACATCACGCCGCTCAAGGCCCTCGGCGTCGACGTCGAGCGGAACCTGCGCGCGCCCCTCGCGGGCATCCGCGCCATCGCCGAGCGGGCCGGGGCGCGCTTTCACGACCCGAGCGTCGGCATCCGAAGCGGCGACACGCCCCAGCGCGAGCGCCAGCGCCTCGTCCGCCATCCGCCGGACGTGCTCATCACCACGCCCGAGTCGCTCTACCTGATGCTCACGAGTCGGGCCGCGCGCATCCTCGCCACCGTCGACACGGTCATCCTCGACGAGATCCACGCGCTCGTCCCCACCAAACGCGGCGCGCACCTCTCGGTCAGCCTGGAGCGCCTCGAGGCCCTCCGCGCCCGTCGCCACGGCGGCGCCCCGCCTCCGCTCCAGCGCATCGGCCTCAGCGCCACCCAGCGCCCGCTCGACGAGGTCGCCCGTTTCCTCGGCGGCTACGCGGTGCTCCCGGACGAAGCCGCCGCCCCGGTCCCGCGCCCGGTCACCATCGTCGACGCCGGCGCGAAAAAGGACTTCGACATCAAGGTGGAGGTCCCGGTCGAGGACATGGCGCGGTTGGATCAGATGGCCCCGGTCGACTCCGTTTCCGACTCCGACTCCGACTCCGTTTCCGAAGCCGAACCGGGCCCCGACCCCGACCCCGACGAAGGCGACGACTTCGACGACTTCGAGGACGACTTCTCCCTCCCCGGCGACCTCCCACCGCTCCAGCCGGGCCCCGCGACGGCGCCGCCGACCACCAAGTCCATCTGGCCCATGATCCACCCGCGGCTGGTCCGGCTCATCCGGGACCACCGCTCGACGATGATCTTCGTCAACAGCCGGCGCCTGGCCGAGCGCCTCGCCGGCGCCGTGAACGAGCTCGCCGGCGAAGAGCTGGCGCTGGCGCACCACGGATCCCTCGCCAAGGACACGCGCGCCTCCATCGAGGACCGGCTCAAGCGCGGGCTCCTCCCGGCCATCATCGCCACGAGCTCCCTCGAGCTCGGCATCGACGTCGGCGCCGTGGACCTCGTCATCCAGATCGAGGCGCCGCTCAGCGTCGCGAGCGGCATCCAGCGCATCGGCCGTGCGGGCCACCAGGTCGGCGCCACGAGCCACGGCATCATCTTCCCGAAGTACCGCGGCGATCTTCTCGCCTGCGCCGCCGTCACGCGCCACGTGCGCGAGGGCCACGTCGAGGCGACGCACTATCCGCGGAACCCCCTCGACGTGCTCGCGCAGCAGTGCGTGGCCACCTGCGTGGCCGCCGAGACGCTCGCGGCCGCCTCGCAGAGCACCGGGGACGCCGAGCCCACGACCTCCGTCGCTGGGCTCTACGCCCTCGTTCGCGGCGCGGCGCCCTACGTCGAGCTCCCGCGCCGCTCCTTCGAGGGCGTCCTCGACATGCTCAGCGGCCGCTACCCCTCCGAGCAGTTCGCCGAGCTGCGCCCGCGGCTCACCTGGGACCGGCTCGCGGGCACGCTCACGCCCCGCCGCGGCGCCCGCATGCTCGCCATCGCCAACGCCGGCACCATCCCGGACCGCGGAACCTACGGCGTCTTTCTCGCGACGGACGAGCGCACGGTGCGCGTGGGCGAGCTCGACGAGGAGATGGTCTTCGAGTCCCGTGAGGGCGACGTCTTCCTCCTCGGCGCCACCTCCTGGCGCATCGAGGAGATCACCCAGGACCGCGTGCTCGTCACGCCGGCGCCCGGCGAGCCGGGCAAGATGCCCTTCTGGCACGGCGACCGTCCCGGGCGTCCCCTCGAGTTCGGCCGCGCCATCGGCGAGCTCACGCGCACGCTCCACGCGAAGAGCGACGAGGACGCCGAGGCGACCCTCGTGGCCCACCACGGCCTCGACGAGCGCGCCGCGCGGAACCTCGTCGCCTACCTCGGCGACCAGGCCGAGGCGACGGGCAAGCTCCCGACGGACCGGCAGATCGTGCTCGAGCGCTTCGTCGACGAGGTCGGCGACTGGTGCGTCACGCTGCTCTCGCCCTTCGGCGCGCGCGTGCACGCGCCCTGGGTCACCGCCGTGCAGGCCATGCTCCTCGAGGAGAAGGGCCTCGACGCGGACACCATGTGGTCCGACGACGGCATGGTCTTCCGCCTCCCGGAGCTCGACGAGCCCCCGGACGAGAGCCTCTTCTTCCCGGACCCCGGCGAGGTCGAGCGGCGCATCACCGGCCGCGTGGGCGAGACGGCGCTCTTCGCGGCGCGCTTCCGTGAGAACGCCGGGCGCGCGCTGCTCTTGCCGCGTAAGCGCCCGGGCCAGCGCATGCCGCTCTGGGCCCAGCGGCGAAAGAGCGCGAGTCTGCTCGGCGTCGCCGCGGGGTTCAGCGACTTTCCGATGCTGCTCGAGACGTACCGCGAATGCCTGAAGGACGTCTTCGACGTGCCCGGCCTGGTGCAGCTCCTGACGCAGATTCGCGACCGGAAGGTGAAGGTCGCGGCCGTCGAGACGCGCTCGCCCTCGCCCTTCGCGAGCGCGCTCCTCTTCAACTACGTCGCCAACTTCATGTACGAGGGCGACGCGCCGCTGGCCGAGCGGCGGGCCCAGGCGCTGAGCCTCGACCACGCCCAGCTCCGCGAGCTGCTCGGCGCGCCCGAGCTCCGCGAGCTGCTCGACGCGGACGCCGTGCGCGAGGTCGTGGCGCGGCTTCAGCGCCGCGACGGGCGCGTGCTCCTGAAGCACGCCGACGCGGTCCATGATCTGCTCCTCGGCCTCGGCGACCAGCGCGCCGAGGAGATCCGCGCGCGCTGCGAAACGCCGGAGGCGCTCGACGCGTTCCTCGAGGCGCTCGGCAGCGCCCGGCGCATCGTCCCCTGCACCGTCGGCGGCGAGGCGCGCTTCATCGCCGTCGAGGACGTCGCGCGCTATCGGGACGCGCTCGGCATCGTCCCGCCCATGGGCGTGCCCCAGGCGCTGCTCGACCCGGTGAAGGACCCGCTCGGCGACCTGCTCGGTCGCTACGCGCGGACCCACGGCCCCTTCACCGCCGAGGAGGCCGCGGCGCGCTTCGGGCTGGGCATCGCCCCGGTGCTGGCCACGCTCCGCCGCCTCGAAGCGGACGGCCGCGTCACGGAGGGGGAACTACTCCCGACCGAGCTGCTCCATGCCGCCGGTCGGCGCGGCGGCCGCGAATGGGTCGACGTCGGCGTGCTGCGTCAGCTCAAGCGGCGGAGCCTCGCCAAGCTTCGCGCCGAGGTCGAGCCCGTCGAGCCCGAGGTCTTCGCCCGCTTCCAGCTCGCGTGGCAGGGCGCAGGGGACGAGGGCGGCCGCGGCGGCCTCGACGCGCTCGCGCAAACCGTCTTCCAGCTGCAGGGCGCGGCGCTCCCGGCGTCGGCCCTCGAGGCGCAAATCCTCCCGGCGCGGCTCCGCACCTTCGATCATCGCGACCTCGACGAGCTCTGCGGCTCCGGCGAGGTGCTCTGGCGCGGGGTCTCCAGCCTCGGCAGCAAGGACGGGCGCGTCGCGCTCTACCTCGCCGAGCACTACCCGCTCCTGGCGCCGAGCGTCGAGCCGCTCGAGGACCCGCTCGCCGAGGCGATTCGCGAGGCGCTCTCCGCGGGCGGGGCGCTCTTCTTCCGCGATCTGGTCGCGCACACCGGCCGCCTCTCGAGCGAGGTCTTCGAGGCCCTCTGGGACCTCGTCTGGAACGGCGAGGTGACCAACGACTCGCTCCGCCCGCTCCGCAGCCTCCGCGCCGGGGTGCAGCGCGCCCGCGGCGGGCGTCACGCTCGCCGGGGTCTCGGCGCCGCCCGGGCGCGTCGAGGACCGCCGGGCAGCGAGGGCCGCTGGTCGCTCCTCCCGGCGGCGGGAACGGCGACGCCCACGGAGCGCCTGGAGGCGCTCACGACGCAGCTCCTCGAACGCTACGGCGTGCTCACCCGCGAGGCCTGCAAGGCCGAGGGGCTGAGCGGAGGGTTCAGCACCGTCTACCCCGTGCTCAAGGCGATGGAGGAGGCGGGCCGGGTGCGCCGCGGCTACTTCGTGGCGGGCCTCGGGTCCACCCAGTTCGCGCTGCCAGGCTGCGAGGATCGGCTGCGCGGTCACCGGGATGGCGCGCCGCCGGAGGAGGCCGTCGCGCGCGTGCTGGCCGCCACGGATCCCGCGAGCCCCTGGGGAGCGGCGCTTCCCTGGCCGTCCTCGGCCGAGGGTGCGGGCCGTCCGCAGCGCGCGGCGGGGGCGCTCGTCGTGCTGCAGGACGGGGCGCTGGTCGGCTACGTCGGACGCACCGGTGAGCGCCTGACCACCTTCCTGCCCGAGGCCGAGCCCGAACGAAGCCGGCATGGCGAGGCGCTGGCCGGTGCCCTGGCCCGCGGCGAAGGGCGCACCCCGGGCCGCCGTGGCGGCATGGGTGTGCTCATCGCGCGCATCGACGACGACCCTGCGCCCGCGAGCGAGTTCGCTCCTTATCTCGAGGCCGCGGGCTTCACGCCCTCCGGGCGCGGCCTCTTTCGCCGCGTCGGCGACGACCCGCGCACGCGCGCCAAGGCCGAGCGCTGGCGCCGCGGACCGCTCCGCTCGGGCGATGGCTGAGGTGAGAGCCCGAGGGGGCCGGGGAGCCCACCCCACTCGAAGCGGGGGTTCAGCGGCTAGAGGTCGCGTCCGTAATCAGGGAACCGCGGACGCCGCGTAGAGCCCCATGGTCACTCCCTTCGACGGTGTCGTCCTCTTGGTCGAGGACGACGACGATGACGCACTTCTCGCCACGGAGGCATTGCGCCGCTCCGGCTGCTTTTCCCAGGTGCGCCGCGTTCGCGACGGCTGGGAGGCGCTCTCTGCTTTCGCCGACCGCGACGTGCAGCTCGGGCTCGTCATCCTCGACCTCAACATGCCCGTCATGGACGGCTTCGAGGTGCTCACCGCGCTTCAGGCCGAGGGCGAGGCACAGGGTCTTCCCCCGGTGGTCATGCTGACGTCGTCGGACGACCCGGCGGAGCGTGCGCGGGCCGAGGCCCACGCGATCGTCGCGGAGTACGTGGTCAAGCCGCTCACCCGCGCTGGCGCACAGCGCCTGCACGGCTTGGTCACTGGCGAAGCGGCCGCCTGAGCTGCGCGTCGCGTCCGCCGCTTGTCCACGCCGCCGGCCGGGGGCACATCCTCGGGAGTGCCCGAGGGCGACACCATCTTCCGTGCGGCGCGGACGCTTCACCGCGCGCTCGGCGGGAAGACCATCGAGGCCTTCGCGACGCGGCTCCCTCAGCTCCAGGGTGCGCGCCTCGTCGGCCGCCGCGTCGAGCGCGTGCGGCCGCGCGGCAAGAACCTGCTCATGGAGCTCGACGACGGGCGGGTCCTCCACTCGCACCTTCTCATGAGCGGCTCGTGGCACATCTACCGCGAGGGGGATCGCTGGCGGAAGCCGCGCCGCCGCGCCGACGTCGTGATCACCACGGAGCCCTGGCGCGCCGTCGCTTTCGACCTCCCCGTCGCGCGGCTCCTCAAGAGCGAGCGCGCCTCCCCGCTGCTGCGCCAGCTCGGCCCCGACCTGCTCGACGAGGCGGTCCGCCTCGAGGACGTGCTGCCGCGGCTCCGGCGCGCGAACGAGCTGCCGCTGGGCGTCGCGCTGATGCGCCAGCACGTCGTGGCGGGCATTGGCAACGTCTACAAGAGCGAGGTGCTCTTCCTCGCGCGCCTCGACCCCTTCGCGGCCGTGAGCTCCGTCGGCGACGACGCGCTCCTCGGGGTGCTCTCCACGGCCCGCGAGCTCATGCAGCGGAACCTCGTCGGCTTTGCGCGCACCACGCGCAAGCGCTGGGAAGGGCGCCTCTGGGTCTACGGGCGCGCGGGCGAGGCCTGCCGCGTCTGCGGTGGTTCTCTGCGCATGCGCCGCCAGGGCGACGACGGGCGCTCGACCTACTACTGCCCGGCCTGCCAGGGCGTCGGCCCGCCCGGACCGCACTTCGCCGGTGACGCGGCGCTCGAGACGCGGCGTCGGCTCCAACGGAAATGAGCGAGACCTCTCGGACGCGGCTCAGGTCAGGCGCTTCTTTTGCACTTTGCCCATCGCGTTCCGCGGCAAGGTGTCGACGAAGCGGACCTCGCGCGGCCGCTTGTGGGGCGTGAGCTCGCCGGCCACGTGGTCGATGAGCGTGTCCTCGGCGAGCTCTGCACCGGGCCGCGCGACCACATACGCCACGATGCGCTGGCCGAGGTCCGCATCGTCCCGGCCCACGACGGCGCACTCCGCGACGCCCGGCACCTCCAGCAGGCTCGCCTCGACCTCGCCGGCACCGACCTTGTAGCCGCCGGTCTTGATCAGGTCGACGCTTCGACGCCCGGCCAAGCGGACGGCGCCCTCCGCGTCCCACGTCCCGAGGTCCCCCGTGCGAAACCAGCCTTCGGCATCGTAGGCGGCGGCCGTCGCGTCGGGACGGTTCAGGTAGCCTGCGAAGAGCGAGGGGCCGCGCACGAGCACCTCGCCGAGCGTCGATGTGTCGTCCGCGGCCAGGGGAGCGCCACCCTCGTCGACGAGGCGGAGCTCCACGCTGTCGAGGGGCGGCCCGACGGTGCCGGGCTTCGGCGCCGCGCGCGCGGGGACGGCGCAGTTGATGAGGGTTTCGGTGAGCCCGTAGCGCTCGTGCACCCCGCGCTCCGTCAGCGCCGCGATTCGACGATGCTCCCGCAGCGAGAGGCCCGCCGACCCGCTCACGAGGAGACGCGCTGCGCGAAGACCCCGGGCCACCGCCGGGTCCGCCTCGGCGGCGTCCGCCAGCCGGTGATGCATGGTGGGGACGGCGAAGAGCACGCGCGCGCCGCCTGCGCTCTCGTCTTCCAGCGCCGCCGCGACGAGGGCGGCGTCGAAGCGCGCCAGGTGGTGAAGCGCTCCGCCGATGCGGAGGCTCCCAAAGAGCCCGAGCACGAGCCCATGCACGTGAAAGAGCGGCAGCGCATGCACGATGGCGTCGTCGTCGGTCCACTCCCACGCCCGGCCGAGGGCATCGAGGTTGGCTCCGACGCCCGCGGCCGTAAGCACGGCGCCCTTGGGGGCGCCCGTCGTCCCCGAGGTGTAGAGCACGAGCAGCGGCGCGTCGTCCGCCGCCCTCGCCTCCCGGGGCGCCGTATCGGTTCGCGTGGTGACCGGCTCCGTGGGCCGCTCCGTCGGTGCACCGGCGGCCGCGGTGGCATCCGCGGCGACGAGCCGCGCGGGGGCAGCGTCGTCGAGGACGTGGGCGAGCTCCTTGGCCCCGAGCCTCGGGTCGAGGGGCACGCTGGTCACCCCGGCGAGTGCGTTGCCGGCGAGCGCGACGGCCGTTCCCACGTGCGGCTGGGCCCAGACGCCCACGCGGTCCCCGGGCTTCACCCCCTCGGCGCTGAGCCAGGATGCGTGCGCGGCGGCCCGGCCCGCCAGCTCGGCGTAGCTCAGCACGTCGCGGCCCGAGGGGCCGTCGACGACGAGCGCCGTTCGGTCGTCGGCGAAGGCGAGCCGTGGAAAGAGCGCGCTCATGCGTCGCCCTCGCCCTGCGGTCCCTCGGCCAGGGGCGCGCCGGCCTCCGGCAAGTCGTCGCGCCGAAGCGTGCCCACCTGCGGTGGCAGCGACTCCCGCGGGACGACCATGTCCAGGTCCTCGCCGGTCAGCCCGTCCACGCGCGTCACGCGCTCGCCCTCGATCTCGAGCACCACGAGGCCGCGGGCGCTCCGCTCGCGCTGGCCGAGGAGCGGGCGCGCCCCGGTGCCGAGGCAGGGCACGCTCACGTAGCGCACGCTGCCGGCTCGCCCCGGGTAGTAGCCGTGGTGGTGCCCGCTCACGAAGAGGTCGACGCCCTGCCGCGCGAGCAGCGCCTCCAGCGCCGGGTCGCGCATCACCTCGCGCCGCCTTCCGGCGGTGAAGGGGCGCAGCGGAACGTGGGCGTACACGATCGTCACGGGAGCGTCGCTCTCCTCGAGCAGGGCAGCGAGCCAGCGGCGCTGCGCCCCATCGAGGGGCGCCACGATGGTGGCGTCGAGGGCCACCAGCAGCGCAGGGCCCAGACGGTAGGCATAGCGGTAGGGAAACGCGCTGTCGTCCACCATCGCGAGCGCCGGTCGCCGGGCGGCGAAGGCCTCGCCGTAGATCGCGCGCTCCCGTTCGTAGTGCTCGTAGGCCGAGGCGTCGTGGTTCCCGGGGGCCGGCGCGAAGGCGACGCCCGCCCGGCCCAGTGGGTCCGTCATGAGGCGATGGAAGGCGCGCCACATCGCGCCGTAGGGCAGCCGGTGCCGTTGGCCGGCTACCAGATCGCCGGTGCTGATGACGAGGTCGGGACGCAGGCGCCCGGTCAGCCGCTCGACCGCCCGGTGGACGAGCGGCGCGTAGCGGGTGGAGCCGGCCGGTCCGTTCAGGTCTCCGAGGGCCACGATGCGCCAGCGCCGCGGCGATGGCCGGGCGCTGCGCATGGCGGCGGAAGCGGGCGCGTCGGGCTTTCGGCCCATCCCGGGCGCTCCGGAAGTGCTCGAGGCAAAGGACACCGGGGCGCCGGCGGCTGCCGTCGCGAGGAAGCAGAGAAGGACGAGAAGCCCCGGACACCGCAACGCACGCACGCACGGGCGCTACCTCGGCCGCGTCGGGTGACGCAGCCGTGCGCGCAGGTCTCGGCCCCATAAGCCCGAGAGCGGGGGCGCCCGAGGCCGCCGACGGGGCGCGCGAGGGCGAGCCGTCCAACGCGAGACACGCTCCCGCGGGCGAAGGAGGACGCTCGACGCCGCGCGGCACTCGGATCGCTCGTGATTCCGGCGCGTTCGGCAGAGGCACGCCCTTTGAAGAGCCGTGACCCGGAGGTGACGCACATGCGGAAGGAACCGGGTAGGCGGGCTTCACGCCCTGGGAAACGCATCGAGACGTCGAAGGCGCGGCGGCTGCTCCGGGTGGCCTTGGCAGCGCTCGCGACGCTGGCCGTGGCGCTCGTCGACGCCTGCGTGCGCGGCGGCGCCGAGACGTCGCAGGGGTCGGCGCCCCGGGCCGCGGCTGCCGCTGGCGGCGCGAGCT
>ERZ1740059.162-NODE-162-length-36478-cov-6.526014_pt1 | contig 36478 bp, 24 predicted proteins | sample MGYA00581744_ERZ1740059 | MGnify/ENA primary metagenome ERZ1740059 (study PRJEB43018, sample SAMN04849738) | marine metagenome | isolation source: floating plastic debris | place: Pacific Ocean | collected 2008-08-28 | study: EMG produced TPA metagenomics assembly... | reverse complement strand
GGGGCGTGCTCGTGGTCACCGCGGCCCTCGGTTGGCTACCGCCCGCCGCAGCCGCCGTCTGCGCGGTCGGCGTCGACGCCGTGGTCCTGCGCGCCGGAGAGCGCGTGCTGCGGCGTACCGAGCTCCGGCTGCCGGTCTGAACCCGGCGGGTCCTCGACGCGCGACGTTGGCCCGCGCCGGCGGAGCTGATACGGGGCCAGGGTGAGCAGCGACGACGACACCGGCAGCAGCGGCACCCCCGCCCCTTCGGCCACATGGGGCGGACGCTTCCGCCAGGCCCTCGACGAGGTGGCGCTCCGCTACAGCGCGAGCGTCGACGTCGACCGGCGGCTGGCCCCCCAGGACATCCGCGGCTCGCTCGCCCACGTGCGCATGCTGGCGGCCCAGGGCGTGCTGCCGGCGGCCGATGCCGAGACCATCGCGAAGGGCCTCGAAGCCGTAGCCGCGCGCATCGAGCGCGGCGAGATGCGCTGGGATCCGGCACGCGAGGACGTCCACATGAACGTGGAGGGCACCCTCGCGGAGGACATCGGGCCCGTCGCCGGCAAGCTCCACACCGGGCGGAGCCGCAACGACCAGGTCGCGACCGACATGCGCCTCTGGGTCCGGGACGCCATCGACGGAACCGTGGCGCGCACCGAGCGCTTCCTGGCGGTTCTCGCCGTACGGGCGGCGGGCACCGTGGACGTGCTCCTGCCCGGCTACACGCATCTTCAGCGGGCGCAGCCGGTCCGGCTCGCGCATCACCTCTTGGCCTGGGCCGAGATGCTCCGCCGCGATCGCGGGCGTCTGCTCGACGCCCGGCGAAGGCTCAACCGGTCGCCGCTGGGCGCGGCGGCGCTGGCGGGGACCACCTTTCCCCTCGACCGCGACGCGACGGCGAAGGTCCTCGGCTTCGACGGTCCACTCCGGAACAGCCTCGACGCCGTCGCCGACCGTGACTTCCTCGTCGAGGCGCTGGCGGCCCTCGCGAACCAGGCCGTGCATCTGAGCCGTATCAGCGAAGAGCTGGTGCTCTGGTCCACGCAGGAGTTCGGCTTCGTGCAGATGAGCGACGCCTTCACGACGGGCAGCTCCATCATGCCGCAGAAGAAGAACCCGGACATGGCCGAGCTCGCGCGCGGCAAGACGGGGCGCGTCGTCGGTGACCTCGTGAACCTCCTGGTGATGCTCAAGGGGCTCCCGCTCGCCTACAACCGCGACATGCAGGAGGACAAGGCGCCGGTCTTCGACGCCTTCGACACGGTGGACGACACCCTCGACGTGCTGACGGGCTGCGTGGCCACGGCGCGCTTCGCCCCGGAGCAAATGCGCGCCGCGCTCCGCGACGGCTTCCTGGACGCGACGGAGCTGGCGGACTGGCTCGCCGCGCGCGGCGTGCCCTTTCGGGACGCCCATCACGTCGTCGGGCGCCTGGTGGGTATCGCCCATGCGGCTGGCAAGGTGCTCGCCGAGCTCCCGCTCGAGACGCTCCGCGCCGAGCACGAGGCCTTCGACGCGAGCGTCTTCGAGGCCCTCGACATGGAGGCCGCCGTGGAGCGTCGCGACCTTCCGGGCGGCCCCGCCCGCACGCGCGTCGACGTGGCGCTGCAGGAGCTCCGCGCCTTCCTCGGCGAGGCCGGCGTGGACGTGGACGCGGCGGCCGCCTCGTGCGGCGCCGAAGCGCGGCCCTGAAGCGACGCCGAACTGGTCCTAAGGAACGATCGCCGCGATGGGTGCACCGAAACCGCCGAGCTTTGCCCGCATGGACGTCCCGCCGAGCCGGGTCTTCGTCATGCGCGAGGGCGCCTTGCACGCCGAGGGCGTGGACCTTCGCGCTTTGGCCGAGGCGACGGGGACGCCGACGTGGGTCTACTCGGCGCGCGCCGTCGACGCGGCCTACGACGCCGTCGACGACGCCATGCGGGCCGCGAGCGGCGGTGACCACGTCATCGCCTACGCGATCAAGGCCAACGGCAACCTCGCTCTTCTTCGGCGCCTCGGCGCCCGCGGCTGCGGCGCGGACATCGTCAGCGGCGGCGAGCTCGCGCGCGTGCTTCGCGCGCGCATCGATCCGGCAAAGGTCGTGTTCAGCGGCGTCGGCAAGACGCGGGACGAGCTGGCAGCGGCCCTCTCGGCCGGCATCAAGGCCATCCACGTCGAGAGCGCGAGCGAGCTCCGGGCGCTGGCCGAGGTCGCCCGGGACCGCGGCGTCGTGGCCGACTTCGCCTTCCGCGTGAACCCCGACGTGGACGCGAAGACGCACCCCTACATCGCGACGGGGCTTCACGACACGAAGTTCGGGCTGGAGCTCGACGCCGCCCGGGACCTGCTCGCGGGCGTCTCGAGCGAGCCCGCGCTTCGCCTCATCGGCGTCGCCTGCCACATCGGCTCCCAGCTCGAGACGAGCGCGCCGCTTCGCGAGGCCGTGGCGATCCTGGCGCGCTTCGGCCTCGAGCTCGAGACCGCCGGGTTCCCGCTCACACACCTCGACGTGGGGGGCGGCTGGCCGATGGAGTACGGCTGCGAAGACGCGGCCTTCCCCGGGGCCGAGGCCTTCGGCGCCGCCATCGCCGGTGGTCTCGCCGACGCTGGCGCCGAGGCGCGGCTCACCAGCGCCGGGGGCGATTGGACGCTCTTCACGGAGCCCGGACGCTCGCTCGTCGGCGCCGCGGGCCTGCTCCTCAGCCGCGTGGTCTACGTGAAGGACCAGGGCACGAAGCGCTTCGTCATCGTCGATGGCGCGATGAGCGAGCTGATCCGGCCCGCGCTCTACGAGGCCTACCACGCCGTCACGCCCGTCGTGCCACGGGAAGGGAAGGCGCGCGTCGTGGACGTCGTCGGACCGGTCTGCGAGAGCGGCGACTTCCTGGCCCTCGGCAGGGCGCTGCCACCGGTGGACGAAGGCGACCTCGTCGCGGTATTGGGCGCCGGCGCCTACGGCCGCGAGATGTCGAGCGCGTACAACGCGCGCCCGCCCGCGGCCGAGGTCCTCGTGGACGGCGACGCCTGGCGCGTCGTCCGCCGAAGAGCGACCCCCGCGGACCTCTGGGCCCTCGAGGAGCACTGACGCGGCGCCTCACGGCATGTCAGGGCTCCCAGCGGAGCTCGAAGTCGACGCGGCCGGGGCGGTCGTGAACCGCGAGCTCGACGTCGGCGCCGGTGGCGTCGAGCACGCCCCGGACCATCGCCTCGAAGCAAACGCGACGGGCGGCATCGCGCACGACGATCGGAGGAGCCTCCAGCAGGCTCGCCGTCGCACGTCCAGGTCCCGTACGCTCGACCTCCACGTGCCCCGCATCCCGGTACGCGTGGCCGTAGCCCTTGGCGAAGATCCAGAGGGCGGCGTCGACGCCGCGACCGAAGAGGCTCTGCGCCGTACGGAGCAGTCCCCGATAGAGGGGCGTGTCGAACTGAGCCGCCGCGTGCGCGCGAAAGAACGCCCGCGCCCGCGCCTCGCCGATCTCCTCCAGCAGAATCGCCGGAAAGGGAAGCAGCGGGAGCCACGCGGTAGGGATGGCCGCTTCGATGCTCTCCTGGGCGCGCGGCGGGAGCCGCGCGAGTATGCGCTCGGCCTCGGGTAGGCTCTGGATGCGCGTCACGAGGGCGCGGAGGCTTCGTGCTCGAACGCTCGGTCGAAGCGCTCGCGCGGGTCGCTCGCTGGAGGCGCGCTCAGGCGACCCCATCGGCGTGGCCGTTGGCCCAAAGCGACTTTCGGAGCGTGCCGATCTTCCCTTCGACCTCGACGAGGCGCGTCAGGCTCATGCCCGTCTCGTCCTGGAGCATGGTCTGCGCGACCTCGCCCTCGGCCTTGGCGTCCCGGGCGGCCCGGACGAGCTCGGCGATGGACTTCGTCGTCTCCTCGGTCGCCTGGGTGACGAAGGCGATGAGCTTCTCGCCGAACTCGTCGATGCGGGCATCGAAGGCCTCGGCCATCTTCTGCCCGGCCTGCGCGACGACCTCCGGGGCCGCTTCCTTGGCGCGCTCCTTCAGCGCCCGGTCCGAGCGCCCCCGGAAGACCATGGCCAGCACCGGCGCCGCCAGCGCGAGCGCTCCGCCCACGAGGAAGTTGCCGAGCACGGCCAGGGTCACGCCGAAGGCGCCCACGGCGAAGACGCCCACGTCGTAGGCGAAGGTGTCCACGGCCAGGTCCAGCTTCGGCGCGTCGGCGCCGAGCGCTTCGCGCAGACGCTCGGCCTGTCGCGTCGCGTCCTCGGCGACGAAGGCGATGGCCTCGTCCGCGACCTTCTCGAGGCGCGTCGTGATTTCCTCCGCTTCGCGCTCCGCGAACTTCCGGAACTCCTCCTCGATGAAGCCCGCGAGATACTTGCGGAGGTCCTTGGCGTCGCTCTGGTCGATCTCCACCGGGAGCTGCTCTCCGAAGCGTTTGGCGAAGCCCTCGACGTCCGCGCGCACGACGGCCTTCACGGCGCTGAGCGACTCGCGGATGTGCGCGCGGCGCTCGGCCATGCGCTCGCCGCTCTTTTCGAGGTCGCCCTCGAGGGCCCCGAGCCGGCGTTCGAGATCGACCTGCTCCATGACGAGGGCGCGCTTCTGGATCTCGATGCCCGTGCGCAGCGTCTGCGCCGTCCGGAGCGCAGCCTCGAGGGCGTTGTCGAGGAGCACGCGGCCGCGCTCCTCCTGCAGGAACGAGCGGAGCTCGTCGAGGAAGGGCTCCATGCCGGAGCCCTCGCCGCCCTCGAGCGCCTTTTCGGCGCTGATGCCGTAGACCTTGGGGTCCTTCATCAGCTTGCCGAGGTTCATGCGCGCGTAGGCGAGCGCCTCCTGCTGCTCCTCGTCGTCGAGGAGGTCCATCTTGTTGACGACGAAGAGCACCTTGTCGCGGCTCTTCTCGAGCAGCCGCTTCTCCACGAAGCTGCGCTCGCTCTCCTTCAGGATCTGCCCGGCATCGAGGAGGAAGAGGATCGCGTCGGCCCGCGGGATGTAGCCATAGGTGATTTCGGCCCGCGCCTCGTTCAGGTCGTTCACGCCCGGCGTGTCGACGAGCACGATGCCGTCTTCGAGGAAGGGCGCCGGGTAGCGCACGACGAGGTGCTGTACCCCCTCCGCGAGCGCACCGCCGCCGACCTCGAACTCGCTCAGCGTGTCGAAGGGGACGACGCGCTCGCCCCCGTCCTCGCGCACGGCCTTGGCGTCCTGCTCGGCCGCGTGCTCGATGCGATGGATGACGGCCGTCGTCGGGGTGACCCCCGCCGGCAGGACCGGCGCGCCGAGGAGGGCGTTCACGAAGGTGGTCTTGCCGTGATTGAACTCGCCGAGCACCACGAGGTGGAAGCGCTCCTGCTCGAGGCGAGGGATGCGGTCGTCCCGAAGCGCCCGCGCGAGGGTCTTGGCACCGATCTCGTCGGCGAGGGACGCCACGTCGCGCAGTCGGGCGAGGGCCTCGCTCTTCTGGTCACCGAAGTCGCTCACGGCTCACTTCCTTCGCCGGTGTCGCCGGCGCTCAACTCGGGGGTGGCGTCCTTCGGGCCGCGGACGATGCGGAGCAGCTCCGACACGCGCTCGTCGACTTCGAGCATGGACGGCCCCTCCGCGTCCTCGTCGCCCTGGGCGCGCCGATAGTAGGCGCTCTCGCCGAAGAGGCGGAGCGCCTGGATGCGCTTCGGCAGGTAGGGGTGCGACGCCCCGAGCTCGCCGAGGCGACCGAGGCCCTTACGGCCGTCCTCGAGCTGCTCGAGATAGGCGTCGACGTCGAGCTCGCCGTAGAGCTTGGTCGAGCCGCAGGCGAGCTTGAGGAAGCTGCGGGTAGCCGCGTCGAGGTCTCCGCAGCAGAGGAGGCCCGCCCGGTCGCAGGTGATCTCGGCGTTCCGCGCCCAGGCCAGCAGCGCGCTCCGGAAGGCCGCGTCGAGCGGAAGGAGCACCCACTTCAGCGTCGCCAGGATCGCGACGGGCGAGCGAAGGATCTGGAGCGCCGTGCCGTAGACGACGTGCTTGTTCTGTACGTGACCCATCTCGTGGCCGATGACGAACTTCAGCTCGTTCTCGTCGAGGTGGTCGATGAGCTGCGAGTGGAGGACGATGAACGCTTCCTCGTCCGTGCCGAAGGTGAAGGCGTTCATGCGCGGGTCGTTGACCACGTAGAGCGTCGGCAGGGACACGCCGAGCCGGTCGGCGCAGCTCTGGGCGATCGCATGGAGGCCCGGCAGCTGCCGCGGCCCGACGCGCACGGTGGTGCCGAGGAACTGGCTCCGAAGCACGCTTTCGTAGCGGCGCACGAGCTCCGCAACGGCGCGCTCGGCGAGGCGGACCTTGCGAAAGGCCCGCAGCATCTTCAGGTCGGGGCCGTAGGCGTAGCGGCTCTGCTCGTCGGTGCCGCCGTGGACCTCGCGTTGGCGGCGCTCCACGTAGCGCTGGAAGCTCGGCTGGGTCATCGCTCGGGGGGATCTCCGGAGAGGCCCGCATCGGGCTGCGCGGCGGAGGCCACCGAGCCCGCTGCCGGCGCCACGGAACCGTAGGACTCCCGCATCTCGGGGGCAACGCCCGGCGGGCTGGAGCGATTCCGCGGCGGCGGGGGCACCGAGGCCTGCCCGCCGACCTCGTCCGACCGCACGAAGGTCCCCTGCCGGTAGTCCTTCACGACGCCGGGGAAGCGAAGGAGGCGGTTGTGCATCGACACATAGACGCCGGGGGCCGCCAGCTGGACGGCCAGGAGCGCCTCCGTGAGGTTCTGGACGGCGTCGGTGTGGCGGAGCGCGTAGGGCCGCATGGCGCCCGTGAGGACGATGGGCACCGGCGGATCTTCATCGCCGTAGAGCGCGACGATGCGGTCCCCCGTCGCCGTGAGGCGGTCCGTACCGTGCACGATGACCACGCCCTCGTTGGCCATCGCGAGCACCTCGGCCGTGCGCGCGATCTGGTCGTGGTCCCAGTCGTCCATGTCCCGGGAGTCCTTGTTCATGAGGGGGAAGCGGACGAGGTCGACGCCACGGGTCTCGAGGCCCGCGAGGACGATGTCGAGGTTCGAGACGTCGTTGACGAGCACACCCTCGAGCTCGTCGTAGGTCTTCTCGATGGTCCCGCCCGTGCTGATCAGGGCGACGCGCAGGCGGGTCGGCGGGCGGGGCGCTTCCATCGCTCGAAGGATGCCAGAGGCGCGGCCGCGCTGGGGGGTCCCCGCCCCGGGCCGTGACCCGGGGCACGGCGAGCGCTAGCGCGACGGGCGCGGCGGACTAGAGCCTCCGCCGTGGGGATCACCATCATCGGAACGGGCCACTACGTGCCCGGAGAGCCCGTACCGAACGAGGCCCTGTCGAAGGTCATGGAGACCAACGACGAGTGGATTCGGAAGCGGACGGGCATTCACCAGCGCCACTTCGTGAGGGAGGGCGAGGGCGTGGCGGACATGAGCGTCCACGCCGCCCGGCGCGCGTGCGAGGACGCGGGGATCACGCCGGAGGACGTCGACTTCATCGTCTTCTGTACGATGACCCCCGAGTACGCCTTTCCCGGCTCCGGCGGGCTCCTCGGTGCGAAGCTCGGCATCGCGCGGGTCCCAGCCCTCGACATCCGCCAGCAGTGCGCGGCGGTCCCCTTCGGCCTCCAGGTCGCCGAGGGCCTCGTGGCCACCGGAGCGGCGAAGACCGTGCTCCTCGTCGGTGCGGACGCACACGCCGGGCTCATGCCGTGGACCGACTGGGACGTGGTGCGCGGTGAGCGCGAGGGCGAGGTCGACCAGGCCTGCTACGAGCGCGGGACCCGGCACCGGGGCATCGCCGTGGTGTTCGGCGACGGGGCGGCCGCGATGGTGCTTCGGGCGGCGCCGGAGGGTCGGGGCTTCCTCGCCGCGGATCTCCATACGGACGGCAACCGCTACGACGGCATCTACCTGCCCGGCGGCGGCTTTCGGAGCCTTCCCTACCTCACGCATCAGACCATCGAGGACGAGGAGTACGTCCCGCGCATGCGCGGTCGCGACCTGATGAAGACGGCGGTCACGGAGCTCTCGAAGAGCATCGAGAGCCTCTGCGAGCGCCTCGGCGTCACCAAGCACGACATCGACTGGGTGCTCGCGCACCAGGCCAACGACCGCATCAACGGCGCGCTCCGAAAGCACATGGGGCTCCCAGAGGAGAAGGTGCCTTCGAACATCGCGAAGTTCGGCAACACCTCGGCGGCCACCGTCGGCATCCTCACCGACGAGCTGCGCCGCGAAGGCAAGCTCGAAGAGGGTCAGCTCGTCTGCTTCGTCGCTCTGGGCTCCGGTTTGAACTGGGGCTCCGTGATGATGCGCCTCTAGCCTTCAGCCCTCCAAGACCGACTGGATGATGGCGCGCGCCTCGTCCTGAATGCTGGCGAGGTGCGCGGCGCCTCGGAAGCTCTCGGCGTAGAGCTTGTAGATGGCCTCCTTGCCCGAGGGGCGTGCTGCGAACCAGCCGTTCGCCGTCACGACCTTGAGCCCGCCGATGGCCGCGCCGTTGCCCGGCGCCGCGGTGAGCCGCTGGAGAATGGGCTCGCCAGCGAGCTGTTTTGCGGCGACGCGCTCGGGGCTGAGCGCCTTCAGCGCCTTCTTCTGCGCGGGCGTCGCCGGCGTATCGATGCGCTCGTAGAAGGACTGCCCGTGCTTCGCCTCGAGCGCGGCGTAGTGCTGCGAGGGATCCTGGCCTGTGCGCGCCGTGATCTCGCAGGCCAGGAGATCGAGGAGCACGCCGTCTTTGTCCGTGGTCCATGCGCTCCCGTCCATGCGGAGGAAGGACGCGCCGGCGCTCTCCTCGCCGCCGAAGCCGAGGCTGCCATCCTCGAGGCCCGGCACGAACCACTTGAAGCCCACGGGGACCTCCCGGACCGGACGCCCGAGCTCAGCGGCGACGCGGTCGATCATGGAGCTCGAGACGAGCGTCTTGCCGACCTCGACCCCGCGGCCCCAGCCCGCCCGGTTCTGAAAGAGGTAGTGGACGGCCACGGCCAGGTAGTGGTTCGGGTTCATCAGGCCGCCCGTCCGAGTGACGATGCCGTGCCGGTCCGCGTCGGGGTCGTTGCCGAAGGCCACGTCGAAGCGGTCCTTGAGCGCGATGAGCCCAGCCATGGCGTAGGGCGAAGAGCAGTCCATGCGGACCTTGCCGTCCCGGTCGAGACGCATGAAGGAGAACGTCGGGTCGATCGTTCGGTTCACCACCTCCAGGGTGATGCCGTAGCGCTCGGCGAGCGGGTCCCACAGGTCGATGGAGGATCCGCCGAGCGGGTCGACGCCGATGGCCAGACCCGCGCCGGCGATGGCCTCCATGTCGACCACGCGCCCGAGGTCTTCGACGTAGGGAGCGATGAGGTTCCGCGTGTGCGCGCGGTCCGACGCGCGCGCAGCCTCGTAGGAGAGCCGCTTCACCTCGGCGAGGCCGCCCGCGAGGATGGCGTTGGCCCGGTCCTGGACCGCACCGGTGGTCGCGGTGTCGGCGGGCCCTCCGTTCGGTGGATTGTACTTGAACCCGCCATCCGCCGGAGGGTTGTGCGAGGGCGTGATGACCACCCCGTCGGCCAGCCCCTCCGTGCGGCCGCGGTTGTGAACGAGGATCGCGTGGGACACGACGGGCGTGGGAATGGGCCGGTCGCCGGGCTGGAGCACGAAGTCGACGTCGTTGGCGGCGAAGACCTCCACGGCACTCCGGAGCGCCGGCGCCGAGAGGGCGTGCGTGTCCGTTCCGACGATGAGCGGCCCCGTGATGCCCGCGGCGCGGCGCTGCTCGGCGATGGCCTGGGCGATCGCGAGGATGTGCGCTTCGTTGAAGCTCCCGTGCAGCGAGGAGCCCCGGTGGCCCGACGTCCCGAAGCTCACGCGTTCCCCCGGCGCGCTCGGGTCCGGGCGCCGGTCGTAATAGGCGTGGTCGAGCGCGCCGAGGTCGACGAGATCGGTCGCGGCCACCGGCTGCCCGGCGCGGGGATGCACGTCGCTCTTCGGTTCCGCCATGCTTCGTCTCCTTCGCGCCAGGCATCGCTCGACGCGCGGCGACGCTACGCGGCGAACCCGGCCTTGGAAAGGTCGACAGCACCATTGGACCGCCCTTCGCGGGGGGTTAGCGTCCCGGCCATGAGCGGGGACCTCCTCACCGACCTCTACGACCACATCGAGGACGACCTCGACGACCTGCAGCAGACCTCCGACGCGCTTCGCGCCCGCTTCGACCAGCGCTACGGCGACGTTCGGGTCGTCGTCACGCACGACCCGGAAGCGGAGATGCTCCGCGTGTCGGTACGCGTGCCCCCGCCGGCCGGCGCCGGTGCGCCCTTCCTCGTCTTCTGCCTCTCGCTCAACGCGCGCTATTGGGACGTCAAGACGGGGCTCGATCACGACGGCCGCCTCCTCGTCCACGCGGACCTCGAGGCACCGGAAGACGTGGACCTCGAGAGCCTCGGCGAAACGGTGGTGGAGCGTGCGGAGACGGTCGTCGACGTGCTCGACGACGACCTCGTGGAGTGGTGCCTCACCGAGGGCTTCGGCACCCCCACGCAGCGCGAGCGCTGGGAGACCTTCGGCGACTGACGTGAGGGCCGGAAGGAAGACCTACGGGCGGCGTTTCCTCCGGGCGCCCGCGCCGCCTCGCCGCCGCTGGGCTCCCCGCCCTCCCCGGCCGGCGCGAGCGTCTCCGTCCGGCCGTCGGGGTAGATGGCGACCGCCCACGCCTCGTCCTCGTAGGGCCCTCCCGGAACGCCCGCGTTCCAGTCCAGGTTGAGCCACACGGGGCACGTACCGGAGGGCCGATAGTGTACGGCCTCCACGCGCTGCCGTCCGAGGTTCCGGTCGCGGTGGCGGCGGTAATGCGCCCGCAGCTTCTCCTGCACCGCGACGGCGTCCTCGGGAACGCAGGCCTCCGCGTAGGCGTGACCGCCTTCGGGGCCATCCATCATCACGCGGCGCGCCTCGCCGCCGATGGCCTGGATCATCGCGACCAGGAGGATGGCGAAATCGTCGCAGTCCCCGACGTACTCGTTGGCGATGGTCTCGCTCGCCTTGGCGAAATACTCGTTCCCTCGCGGATCGTTCACGTAGCGCCACGCCGACCGTGCATGGCTCCACAACCGCGCGACCTGCTCGACGCGATAGGCGCCCTCTTCGTCGGCCGCGATGCGCGCCGCCGTATTGCGCGTGAGCGGCGTCGTCGCGTCGAGGGCCGCGAGCACGTCGGGGAGCGTGTGAAGGCGAATCGAGGCCTCCTGCGGGCTGTTCGCGCTTCGCTGCGCGTCGAGGCGCCCGGGCACCTCGCCCAGGGTCTCGGCGGCCCGCGCCAGCGTCTGTCGGGCCTCCCCGCTCCTTACGATCAGCAGCGCCGCCGCGGCGAGAAGCCCCAGCAGCGCGAAGATCATCACCGGCCGACCGATGGCCCGGCGTCGGCCGTCGGCCACCACCAGCCGCTCACCGCAGGCGCCGCACTTGAGCACGCCCGAGACGAAGCCCCGCGGCATCACGCCCCGTGTGCCGCAGCTGCCGCAGATGAAGCGGCGCGCGCCCGGAAGCGTGACGCCCTGGACCGTGTCGCCGGCCCCCGCCCGCAGGAACCCGCGGAGCCGCGGGTCGCTCCAGACCAGCTCCGCGCCCCCGAAGCGTATCGAGTCGCCCGGACGGACGAGCTCGCGCTCCACCCGCTCGCCGGACACGAAGGTGCCGTTCGCGCTTCCGAGGTCTTCCACCAGGATGCGCCCCGCCTGCCAGCCGAGCCTCGCGTGACGACCGCTCACCGTGGGCTCCTTCAGCACCACGTCGCAATCCCTCGAGCGGCCGACGATGAGCTGCGGTCGCGCCGTCACGTGCCTCCGCGAGGGGCCGCCGGCGTCGGCAAGGCAGCGTCCGCGGCGCGACCTCGAAGCAACCACACGCTGAGGCTCAAGCCCGCCGCGACGTCGTGATCGATGGCGACGCGCCCGTGCTGCTCCTCGACCAGGCGCCGAACCACCGCGAGCCCCAGCCCCGAGCCGCCCGCGCGCGTTGCGAAGAAGGGCTCGAAGGCCCGGCGCTCGGCTTCCGCCTCGAGGGCCGGGCCCGAGCTGAACACACGGATGCGTACCGCGGCCGGGTCATCCTCGGCGGGGGCCGCGCTCACCACCACGTCGCCCTCCGTACCGGCGTGCACTGCGCCGTGGAAGAGCAGGTTCACGAGCACGTGGCGAAGCATGCTGGGGTCGGCCTCGACGCGGAGCGATTCCGGGACCTGCACGCGCAGGCGGACCTCCTCGAAGATGCTCGGGGCGTCGCTGCGAAGGCTCTGGGCCGTCCAACGAACCAGCTCGGCCAGGCTCACCTCGAGGGCGCGCGCTCGCCCCGGCGCTGCGTAGCGCACTAGGTCGTCGACCAGCATGCGAAGCCGGTGCGTCTCCTCGTCGATCATGGCGAGCAGATCCGGCCCTCGATCGTGCGGCTGCATCCGCGGCCGGAGCTGCCGCGCGGCCTGGAAGAGCACCGCGAGCGGGTTCCGGACCTCGTGGGCCAGCTGGGCGGCCATCTGCGAGAGCGCCGTCCGTCGCTCCTCCTGCGCGAGAGAATGAACGAAGGACGCCACCTGCTCGCTCGCGCCGATCATCGCCGCCAGGAGCTCCACCAGGACCACGTCGCGCTCCGTGACGCGAGGACCGACGACGGTGAGAACGTGCGCGACGGCGCCATCCACGCGGATGGGTACGGCGAGGCCCGTCCGCACCTTCGTGGCGGCCAGCGCATCGCGTTGCGCCGCGGCCAGCTCCGCATCGCCGCGGGCGAGCGCGCTCGCGTGGGCCACGGCGGGGATGTCGTCGAAGAGCGCCGGCGCGTGGGTGCGCAGCACCTGCGCCACCCCGGGGACCACGTCCAGCGATACCGGGGCGCCGGAGAGCACGTCCCGGAAGGGTCCCTCGGGATCCTGGGCCGGACCGCCCTGCACCATCACGTTCGCCCGGAGCCTCACGGCGTCCCCCGAGGGCAGCGCCTCGAAGACGCTCACGGACCAGTCGAGAGCGGCGAAGATCGGGCGGCTCTCGGCGACGAGGGCCTCGAGGCTCACCAGCGCCGCGCTGGCGCCCCCGGAGTGAAGACGCGCCAGGCGACCCATGACCTCGAGGCGAAGCTCGTGGTCGGTGACGTCACGCGCGAGGAGCACCTGCGCTCCGCGGGGGAGCGGGCCCGCGCTCACCTCGACGAAGACCCTGTCCCCGTGGGCGACCAGCAGCTCCAGGCGGCGCGGCGCGTCGTCGAGGGAGCCGGGAGCCAGCCCCGGAAGCACCGCGTCGATGGGCTCGCCGCGCGGGTCGCGCACGAGGAGCGCGCACCACGCCGGGTTCGCGTACGTGATGTGGCCGTCCTGCAGAACGAGGCACGGATCCGGCAGCAGATCGAAGGCGTCGTGGAGCCGGTCTCGCGGAGCGCTCACCTCCACGGTATCCCGGCACGCTCTCGGGGCGTCAAGGCCGAGGGGCGTGACGCGGCGGCACGGTCACTCCAGGTCGGCGCGTACGCCAGCCCATACCGTGAAGGGCTTCAGTGGCCGCGGTCCGAAGGGCAGGGTCGAGACCACCGGCGACTGGTTCGCGAGGTTCTCGAAGCGGAGGTACGCACGCACGCGCTCAGTCACGTCGCTCCAGAGCACGGCGTCGAGAAGGACGAAGTCGTCCGTCGTCGTGAGGCCCGGTCCGCCCTGCGCCCGCTCGCGGAGCTCGCCGACGTAGGTGAGGACCGTGCGCACGCCGAATCGTGCGTGCTCGAGCCCCAGCTGAAGCTGGCCCTGATGCCGCGGCAGGAAGGGCAGCGGGTCGCCCTCCTGAACGGTCCCGATGGTCGGGTCGTTCGACGCGAAGGCCTCCTGAAAGCGGCTGTCCGTGTAGCTGTAGCTTGCACGCACGGGAAGCAGCCAGGCGTCGCCGAGGGGAAAGCGCCACTGGGCGGCGGCTTCGATGCCCCAGATGAAGATGTCGCCGCCCTCGAACTGCTCGTCGAGGTCTTCGACGTCGCAGCCCCGCGCGAAGGCGCATTGGCTGAGGAGGTTCGAGTAGTCGTTCAGCCAGCCCACGAGCTCGAGGAGCCGGCCCTTCTCCGGGTCGACGTAGCGCGCGCCGAGCTCGTAGTTGAGGCTGAGCTCGGGGTCGATGCCCTCGTCCTGGCCCGGCGCGACGGGCGAGAAGCCTCGATGCACGCCGGCGACGAGGCGGAGCTCCTCGCTCAAGGCGTAGGTGACGCCGAGCCCGGGCAGGACCACGGTGTCGATGGCGTCGGTATCGGCGTCGCGGTCGAGGTCGTTGGTGCGCTCGGTGCGGATGATCTCCGTACGAAGCCCAGGGCTCAGCTCGAAGCCGCGCCAGGCGAGCTTCCAGGTCGCGTAGCCCGCGATGGCGAGCGCTTCGTCGAGGTTGTCCGTGACGAGCGTCGTGTCGTCGGGGCGGCGAACGAGCGTGCCGCTCCGCATGTCGAAGCCGAACTCGGTTTGCTCGCGCTCGACCTGGTCCATGTGCACGCGAAGGCCGGCGTCGACCTCATGGCGCAGCGCGCCCGTCGCGAAGGTCGTCCGGAGCCGGCTCTGCACACCCTGCGAGAAGAAGCGGCGGTCGTTGTCGATGGAGTAGGGGCGTCCGAGGAGCTCGTCCGAGTCCTCGTCGCCGCGCAGCACCGCGAGGCGTACGGCGTTGGCGCCGGTCGGGTTGTTCACGATGTCCCGCAGGCCGACCTGGTCGTTCGCGTCCGGCACTCCGTCGCCGTTCGCGTCGGCCCCGCGCGTGGTCCCGAAGCGATTCAGCCGGAACCAGCTCCGCTCGAAGTCGTGCCGGTAGACGTCCGTGACGAGCGAGGTGTGCTCGCCGATGCCGAGGGTCCACGTGAGGACACCGCTCGTGCGCCACCAGTTCATCCGGTCCGGCGCCGTCGACGCATAGCGACGGGTCGCGTTGGCAGCGAAGTCCTCGCGGCTCAGACCGAGGTAGGTCTCGTCCGAGCGCTCGCGCCCGAGCCCGAGGCGAAGCTCCAGGCGATGATAGACGCGGGCCGTGGGGTTCGCGCGGACGAAGCCGCGCACGACGAAATCCTGGCGCTGGAAGCCCGTGTTCCGGTTGGAGTTGTCGATCTCCTTGAAGCCGAGGGTGCCGACGTGGAGGCCCTCCACGAGGATCCCGCCCCAGCGATTCGATGCGCCGTACCAGAGGTGGGCCTTCTGCGAGCGGAAGCGGCCGAAGGAGAGGTCGAGCTGGCCGCGGCGCCCCTCGGGAACCTGCCGGGTCCGGAAGTCGATGGCGCCGCCGATGGTCTGGGGACCGAAGAGGATGGCCGCCGGGCCCTTGAAGACCTCGACGCCCGTGATGCGCGTCATCAGCGGGAAGTAGTAGGCCGCCGGGGCGGCGTAGGGTGCCGGTCCGAAGAGAACGCCATCCTCGAGGAGCGTGATCTTGCGGCTCCGGCCCGGGTCCGTGCCGCGGAGACCGATGTTGGGGCGGAGCCCGAAGCCGTCCTCGGTGCGCACGTAGACGCCCGGCGCCTGCAGCAGCACGGAGTGCGGGTCGTCGTAGTTGAGCGTGTCGAGCTGCTCCTCGTCGAGGACGGTCACGCCCCCGCCGATGCTCCGCGGGTCGACGAGCGGCAGCACGTCGACCCTCATCTCCTCCATCTCGCGGTCAGCACCTCGGTCGGCGCCCGTGCCCGTGCCCGTGTCGGTCTCCGTCTCCGTCTCCGTCTCCGTGTCCGTGTCCGGTTCCGTCCCCGTCGCCGGATCCTGGTCCGTCTCCGCTCCCGTCTCCGGCTCCTCGTCGAGTTCGAACTCCTCGTCGAGCTCGAAGCCGCCCGCGTCCGGATCCGCGGGTGGACTCTCCTGCGCGAGAGCCGTGCTCTCGGCCGCCAGCGCGACCGAGGCCGCGAGCGCCAGGACCCGGAACCGCTTCATCGCTCATCCTCCGCGACCCGTGGGGGTCGCTGCAGCCGAATCGGCGCGCCGCCGGGCGCCGGCAGGATCCAGCTCGCTTTGCCGAGGCCATCGGGCACCCGCGAGAGGTCCACATCGGGGTCGATCATGCGCGCCATGCGTCGTCCGTTGAGGCTGACCCAGGCGTCCACGCGCACCTCGACGTCCTCGTAGCCGCGCGCACGGTGGTCCGCCGCCACGTGATGCGCCAGCTGGAGCACGAGATCGGGCTGCCCCGCCATCTCGCGTTCCTGGTGATCGGTGAGGTAGCGCTGCGGAAACACGTAGCGCTCTCGCTCGCTGCCGGTCCAGCGAACGCGGTAGCGAATGGAACCGTTCTTCTCGCGGCAGAGAACCCGCCAGCTGAAGCGCATGCCCTGCTCGTGCCAGAGCACGTTGCCACCGTAGGCGTGCGCACGGAGCGGCCAGAGCACCTGCAGAAGCGCAAAGATGGCGAGCGTCACCGCCAGGCCGCGGCGTGGTCTCGTGGGCTCGATGGGCCGGGACGCCTCGTCACGCGGACCGACGAGGCGACCGAGGAGCCGGCGAGGCCACGCGGGCTCGAAGAAGATCGTCGCGGCGGCCGTCATGATCCAGGGAAACATCCCGATGTCGAAGAGCACGGCGGTCATGCCGTGGAAGACGAGCAGCAGCGTGTAGGCCGGCACCCGGGTCCGGCGAAGGCTGAGCCAGAGCGGGATGGTGAGGTCGTAGAGAAAGCCGGCCCACCCCAGCACGAGGGCGACCTCGTGGTGCGCGAAGAGGTCCCCGACGAGCGGAGTGTCCGTGCGCGCGGCGAGCCAGATGCCCATGGGCTGCCCATGCAGCAGCCAGTCCCCGGTGGCCTTGGCGAGCGCCGCGTTCACGTAGACGACGGCCACCTGGAAGCGGAGCGCCCAGAGCATCCAGGCCCGAAGCGGGGGACGCGGCGGACGGCCACGCCGTGCGCGGATCCATGCGTCGAGGCTTCCCCGGGCCCCGAGGGGCATGAGGCACATCCAGAAGGCCAACAGGCTGACCAGGACGTAATGGTTCAGGTACGTCGTGACGTCGATGAGCTGGACGTACGTGAAGAGCACCGCGAAGAGCACCGTGGCAAGCCGCGTGACGAGACCGAACGCGATGAGGCTGCCCAGCGCGAGAATGGCGACGAAGAGGCCCGTGACGACGCCGTCCGGGGGCGTCGGCACCCAGCCGAAGCCGTAGTAGCGGAAGTGGAAGCTCGGCGCGTCGAAGAGCCGCTCGTCCCAGCCGAAGCTCAGGAAACGTTCCGCGCTGACCATGCCGAGCAGCCCGAAGGCCACCCGGAAGGCCACCAGGCTCGCGGGGTCGACGGGCGCGTGCCCACGCGCCCAGAGCGCTCGCATGCCCGTGGCCTCGGACTCCACGGACTCGCCACCCGCTCAATCGTTGTCGGCGGCGACGCTCTGCGGCAGGCGCAGGTTGAAGACGCTGACGAGCTCCGTACGCTGAAGGCGCACGACGTCCTGGATCGCGTTGAACGCGGGGTCGAGACCCTGCGGATCCGCCTCCAGCAGCGCCGGGAGCGTGCCGCTCAGGCCCTCCACCACCGGGTCGGCGGTGACGATGGCGGCGTCCATGCGGTCCGCCAGATCGGACGCGCCGACGTCACGAAGAAGCTGGTCGAGACCCATCCCCTCGCCGCCGCGAAAGCCTGCGACGTAGCCGCGGTAGTTGGCCTGGATGTTGGCGAGCGAGCGGTCGGCGAAGAGGCTCTCTCGGGCCTCGGGGCACGTGTCCGCCGTCTCGCAGCCGCTGAGCCCCGCAGGCTCCGCGATCTTCACGTTCACGGTGATGCCTTCGAGATAGAAGAGCGCGTCGCTCACGCCGTTCAGCGCGTCGAGGCTCGTCCGGTACACCACGGAGCCCGCGCCCGCCGTCGCCAGCTCGTCGCGGAAGCCGCCCGTCCAGGCCGCCTCCAGCTCTTCGGCACGCTCGCGCACCAGCGTCGCCGCCGAGGCGGCGTAGCTCGCTCGCCGCGCCGTCACGTCGCCGGGCGTCGCCGCCACGGCCTCCCACAACCCGTCCAGGATGAGCGGGCTGCTCGACGGGCAGGCGGTCGTCTCGTCCACGACGAAGAGCAGGCGCTCCAGGGCGTCGAGGCCACGCACGTTGACGAGCTCGCTGCGAAGCCCGTCCGGGGTCGCGGCCGCGTCTTCGATGGTCTCCTGGTCGACGCGGCAGGCGTTGGTCGTGGGCCAGGAGTAGATCTCGTCGCGAAGGCCTTGCCCCCCCTCGATGTCCCCGGTGGTCCCAGCGGGCCCCACCTGCAGCACCTCGAGCTCCTGCCAGGTATCCATCGCGTCCACGAAGGCGGCCTGCGCGGCGCCCCGCGCAGTCGCGTCCGCCGGCGCCGCCGCCCAGGCCTGGGCGGCGGTTTCGAGGGCGGCCGCGTCACCGCGGAAGCGGGCGAGGCGGGGAACCACGACGTCGTCGGCGAAGGCCGCGAGGACCTGGCGCCGCGCATCGGCCTCGGGCCCCGTGTCGCTCGGGGCGCCGTCGCCGCTGCAGCTCGCCAGGGTCAGACCGGATGCCGCGAGGAGGAAGAAGCTCGAGAAGCGCATGGCGTCGTCCTGGGGTCGGTGGGGGCCGAAAGGCTACCAGGCCTCGAGGTCTGCCTGGGCGAAGCCGTAGGCCGTGCCCATCAACGCACGCGCGTCGAGAAGCGCCTGCTCGTACGCGGCGATGGCCGCATCGCCCGCATCCTCTAGCACGGGCTGGTCCCTCATCAGATCGTGGACCTGCGCGAAGGTCGGCAGCAGCGGCGAGCCGGGGTTGAACTGAAGCCCGAGCGCGAAGCCCTTCATCTCGGCCCAGTGGACCGCGTGAGTCGCGAAGGAGTAGGCGTCGGTCCCGAACTCGCTCATGTCGTCGAGCGTGTCGTTGATGTAGTGGATGGCGGTCGCGGCGATGACGCGCTCCCACGTCCCGCGCGCCTGGTCCCGGGCCGCCCGCAGGTCGGCGAGCTGAGCCTCGCTCAGCGGACCCTCGGCGGACTCCGCGAGGATCTGACGCCCGCGCAGGAAACCCTCCCAGACCTCGGCGGTGAAGTCCGTGCCCGTCGCCGAGCCCAGGTCCCGCTTCGCGGCGTTGGAGGCGGCGCCCCAGACGTTCTCCGTGATGAGGTCGATTTGACCGTCACCGTTGGTGTCGTGGCGTCCCTGCCAGTCCTCGCGACCGCCACGCCCGGCGATTTCCTCGTCGGTGTAGTCGCCGTAATCCCGCGGCGCACCGAAGTAGCCGAAGCCCTCGTCCCACTGGTGCTCGAGGGTGCGGTAGGGGTCGCCGTCGCTCGGCAGGTTGTCCGAGAGCAGGCCCTTCCCGTCCACGTCGTCATCCAGGTAGTCGTCGGCGCCCTGCGAGAACGTCACGCTCACGCGGAGGAACTTCTCGAGCAGCTGGCGAAGGTCAAGGCCCTCGGCCGTCGTGTACACGGGCAGCGGCGAGCCGTCCGGGGCGGTGGCCTGGGATCCCGCCGCACGGGCCACGGCCTGCGCGTCCATGGCGGCGATGAGCGCGTCCACGAAGGCCGTGGGGTTGCTTCCCGCGTCGGCGCCGAGGAGCGCCGTGTCGTTCCAGCCGAGGAAGGCGCCGCCGTTCCAGTCACGGTGGTCCGTCGAGCTGTCGTTGCCGGCGGTCTTGCTCTCGAGGCCGCGCGGCGAGGCGAGCTCGTCGAAGGAGTCCTGCCGGCCGAAGGTCACGAACTCGAAGGTCCGCTCCGCCGCCGAATCGTCGAAGCGGAACCACGAGTTGAGCTCGGCCGCCGTGCGTCCCGCGGTCCCGAAGGGCGACGCGGCGTCGCCATCGATGGTCTCCGAAAGACCGTTCACGAACCCGTTCATTTCCTGGATCAGCACGTGGCGGAAGGTCTGCCCGCCGTAGACGACCGAGCTCTCGCCCGTGGCGTTCGTGAAGTTGTAGGTCGCGGGCAGCGCGGCGTCGCCGTCGTCACCGCAGCCAGAGAGCGGCGCCGCCGCGATCATCGCGGCCGCGAGCAAGCGCGTATCGAAGTACTTAGCGAAGTTCATGGGGTCCTCTGCCCGTAGCTGGGCCTGCGAGCGTCAGGGCTCGCTGCTCGAGCGCCGGGTCGCCGGGACCGCCTCGCGCTGTTGAAAATCACTTTCAACGGGCGGAGAGTTAGCGACGTGTGTCGCATCCGGCAACCCCAAAAGGTGCCCATGGAGCGCGACGAACGTCGAAGAGCGGCTCAGTCGCGGGATCGGGAGGGGCGCGCCTGCCAGCCAATGTCCCGCCGGAGCTGCTTGCCCTCGAAGTCGATCGCATCCGCGGCCGCATAGGCCCGTTGGGCCGCAGCGGCGACGTCGGCCCCCGTCGCCGTGACGGCGAGCACGCGTCCCCCGCTCGTGACGACGCGGCCCTCGGCCTCCGCCGTCCCGGCGTGGAAGACGGTGGCGTGGGCCGCGGCCTCCTCGAGACCCGCGATGGGCTTGCCCTTGGCGTAGGCGCCCGGGTAGCCGCCGCTCGCGAGCACCACCGTCATCGCGGCCGGAGCCTCCCAGGCGGGCTCGACGCCCGAGAGGTCGCCCGTCGCGGCGCCGTGGAAGAGCGGCCAGGCGTCCCCGCCCCAGCGCGCCATGAGCACTTCCGTCTCGGGGTCGCCGAAGCGCACGTTGTACTCGAGCACCTGCGGCGCGCCGTCGACGATCATCAGCCCGATGAAAAGCGCGCCGCGAAAGGGCGTGCCCTCGTCGCGAAGCGCCGCGAGCGTGGGGACGACGACCTCGGCCCGGATGCGCGCCTCGAGCGCCGCGTCGACCATGGGCGGCGGCGAGTAGGCGCCCATGCCGCCGGTATTGGGGCCCTGGTCGCCGTCGAAGGCGCGCTTGTGGTCCTGGGCGGCGGCGAGGGGCACGGCGCGCGTCCCGTCGCACACCACGTGGTAGCTCACCTCGGGTCCCACGAGGCATTCCTCGATGAGAACCCGCGCGCCGGCGTCTCCGAAGGCGCGCTGCCGCATGATGCGGTCGATGGCTCCCGCCGCTTCCTCCGCGTCCTTGGCGACGGTCACGCCCTTCCCGGCCGCGAGACCGTCGGCCTTCACGACGAGCGGCCGCTCGGCGCCGCGCACATAGGCCTCGGCCGCGTCCGCGTCCTCGAAGACCCGGAAGCCGGCCGTCGGGATGCCTGCGCGCTGCATCAGCTCCTTGGCGCGGATCTTCGAGCCCTCGAGCGTCGCCGCGGCCCGGGTCGGGCCGAAGGCCGGAACGCCGGCGGCCTCGAGTGCGTCGACGAGCCCGGCGACGAGCGGCGCTTCGGGGCCGACGACGACGAGGCCCACGCCGAGCTCCTTCGCCAGCGCGACCTGGCCGGTGACGTCGTCGGCGTTCACGGGGTGGTTCGTGGCGAAGCCCGCGGTGCCTGCGTTGCCGGGCGCCACGTGCAGCTCGGCGCCGCTTCGGTGAAGGCGCCAGGCGAGGGCGTGCTCGCGCCCACCCCCGCCCACGACGAGGGCCTTCCGTTCGGTCGTCATGAGCGCGTGCTTATCAGGCCTCGGACGCCAAGGCGACGAGCCGGCAGCCCTCGCACCCTCAGTGTTTGAAGTGGCGGAAGCCCGTGAAGACCATGGCCATGTCCGCCGCGTCGCAGGCCGCGATGACCTCTTCATCGCGCTTGCTCCCGCCGGGCTGCACCACCGCCGTCACTCCGGCCCGCGCGGCGGCTTCGACGCCGTCGGCGAAGGGGAAGAACGCGTCCGACGCCATCACCGCGCCCTTGGCGTCGTCGCCCGCCTTCTGGGCGGCGATCTCGACGGCAAGCACGCGGCTCATCTGCCCGGCACCGATGCCCACCGTGCGTCCGGGCTTGGCGAAGACGATGGCGTTCGACTTCACGTGCTTGCAGACGCGCCAGCTCAGATCGAGGGCCGCGCGCTCGTCCGCGGTCGGCGCGCGCTTCGTGGCCACGCGGCCGCCCGCGACCTCGCCAGCCGCCGTCGCGTCGCGCTCCTGCACGGCAAAGCCGCCGCTGATGCGCTTCATCTGCAGCATCGGCGCGTCCGCTGCGAGCCAGCCGCCGGTCGCCAGGAGCCGGAGCGACTTCTTCTTCCGGAGCCGCTCGAGGGCGTCCCCCGCGAAGCCGGGAGCGACCACGCACTCGATGAAGGTCTCGGCGATGACCTCGGCGGTGGCCAGGTCGACCTCCTGGTTGAGCGCCACGATGCCGCCGAAGGCGCTCGTCGCATCGGCGGCGCGCGCCCGCCGGTACGCCTCGACGAGGCTGCCCGCCGTGGCGACGCCGCAGGGGTTCGTGTGCTTCACGACCACGGCGCCGGGCCCGTCGAGCTCGCGCGCCGCCTCGAGCGCCGCGTCCACGTCGACGAGGTTGTTGAAGCTGAGCTCCTTGCCGCCGGCGCCGAGGCTCTCGGTGCGCGCGAGCGATCCCTCGGGTGCGCCGCGCTCCAGATAGAAGGCGCCCTTCTGGGGGGGGTTCTCGCCGTAGCGGGTGTCGTAGGCCTTCTCGAGCACCGTGGTGAGCGTGCCGGGGAAGGTGTGGCGCCCGCCTTCTCCATCGAGGGCCGTGAGGTAGCCGGCGATGGCGCCGTCGTAGGCCGCGGTGTGGCCGAAGGCCTTGGCGGCCAGCCGCGCGCGAAGGCCCTCATCAGCGCCTGCGGCGATGGCTGCGAGCACGTCGCCGTAGTCCCCGGGATCGGTCACGACGAGCACACGCGCATGGTTCTTCGCCGCGCTCCGCACCATCGAGGGTCCGCCGATGTCGATGTTCTCGATGATCGTCGGGTGGTCGGCGCCGCCGGCGACGGTGGCCTCGAAGGGGTAGAGGTTCACGCACACGAGATCGATGGGCTTGCCGCCGATGCGCTCGAGGTCGGCCCAGTCCGCGGCCTGGTCTCGGGCCAGGATGCCGCCGTGGACGCGGGGGTGCAGCGTCTTGACGCGGCCGTCCATGACCTCCGGCGACTCCGTGTAGGCCGCCACGTCGACGACCGGGACGCCGCTTGCGCGGAGCGCCCGCGCCGTCCCGCCGGTGGAGAGGATCTCGACTCCCTGGTCCGCGAGGCCCTTCGCGAAATCGACGATGCCGGCCTTGTCCGAGACCGAGAGGAGCGCGCGGCGTACCGGAGTCGTCATGGCCGCCGGGCGTAGCGCAGGCCCGCCTCGCGCGCGAGCCCGCGCGTGCGAGGAAGCAGCCGGGCGGCGGAGCGTGCGTGCGGCGAGGGGATGCGTGCCGCTCAACGACGCAGCCGGCGCCATGCCGTTCCGCCCGCGAGGACGAAGAGCGCGATCGCCAGGCCCTGGTAGTAGGTGAGCCCGAAGAGCACCGGGGGGTGCGCGCGCACCGTCTCCAGGCCGAAGCGCACGAGGGCGTAGGCCGCGAGGTAGAGCGCCAGCTGGGCGCCGCGGGCGAGCCCCCGGGCGCGGAGCGCCAGGAGCACGACGGCGGCGAGGGCATGGAACCAGGCCTCGAAGGCCGCCGCCGGCAGCCGCGGCACCCCATGGAGCGCATGGCCTAAGCGACCGAAAAACGAGTCGGCGGACACCAGAGCGCCCTCGCAGCAGCCCCGGAGCGTGCAGCCGAGGCGCCCGAAGACCATGGCCAGTGCGAGGGGAAAGGCGAAGCGGTCGCCGGTCGCCCCGCGATAGCCGCCCCGGGCCTTCGCGAGCTCGACGGCGGCCCAGCCTCCGAGCAGTCCGCCGAGCACGGTGCGTCCGCCGAGGGGGATCAGACCCCGCGCGCTCGGCGCCGACCAGCCGAGGAGATCCGCCGGAAGCTCGAAGACGTCCGCCCCGAGCACACCGCCGACGAGCGCCGCGACGCGGACCCTCCCGGCCAGCGATGGGGCCTGGGTAGCGGCCTCGCCGCGTAGCACCCGCGCGCCCCCTACGCCCGCCACGACCCCGACCGCGACGCAGGTCAGATAGGCGAGCTCGCCGGCGTTCATCGCGCCCGGGGCCCGGCCCTCACCGGCGCCCGATCGTCACGAGCCGACTCGGAGCACCCTCCCCGCGACGCAAGGGCGCCAGTCGCGTCTCCTCGAGACCGTCGCGGTAGAGCACGTTGTACGTGTCGAAGGGGATCACCCGCCGTCCATCCGGATGGGCGATGTGCACGCAGGTCTTCCTCACGCTCCGCAGATCCATGGAGTGCCGGTCGAGGAAGGCGTTGATCACCACGCGAAAGACGCGCTCGTAGCTCAGCTCCGGCAGCGCCTCGATGCGGGGGAGGCAGCAAAGCAGCTCCTTCAGCGAACACGCCGCGCTCTCCGGCCCGTGCGCCGTGCTGAAGGAGCCCGTGAAGGCGCGTGCCAGTGCCTCGCCGACGGCCTTCTGGAGCGCGGGGTCCTTCTCGACGCTCAGCGTGCTCCGCGGCCCCGCGAGCAGGACCTCGGGCGGCACGTAGCGGGTCAGCGGCGCCACCGCGCTCTCGTGGGCGCCCTCGCCCTTGAGCGCATACGCCATCGCGAGGCTGTCCGGGTGGCAGGGGACCGGGACCACGTCGGCGGGCGTGAAGAGCTCGCATTGCTCGAGGAGCCGGCGCCTCACCTCCGTGAGCGTGAGGCGCCGCGGCGCCGATGGGCCCTCGTTGCGTCCCGCGTCCTGCACGGGCTGGAAGGTCACGCCGCGCACGCAGCGCCACCCGAGCGCGAAGCGCACCAGCTCGCCCAGCTCGTCGTCATTCACGCCTCGCTTCAGCGTGACCACGAGCGTGGTGGAGATGCCGAGGGACTCGAGGCGCTCGAGGGCCTGCTCCTTGACCCGCCGAAGGTCCGCGCCCCGAAGCGTGCGAAGCGGCCCCTCCCGAAGCGAGTCGAGCTGCAGGTAGACCTCGAAGCCCGGCATGTACGTGGCCAGGCGCTCCGCGAAGGCGGGGTCCCGCGCGATGCGGAGCCCGTTGGTGTTCACCATCAGGTGCCGTACGGGCCGGCGACGGCAGGCGTCGAGGATGGCGAAGAAGTCCGGATGCGTCGTCGGCTCGCCGCCCGACACCTGGAGCACGTCGGGCTCACTTTCCTGGCGGACGATGGCGTCGAGCATGCGCTCGAGCTGCGCGAGCGGCCGGTGCGTCTTTCGTTCCGGACCGCTTGCCGCGTAGCAGGTCGGACAGCGGAGGTTGCAGTGGTCCGTGACCTCGAGGATCGACACGCAGCCGTGCTGTTCGTGGTCGGGGCAAATCCCGCAGTCGTAGGGGCACCCGTACTTCACGGGCGTCGCGTGGCGCGCGACCTGTTCGGCGGGCTTCAGGTAGACCTCCCGGGCGCGGCGCCAATACGCCGCGTCGTCGGCCAAGAGCACGCGCTCCGTGCCGTGCTCCGGGCATCGCTTCCAGAGCCAGACCTCGCCGTCCTCGATGACCTCCTTGGCATCCACGACGCGGAGGCACGTGCCGCAGAGCGCGCGCGTCGCGCCGTAGAAGACGTAGGGGCGCACCCGAGCCATGCAGCACCCTACACCGCGGCGCTCGCCCCGGCGTCGTGTACGCTGCGCCCCATGGATGGCGAAGGGCTGGTTCTCGGGCTGCTCGTCTTCGGGCCCGCGCTCTTCGGGCTCGTCGCCCTGGGCCTCGGCGTGTGGCTCATCGCGTCCTACCGCGGGCGCGATCCCGCCGCAGGGCCGCAGGGCGGCGGCGGGCAGGTTTGGAAGCTGGTCCTCGGGGGCACCTGCCTCATCGGTGCACTCGGCATCGGCGGCTGCTACGGGATCATGTTCCTGGGCGCGGGCCTTCACTGAGGCTCGCGGCGCCCGGCGCCTCAGCCCGGTGGCTCCTCCGTCTCCACCACCCTCTCCTGCGCCTCGAGCACCCGGAGCACGTTCTCTCCGAAGATGGCCCGCGCCGGCAGGCCCGCGTCGAGGAGCGCCTCCCGGAGGTTGCCGAGCTGGCTCACGTCGTCCAGGCCGAGGGGCAGCTCGGGCACGCCGTCGAAGTCCGATCCGAGACACGCCGCACCGGGGCCACCGACCTCGGTGATGTGAGCGAAATGCGCCACCAGCTCCGGGAGCCCCGGCGGCGCGAGATCCGGCGACAGCTCCTGGGCGAGGGCGTAGCGAGCCGTCCCGCGATCGACCCACGACGCATCTTCGAAGCGTGCATCGAGGGCCGCGAAGGCCTCACGCTCGCGGTAGTCGAGGCGCTTTCGCCGCCGCGCATAACCCTGGTCGATGAACTGCGTGTAGTAGTTCACGCAGACGGCGCCGCCGGCCTCGGCCACCGCACGGATCATCGCGTCGCGCATGTTCCGGGGGTGGTCCGCGAGCGCGCGCGCCGACGAGTGGCTCGCGAGCACGGGCCGCGTGCTGACCTCCATGATGTCCCAGAAGGTCTGATCGCTGACGTGGCTGACGTCGACGATGATCCCGAGCTTGTTCATCAACCGCACGACGCGACGCCCGAGCGCCGTGAGGCCCTTCTCCGGCGCGACGCCGCTCGAGCTGTGCGCGAGGGGATTGTCGATGGACCAGGTGATGGTCATGTACCGCACGCCGAGGGCGTGAAGCTGCCGCACGCGCGCGAGCACCTCTTCCTCGTCCGGCGGCGTGATGGACCGGTTCCCCGCGAAGCGCCCGAGCGCGTCGCCCAGGCCGTGGGCGCCCTCCACGCCCATCAAGAGCGCCGCCTTGCCCTCGCGTGCCGCGCGCCGCACGTCGTCGGCGCTCGTCGCGAGCATCGCCGCCTCCGGATGCGCTTCGGCCAGGCGCCGCACGGACGCGATGAGCGCCAGCGTTCGGTCCCACGCCGCGCGGTGCCGGAAGCGCCGCGGGCTGACGTAGATGCTGAAGAAGGCGCCCGTGAGCCCGCCCTCGCGCATGCGCGGGAGATCCAGGTGCCCGCCTTCCTGCCGCTCTCCGATGTCGTCGGGCCCGTCGACCATGCGCCCGGGCGTGTCCACGTGCGTATCGATGGCGATCCACGGCTCTTCGGGCGGTGCGACCTCCGGCGGTGCGACCTCCGGCGATGCAGCCTCGGGCGCGGGCTCGGGGTCCGGCGGCGCCGGGGCCGGGGCGCGCTCGTCCGTCGCGTCCCCGCCGCACGCGGCCAAGGCCAGGGCCAGGGCTCCCCATCCGATCCGTCGAAGCTGCACGGCGCGAAACGTGGCATCGTTCGCCGGGGGAGAGAAGCCGGGCCGCGCCGGCGACGCCCCTCGTCGTCCCTTCCTCGTCGCGCATGGCTTCGTCCTCCGCCTCGCCCCTGGCACTCCGCACGCTCGCCGTGGTGGAGCAGTTCCCTTCCGGTGACGTCCTTGCCTACCCGGTCATGGACCCGTCGATCGCCGCGCACGCCACGGACCCCGAGAGCGCCCTCGACGACCTCCACCTTTATCTGAGCGAGGCCCTCGCGCGCGCACCGGCGACGGAGGTGAGTCGCCACGCCCTCCCGGCCGACGCGACGCTCCTGCAGGTTTACGTGCCCCTGCCAACGCTCGGCGACCCGCCGAAGGGCCACGACGAGCGACCGCATTCCCTCCGGCTTGGTGTGCCCGTGGTGCTTCTCCCCATCGAGCGCGGTGCGGAGCTCGGGCCGCGCTGGGCGCTCGTGCCCTCGCTCGCGCAGACGATGTATCTCGGCGCCGACGAGCCGGTGGAGGCCACGCTCACACGGGAGGTCGCGCGCTTGCTGGACGCGCGCCGCTACGACGCGGAGAGCTGGGCGGAGAGGCTGCCCGGAGGGCGCATCGCGCTCGCGCCGCTCATGCTCGAGGTCGCGCGGCGCGACGTCGCCGACGCCGAGCCGGGCGCAGGTGGGCTTCGCCGGCGCCTCGAGCGCGCGACGAAGATGCGCTTCGCCCTGGAAGTTCTGTCGGACGTCGCCCTTCCCCTCCACGCCTCCGCGTCCATCGCCGACGCCGCGCCGACCGTGGGCCGCGACGACGAGCTTCGGGTGCTCGCCGAGCTGCTCGAGGGTGAGCCCCGGCGCTCCGTGCTTCTCGTCGCCCCGAGCGGGGCCGGCAAGAGCGCCCTCTTCGAGCAGTGGGTCCGCGACCACGCGAGCGGCGCCTCGTTTCGGCGAGGAGCGTTGCTCCCCCGCGACGGGAAACGCCTCGCCTACCAGACGAGCGGTGCCCAGCTGGTCGCGGGCATGAGCTACCTGGGCCAGTGGCAGGCTCGCCTCGCGCGCGTCGTGGACGCCGCCGAGGAGCTCGACGCGGTGCTCTACCTCTCGGACCTCCGCGACCTCTTCGACGCGCGGACGGGCGAGTCCCACGTGGACCTCGCGGGCGCTCTCAAGCCCGCGCTCGAAGAGGGTCGCGTCCGCGTCGTCGCCGAGCTCACGCCCGAGGCCCACGACCGGCTCGCCGCGCGGCACGAGGGCTTCTTCGCCAGCTTCCACGTGCTCGGGATGGAGGCCCAGGACCGAACGGCCGGCGGCGCCGTGCTGGCGGCCCGCGCGGCGCACGCAGAGGAGCACGCGCCGGAGCGCCCTCGCGTGACGGAGGAGGGGCAAACGACCCTGCTCCACCTCGCCGAACGCTATCTCCACGACCGTGCGTTCCCGGGGAAGGCCGCGCGCCTCTTCGAGGAGCTCCGCGACGCGGCCGACCGGCCCGGCCATCGCGTGGAGGGGGACCTCGGGGGCGCGGCCGTCGTGCAGCTCTTCAGCCTGCAGACGGGCATCCCCGAGGTGCTGCTCCGCGACGACCGGGCCTTCGACGCAGATCGGGTCGCCGCGACGCTGCGCCGCCGCGTGGTCGGTCAGGACGCAGCCGTGCGCGCCGTCGCGGAGACGCTCGCGGTGGTCAAGGCCGCGCTGCAGCCGGCGGACAAGCCGCTGGCCACCTTTCTCTTCACGGGCCCGACGGGCGTGGGCAAGACCGAGCTCTGCCGGGCGCTGGCCGGCTACCTCTACGGGGCCGAGGAGCGCTTGCTTCGCTTCGACATGAGCGAGCTGGCCGGACCGGCGGCGGTGCAGCGCCTCGTGAGCGGCGACGGCCGCGATGACGGGTTGCTCACGCGGCGCGTACGGCAACAGCCCTTCGCCGTCGTTCTCTTCGACGAGGTCGAGAAGGCACATCCCTCCTTCTTCGATCTGCTCCTGCAGATCGCTGGCGAAGGGCGGCTGACGGACGGCGCCGGGCGCGTCGCGTCGTTCAAGAACACGCTGGTCATCCTGACGAGCAATCTGGGCGCCCGGCACGAGGGACGGCTGTCGCTCGGCTTCCAGCGAGGCCCGGAAGACCTGCAGGCCGCGGCCATGGAGGCGGTACGCGCGGCCTTCCGCCCGGAGCTCGTGGGCCGCCTCGACCGCATCATCGCGTTCCGCCCGCTCGCGGCCGCGGATGCGGCCCGCATCACGGGGCTATTGGTCGCCCAGCTCGCGGAGCGACGCGGGCTGAGCGAGCGCGGGGCGACGCTCTTGGTGAGCCCCGAGGCCCTCGAGGCCCTCGCCGCGGAAGGGACGTCGCCCGCCTACGGCGCGCGCGCGCTACGGCGCCACGTCGACGCGTCGCTCGCCACGCCGCTCGCGGCCGGCCTCAGCGCCGAGACGGGTTCCTTCGCCATCGAGGTCGTGCCGAGCGCGGGAGCCGCCTCGTTGGCGCAGGCGCCGGGCTCCTTTCGGAGGAGCACCGGGCCGCTGACGCTGCAGTTCACGCCACGGAGCGCCGACGATGCCAGCGCCCTGAAGGGACTCGGCGGCGTCTTCGCGCTCCGCCGCGAGGTCCAGCAGCGCATGCGGCTCCCGGCTGTCGAAGCCCTGGCCGAGGCCGAGGCCCATGCCCTGGCACGGACGGCGCAGCTCTTCGCGCCACGGAAGACCAAACGCGGTCGGCCGCTGCCGCCGCCGAAGGCCGATGGCGCGGAGGTCGCGCTCCTCGAGCAGACCCGCAGCACGGCCGAGAAGCGCCTCGGCCCGCTGCGCGAGGCGGAGCGGGAGGTGCACGCCCTCGAGGAGCTTCTCCTCGACGCGATGCAGGCGCGGGAGCCGCCGCCCTTTGGCGACGACGAGCCGCCGCGGCTCCGGCGGCACTTCCGCCGGGACCTGCTGACGCTCTTGCTCGAGGACGACCCGAAGCACGCCGTGCTCGTGCTGGCGACGGAGCTCGACGACGGCCGCAGCCTCGACCCCTGGCTCACCTCCCTCCTCGAGGCGCTCGGTCCCCGGGGGTGGGAGGCGACCTTTCACCTCCGCGGCGACCGGGCGCCGCCGAGCGCGCCTTTGCCCTCGACCTGGCCTTCGAAGCCCGCCTTCGGCCCCCCGCGCGCTGCGGCGTTCCTGCGGGAGCGCCTCGAAGCCGAGCGCCGCGACCGGATGGCGCTCCTGCTGCGCCTCGAGGGCCCTCACGTCGGCACCTTCCTGGCGTGCCAAGGGGGCCTGCATCGCGTGCTCGGTCGCCCGCCGCTCCCCGAAGGGGCCCATCACGAGGTCGCGCCAGTGGCCTACCGCGCGACCCTCGACCCAGCGCGCGACTTTGGCCCCCCCGCCCTAGCCCCGCCGGCCATGGTGTCCCGGCCCAAGCTGCGTCGGCGGACGGCCGCCCGCCTCACCGACGTGCGCGCGAACCCGGAGCGGCAGCCGAACGCGCCGCTCGTGCCGTGGGGGAAGGCCTTCGCGCCCGAGGTGCTCGACGAGCTGACGCTCGCCGCGCTGATCCCCCTCGACGAAGCCGGCACCCGCGACGAGCTCACGCCCTCGCCCCTCGACGCCCCGACCGCCGAGGAAGCCGCCAAGGCGCGGGCCGAGTCGGGAGGCGCCGCGTGAGGCTGCTGCTCCCCGTCTACCAGCGCCGCGAGGCCCACGACACGACGTGGACCACCGTGGGCATCCATCCCTTCACCATCACGGTACGGGGATCGCCGGCCTCGCGTCTTCGCGCGCTGCTCGGCCGGCGCCTCCGCGAGTCGCTCAACCCCCGCGCGGGGGCGGAGCTGAGGCCCTTTCTCTTCGCGGGGCGGGCGCGCCTCGAGCGACTCCGCGTCGATCTGCGCCTGGCCGGCGACAAGCGCCGACGCTTCGTCGCCGTCGTCCCTCTCGTGGTCGAGACGCGGCCCTGCGAGGCCGTGCTGGGCGAAGGCGACGCCGCGCCGGCGAGCCTCGAGATCGCCTATCACCCACAGCGCCAGGACGAGCCCTTCGTCCTCGAGCCTGGCGGAGACCTGAGACGGCAGGCGTCACGCTTCTTCGAGGCGCGCTGGAGCGAGCTCGACGACCGAGAGCTCCAGGCGCTCGCCTCGCCCGGGCGCCGAGACACGCTCAAGTCCGTGCCTCTGACCGTGAAGACGGATGCGCTCCTGGACCGCCTTCCGGACAAAGGGCAGGGGCTCTGGGACGACCTTCGCCTGGACGCGGCGCGCGGTAACGAGGGGCGCGCGGACACGCAGAAGGGCACCTCCTCGCTGCTCGCACGCCTCGGCGACGATCTGACGCCCCGGGCGGCGGACGGGACGCTCGTCACCGGCCGGCCCCGGGAGCCGCTGAGGAGCCAGCTCCAGGCGCTCCTCTGTGGGGCGCGCAAGCGCCCGGTCGTGCTCCTCGGGCCGCCTGGCGTCGGCAAGCGCACGCTGCTCCGCCATGCCGTGCTCGACATGCTCGAGGCCGATGCCTACGCGATGCATCGAAACCTCGACGAGGTGACGCACGTCTGGTCGCTCAGCGCCAGCCGGCTCATCGCCGGCATGTCCCATCTCGGCGAATGGGAAGAACGCTGCGTGAAGCTCGCCGCGGAGGCACGAAAGCGCCGCGTCGTGCTCCACTTCGAGGACCTCGTCGCGCTCGGCCGCGCGGGCCGGAGCCGGGACAGCGAGCGGAGCATGGCGGACGTCTTTCGTGGCCCGGTGGAGCGGGCCGAGGTCGTGATGGTCGGGACCGCCACCGAGGCCCAATGGGCGCGGCTCGAGGACGACGCTCCCGCCTTCGCCCGCCTCTTCACCACGCTCCGCGTCGACCCGCCCAGCACCACCGAGACGCTGCGCATGATGTTGCACGCCTCCCGGCGCCTCGCGCCCGAGCGCCGCGTGAGCTTCGCGCCGGACGCGCTGCGCGCGGTGCTCGAGATCGGCGCGCCCCTCCTCCCGGCCCAGGCGCTCCCCGGGGCCGCGCTCGACCTCCTCGACCACACGGCGCGCCGCCACGCGGGCGCGCCCGGGCCCATCGACGCGGACCTGGTCCTCGAAGCGCTGACGGACCGGACCGGGCTTCCCGAGTTCCTCCTCGAGCGCGACACCGCGCTGACCGTCGAGGACGTGGTCACGGACCTCGAGGAGGGCGTCATGGGCCAGACGCCGGCCGTGCGCGTCGCGGCGGAGCTCGTGATCCGGGTACGCGCCGGTCTGACGGACCCGAAGCGCCCCTTTGGCGTGCTCCTTTTCACCGGTCCCACGGGCACCGGCAAGACGCAGCTGGCCAAGGAGCTGGCGAGCTACCTCTACGGCGCCTCCGAAGACGGCCTCGGGGAGCCCGAGCGCCTGGTCCGCTTCGACATGGGCGAGCTCTCTGGCCCGGACGCGGTGCCGCGGCTCATCGGCGAGCGCGGCGCCCCGCGAGGTCTGCTCACCGAGGCGGTGCGACAGCAGCCCTTCTGCGTGCTGCTCCTCGACGAGATCGAGAAGGCCCATCCCTCGGTGCTCTATCTGCTGTTGCAGCTCTTCGAGGACGGCCGCCTCACGGACGCCTCCGGCGAGCTCGCGAGCTTCACGCGGACCGTCGTCATCATGACGTCCAACCTCGGCGCGAAGGGTCGCCCGAGCGTGGGCTTCGGCGAGGAGAGCACCGCGAGCCAAGAGGCCGACGTCCTCCAGGCCGTGCGCGCCTTCTTCCCACCCGAGCTCTTCAATCGCATCGACCGCGTGGTCTCCTTCGCGCCGCTGGGCGCGGACGCGGCGGAGCGCATCGCCCGGCGAGAGCTGGAGCGCCTGCTCGCGCGCCGCGGCCTGACGGAGCGAAACGTCTTCGTCTCGACGCACGCGAGCGCCGCCGCGCGCATGGCGCGGGAGGCTTTCGACGAGCGGGCCGGGGCCCGCTCCGTGCGTCGCTATCTCGAGGCGGAGGTGGGCGCGCAGCTCGCGGAGCATCTCGCCTCCCGGACCCGCAGCGAGATGGAGATCGTCCGCCTGACCGCCAGCCCGCCGGGGGCGGAGACTCCCTTCCGGCTGGTGAGCGAGGCGCTCCGGGAGGCGGAGCCCCTCGACGCACGCTACGCGCTCGAAGGCCTCGAAGAGGCGTCCTTGCCCGAGCTGCGCGCCCGGCTGCCTGCGGCCCTCGCGGAGCTCGACGCGCTGCTCGCCGGGCCGGAGCTCGCCGACGTCAACGCCGCCCTCGGCGAGGCCGTGTCGCGCTTCGCCGCCGGGGACGCCGAGGCCGCCGACGCGGCCTACCGGCTGGACCAGCTCCGGGAGGAGCTTCTCCGCTTCCGCGAGCGCCTCGACGGCTGGGTCCACGACGCCGGACGCCAGGAAATGCTTCACCTCGAGCAAGCGGTCGACGGCCGTCGCGAGCGGGTGATACGCCGGCCACCTTACCGGGACCCTCGCGCCTCGCACCCGAGGGTGCGACTCCTCGATGCTCGCGCCACCGCCGGACGCCTCCCCCCGCCGGACCGCGACGGAATCCTCGCCGTGCTCGCCGAGATCACGTTTCTCCGCCGCGCCTTGGCCGCCGGCGCCGGCGCCAGCAACGGCTGCGAGGTCGTGCTCCGCCGCATCACGCCCCGCTCCACCTCCGCGCGGCTGCTGCCCCACCTGGCCGCGACCTACGCGGCGGCCCGCGGCACGCTCCCGCGCGCCGCCTGCCGGACGCGGGGCATGCTGCGCTCCCTCGACGTTGCCGACGTGAAGCTCGCCGGGCTCGGGCCCAGCCCCGAGGAGATCGCGCTCAGCTTCAGCGGCCCTCAGCTCTACGAGTTCTTCGCCGGCGAGCAGGGCTGCCACGTGCTCGACGCGCTCGCCGACGGATCCGAGGTGGTACGCGTGAGCGTCTTCCCCGCGGAGCACGACGCGAAGGCGCGCCTCGAGGCCACCGGGACTGCCCGCGCGGCTTACGAGCGCGCGCTGGACGGGGGCGCGCCCGCGCTGCCGGCGAACCCCGACGCCCTCCTCCCGGTGGTCCGGCGCCTGCGCTGGTCGCGGCGGCGCCGGGGCCCCGCCGCGCCGCCGGAGATCGAGGGCTACCGCCACGTCCGCGTGCAGCGCGCGGAGGCGCAGACGCCGACGCAAGCGCTGCCGCGTCTCCTCCGCCTCCACATGTCCCGCCTGCCCGACACGGCGGGGGAAGCCCCGTGACGGCGAAGGGAAAATCGTCGCTGCGCGCGTACCTGGTCACCCACACGGACGACAACGTGACGGGCTACCTCATGCGCCGGGAGCGCCGCCTCTTCGACGCGGCGCCACCGGCGGCCTACGGCAAGGACGACGAGGCCGTGCTCCTCGCGCTCGAAGCGGAGCTCCAGACGCGCGTCGTCCGCGGCACCGAAGACCTGGCGCGCTACCTCTGGACCGAGACCTTCCAGACCAAGACCGTGCGGGTCCCCGTGCGCCCCGCCAGCCGCATCGACGGCCTGTGGGCCGTCGGCGCGCGGGAGGTCCCCTTTCGCGTGACCTACGTCTGGAGCCGGGTACGGGACCGCGGTGGCGCGCAGCGCGGCGACGAGTCGGCCGCGTTCCGGGTGATGCTCCCGCGCTTCGACTGGGGGCTGCTTCTCGAGGACCTCGAGAGCGCGCCGGCCGTGCTCGCGAGCTGCATCGGCGGCGCCCTCGTGGGCGAGAGCGCGCAAGTCCTCTACGACTTCCGAAACGAGGGCCGCGAGCGCGTGGTCGCCTACGAGCCGAGCCTCGTGCGCAAGGAGCGCCATGCCGCCATCCGCACCCAGGCGGCGCTCCCCGAGACTCTCAGCGCCGTCGCGGACGATCTCGTGGACCGGGCCGCGAAGAACCGGCTGCCGAGAACGGTTCCGCTGGACGGCCCGCGCGGGCTCACGCTGCGCCTCTACGAGGGCGAAGGGCCGCTGCGCTCGCGGCTCCTCGTCGGCGGCGCCGGCACCGGAAAGACCACGGCCGTGAACGCGCTCGCGCGGGCGCTTCTCAAGGCCCGACGCGGCGACGAGAGCCCGCGCCTGGCCGGAGTCCATCGCACGAGCACCGAACGGCTCCTCGCCGGGATGGTCTTCGTGGGCATGTGGCAGGAGCGGGCGCTGGCGCTCGTGGACGAGCTGCGCCAGTCGAACCGGCTCCTGGACGTCGGACGCCTCGTCCCCTTCGTCCAGCCCCGCTCCGGCGGCGCGAGCCTCGCGGACCTCTTCGCGCCGGCGATCGCGGCGGGCGACGTGGCGCTGATCGCGGAGGCGACGCCGGAGGAGCTGGTCGCCGCGCGGCGCCTCAACGCGCGTTTCGTGGGCCTCTTCGAGCGCTGGGATCTCCACGAGCCGGGCCGCGGGGCGCTCCTACCGGCCCTCGCCGTCCATGCGGAACGCGTGTTTCGCGGGACGCGCAAGACGCTCCCGCCGAAGGGCGCCCGGCGCCTCCTTCAGCTCCTCGGCACCTACCGCCGCGACCAGTCCTTCCCGGGCAAGGCCTTTCGCTTCCTCGACGCGGAGGCCAAACGCAGCGCGGGTCCGCAGACGCTCGACGCCGCGGGGGTCGAAGAGGCCTTCGCGCGCTGGAGCGGGCTGCCGCTCGAGCTGGTGAGTGACCGGCACGTCGCCGGCCGCGAGGTGGTAGCCGAGCGGCTCCGGGCCCGGGTGATCGGTCAGGACGCCGCGTGCCGCGCGGCGGCGACGAGCCTCGTACCCTTCAAGGCCGGCCTGAACCCGCCGGACCGGCCCCTCGGTACCCTCCTCTTCGTGGGCCCGACGGGCGTCGGCAAGACGGAGCTCGCCAAGCAGCTCGCGCGCTATCTCTTCGGCGACGCCAGGCGCATGGTCCGCCTCGACATGAGCGAGTACGCGACCTTCGGCTCGGCGCAGCGGCTCCTCGCGACGGGTCGTGGGGCGCGTAGCCTGGCGAGCCAGGTACGCCAGCAGCCGCTCACGCTCGTGCTCCTCGACGAAATCGAGAAGGCGCACCCGAGCGTCTTCGACCTGCTCCTCGGCCTGCTCGGCGAAGGCCGGCTGACCGACGAAGGCGGACGCCTGGTCGACTTCCGCATGGCCTTCGTCGTGATGACCTCCAACCTCGGCGTGCGTGAGAGCGCACCCGTGGGCTACGGGGCGGCGCGCGACGACGCCGACTACCGGCGCGCCGTACGTGAGCATTTCCGCCCCGAGCTCCTCGGGCGCATCGATCAGGTCGTGCCCTTCCAGCGCCTCGGCGCCGCCGACGTCGAGCGCATCGCGGAGGTGCTCCTCGAGGAGGTGGCCGCGCGGGAGGGCTTCGCGCGCCGGGGGCTGCGGCTGGAGGTGAGCGAGGCAGCGCGGGCACGCCTCGCCGCGCGCGGCCTCGACCCGCGCTACGGGGCGCGGCCGCTCAAGCGCGTGGTCGAAGCCGCGGTCGTGACGCCGCTGGCCGTGCGCATGGCGCGGGAGCCGGAGCTACGCGACCGAACGCTGCGCGTGGTCGGCCCCGGCGAGGCGGGGGACCTCGTGTTGGATTCCTGAGCGCGGCCGCGCGGGCCTCAGCGCGCCACGCCGCCGGGCGTCTCGCCAGTCTTCGGGCGGAGCGTCTCGCGCTCCGTGTAGATGGCGTCGACCAGGCGGGCCGGCGTCACGTCGAAGGCCGGGTGCCGGCAAG
>ERZ1740059.160-NODE-160-length-36680-cov-6.927645_pt1 | contig 36680 bp, 30 predicted proteins | sample MGYA00581744_ERZ1740059 | MGnify/ENA primary metagenome ERZ1740059 (study PRJEB43018, sample SAMN04849738) | marine metagenome | isolation source: floating plastic debris | place: Pacific Ocean | collected 2008-08-28 | study: EMG produced TPA metagenomics assembly... | reverse complement strand
GCAGCCTACAACGCCGCAGTCGACACCAATACGCCGTTCGACCCCAATGTGAAGGACGGTCGCGCGACCCACGGTCTCGCAGTGCCGAAATCGAATTGGGCGAACCGGATCGACCAAGGACCGTTCGAGGCGTATCAGGTCGGTTGCGGCGTCACTTTCACGTTTGGCGGGCTCCGCATCGATCCGGACCGCGCGCAGGTTCTCGATACCGATCACGCGCCGATGCCCGGGCTTTTCGCGGCGGGAGAGCTCGTCGGCGGCGTGTTCTACTTCAACTATCCTGGCGGCACGGGCCTGATCAACGGATCGGTCTTCGGCCGACTGGCTGGCGGGGCGGCGAGCAAGTTCGCAGGCGCGGCGGCGCCTGCTGGTTCAGGGTCCGAGGCGTAATTGCAGAACTCCTCGTTCGCGGGACGTCGGCGCCGTCATTCACTGTGTTCCGCCGCACACGTCACCCTATGGCGAGCGTTTGGGATATCAGGCCGGCGATCTACCGGCGACGGAGGCGCCCGCTGATCGCCTTGTTCGCCTGCCGATCGTCAGCCGGCGAGCGCCCCCCGCGCCCCTGAACAAGGCTGCGCCAAAGCTTCGAACGGATCTCGGGACCCAGGCTAAACGAGCTCTGGGTCCGTGGTGATCTCCACCAAGGACGGGCCGTCGACCACCAAAGCTTGCGCAATGGCTTCGTCGAGCTCGGAGGCTTCGGTCACTTTCACGCCGTGACCGCCGCACAGCCTTGCAAAGGCGGCGAAGCTGGGATTGCTCAGTTCCGTCTCCCAGACAGGCCATTCGCCAGCGCGTTGTTCTTTCGAGATTTTTCCGAGCTGGCCGTTGTTGAGCAGAATGTGCGTGATGTTCATTCCGTATTTCACGGCGGTATTGAACTCCATCGCGTACTGGCCAAAGCCGCCATCCCCTGAAATCGAGATGACTTTGCGCCCGCGGTGTTCGTCGAAATCCTGCGTCGCCGCCCAAGCGCCCATGGCGGCGGGAAAGCCGAAACCAATCGAACCGAGATACCCCGACATCAGCACTGACTGACCCATCGCCTCGAAGTAGCGCCCAAACGAGTAGGTGTTGTTGCCGACATCGACAGCGATGACCGCATCCGCCGGGGTCAGACGCGTCAGCGACTCAAACACGTTCGCCGACGCGACGCCCAGTCCGCGTCGATCGGAACGCCGGCTGTTTTTCTCCTCTCGCCAGATCCGCCAGCGCTCGGCGATCTCCGGCAGCATGTCGACCGCCTCGGGACGCTCGGGCAGTTGCGCCATCGTCATACGCGCAAAGGCGCCGATCTCTCCCCAAACGGGCAGAGAGACCGCGTGAAACTTGCCGAGCTGCGCGCGGTCAAAGTCCACCTGGATGATCGGCTTGCTGCGCTCGATCCCGGTATGCTGGGCAAAAGACGAACCAAGGACGATCAGAAGATCAGCTTCATTCATGAACCAGCTGGCGATCGGCGTGCCTGACTTTCCAAGAACGCCGGCGGCGTTGGGGTGATCGTCAGGGATCAGACCCTTGCCTTTGAAAGTCGTCAGCACCGGCGCCTTCAGCGCCGCGGCCAGCGAACGGATTTCAGGTAGCGCCTCCCGCGCGCCGTATCCGATGATGATCGCGGGTCGCTTGGAGGCGGCCAGCATCTCGGTGGCGGCGACAACCGCGTCGCCATGCGGAGGCGGGGCCATCTGACCCATTCGTCCGTCCGGCGTTTTTGCTTTGGCGCCGCGCGCGGGCAGCGTCTGGACATCGTCTGGGAAAATCAGATGCGCGACGTCGCGCGCAGCAAGCGAATGCTTGACCGCAAGCGCCATGAGTTCGGCATGGTCCGAGTTCACATGCGTGGTCGCGCTGAACTCGGCGACAGCTTCAAATGCGCTGTCGAGCGGAATATCCTGGAACACGCCCGGCCCCATCACCTGGGTCTGAACCTGTCCCGTCAATGCGAGGACCGGCGCACGATCAACCTTGGCGTCCCACAACCCGGTCAAGAGGTTGGTCGCCCCCGGCCCCGCTATCGTCAGACAGGCGGCCGGCGCGCCGGCAAGTTTGCCGTAACCAGAGGCGGCGAACGCGGCGGCCCCTTCGTGCCGAATGCCGTAGTATCGTATGTCGCCCCCGATCACACGCCGTCGAATGGCGTCGGCGAGGCCGAGATTCGAGTGCCCAACCATCCCGAAGACCGTCTTCACGCCGAAATTGACAGCCGTCTCCGCCATCGCGTCGGTGACGGTGCGCTCATGCGGCGGCACGGCGTCCAGACCGACGTAAACGCCGTCCGCGCGCAGCTCCACCGGATAGAGTTCCTGCCCTGAGTCCTCGTGGCCGCCCGGCGGTTTGCCCGTGACCGGGTCGAAATCCCATCCGTGCCAGGGGCAACGAATCCAGCACTTGCCCTCGACCCCTTTTTCGATCGAGCCTTCCCCCAAAGGCCCGCCCTGATGCGGACAGCGATTGTCCATGGCCGCCCATTGGCCGTCAAAATGGCTCAAGCAGATTGATGTCGTCCGCGCCGTGACTGTTTTCACGCGCCCTTCGGGCAGGTCGCCAATCTCAGCGACTTTGATCCACTCGAGTTCAGCTTGGTCGGTCATTCCAACGCTCCCAAAAGCTCTGTTTTCCGAGGAAGATACTGGAGACGATCAACGGCGCCCAATCACTTCGGCCTCCACCCGGACGGCGTGATCGCCAGATCCGTCGCGTCGCGCGCTCTGTCGGCGGCTTGAATAGATCCCCATATGTGAAGAGCAGAGGCGACTAAGGAGATCTTCGATGCGCGCTGTTTCAAAGCCCGCCTGCCGGGTGTTTCGGCAGGACGATACCTACGACGGCAAGCAAGGACTTACCTATGCAAGCGGGATATCCGCCGAGACGGCAGGGGCCAAAGGCGTCTGCATGCATGTGCTCACGATGCAGCCCGGCGACCGCGCCAAGGCGCATTTTCATGAAAACCACGAAACAGCGATCTACATGATCAGCGGGGTCACCGAAATGTGGTATGGTGAGGAGCTGGAGCAGCATCTCGTCGTGAAGGAAGGTGAAATGCTCTATATCCCCGCCGGGGTCCCGCATCTTCCGATGAACACAAGCGACGCTCCGGCCACGGCCGTGCTCGCCCGAACCGATCCGAACGAGCAAGAAAGCGTTTCGCTCCGTCCAGATCTCGACGCGCTCTTCGAACAGCGCGGGATGCGTTGACGGACAAAGCGGCACGCTGATTGCTGTCATCTCGCCGAGAGAATGCGAGTTCCGGCGCGTAAGGGCGATCGAATGAGTGGATCAGAGAGCACGGTGATCGGCGTCGTCGTCGTCACATATGCAGCGCAAGAGGTCATACGGCCTTGTCTCGATAGTCTTTTGCACTCCGAAGGCGCTGATCTGCGGGTCGTCGTTTGCGATAACGCCTCGCAAGACAAGACTGTGGAAACCGTTCGGAATTGGGCGAACGAGAACCAGCTGGCCCTTGCAGAATCCACAGCGGATGTCGGCGAAACGCCAAGGCTCGACCATTTGGCGCAAGTCACGCTCGTCAGCTCCGTCACGAACACGGGCTTCGCTGGTGGCGTGAACCTGGGGCTGCGAACGCTCTCGCAGTTTCCGGAGGTCGACCTGTTCTGGGTTCTTAACCCCGACGCCGTGGCGTTGCCCGGGGCGGCGTCCGCCTATGCGCAAAAGGCGAAAGACGTCGGCGAGTTCGGTCTCATGGGTGGACGCATCACCTTCCAGGACGCGCCCGACGTGATCCAGGCTGACGGGGGCGCGGTCAGCCGCTTGACCGGCGTGGCGAAGAGCATCAACGCAATGCGGCTCGCAAGCGAAACACCCCATCCGCCAGCGACAGATTTCGATTACATCATCGGCGCGAACATGGTCGCTTCTCGAGCCTTCCTCGATAGGGTCGGGCTCATGCAGGAGGACTATTTTCTGTACTACGAAGAGATCGATTGGGCGCTGCGGCGTGGAGACCTTCCAATCGTTTTCTGTGAAGGCGGCGAAGTCCGGCATATCGGCGGGGCGATAATCGGGTCCGGATCCATCGGCCGCAGGCCGACCGCGTTTGCGAACTACTTCAACTATCGGAACCGCTTGCGCTTTATCTGGCGCTTCAATCCATGGGCGCTTCCTGTCGCCTACGCCTACTCGCTCTTGAAAATTGGCAAGCTCGTTCTGCAGCGCGCTTGGCCAGAGGCCGCTGGAGCTTTCCGGGGCCTTCACCAACTGCCGCCATCGTCGGATATCAGGCGACGGCTCTCGCCCGAGGCCGCCGTATTGGCTTTCAGCACGCGCTCACATAATCGGCGCGCGGCTCAGAACGCGCCGTCATAGGCTTTTCGATCGATCTGACAGGCGAGGAGCGTAAAGGTTTCCCGCGCATACGCCTTTGGCAATTCGTCTTCGAGCTGCGCAGCCGAAGCGATGTCGACGCCGACGCCTCCCATCGCATCGGCCACGGCGGCGAAATCCGTCTTGTCGAAGTCGACGCCCAGATTGGCGCGTCCTGTCGCTCGCTGTTTCAGTTCGATCAGCGCCAGCGATCGATCGACCATCACCATCACCGCCAGCGGCATGCGCCAGTCCCGCAACGTGGACAGCTCACCCATGATCATCTCGAGACCCGCGTCTCCCATGACCGCGAGAACCGGGCGCTCCGGCGCGGCGAGCTTGTGGCCCATGGCGAGCGGCAGCGCCACGCCCATCGTGCAAAGCGCTGAGGACTGCAGCATCCCGCGCGCCCCGAAACAGGGCCACATCTGGCTCAGCAAGATGCGATGGGCGCCGCTATCGGCTGTGACCACCGTATCGCGAGGGCTTGACCGGCGAGCGGCGGCGAACGCCTGATGGGGTCCCCAGGTGTTCGGACCTTGAAACGCCGACTGCAGCGCGGCCCGAACCTGTGCCGGAGCGCGGTCGGGCCACGGACTGGCCGAGGGCTCCAAACCGTCGATCAAGGTCTCGAGACCCGCACGAACGTCGCCGACGAAACTCATCGCCGCCCCATGCATTCCGTGGCGGTTCGGAAGATGCGTGACCTCAATCGCGGTCGCGGGATCCCATGGGTCGCGCCACCCCGTGCGCATTTCGATCGGATCATACCCCGCCAGGATGACGCAGTCCGCCTGCTCGAGCAGCGGCAAAACGATCTTATCTGATTTTGGCGACAGCCCGTGCCCGCCCAGGGTGAGCTCGTGGTCTTCCGAAACCAGGCCCTTGGCCTTGTAAGTCGCCAAGAGCGGCGCGCCAAATCGCTCGCACAGCGCCTGCAGAACCGGGCCCGCCCCTTGGGCGACAGCTCCGACGCCTGCGATGACGATCGGTCGTTCGGACCGCGCCAGCATCTCCCGCGCGCGATCGAGCATGGGACCGGGCGCCGGCGCCATCGGCGCCTCCACAGGCACGCGGGCGCGCCGCGGCTCTGGATGCGGCTGATCAGCGAGATGGACCGGAATGTCGATATGAACCGGGCCCTGCGGCGCGGCCATCGCGATGGCAACCGCCTTGTCGATCACAACGTCCGCGGCGCCGTCCGCGATCGTGAAGCTCGCCTTGGTGATCGGACGCATCAAGGCGTTCTGATCGAACACCTGATGCGTGTAGGTCTGCGCCTCCGCCTCGCCGACGCATCCGGTCAGAACGATCAGCGGAACCTGGTCCTGCAGCGCGTTGACAACCGAGTTGACGCCGTTGGCCAGACCCGGACCGATCGTCGCCAACAAGACGCCCGGCGCGCCGGTCGCGTGATGGGTTCCCTCGGCCATGAAGCCGCCGGCGTTCTCGTGCTTGCACAGATAAAAGGCGACCCCCGCTTCATCGAGCGCCTGCATCATCGAAAGAACTTCGCCCCCGGGAATTCCGAAGGCGTGCCGGCACCCCGCCTCAGACAGTCGCTGGGCTATGATCCTTGTGGTCGTGAGCGGGCCGCTGGTGGCCATTCGGCGCAGTCCTTTCTGACATGGGTCCGTTCGACGACTTCTGATAGCCGTCCCGAGTCTGCGGCAACTTACGCCCAAGAACCGTGCTCGCAACCTGTGTGCGCAGGATTTGGGCGGTTCCGCCGCCAATCGTGAACATTCGCGCGTCGCGGACCATGCGCTCGATTGGCAGGTTGCGCGAATATCCGGCAGCGCCATGGATCTGAAGCGCGTCATTGGCGACTTTGATCGCCGTCTCGGCCGCGAACACCTTTGCGCGCGCGGCCATGGCCATATCCGGGAAGCCGCCGACAGGCGCGCTGCGCGCAGCCTTGTAGACAAGCGCCTGCGCCGCCTCCAGCCCAATCGACATGTCGGCGATCATCCACTGCACCCCCTGGAACTCCGAGATCGGTCGGCCGAACTGTTCGCGCGCGTTCGCATAGTCGACAGCATGCGCGTAAGCGCCCTCGCCGATCCCCAACGCCACCGTCGCCGCGCCGACGCGCTGTGCGTTATAGGCGGTCATGAGATCGGCGAAGCCGCGGCGAACGCCAGAGGGCGGGATCACCGCCATGCTCTTGTGGATTTCAAGATCCTGTAAAAGGACCTCCGTCTCGGGGATGCCGCGCAGCCCCATGGCCGGTTCGCGCGTGCTGATCACGAGCCCCTCGTCCTCGCCGCGAACCGCGATGAAGCCTGCGATTCCCTTGTCTTCGCCGTCCTCAAGGACGCGCGCGAATATCAGGTGAAGCTCAGAGACGCCGCCTCCCGTGATCCAGTGCTTCTTGCCATTGAGGACATACCTGTCGCCCTTGCGCACGGCCGTCGTCGTCATCTCGGTCGCCGCGCTGCCGGCGCCGGGTTCGGTAATGCAGATCGCCGGCTTGTCGCCCGCCAGAACATGCCGCGCGGCGCGCTTCTTCTGCGTCTCGTCGCCATACGCCATGATTGCGCCGAGCGCGCCCATATTGGCCTCGACGACGATCCGAGCCGTGACGCCGCAGACCTGCGCCATCTGCTCGACGACCATGACCGCGTCGAACAGGCTCAGCCCCGGCCCCCCATACTGCTTGGGGACGGTCATGCCCATGAAGCCCGCCTCGGTCAGCGCCCTCACATTGTCCCACGGGTACGCTTCCGTGCGATCGATCTCCGCCGCCCGGTGACGAAACACCGACTGCGCCAAGTCACGCGCTTTCGCCCGGCGCGCATGCTGTTCCTGCGTCAGATTTTCGGTGGTTGTCTCAAACATTCCGGGCCCTCCGCCGACGTCGCCCAGCGGGCGCTTCTTCCTCACGACTTCGTGAGCATAACTGAAAGAAAAACTGGAAAAAAATGATAAGATCGGACAATCATTGTAAGCAAATTTTACAATTAGAGCATCCGATGAACCTCCAACAGCTGCGCGCGATGGCCGCGATCGCCGACACCGGCTCTTTTTCGGCGGCGGGCCAGCGCTTGGGGCTCACCCACTCCGCGATCTCTCAGCAGGTCCGACACCTTGAGCAAGAGCTTGGCGTCGCGTTGGTCGACCGCAGCTTTAAACCGCCCACGCTGACCAATCTCGGCCGCGCGCTGGTCGATCGGGCCCGGATGATCCAGGCGCTGACGGAGGAGATCCGCCATTTGGGTCAGGAAGACGGGCTGGTGGGCTCGCTGACTTTGGGGGCCGTTCCGAGCGCGATGCTCGGCCGTTTGCCTCACGCGCTAGGCGCGCTCCGGCGAGCCCATCCTGGACTGCGATGCGAAATCCATGTCGCGCTGTCAGGAGAGCTGAGCGAGGAACTGCGATCTGGGCGCATCGACGCGGCGATCGCGACAGCGCCCCAGCATCCGATCGAGGGCCTTCTTTGGACTGAGATTGCACGAGAGCCGCTCGTTGTGATGGCGCCGGCGGACAGCGACGAAGAGAACGACCGCTCCCTGCTGGAGACGCACCCTTTCATCTGGTTCAGCCGGCGCACCTGGGCGGGGCAGCAGATTGAGCAACTGCTGATAGACCGGAACATCACAGTGCAGAGCATGGCCGAAGTCGATTCTCTTGAGGCGATCGCCGCTCTGGTCGAGCAAGGTCTTGGCGTCTCGATCACCCCGCGTCTCGACAGCGCGCTCGCGGCGCGCGCGCGCGTCAGAACCGTGCCCTTTGGGCAGCCTCAGGCGACAAGAAGTCTCGCTTTCTTCGAGCGCGCGAACATGCCGGAAAGAGCCGCCTGCGCCGAGCTTCTGAAACTGCTTCAGGCGGCCCATGAGCCGCCTGATTTCGTTCCCGATGATGAGAGACCTTAGTCTCGGTAGTTCAGGAGCGGGTTCGCAAAGCGCCGCTTCGTTGAGTACTTTCGCTTCGTCGTGACCTTCTTCTTCCCAACCACTTCGCAGCGCGCGTTCGGGAAGTTGCGTCCCGTGTCATACCGCTTGTCGTCGAGCCTGCGTTCGCAGCGATTGATGGCCGTGCGACAAGCGCTGCGCTGCTTCTTGGCGACGTCGCTCGCGAACGTTTTGCTCAAGGCGCGTCCGCGGCGGGTGAAAGCCTCGGCTTCGCAACGATATCTCACCTTCGTCGCTTTCGGGCGAACGTCGATCTTCACGCGACGAATGACTTCACACTGCGCGTACGGGTTGGTGCGGCGATTGATGCGATCTTCACACTTCCGCACGGCGACACGGCACGCTTTACGCTGCTTCCAGCGGGTTTCGGACGTCTTCGTGCCGCGGACTTTATCGCCATAAACAGTCTTCGCCTGCGCGACGCAGCGGGTTTTATGGTCCCGCGAAGACGCTTCTGCCGGGGCTGCGTTGAACAGGCCGAACCCCAGAGCACAGATTGTGGCGACGGCCGCCAGGCGCAGTTTCGGGGCCAGGGTCATGGAAGCGACGTTGGTCATTTGCAAGCTCCTTCGCTTTGTCTCGTCACGATCCCGAAGCGAAGACCCATTCGGTCTGGCTGTCGGAACATGTCAGCGACGGCGACGATCACCTGATTGGCGATGGCGCCTCCGCCGATGTCCAAGATCTAGGCCCACGAAACAAAATTTATGACCAGACCTGTGTTATTTGTTGTTTAGAAAGAAAGTTCTGAATCTAAATGCTTTCTATATGGGCTCCGATTAAATTTTGTGACTGCGACTACTAACTCTGGTTTCATCGAATACACGGAAACATCGAAACACCGGAGATCAAGATGTTCAAGAAGGGTATGAATAGCTGGGGTTGGACGAAGCGTCTCGCCATTGCGACCTTTCTGGCGATTGGTCTCACATCCGGCCCTGCGGCGGCTGCGTGCCAGAACGCCAGTTACTGCGCGCAACCCGGCGCCTGCCTGAAGACGTCCCAGGTGAGAGCGCAGGCGCAAGCGGCTTACGGATCGCAAGGATACTCGGTTTCCCGGGTCCGACTCGTTGGCAACGCGCCGACGTCGACATGCCTTTGGTTCCAGGTGCGCTTATCGCATCCGAAAAAGTCGGGTCGCGTCGTCTATTGGAACCTCAAGGGCGGCGAGGCTAGATAAGCTGACCGAACGCGCTCGCCGGCGACGCCGGGCGGAAGTTTAGACAGAGAAGGCAAAATGCGCGCTCTCATCGTTGAAGACGACCCTCGCTACGGCGCGCATCTCGAACGCCTGTTGGACCGCGCCGGCTTTGTCACCGATTGGGAGGCTGACGCCGAACTGGCGCTCGAGAAGGGGTATGATCCCGCCTACGCCATTATCTTCCTCGATCTGATGCTCAGCGCTCGCAATGGCGAGTATGAGCGTGCGGTCGATGGGTTTTCGCTGCTCCGTCGTTGGCGCAAGAAAGGCGTCTCGACGCCAGTGCTGGTTCTGACAGCGTCGCGGACGGATCTTGAAGACACCACGCAGTCATACGAGTGGGACGCCGACTACGAGATCAAGCGTCCCGGGGAAGAGTTTGACGCGTTGCTTCTCGCTTGGGCCCGGAGCCGCAGCGCGCGCGGGTCCAGCGCCGCGGCGGCGGCTCCCAAGATGGGTCAACACGGCCCCATGAGCGTCGATCTGGAGCTGCGGGAAGTGCGGCTCGACGGAAAGCCGATTGACCTCAGTCAGACCGAGTACAACGTTTTGATGTCTCTTCTGAAGAGCGAGGGAGCGTGGCTCTCAGTGGACGAGATCGCCAGCGGCGCCTTCGGACCGGGCTGCGAAAACCCGCACGCGCAGGTCTATGAGTACATCAAGCGGCTTCGTCAGAAGCTCGGCTTCAATGCAATCCGAAATCAACGCGGGCGAGGGTATCGTTTCGCGCTCGCGGACGGCGCGGAGACGGGCGACGGCGCCGCGAACAGACCGGCTGGCGACGACGGAAGATGACGGTCATGCAGCGGCTCCGGCAGCTTTTCGGCGACGCTCAGAACGCTGCGGCCGGACTGAAAACGCCTGGATTTTTGAGATCGGCGAGCCTCTCCGGCGAATTGACGCGCTGGAGCCTGCTTCTCCTGGCTGTCGGTCTCATCGCAGCGCTCGCCGTTGGCGAGCTCGCCAAGCGCTCATCCGCCCGCAGCTTCGCTGATTTCTCCATGATCGACTTTGTGCGCGAGGAGATCAAACCGGCCCTCGCGCTCTGCCAGGGCGACAACATGCGATGCCTGGCGGAAGTCGCTCAGAACGAAGGCGGCGGCGTGTGGGCCGTTGTCGACGCGACCGGAGAGCAGCGGCAATCCTTCACCTTCGCCGTCAGCGAGTTCGCCAACGGCACGCGCGGCTGCACTCAAGAGGCGCCGCGGACCGTCCGGTCGTTCGAGATCTTCACCTGCGAGAACATGGGCGATGGCGTCTCCTACCGCGTCGCGCGGCGAATGACCGCCGACGCCGAGGAACTGGTCGCGCTGGAGACCATCCTTTGGGAGCAACGCGTCGCTCGCGCCGCAGACCGGCTCGTGGGTTGGGGCAACCTGCGTTGGGCTCTGGGCGCGATGGCCGGCACTCTGATCGCTCTGCTGGCGTTGAACCTTGTTCTGACGCGCCGCCGCTTAAGCTGGCATTTCGAAGGTTTGCGCGCCGAGCTTGAAGCCTTCCGCGAAGGGCGCGCGGCGAAGATCGCAGGCGCCTACCCCACCGAGATCCAGACGCTTGTCGACAGCCTGAACCGGGCCTTGGAAAAGAACGCCGGCTTGGTGGAACGCCAAAAGCGCAATGTGAACAAGATGGCGCATGACCTGCGCCATCAGCTCGTGAACATCGACGTTGCGGCGCGCGAGACGCAGACGACCAGCGAAGACCCCGAACAGGAGGCTCTGCGCGGCGAACTCACGACGTTGAACCAGCTCGTCGAGCGATATTTGACGCTTGTGGACTGGGTCGGCCCGACCGAGGGCCAGAAAGAGGTCCAGATCCATGGCGCCTTGGAGACTGTTCGGAAGGTCTTCATGCGCCGGTTCCGAGCCCATGCGCCAGACACCTCTCTGGAGATCGAGATCGACTGTCCGGAGACCCTGACCGCGAAGATCCATCCCACTGACCTGAAGATCATCCTGAACAACTTGATGACCAACGCGCACAAATACGCTCGGACACGCGCACGGCTAAGCGCGAAACCTGCGGAGAATGGCGCGCTTTGGGTCTCGGTGGAAGATGACGGACCAGGCGTGCCGGCGGAGGACCGCGCCAAAATCCTGGACTGGGGGTCCCGGCTGGATGACAGGCTTCCCGGTTCCGGGTTTGGCCTGACGATCGTCGCCGAACAGGTGCGTGAACTCTACGGCGGCGACGTTCACCTCGGCGACTCGGCGCTTGGAGGATTGTCGGCGACGGTGAAGCTGCCGAAAGCGGTGAAGGCTTAAGCGACCCCCATGGATCGTTCCGCCCTCATTGATCAATCCGCGCTCATGGATCAATCCGCGTCGGTCTGCTCCGCGATCAATGCATCGAGATACCAGTCGAGAGCCGTGGAAACGACGTCGGCTGAGTCAAATCCCATCTCTGCCGACCATGACCGCAGTTTTGTCGATCTGTCCGCGTCGAGCAGCACGACAAGACGGTCGCCCGATACAAAGGCGCTTGTCTCAGGCGCGGCCAACGCCTTTGTCAGCTGATCCGTCTCTACCGGGGCGCGTCGCGGCGGCGCTTGTTTTGACTTGGCCTCGTCGAACTGCGCCAACAGCGCTTCCAGCTCTTCGAGATCGCTCATTCGAGCGTCGGCGTGATCCGCCGCGGGCGTTTCGGGAGGTGTTTCGTTTTCTTCGGCGTTGGTTTCAGCTTCGGCGGAGGCGGAGGCCGGATTGGCGACGGACGCTTGCGTTGCGGGCCCGCCGCGGGCGTCTGGGGCTGGCCCGGGGGCAGCGAGTTCGGCGTCTTCGCACTCGGTCAGCAACTGATCGAGCGACCCGGAGTGACTGCAGGTCGACGCCAGACCGATCGCCTCGAAATAAGGCTCGAGATCTTCGACGGTCCGCGCTCTGCGCGAGGGCGACATCGCCGCGTTTTTCGAAACACCCATGCCTGAATCCGCTTCTTCCTGACCTATGGATTTCTCCGTGCATGCAATAGCAGTCCGGTGTTAATCAGCTCTTACAAATCGATTGATTTGTTCATAATGGCCGATGCTCGGCGCGTATGCGCTCATAGGCCGTATTGAGCAACGCCAACCGTTCGGTCGCCATTCTCACCGCCTCCTCTGGAACGCCCCGGGCCATCATTCTGTCGGGATGTGTCTCGCGAACGTAGTTGCGCCACGCCTGTTTGATCTCCGACATCGGCGTGTCCCTCGTGACGCCAAGCAGCTTGTAAGGGTCCCCTCCCACCGACGGGTCATGGCGCGCGCGCAACCGGTCGAAGCACGATTCCGGGATTGAAAAAATGTTCGACACAGACGCCAGAAACTGAAGCTCGTTGGGATCGTAGACGCCGTCCGCGCCCGCAATCCGGAAAAGGCCGTCGAGAATGTCTTCCAGCGTCGCTTTGTCCTCGGACGAGTCGAACATCCCGCGGATCTTGTATGCATAGGTTTCAAAACCCGCCACGTCCGCACGCGCGAGATCAAAGACGCGCGCGGCGTTGCGCTCTTCATCAGGAGCAATGAAGAAAACCTCCTTGAATGCGTCCACCTCGTCGCGCGTGACGCGCCCGTCGGCCTTCGCCAGTTTGGCGCCGAGCGCGATCACGGCGACCGTGAAGGCGACCGTCTTCTCTGGCGGGGTCGCCGCAGTGAAAAGGTCCGCCAACGATCCGCTTTTGGCGAACCGATTGATGGCCTCGGTGATCTTGGTCCAGATCGACATGCGAGATGTTTAGCCGGTCTGATCGAGGTTGCGAAGAGGGCTGCGCGGCAGCGCCGCTCGTTCTTTCATCAGTACCATACGCCGGACCACCGCCACCCGGGCGCGCCGCGCACGACGCGTATCTGCGCCGGCAGGCGAACGGGTTCGGGGACCAGAAGATCCCGGGCGGCCGAGGCGTTCGGCGGAATCGCCTGCAATCGCGCCAATCGCTCGGGGGTCGGCGGATGCGTTCGCAGCAGCGACGGCTCTGGCATCCGGCGGCCAGGCAAAAGGATGTCCTCCCAATACGCCCCGCGACGCCGTTCGAGCTTGGCGAGGGCGCGCGCGAGCCCTTCCGGATCTCCCGTCAGCTCAGCGGCCGTGTGATCCGCGTCATACTCCCGCGCACGCGACAGAGCCAGCTGCAGCAGGCTCATCAACGTTGGCGCAAAGATCAACAGCAAGAGCGCGCCGATCGGAGGCCGGTCGGCCTCGATCATCGCCAGAAGCGGCCATAGCACCAGCAAGATCAGGCCGACATGGGAGACAAACGCGGTGAACCGGCTGATCACATCGGCCAAACCCATGATCCAAAGATCCCGATTGGCGATATGGCTGACCTCGTGCGCCAGAACGCCTGCGACTTCGCGGCGGTCGAGGATCCTGAGCAACCCGTCGGTGATCACAACGGCGGAAGAGCCGACCCGTCCGATCGCGAACGCGTTGACCAACCGGCTGGGGAGGTAATGCAGCTCCGGCGTCCGCGGCAACTCGGCCCGCTGCGTCAGTTCTTCGATCAGGCGCATCGCCTCAGGAGCCGTTTGCGCCGTCAGACGCTGAGTTCGATACATCGACAGCACCAGCTCTTTCGAACCCGCTGTCGAGACGATCAGCATCGCACCGACGCCGATGATCGCCCAGAAAACGCCGGGACCGCCCCAAATCAGGTAGACGGCGCCAGCTGCGACGGCGCCCATCCCGGCGATGATCAGGATGGAATGGACAATGTTCCGCAGACGGTGAGCGAGAGCTCGATCCATCGTCAAATCCTCGCTCTAGCTTCGCGCGGTCGACTTTACCTGTCCGCCGACGAGCCGTCAGCCGCTTCGAGCGCCCGTCGGCGCGCCAGAGCGCTGTCGCGATCCTCGACGTAGATCAATCCGACGATCTTGCGCATCAACGCATCTTCCGCCTCGTGGCGTTCTCCGTCCGACAACACGACGCGCCAGAGGCTTTCCACAAGTTCGACGCGTTCCTCATAGGTCATGGCGTTCTTCACCGCGGCGGTGAAGCGGTGCGAACCCACCGCGGCCGACTGCGCCGTCTCCGCTTCGACCCGAAGCTGCGCCGCCTCTGAAACGCTGGCGCCATAGGTTTCTGCAAGCACGCGGTCGATGGCCGCGCGTTCATCCGTGGTGTACTCGCCATCGCTGCGAGCGGCTTCGACCAAAAGGGCGGCGGCCGCAAGTTGAGCGGAGCGGCCGGGGTCGGGTTCAAACGCCGGCGAGCGGCCAATGAAGACGTCGAAAAACTTTCTGATCATCCACGACAGATAGTCCGGGTCGTAGACCCTTAAAAGGCCGCCAGGCTTTTGCGCTGGCGACGGGGCTTTGTCGCGGAGCGTTTTTTGAACCAACACCAGCGTCAGCCAGCGATCGAATTTCCTGCCGACCTCTGGCAACCGGCCAACCTCGTCAAAGCCAAGGCGCTTGTGAATCGCGAGGGACTCTGCGTTTTCCGACCCGATCCCACCGATCATCGCCTGCATCCCTGCCGACCGCGCGCGGCGCTCCAGAGCCTCGATGAGAGCCCGGCCAGCGCCGAGGCCTCTGGCGTCGCGCGCGACATAGACCGAGTGTTCGACCGTATGCCGATACCCCGGCCAGGAGCGAAACGCGCCGTAAGAGCCGTATCCAAGGGCCGAACCGTTTTCCGACTCGAGCACGATCACCGGAAATCCCTGAGCACGGCGTTCCTCGATCCAGGTCGCCATGTCGGCTTCCGACCTCGTCTGGTCCGTCCAGGTCGCCGTGGTCTCGACAATCTCCGGATTGAGAATCTCTGTGAGCCTCTCGGCGTCGGCCCCGGTCGCATCTCGGATTCGCGCCGACAGACCGCGCGGCGCCTTGCCTGGGATGTGATTGCGCCCCATGACTGTTCGATCCCCAAGTTGACGCGGTAGCCTAGCGCGTGTGTTTGGGAAATGAAAAGACGTTGGTTTTCAATCTCCGGAGCCCTTGCATGACCGCCGCCGAACAACCGAACGTGTGGGATTTCTGGATCGACCGCGGCGGCACGTTCACCGACGTCGCCGCGCGCGACCCCGAAGGCCGGGTGCTCAGCGCCAAATTGCTCTCAGAAAATCCAGAGCAATACGAGGATGCCGCGCTGCAGGGCATACGCGACTTCCTCGGGTTGGGACGCGCCGACCCCATCCCGTTGTCCCGGATCGGCGCGGTGAAGATGGGCACGACCGTGGCCACCAACGCGTTGTTGGAGCGCAAGGGCGCCAAGACGCTGCTGGTCACGACCCAGGGGCTCGGCGACCAGCTCCGGTTGGCCTATCAGAACCGCCCGGACGACCAGCTCTTCGCGCGCGACATTCGGTTGCCCGAGCAACTGTATTCACGCGTCATCGAAGCGCGCGAGCGTGTGAAGATCGATGGCGAAGTCGTTCAGGAACTTGATGAAAAGCACTTGCTGGAGGCGCTGTCAGAGGCGAAAGCCGATGGATTTGACGCGGTCGCCATCGTGTTTGTGCACGGCTACCGTTGGCCTGCGCACGAAAAACGCGCCGGAGATCTGGCCAAGGTCGCGGGCTTTGGGCAGATCTCCGTTTCGCACCGGGTCTCACCGCTGATGAAGATGGTCAGCCGGGGCGACACGACGACCGTCGACGCATATCTCTCGCCGATCCTGCGGCGCTACGTCGACAAAGTCGCCAGCGCCTTTGACGGCGATCCGACCGGCAAGCTGATGTTCATGATGAGCTCTGGCGGGTTGACGGACGCCCAGCTGTTCGAGGGCAAGGATGCGATCCTGTCTGGACCCGCGGGTGGTGTCGTCGGCGGCGCCAAAACGGCCGAGATCGCAGGCCTGCCGAAGGTTCTCGGCTTCGATATGGGCGGCACGTCCACGGACGTCTGGCGCTATGACGGGGCTTACGAGCGGGTGCTGAACACCGAAATCGCCGGCGTGCGCATGCGGGCGCCGATGATGAACATTCATACGGTGGCCGCCGGCGGCGGATCGATCCTGCAGTTTGACGGACAACGCATGCGGGTCGGCCCTGAAAGCGCGGGCGCCAATCCGGGCCCGGCCTGCTATGGTCGCGGCGGGCCCCTGGCGGTGACAGACGCCAACCTGCTCACCGGCAAACTGCGCCCGGAGTTCTTTCCAGCGATCTTCGGACCCAACGCGGATCAGCCGCTCGACGCCGCCGCGACGCGCGCGAGATTCGACGACCTCTCGGCCCAGATCGACAAGTCGCCCGAAGAGATCGCGGATGGATTTCTGAAGATCGCCAATGAGAACATGGCGGCGGCGATCAAGAAGATCTCGGTGCAACGCGGCTACGACGTCTCGGATTACGCGCTCAACGTCTTTGGCGGCGCCGGCGCGCAACACGCGTGCGCCGTCGCGGATGCATTGGGTGTGGGGACCTGTCTCGTGCATCCGATGGCCTCGCTACTCTCCGCTTACGGCATGGGCCTCGCCGATATCCGCGCCCAGCGCCAGCAATCGGTGGAAGAACAGCTCGGCGCGGAAAGCCTCCTGCGCGCGGCCGCGCTTCTCGATCAGCTCGGGGTCGAAACACTCAATGAAGTGGCCGATCAGCTGAAGACCAGCGGCGTCTATGAGGGCCCTTCGACCTCCGCGCCGGTTGAAACCAGCTACACGCTGCACCTGAAGATCAAGGGCACCGACACGGCGCTCGAAGTGCCTTATGGCACGCTCGCGGAACTGAAGACCGCCTTCGAGATCGCTCATCGCACGCGCTTTGGCTTCGTCGCCGGCGACCGGCCGCTGGTGATCGACGCCGTCTCGGTCGAGTCGGTCGGCCACGCCGCCGACATCTCCGAGGACACGCTTACAACCCAACGCCGCGAAGAGACCGAGGTTGAAACCGCCAGCGTCGACCGGTTCTTCTCGGACGGCGCATGGCGCGAAGCCCGCTTCGTCAAGCGCGAGGCGATGCGGCCCGGCGACACGCTTACAGGCCCCGCGGTTCTCGTCGAGCCGCATACTGCGATCATCGTCGAGGACGGTTGGCGCGCGCGGATAACGGCGCATGACCATGTGGTCCTGACCCGCGTGACGCCGCTGCCAGACCGCCGCGCGATCGGAACGAAGGCCGATCCGGCGATGCTCGAGGTGTTCAATTCGCTCTATATGTCGATCGCCGAGCAGATGGGCGCGGTGCTGGAAAACACGGCCGTGTCCGTCACGATCAAGGAGCGGCTCGATTTCTCATGCGCGGTGTTCGACGCGGAAGGCGACCTGATCGCCAACGCGCCGCATATGCCAGTGCATCTGGGCTCGATGAACGCCAGCGTGCGAACCGTGATCGCGCAGAACCCGCAGATGCAACCCGGCGACGTCTATGTTCTCAACGCGCCCTACAATGGCGGCACGCATCTGCCCGACGTCACAGTGGTGATGCCGGTCTGGAGCGCGGATCAGAGCCAGATCCTGTTCTACACCTCCGCCCGCGGCCACCACACGGACATCGGCGGCCTGACGCCGGGTTCCGCGCCGCCAGACAGCCGCGTCATCACCGACGAGGGCGTCTATATCGACAACTTCAAGCTGGTCGATCAGGGCCATTTCCGCGAGGCCGAGGCGCTGGCGTTGTTCCGCGGAGAGTATGACGGCCCGGGTGCGGCGTCCTGCCCTTACCCCGCGCGCAATCCCGAGGAAAACCTGGCTGATCTCAAGGCCCAGGTGGCCGCCTGCCAGAAAGGGGCCGACGAGCTTGGCAAGATGGTCGACCAGTTCGGCATCGAGGTCGTCAGCGCCTATATGCGCCATGTTCAGGACAATGCCGAAGAATGCGTGCGCCGCGCGATCGCGGCGCTGAAGGACACGGAGATCGTCTATCAGTCTGATCCGGGCTTCGATGGGGAGCCGCGACAGATCTGCGTGAAGATCACCGTCGACCACGCGTCTCGGTCGGCGAAGATCGATTTCAGCGGCACGAGCCCGCAGGTGCCGACGAACTACAACGCGCCTGAACCGGTGACCCGTGCGGCGGTTCTCTATGTCTTCCGATGCCTTGTCGACGATCGCATTCCGATGAACGAAGGCGTGATGAAGCCGCTCGAGGTGATCTTGCCCAAGGGCTGCATGCTCTCGCCCGAGTATCCTGCGGCCGTGATCGCCGGCAACACGGAGACCTCGCAACAAGTCACCAATGCCTTGTTCCTGGCGCTTGGCGTCATGGCCGGGGCCCAGGGCACGATGAACAACACCACCTGGGGCAACGCGAAGTACCAGTATTACGAGACGATCTGCGGCGGCGCCGGCGCCGGGCGGTTGAACGATGGAACCGGGCATCGCGGCATGTCGGCGGTGCACACCCATATGACCAACTCGCGCCTGACCGATCCGGAGGTGTTGGAGTTGCGCTTTCCGGTGTTGCTCGAAGAGTTCCGAATTCGCCAGGGCTCGGGCGGCGACGGCGAATTCCCTGGCGGCGACGGCGCGCTGCGTCGGATCAGGTTCCTGGAGGAAATGACCGTGGCCATCCTCTCGGGCCATCGTCGCACCCCGCCGCCCAGCTTGGATGGCGGCGAGCCGGGCGCCTTGGGGCGCACGCGCATTCTGCGCGCGGACGGCTCGGAGGAAGAGCTGCTGTCGGCGGACAAGCGCGAAGTGGGTCCAGGCGACGTCTATCTCATCGAGACCCCGGGCGGCGGCGGCTTCGGAGAAAGCTGACGTCACCTCACGCGGAGATCTCCCGCGTGAGGCCGCTGACCCGGATGCTCGATCCGGTCTCGGACCCGAATTCGACGCGGAGCCGGCTTGGAACGCCCATGTCAAAGCCTTGACGGATCTCGATCGGACCGCCGGTCGCGGTCCCTTGGCCCAGACCGTCCCAATCGAGATCGCGCAAAAGTCCGCCCAAAGCCGCCGCCGCCGCGGCCGTGGCGGGCTCATCGTAGCCGCCGCCCACCGCGCAGGGGTTGCGCGCATGGAACAACCGCGGGGCCTCAAAGTGGATCAGCGAGATCGTCGTGAGGTCGTTCTCCAACATCCGTTGTTTCATCGGTTCGAATTCATAGGCCATCGCCGCAAGTCGGGCGCGCGACGCCAAGGGGATCACTGCGTGATTGGCGCCGGCATGCGCAAGGCTGATCGGGAGCCTGGGGTCGATCTGAGCCGGCGTAAGGTCAAACGCGCCCATCAAGGCAAGCGCCAGCGGCGGCGACAAGGGCTTCGACCAAGTCGCGGGCGACTGCAAAACGGCGCCCCAACGCCCGGCGCCTTCCTCGATCGCCTCGACGGTGATCTCGGCTTCATTCAGGAGAAGTCGATAAACGCCGGCGCCAAAACGTCGCCCGAGTTCAGATCCCAATGCGATGGTCGCATGCCCGCAGAAGGGGACCTCGGTCTCTGGCGCGAAGTACCGGACGCGCCACGCGTCGCCCTGGGGCGCCAGGAACGCGGTCTCTGAGTACCCAACCGCCGCCGCCGTTCGCAGCATTGCGGCGGCGTCTTCCACCTCCTCCACAAACGCAACGCCGGCGGGGTTGCCCCCAAGATCGCCGTCGGCGAACGCCGCGACGCGGCTCACATCTTCGATCCGCATATCGTTCAGTCCCCATACCGTCATCTTGCTTTAGTCTGACGGCCCGAAAGCTGGCATTGAAATCAATTCGGCTTACCTGCGCCATCGCGAGCGGTGAACGATCGCTGCGCCAAACAGGAGCGAGAGACAGGAACAAGAGGCAGGAGCGAGAAGCATGCAAACCATTCTGATCACAGGCGCGAATCGAGGCATCGGCCTCGCAATGACCGAAGCCGCCGTCGCGCGAGGAGATCGAGTCATCGCCACAGCGCGCAAACCCGGCGAGGCGGAGAAACTGAATGCGCTGGCGAGCCTGACGGGCAAGATCGAGATCGAACCCCTCGACGTCGGCAGCGAAGCGTCTTGTGCGGCGTTGGCCAACCGCTTGGAGGGGCGCGGGATCGATCTCTTGGTCGCCAATGCGGGCCAGTTGAACGCCTATGGCAAGATCGACGACCCCGCCCACACCGAAGACGCGTGGCGAGACGTGCTGATGGTCAACGTCTTCGGGCCTTTCGCAACCGTGCGGGCGCTGCTGCCAATGATCGAGCGCGGCGCGGAGAAGAAAATTGCGATCGTGTCCTCGATCATGGCCTCGACAGAGCAAGCCCCTGGCGGCGCATACGCCTATCGAGCGTCAAAAGCCGCTGCGACGAACCTGGCGCGCAATCTCGCCGCGGACTTCGCAGAGAAAGGGATCGCCGTCGGCGCCTATCACCCGGGCTGGGTCCGCACTGACATGGGCGGCTCAAGCGCGGACATCGACGTCGCTGAAAGCGCCGCTGGATTGCTCAAGCGGTTCGACGCGCTGACGATGAGCACAACGGGTGTTTTCGAGGACTATCAGGGCGTCCCGATCCCCTATTGAGTGAGGACGCTATTCCAAAAGCCGGCGGGTCGCCTGAGCGACGACGGCCTCCTCGTCGCATTCGACAACGCAAACGGACGCGCCCGTCCACTCCAGGTGGGTCATGATCCCGTCACGGACGGGTCCGGCGTTTTCGCCAATACCGCCGGTGAAGGCGATGACGTCCACGCCGCCCATCGCCGCCAACGCCGATCCGGCCTGGCGGGCCGCCCAATAACAGTAATGCTCGATCGCAAAGCGAGCCGCCTCCGAATCCGAAGACAACAAAGCGCGCATGTCCGAAACGCCGCCTGAAAGCGCCCAGAGCCCGCTCTCTCGGGTCAGAATGCGCTCGGCTTCCTCAACGCCGCGTTCCGCCGCGATCTTCAGCGCCACGATCGGATCGATCGCGCCGCTGCGTGTGCCCATCACCAAACCGTCGACGGGCGAGTATCCCATCGAGGTCGCCACGCTCAAGCCGTTCCGAATGGCGCACAGGCTGGCGCCGTTGCCCAGATGCAGCGCGAGCACGCGTTCAGGAAGGGGTTTTCCCAGAATATCCGGCAGCTTCTCGACCAGCCCCTCATACGACAAACCGTGAAAGCCATAGCGCCGATATCCCGCGTCACGGAGATCCTTTGGAATGGCGAACGTCGTTGCGATTTCCGGCGCCGTTGCATGAAACGCCGTGTCGAAACAGCCAACCTGAGGCAGCGCCGGCGCGAGCTCTTCCAGCGCATGGATCGCGTTGACCGCAGGCGGGTTGTGCAGCGGCGCGAGCGACGAGTATCCGTCGATCCGTCGAACGGTCTCTGGATCGAGCCGCACCGGAGCGCTGAACTCGGATCCACCGTGGACGATCCGGTGACCAGCGCCGTCGATCTTGTGCGCTGGCGCACCCAGATCCGAATAGCGGTCCAGCGCCAAGGCGAGAGCGTGATGATGGTCGACGACCGAGAGCTTCTCCTCGCTCTTGTCCTCGCCGTCGATCACCTTGATCCGCGCAGCGCCGCTGATCTCCAGAACATCGATCTCAAAAAGACGCTTCGCGCCGTCGAACAGCGCGGTCTTCAAGCTCGACGAGCCTGCATTTACAACCAGGATACGACCCATCTTCACCTCCCCCAGCGATGATGCGCGGCAAGATACAGGTTCAGGCCTTGCGACGCGAGCGCCGCCCGCTTCACTGCGGTCGCATGTCCGCAGGATCGATGCCCGCCACGTGCACAGGCTTCTTCATCGCATCGCGCCGGAACGGTTCGCCGAGTTCCTGATTGAGGACCACCTCGATGAACGTCGTCACGTTCTCATCCATCTGCGCCTTGACCGCCGTCCGAAGCGCATCGGTGAGCTCGTCCATGCTGCGAACCTGCACGCCTTTCAGACCGCACGCATCCGCGACTTTCGCGTATTCAACGCCCAGATTGAGCTCGGTTCCGACGAAGTTGTCGTCAAACCAAAGGGTCGAGTTCCGCTTCTCCGCGCCCCATTGATAGTTGCGGAAGATGATCATCGTGATGGCCGGCCAATCCCCGCGACCGCAGGCTGTCATCTCGTTCATGGAAATGCCGAACGCGCCGTCCCCGGCGAACCCGATGGCGGGAACGTCCGGACGTCCAATCTTGGCGCCGAGTATCGACGGCAACCCATAGCCGCAGGGGCCGAACAGGCCCGGCGCCAGATATTTACGGCCCTTTTCAAAGGTCGGGTAGGCGTTGCCGATCGCGCAGTTGTTGCCGATGTCCGACGAGATCATTGCGTCTTCAGGCATGGCCGCCATGATCGCGCGCCACGCCATGCGCGGGCTCATCCGGTCCGGATGATCGTTGCGCGCGCGCTCGTTCCAGTTGGTGCCCGGATCGTCATCTTCGTGATCCATCGAGGACAGCTGCTGCAGCCACCTCGACTTTGTATCCGCGATCAACGCCTTGCGATCGTCGCGTCCCGCGTCGCCTGCGCCAGGGGAAAGCTGCTCGAGGATCTGTTCAGCGGTGGCTTTTGCGTCGGCCTGAATGCCCACCGTGACCTTCTTGGTCAGTCCGATACGGTCGGCGTTGATGTCCACCTGAATGATCTTCGCATCCTTCGGCCAATAGTCGATCCCATAGCCGGGCAGCGTCGAAAACGGATTGAGCCGCGTCCCAAGCGCGAGCACCACATCGGCCTTCGCGATCAGCTCCATCGCAGCCTTGGAGCCGTTGTAGCCGAGCGGCCCGACAGACAACGGATGGCTGCCGGGGAACGCGTCGTTGTGCTGGTAGTTGCAGCAGACCGGCGCTTCCAGGCGCTCCGCCAACTGACGGGATGCGTCGATCGCATCGCCAAGCACGACGCCGGCGCCGTTGAGAATGACCGGGAATTGCGCCTCGGACAGCAGTTTCGCCGCATCCGCGACCGAGCTGCGCCCTGGCTCCATCGGATCGAACCGGATCACCTGCGGCAGCTCGATATCGATCACCTGAGTCCAGAAATCGCGCGGCATGTTGATCTGCGCCGGCGCAGAGCCGCGGCGGGCTTTCTCGATCACGCGATTCAACACTTCCGCGACGCGGGAGGCGTCTCGAACTTCCTCCTGATAGCAGACGATGTCAGCGAAAAGGCGCATCTGCTCCATTTCCTGAAAGCCGCCCTGACCGATGGTCTTGTTTGCGGCCTGCGGCGTGACCAGCAGCAATGGCGTATGGTTCCAGTAGGCGGTCTTGATCGGCGTCACGAAGTTGGTGATGCCGGGTCCGTTCTGCGCGATGGCCATCGACATCTTGCCCGTAGCGCGCGTGTAGCCGTCGGCGCTCATGCCCGCGTTGCACTCGTGCGCGCAGTCCCAGAACTTGATGCCAGCTTTCGGGAACAGATCCGAAATTGGCATCATCGCCGATCCGATAATGCCGAAAGCGTGCTCGACGCCGTGCATCTGCAGCACTTTCACAAAGGCTTCTTCGGTCGTCATTTTCATTGCGCGCATCCTCCAGCCGTCCACATATGTGACGCGTGTCTTCCGTGAAAGATTCAGGTGTTTTTTTCACGGTAAGCAGAAAACGCCTGCTTTGGCGAGCGTTTCGGGACGCTTCATCAGCGTTTTTCGACAGGACGAGTCGCCACTAGCGCCTTTCGCTCCCCGTCAGACGCGCTAAGTAGCAAGGAGAGAGGAAAGCTTGCCGCGCATGCTGATCTGCGCGCCGCAAAGCTGGCGAGGGAAGATCCTATGAAAGACCATGCGCAAACCCCGAAGATGAAGTTCGGCGTCGGCCAGGCGATGCGCCGAAAGGAAGACGACCGGTTCCTCCGCGGGACGGGCCGATTTGTTGACGACATCACCCATGACGGGCAGCTTTACGCCGCGTTTTTGCGCTCGCCCTACGCGCACGCGATTGTCGGCGGCATCGACACGTCCGCCGCGAAATCAGCGCCTGGCGTTAAGGCCGTCTACACCTGTCAGGATGCGGACGCGCACGGCCTCGTCGACCTCGGCGACGTGTCCGGGCTGAAACAGGCGGACGGATCCGCCATCGCTCCGGTGGCGATGCCGCATCTGGCGCGCGGTCGCGTGCGCTTTGTCGGACAACCGATCGCGATGGTCGTCGCTGACAGCGTCGGGCAAGCGCGGGACGCGCTGGAGCTGATCGAAGTGGATTTCACCGACCTGCCCTCGGTCACGGTTCCGCAAACGGCTTTGGCGGATGACGCGCCGCTGCTCCACGACGACGCGCCCTCAAACCTCTCCTACACGTGGGAGATGGGCGAGCAGGCAGCGACAGATGCGGCTTTCGCCAACGCGGCGCATGTCGCCAAGCTCGCGTTGCAGAACCAACGGATCGTCGTCAGCGCGATGGAGCCGCGCGCGATCAATGCGCAGTACGATGCGAAGATCGACCGCTGGACGCTCCATATCGGCACGCAGGGTTCGCACTCGATGCGCGGCCGCGTCGCCGCCGGTCTGGGCCTCGCCGCGACAGAAGCCGCCAACAGAATACGGGTCATAACGCCCGATGTCGGCGGCGGCTTCGGAATGAAGCTGATGGTTCACCCCGAATATGCGGTTTGCGCGCTCGCCGCCAAGCTGCTGGATCGTCCGGTGAAATGGACGGCCGACCGCACGGAAAGCTTCTTGTCGGATGCGCAAGGCCGCGACGTCTTTGGAGAGATCGAAGGCGCGTTTGACGCGGACGGACGGCTGCTGGCGATCCGCTTTGACGGGCTCTCGAACCTCGGCGCCTATTACAGCATGGTCGGGGCGGCCATCCACACGATCTTCTCAGTCCCGCTGCTGGGCGCAATGTACCGGTGCCCGGTCGCCTTTGCGCGAACCCGCGGCGTCTTCACCAACACCACGCCCACCGACGCCTTCCGCGGCGCCGGTCGACCCGAAATGGTCTACTTTACCGAGCGATTGCTCGAAAAGGCTGCCTGGGATCTGGGCGTCAGCTCGGACGAGATCCGGCGTCGGAACCTGCTGACCGAACCCGAGATGCCATACGACACGTGGTCGAACGGGTCGCATTATGATAGCGGCGATTGCGTCCGAATGCTTGATACGGCGCTTGAGGCCGCCGACCACGCAAACACGCCGGCTCGGAAGGCTGAGGCCTCGAACCGCGGCAAGCTGCGCGGCGTCGGCGTCAGCTATTACATGGAGCGCACCGGCGGCGGTCCGGTCGAAAACGCTCGGATCCGCGTGAAAGCGAATGGCCGCATCGACGCCTGGATCGGCACGCAATCTACCGGCCAGGGCCACGAAACCGCCTGGGCGCAGCTTATTCACGAGAAGCTTGGGGTCGACCCGGCTGTCATCGATTTTCCGCAGGGAGACAGCGATCTTCTTGACGCCGGAGGCGGCACCGGCGGATCGCGTTCGGTGATCATGGCGCATCGCTGCTTCTTTCTCGCCGCCGATGACGTGATCGAGCAGGGCCGCCAAACCGCCAGCGAGAAACTCGAGGCGGCGATTGCGGATATCGAGTTCTCCGCTGTTGAAGGCGGCTTGTTCCGTGTGGCGGGCACCGATCGGACGCTCAGTCTGTTTGAGGCGGCGGCGGGCGCCGAGGACGCGCTGGGCGGCGAGGCCCTGCTGGGCGTGGGCGGCGTGAAGGATCGCGAGTCGACTTATCCCAACGGCGCGCATGTCGCTGAGGTTGAAATTGATCCGGACACCGGTTCGATCGAACTCGTGAAATACACGATCGCCGATGATTTCGGGCGGATCGTGAACCCGCTGATTGCAAGCGGCCAAGTCCATGGCGGGACAGCCCAGGGGATCGGACAGGCGCTCTTTGAGGGAACGGTTTACGCCCCCGAAAGCGGCCAACCGCTCACCGGATCGTACATGGATTACAACCTGCCTCGGGCCGACGGCTTTCCGTTCTTCGAGAACAGCTTTGTCGAAGACTATCCCGCGAAAACCAACCCTCTTGGCGTGAAGGGCTGCGGCGAGGCGGGCACTGTGGGCGGAACGCCGACAGTGATGCTCGCGATCTTGGACGCTCTGCGGGAACGCGGGGTCGAAGACATGCCGCTGCCCGCGACCCCGCAGCGGATCTGGGAGGCGCTGAACACCGCGCCCTAGTGAAAGTCGCGGCTTGGGAAAAGGCGCTTGGCCTGATCGCGCGGGTGCATCGCCCGGCCGCCGCTTGATTTGGGCGGTCCGGCCTGGCGTTCGGGCGCATCGATGTTTCGCTTAAGCCGCGCCTGCGGTCCCGCCTCTTTCGCGCCGCGCGGGTCGCCGCGCATCACCGGTCGGCGCACCTCGTCGGCATTGGCCAGCGCGTTGTCGAAATCAACATCCGACAAACGATCCAGCAGATGGCTGACATCCTCGATGACGTCGGCCACCACATGGATCACCGCGTGCTTGCCAAAGCCCTCACGCTGGATCTTGCCCGTCACCTTGAGCAGCCGCCCAGCGATCACGGCGCGCCGAAAGCGTTGGTAGACGTTCTGCCAGACCACCACGTTCGCAACGCCCGTCTCGTCCTCAAGCGTCAGAAAGATCACGCCCTTCGCCGACCCCGGCCGCTGGCGCACAATCACCAGCCCCGCGACACAGACCGTCGCCTTCTCAGGCGGATCTGCAAGCTGGACTGCGGTCAAGCAAGACGGGGGGCGCGGCCAATCTGACATCTTAGGAACATACCAAGAACAACCTGGTTTACAAGCGGCTTTTGATGAGCCAGCATCCGCAAAACAAAGAGGGTCGAATGACTGAGGGGCGATCGTACCGTTTCACCCATTTTCTTTGTCGCGAGCCTGCACGCTCCGTGACGGACGGGCTGCGCGAAGGCGGAGGTCCGAACCCTGATGCGGATCTCTTCGCCCGGCAGCACTCGGACTATGTCGCGGCCTTGCGCCAGTTGGGCGACGTCACGGTGCTACCGCCGCTCGACGCGTTTCCAGACTCGGTCTTCATCGAGGACGCCGCACTCTGCGCCGCCGGCTGCGCCATCCAGCTCCGGCCCGGCGCGCCAAGCCGCTTTGGCGAGGCCGCCGCGCTCCGCCCCGCGCTTGAAGACGCGGTCGGCGACGTCATCGACCTTCCAGGCGACGGCCGTGTCGACGGCGGCGACGTGCTATTGAGCGACAATGAAGCGTTCATCGGATTGTCCGCTCGCACCGACGAGGCCGGCTTTGACGCGCTCGCAAACGTGTTGAGCAACCTTGGCTACCGCGCCCGCCGGGTCGAGACGCCGCCGGAGATCCTGCATTTCAAGACAGATTGCGGACTGCTCGACAGCGAGACGATCTTCTCGACCAGAGCCCTCGCGGCGACCGGTTGCTTTGAAGGTTATCGCGTGATCGAAGCCCCCGCCGGCGAAGAAGCCGCGGCCAACCTCATTCGCGTGAATGATCTGGTCTTCGTCGCGGCGGGACATCCAAAAACATGCGATCTGCTGAGCACGCGAGGCTACGAGATCCGCGAGTTCGACATCAGCGAAGCGGCGAAGGTCGACGGCGGGCTGTCGTGCATGTCGCTGCGGTTTTCCGCCCGGACGACAGGTGTCGATTGAGGAAAAGCTCACTTGCCGACACGGACGGACAATCCGCCGGCCAAAGAAGGGCCAAGAGGCGAGTAAACGCATCAACCGCTCCCGGGTTTCGGCGGCGGTGGACGGCCTTCCGCATGGGCGCGGGCGGCGTCGCGGCGCCACGTGCTCTCGAGGCTCGCAGCGCCGATGAAATGCGCCAACCCAGCCGACCCTGACGGTTCTGTGAAAGCCTGGCCGGCGCGTCCTTCAGGGTGAGGTGAGCTTGGGGTCGCCTCCCCCGCCGGGGGAGTGCCAGGATGAGGGCCCGCATCCATCGGAGCTGGTCGCAGAGCGCAAGGCGTCAGCACATCCCGCAGCAGCGCCACTGGGTGCTGACGCAGCGTGAGCCGCACAGCGAGATAATCCTCGACCACCTCCTCGCCAGCCGTTATCGGCGCGAGCCCCGGGTCCGCCTCGACGATCCCTTCGCCTTCAAGCAGATCGGCGAACAGCGGCAAGGGCGCCGATCCCTTGATCCCTTTCGCCGCCCACAGCGCATCGCGGCGCGTCAGGCCTAGGCCCCGAAACGCATCGGCCTCGGCCAGTTTTTCAAGCGCCGCCGGCCGCACGCCGGCGCGGCGCCACACGTCCTCGACCGCCTGATAACCGTTGCCCCGGGCGCTCGCGATCCACACGGCGTCGTCTTCGCCAAACCCTTTCACTTGGCGAAAGCCCAACCGCAGCGCCAAACCGCCCCGCCCATCGGGCTCCAACGTGTTGTCCCAATAGCTCTCGTTCACGCAGACCGGCCGGACCTCGACATCATGCGCCCGCGCGTCTCGGACAAGCTGCGCCGGGGCATAGAACCCCATGGGTTGCGAATTGAGCAGCGCACAGGCGAAGACAGCCGGGTGATGCTTCTTCAGCCAGGCGGACGCGTAGACCAGTAACGCGAAACTCGCGGCATGGCTTTCGGGAAAGCCATATTCGCCAAACCCCTCGATCTTGCTGAAACACCGATCGGCGAAATCCTGATCATATCCGCGCGCAGTCATGCCGTCGACAAACCGCTCTCGGAAGGTGTGGATCGTGCCGGACTTCCGAAACGTCGCCAGCGCCCGCCGCAGACGATCGGCCTCGGACGGATCAAAGCCGGCGCCGACGATGGCGATCTGCATCGCCTGCTCCTGGAACAACGGCACGCCCAGGGTTTTGCCGAGCACGCCTTGCAGCTCCCCAGATGGAAAGGTCACCTCCTCCTTGCCCTGACGGCGGCGCAGATAGGGGTGCACCATGTCGCCCTGGATCGGACCGGGGCGCACGATGGCGACCTCGATCACCAGGTCGTAGAACTTCCGTGGCTTCATCCGCGGCAGAAAGTTCATCTGCGCCCGGCTCTCGACCTGAAAAACGCCGATCGAGTCCCCTTCGCACAGCATGTCGTAGACCGCAGGATCCTCGGGCGGCAGCGTCGCCAGCGTGTAGCGGGCCCCCAGATGCGTCTCGATCAGGTCGAAGGCTTTTCGGATGCAGGTCAGCATTCCCAGCGACAGAACATCGACCTTGAGAATGCCGAGCGCGTCGATGTCGTCCTTGTCCCATTCGATGACCGTGCGGTCCTCCATCGCGGCGTTTTCAATCGGGCAGAGCTCGTCCAGTCGGCCGCGGGTCATCACGAACCCGCCGACATGCTGCGACAGGTGCCTGGGAAAGCCGATGATCTCGCCGACCAGCCGCATCGTCTGACGCAACCGCCGGTCGGCTGGGTCGAGACCGATCTCCCGCAAGCGCTGCTCAGTGACGTCATTGTCGCCCCAGCCCCAGATCTGGCTGGCGATCGCCGACAGCGCGTCCTGGCTCAGCCCCATCGCCTTGCCGACCTCTCGGATCGCGGCGCGGTGCCGAAAATGGATGACCGTGGCGCAGAGCCCGGCGCGCTCGCGGCCGTATTTGGCGTAGATGTGCTGGATCACCTCTTCGCGGCGCTCGTGTTCGAAATCGACGTCGATGTCCGGCGGCTCGTTTCGCGCCTCCGACACGAACCGCTCAAACACCATCGAGGCGATCTCTGGCCCGATGGCCGTGATCCGCAGCGCATAGCACACGACGGAATTCGCCGCCGAGCCGCGGCCTTGCACCAGGATCTCCTGGCTTTCGGCGAAGGCCACGACATCGCGCACCGTCAGGAAGTACCGCGCGTAGTCGAGCTTCTTGATCAGCGCCAGCTCGCGCGCGCACATCGCCTGCACGCGATCGGGCGCGCCTTCTGGATAGCGCTGGGAGAGACCCTCCCAGGCGAGTTGCTCCAGACGCGTCTGCGGATCGACGGGGTCGCCGGTCTGCGGATCGACGGCCACCTCATCGGGATATTCATATTTCAGCTCATCCAGCGAAAAACGGCACCGCGCGGCGATCTCAACCGTGCGGGAGACCGCGTCGGGATAGGCGGCGAAAAGCTGGGCGATCTCAGCGCCGGATTTCAGCCGCCGCTCGGCGTTTGGCAACGCGCGGACGCCAAGCTGATCGACCGTGACGCCCTCGCGGATGCAGGTGAGCACATCCGCAACCCGACGACGCGCGGCCCGGTGCATCAGCACATCGGCGGTTGCGATCATCGGCGCGCCGGCGGCCGCCGCCAGTCGGGCGTAAGCGGCGATGCGTTCTGCGTCCCGGCCATCATAGGCGGGCCGAGCCGCAAGAAAGACCGCGCCCGGAAGCCGTCTGGCGACCCATCGGATATCGGGCTGCGCATCCGCGCCAAACGGATCAGGCGGCAGAGCGATCAGCACCATGCCTTCGGCCCAATCCATCAGATCGGCGCGCCTCAGCTGACAGCTTCCCTTCTCCGCCCGCCGCTTGCCCACCGTCAGCAGCCGACAAAGGCGCCCATAGGCGGCGCGGTCGGTCGGCAGAGCGATCCATTCGACCGGGCTGTCCTCGAGCACGACGCGCGCGGCGGTCAGAAAACGTCCGCTCCAGGGCGGCGCCTGCTCAGTTGAGGGACTGGAGGCCGTGACTGTCGTGCGGTCGGAGGCGTCGCGCTTCTCCCGCGGTCCGGAGACCGGTCCGGAGACTGGCACAGAGACTTGGGCGCGAGCACGCACATCGGCATTTGTGACGCCGGGTTTCTCCCGCACAGCCGCTTCAGCGCGTCTGTTGAGATCTCGCGCCGCCACATGCGCGCGCACAACGCCCGCCAACGTGTTGCGGTCGGCGATGGCGATGGCCTCCAACCCCAACTCGGCGGCGCGCGCGACCATCTCCTCCGGATGCGAAGCGCCGGTGAGGAACGTGAAGTTCGAGGTGACCACCAGTTCGGCGAAAGGCGTCGAGGAAGAGGGCATGTGTCGCCAAATTAATGTTCGCTTATTGTTCTATTTATCACCTTTCAGTAGGGTTTCCAGAGATCATTCTCGTCATAGGCTTGCTGCGCCCAAGCGACGCAACAAGCTTATTCCAACATCATCAGGCCGCTCTGATCGGCTTACTGCTGCGCCTTGGCCGCCAGCTCGGCCAGCTCTTCGGTGGTCACAAAACCATCCGCGTTTCCGTCAGCGCGGCCGAACGCGACGTCATATTTTCCGAAACGCTTCACCATCTTCGCCCTGCCAAGACTGTCATCGGCGTTCAGATCGATGAGCGTCGAGAATTCGTTGAAGTTCAGCGCGCCGTCCGCGTTGGCGTCTGCCTGCAGGAAGTTCTCGGCCGCCAACGCCCGCCGCTCCTCATTTGCGTAAGCGTCGCCAGCCCCCGCGAAAGACGCCGCGAGAACGCCCGCAACCGCGGCGAAAGTGAGAATGGATTTCATGGTGTGTCCCCTGTTCGACTGCTACGAGCACGCACAGAACATGCGCGGTCGGGACCGGATATGCGCAGGCGCCTGTAACCTGAGCATGTCGCCTGTGAAACAGCGCGTCTCGGTTTGTAATGCGCGTGTAACGCCACCAAGCGGCTGGTAACACCGCCGTCAGTTTTCACAGGCGATCGCCTGAAGAGACGAGAAGGAGTTCACCTTGCGATTTGTGATCCCGACATCGCCCGCTCCAACTCTGCCGGTGCTCGGCACGGACGCACGGTTCCCCATACGTCGGGTCTACTGCATCGGACGCAACTACGCCGCGCATTCGATCGAGATGGGCGGCAACCCAGATCGCGAGACGCCTTTCTTCTTTCAGAAGAACCCCGACAACCTGGACCCGTCCGGCGTCTTCCCCTATCCCGCCAAATCCTCGGACGTGCACCACGAGGTGGAGATGGTCGTCGCTCTGAAATCCGGCGGCGTCGGCATCCCGGCGGCTCAGGCTTTGGATCACGTCTTCGGCTACGCCGTCGGGCTCGACATGACGCGACGAGATCTCCAGTCGCAAGCCAAGGAAACCCGCCGCCCCTGGGAAATCGGCAAAGCGTTTGAACGCTCGGCGCCGTGCGGCCCCATCGTTCCCGCGGAACAGATCGGGCGCCCTGACCGAGGGCTCATCCAATTGAAAATCAACGGAGAAGCGCGTCAGACTGGCGATCTCGACCAAATGATCTGGAAGGTGCCGGAAATGATCGCTTACCTCTCGGACTACTTTGAGCTCGCGGCAGGCGACGTGATCATGTCAGGCACGCCCGCAGGCGTCGGCCCCGTGCATCGGGGCGACGTCATGGAAGCGGTCATTGAAGGCGTCGGCGACTTGCGCGTCGCCGTTGTCTAAGTCCACCGCCAGCGCGTGCGGCGACAGCTCGGAGGACCGCCAAATGCCCATCTTGCTCGGCGCGATCGCCGACGACTTCACAGGCGCCACGGATCTCGCGAATACGCTTCGTAAAGAGGGGATGACGACCGTGCAGGTGATCGGCGTCCCCGACGACAGCGTCGCCGAGCCAGTGGCGGAAGCAGACGCCGTCGTCGTCGCGCTCAAGTCCCGAACGGCAGCAACCGACATCGCCGTCGCGGAGTCGCTCGCCGCGTTAGACTGGCTGCGCGCGCACGGGGCCGAGCAGATCGTCTTCAAGTATTGCTCGACATTTGATTCCACCGCCAATGGCAACATCGGACCTGTCGCGGACGCGCTCATGGATGCGTTGGGGGCCGATATCGCCATCGTTTGTCCGGCCTTCCCCGAGAACGGACGCACAATCTATCAAGGGCATCTTTTCGTCGGGTCTCAGCTGCTGTCAGACTCGCCAATGAAGGATCATCCCCTGACGCCGATGCGCGACGCGAACTTGCTCCGGCTGATGGATCAGCAATCGGCGCGGGGCGTCGGTCTCGCGCCTTTGTCGGCCGTGCGGAGGGGCGACGGAGCGCTCGCAGAAGCGTTTGAAGCGAACAGATCCGCCGGCGCCAGTTATGTCGTGGTCGACGCTTTGGAGGACGCCGATTTGCGAACCATTGGCGCAGCTTGCTCCGAGCACCGCCTCATCACCGGGGGCTCTGGGATCGCACTGGGTCTGCCGCAGAACTTCAGAAATTCAGGGAGATTGGCTGCGGCCGGCGCAGTCGCCGCGCCCGCCGTCGATGGCGCGGACGTCGTTCTCGCAGGCAGCTGCAGCGAGGCGACGCGCGCGCAGATCGCTTGGGCGGCGGAAAACTGGCCGACACGCAAGCTTGACGCGGATCAGATCGCCGCCGGCTCCCCGGTCGTGGAGGAGGCGATGTCCTGGGCGGACCCCTATCTGGGGGCGACGCCAGTTCTCATCTACAGCTCCTCTGATCCGGATGAAGTCGCCGCCGTGCAGTCCCGCTACGGCAGAGATCGGGCAGGGGAGATGATCGAGACGGCGATGGGCGAGATCGCCTGCCGACTGATCGCCAATGGCGCACGCCGCATGATCGTCGCCGGCGGAGAAACATCCGGCGCAGTCGTGTCAGCCCTCGGCGTAAAAGCCCTGAAAATCGGTCCCGAGATCGAACCCGGCGTCCCCTGGACCGAGACGCTTTCGGAGCCGCCAATCGCCCTCGCCCTTAAGTCGGGGAACTTCGGCGGTCCAAACTTCTTTGGCAAAGCACTGGAGATGCTGCGATGAGCGACAGCAGCGATCGCGAGCGCATCGCGCGACTTGGAAAGTCGATGTTCGATCGTGGTTTGACCTTTGGGTCGACCGGCAACATCAGCCTGCGCACGGAGGATGGTTGGCTGATGACCCCGACCGGGTCGTCGTTGGGAGATCTGGATCCGGCGCAGATCTCCAAACTCGACTCTGACGGCCGGCACGTCGCCGGCGATGCGCCGACCAAAGAGGCGTTTCTGCACGTGACCATGTACGAGCAGCGCCCCAATTGCCGGGCGGTGGTTCACTTGCACTCGACGCATTCCGTCGCGGTCAGTTGCCTCCACGATATCGATCCAACGAACGCCCTGCCGCCTCTCACGCCTTATTACGTGATGCGCATCGGCGAGCTGCCCGTCATCCCCTACTTCGCGCCCGGCGACCCAAATCTGGCGGAAGCGTTACGAGAGACGGCTCTGAAACACCATGCGGTGCTTCTGGCCAATCATGGACCCGTCGTTTCCGGCGTTTCTCTCGAAGACGCCGTCTACGCCTCGGAAGAACTGGAGGAAACAGCGAAGCTGTTCTTGATGACGCGCGGCCTCAAAACCCGAGCATTGACGCCCGATCAGGTGGCGGAGTTGCGCGCCCGCTTCCCGATCAAAGCCTGAGGCGCGCAATATGTACGTCGTTACGGTCGAGTTTCTGATCCGCGCGGAACATCTCGAGGCGTTTCGCGCACGCGTGCGTCAACAGGCTGCGGACTCGCTTCGGCTCGAAGAAGCGTGCAGCCGCTTCGATGTCTGCGTCGATCCCGATGCCGAGAACCGAGTCTTCCTTTACGAGGTCTATGACACGCGGGAAGCGTTCGAGCTTCACTTGGCCTCCCCTCATTTCAAGGCCTTCGACGCCGAGGTTGCGGAATGGGTGATCGAGAAACGCGTGCAGAGCTTTCAGCGGCTCGCACCTTGAGCGTTTGGTTTTTTACGCAAGTTTCCAAACAAAGCCGCTGCGCCCAAAAGACGGATAGCGCTCTCGCACGAGAGGGTCGTGCCCGGGGATGACGCGCGCGGCGTCTCCGGCGAGTTCCACGATCCGCGAAAACCCAGCCAGCATCTCCTCACGGTCGACGACGATCGGAAAGAGTTTCCGGGAATGGAAGTTCTCGTAGTAGTGGGCGGCGTCCGAAGCGAGGCAGATCGGACCGCTCGACGTCATGACCAAGACGGACTGCAGTCCTTTCGAGTGACCGCCGATTTGATGAACCGTGACGCCAGGCGCAATCTCGCCGTCACCTTTATAAAAGGTGACGCGACCCGCAAAAATATGGCGCACCATATGGCAGACATGCTCGGCCGTGTACGGGGCTCGGAGAGATGGGTCGCACATGCACGGCCCTGTGGCGAAGGACAGCTCAGTCGCCTGGACGTGAAACCGCGCATTCGGGTAACGCGTCAGTCCTCCGGCATGATCGTAATGGAGATGCGAAATAATGACTGTGTCGATCTCCTCGGCCGACACCCCGAGCGCATTCAGCGCTGTCGCCGGATCACGCAGGATCGGTCGTCCTCGCCGCAAACCTTCAGTCTCATCATATCCGGTGTCGACAAGAATTTTCCGCTCGCCACTGTCGAGCAGCCAAACGAAGTAATCCATGCCATGCGGCGCGGCGGGATGATCATCTTCGAGAAAACTGTCGGCGCGCGTACGACTGTTTCGCTCCGCATACTTCAAGGCGTAGATGGACCAAAGCGTGCTCATATGCGCGATGTTTCCGTCAAAAACAGACAGTTGGCGATGCTTTGCTTCAGTGTACTGTAGAGCTGTCATCTAGGCGAGGCGCCCGATTGCGAATAAGATGCACGACATGACCGCTGAAGCTTTGGACCGCGATGATCTCGCCGTCATCGTGATCGGACTTGGGTACTTCAGTCAGTTCCATCTCGACGCATGGTCGGAGCTTCCCGGCGTCAGCCTCGCCGGAGTTTGCGATCGGGACCTAGAGCGTCTCGACACGGTGCGGCGACGCTACTCGGTTCCCGGCGCCGACGATGCGAAATCACTCTTGGAGCAAACACAGCCCGACATTGTCGACGTCATCGCGCCGCCCAGCGCGCATGCGAGCTTGATCGCCGAGTGCTTGGCCGAGGGGAGAACAGTGATCTGCCAAAAACCCTTCTGCACGTCCTATGAAGAGGCTGCGAAGGTTGTTCAACAGGCCAAGGCATCCGGTACGAGACTGGTCGTTCATGAGAACTTCCGTTTCCAGCCTTGGCACCGCGCGATCAAAGCGTTTCTCGAGGCGGGGCGTCTGGGCGAGATCTATCAGGCCGTGTTTCGGCTGCGCCCAGGCGATGGTCGCGGGCCCGACGCCTATCTGGCGCGGCAGCCGTCATTTCAGAGCATGCACCGGTTTCTGGTGAACGAGACCGGTGTCCACTTCATCGACCTGTTTCGCTGGCTTTTCGGAGAAATCGACACTGTTTACGCCGATCTTCGCCAGCTCAACCCCGCCCTCGCCGGAGAGGACGCGGGAACCGTGCTCTTCACCCATCGATCCGGGACGCGATCGCTTCTCGACGGCAATCGACTGTCAGACCATCGCGCGACGGACCTCCGCCGCACCATGGGCGAGTTCTGCATCGAAGGCGAGAATGGCGCGCTCACGCTCGATGGCGACAGCAGGCTTACGTTCCGCGCCTTCGGCGCCCGGGACGAACAGATCGTTCGCGCGCCCTCTTCAGATGATGAAAAGAGCTTCGGCGGGGGATGCGTTGGCGCGCTCATCGCCCATGTCGTGGAGGCGCTGCGCGACGGGCGCGAGCCAGAAAACCTGGCGTCAGACTATCTGCGCAACATCCAGATCGTAGATGCGACCTATGAGGCTACCCAAGAAAGGCGGCGCATAGCAATCACGTGATTGGTTTGGGTTTGTATTTTGGTTGCGGGGGCAGGATTTGAACCTGCGGCCTTCAGGTTATGAGCCTGACGAG
>ERZ1740059.158-NODE-158-length-36833-cov-10.420550_pt1 | contig 36833 bp, 35 predicted proteins | sample MGYA00581744_ERZ1740059 | MGnify/ENA primary metagenome ERZ1740059 (study PRJEB43018, sample SAMN04849738) | marine metagenome | isolation source: floating plastic debris | place: Pacific Ocean | collected 2008-08-28 | study: EMG produced TPA metagenomics... | reverse complement strand
TACTAGCATAATCAGTATAAAGAAACCGCATAGAATAAAAATTCGCCCTATAAGGGCGAGGCTTTAAACCCAAAATTTTCGGTAAGTCCACACCAATAAACCTTAAAATATCTAAACCAGAAGATAGTGCGATCGCCACATCAAGATATTTTTACGGCGTTACGAGTAATGCCTCACCATCAAATTTCTCATTTACCGATTGTAGATGATAAAGATAATTTGCTTCCAGATAAAAGAATCAGCAGCATCTTTTGTTTACCTTCAACCGCGAGAAGGCTCACACCGAATTCTTTGAATCGGTGTTGAGATGAATCGCGGGCAGAATTTATGGTATTATACAAAATGTAGGTGTAATCCAATTAAATGCAGAAATGCAGCCTGCAAATAAAAAAAACAATCTGATAAAAAGTCCCTAGGGCGTAGGGCTTTAAAGCTCGGTTAATGTTCTCATAGAGGAGTCGCCGAGAAGCCTACATCATAATCTCTGATTTTATGTAGGTGCGTCACAGAGCTACTGATTCTATCAGATAGTGTGTGTGAAGTGTAGTATTTTCGAGTAGATGCAAAGTGATATAAGGTACTTTATATCCTAGCATAAGTGAAAAAAATAGCAAATGTGAGGAGTTATGAGAGTAGAATTTCCTTGCATTTGATTGAATATTCCCAATTTACAACCTTACGGCGATTGTCTGTACTCTTGATATCTTTGTAACAAGGGCAAATTTTTGTGGCACCGCCGCTCATTTTATCGATACAATTACAACTCTGGGATTGTTAACCTGGTTGGGGAGCGTAATTGTAATGATATGGTTCATCGAAAATCATTTCCGCTAAATATAGCTTTAAGCTGCTTGATTACTTGTGCTTTACCTTTTGTGACTTCGAGTCGTGTCACTGCTGCTGAAAGGTTAAAACTTTCTTTTGGGGTGGTAGAAAGATCAATTTCGGTTGATGCTCTGGAAACTTATGCTACAACTGGTAAGGTAAATGATGAATTAGCTGCCTATTTTAAGTATGTTCCCGATTCGGAGTTAGGAGAGTTACGACAAGTCTTAGTTGCTCCCATTCCTTTAGGGGCTGTTGAAGTTTCTCAATTTCTATATTCTCCCATTGGAGAGACACTTTTAGAAACTCTTTCTCAAGTTGTTCAAAGTGAATTTCGCGAGCGCGGCCGATCTACTCTGAAGAAATCTCGGCGTAATAGCGGATTTTATGGAACTCGCTCAGCATTAATTTTAGCAGCCGCTGAGCCAAAAAAGTTTACTTTATTAAATATATTACGTAAATTTCCTTCTAAAACTATTTCGATCGATTTATTTCGCAGTTTAGAAATTGCCATGCGGTTGAGAAATATTGTCAATCGTACCCAAAAAGCAATCAATGTAATTAATAATAAATCTCAAGAATCCGAACCCAATACTGTATCAAATCGTATTTTGTCATATGCATTGCAAAAAGGACGTTTAACCTACACAAAGCAAAGCTTCACTCTCTACGATACATCCCGCACTCGCACTTTCCCTGCCGATATTTACTTACCGCAAACAACTGGTTCCCATCCGGTAATTGTAATTTCTCACGGATTGGGTTCGGATCGCACTAGCTTCGCTTATTTAGCTCAATTCCTTGCTTCTCACGGTTTTGTAGTTGCTGTACCCGAGCATCCCGGTAGTAACGCTCAACAGTTGCAAGCACTATTAGGAGGAATAGCCGATCGAGTTTCAGACCCCAAGGAATTTATTGACCGACCTTTAGATGTAAAATATCTCTTAGACTATCTCGAAGGTCTATCTACTTCCAATCCCCCATATAAGGGACGTTTGAATATGGAACAAGTAGGCGTAATTGGTCAATCTTTTGGCGGTTATACGGCTTTAGCTTTAGCAGGTGCTGAAATTAATTTTGCACAGTTAGAAAAGAATTGTCCGGTTGATAAAAATACTTTGAACGTTTCGCTTTTATTGCAATGCTTAGCCTTACGTTTACCCCAATTTGACTATAATTTATCTGACCCAAGAGTTAAAGCGGCAGTTGCAATAAATCCAGTTGTCAGCAGCGTTTACGGTCAAGAAGGCTTCAGCAAAATAAATATTCCAGTGACTATTGTAGCAGGGACTGGGGATACTGTAGCCCCTGCCTATCCAGAACAGATTGTACCTTTTACTTGGTTAAAGGGCGAGAATAAATATTTAGTATTAATGAACGGTGGTACTCACTTTTCAGTAATAGCAGAATCACCAGACTCTTCGATTCCCGTACCGTCGGAAGTAATTGGTCCTTCTCCTTATTTAGCACGTAATTATACTGAGTATTTAGCTCTTGCTATGTTCAAAACTTACGTGGCGAATAATTCAAATTATCGTCGTTATTTAAGTACCGATAGCATCAATTCTCTTGGTCAAGATAAATTATTTTTACGTGTGGTGAATGAACTTACAATTAAACAATTAAAGTCGTTTGATAAGGGTAAGGAAAGGTTGGATGTAGCGTCGGAACCTCAATTTTAACCCCTACTCTCTCTTAGGGGAGCGCCATCGGTATATCAAGTCTGGCTCATTACTTACTATTCTACATGGCTTGTCGGCTAAACGCTTTTTTAATTACCTCTTGCCTCTACTGATATGATAAGTACTTTACCAGACTTGATATCATCTCCCCAAATAAATCCTTATTTCAAGCAACTAGTTGTTTATTACTCTGTTGTTGTACAACAGATTTGATTTTTTCTACAACTTCTATTGCACATCCCCAGGATAGGGTTACACCAGAGCCACCATGTCCATAGTTATGGATGATCGTAGTTCCTTTCTCTTGTTCCAAACGGACGTTAGTCTTTCGTGCCGGGCGCAATCCTACACGAATAGGCTCATCAATATCTAGTTTTGCTCTCTTTAACATGGGCAGAAAGTCGATGCATCGCTGATACATCTGCCTTAGAGGTTCGTACTTTTCTATTTGGATATCCGTAAACCATTCATCTTTTTCTACTAATCCTCCTAAAAGAAGGATGTTCCCTCTGGGCACTAGATAAATCATATTTTGAGAATTTCCACGCTCTTCTAAAGTAATGGAGAGTGCTTTATTGATTTTAGGAAAGTTAAGATCGTCGTTATGAACTCTGATTAAAGCTCCTCTTAAAGGGTACATATCATCATCCGCAAGCTCTACCGAACCTAGTCCAGCACAGTTAACAATAGCAGCAGAATCAAATTCTGTTTTTAACTTTTCTTCTATATCTACTAATCTTCCAGAGACTTTTCTCTTAAGGACTTTACCGCCAAGCTGGTTTATCTGCTCTAAGAGCCAACCCATATAAATATCAGTATCAACAACTGGGGCTAGGTGTTCGTAGGCATCCTTTAAGCCGATTTTTGTGCTAACACTATTTTCTTCAATCAATTTGTAATCGTATCTAAATCCTTTAAGTCTACTTTCTATCTCTTTCATCTTCAAAAAATCACCGTTGTGTTCTGTAACAGGGTGCCTAAAAAAGAAGACTGAACTTAATATTTGAACGCCAGTTTTGGCTTGAAGAGCAAGTTCTTCAAAAAAATTATACGATACCATGCACCAATGTTTAGAACGTTCTAAAGATACTGGATTTCGATGATGACCGCATACTGCTGGAGGCCATTCCCATAAGGCTCCAGCTACGTTTGAAGTTATTTGAGGACTAAATTTATCCGCAATTATAGTTACCTGAAAACCTTCTCTTAATAAGCACAAAGCTGTTGTCAATCCCACAACACCTGCACCAATAACTAATATACGTTCAGAAATGTTTCTCATTGTTTTGTAAATTGACATTAAAAATCTTTAAACCTACTTTCATCGCAAAGCCGGTTTCTTGTAAATGGAAATAGTAGAGCATTTCCCTGTAAATTATCCGACGACAAATTTTCATTCAAGAGTAGGTGGAAACTTCCATATTTTGACTCAAAAAATGCCATCAATTCTCAATTGATACTATATCACTTGTGTGTAACAGTGCGTTTAATAATTTAGAGATTTGTGTTTTGTTATACAAAAAAGTAATAATTTTACAGTCAACAATTAAAAAATTTAGCTCTAAATCACCTATAAGAAAGGAATCTAGAGCTTGTAAAATAGGAATGGCCGCAACTGGCATATTTTTCTCGTAGGGTGCTTGTACACTGACTGATTTATTCACGCAATAATAAGACGGTGAGTGTACGGCACCAACCAGGATCTTGTGACACGCAGCCTTAGTCCTGTAAAATAAGAAAGTATAAACTTAATCACAGATGTGTTTGTAGCTGAAAAACTAGGAAATAGATTTAACACTGCTATTTCCTACATATGTTTATAGGTTTTATTTTTCACCTTTAACCTTTAATTTTCGACAAAATTATTGCCGTCAAAGCGATCGCAATCATAATTACTAAGATAAATTTACCACCAGGTACAAGCTGTTGATTCAATTCCTTATATTTATCCCGCTGTCTCCAAGCCATCACAGCCGGAATCACTCCTCCCAAAATTGAAATACTGAATGTACCTGCATAATCTAAAGCTGTAAAAAAGATGTCGGGATTAAGTGCGGAAAAACCCATTGGAGGAAATACAATCAAGGAAACTAACGGTAAACGTGGAGTGGGGTTTCCTACAAACAAATTCATATCCCTAAATAAATCTTGCAACCCGTAGAAAAATCCAATAAAAGATGTGACGATCGCAAATTCTGAAAATACGGTAACTAAAATCCCCAACCATTGCCCAGCATCACCAGCACGCAGTACTTGCAAAGGATCGAAAACATTGCTACCACCGGAAATATTCTCTAACATCGCTGGAGTTACGCTTCCTAAAATTACCGCATTCCATAACAAAAACATTACCAAAGGAATTGCTGAACCCACTACGATAGACTGACGAACTTTAGATGCATCTCCTTCTAACTGAGTTGCAACTAGCGGCACAATATTATGAAAAAATAATGCTACCAACATTACCGAAAGTGCGGGAGGAAGGGCACTCCAATCTTGGGATAATAAAGCAGTCGGATGTACGTGAGTTGAACCTAAGAGCAGTAACCCCAAAAACGAAGCAATCACAACTGCAACAAAAAAGCTATTCAATCTCTCAATAAATTTATCTCTTCCTAGATACAATATACCGCCAAAGATCGCAGCAAACCCAGTGCTTCCCATCCATGTGGGTAATGGAGGTAGATCCCATATTCTTTCCACCGCAGAGATTAAAATTCCTCCACCTTGGGAAACATAGGCTATCAACAAGGCATAATGCAAAAACAAATAGGCACCACCCGTAAAACGCGCTCCCATTTTACCCAGGGTAGTTTCCACCATTACCAATAAACCATTACTAGCACGTCCACTGCAACGCATACCGTTTAATGCTACCTCTGCAATCAGCAAACCCGATATGACGGTATACAACCAAACACCTATCAATAACGCTGTCGAAGGTAAAACACCAGAAGGTAAAGTCACCGCAGGTAAAGCCAAAATACCAGCACCCACAGTCGTTCCCGCAATCAGCGCCGTACTTCCAATAACACTACCCGGTTTATGAACGAGGTGATTTCCATCAAAGGAAACGTTAGAAAACAACCGGGTAGTTTCCAAAACATCCGACTTGTCAATTATTTTCATAAAAATAAATATAAATTTATATTAAATATTTTAGCAAAATGTTGAGGACTGCTTCAAGAATACCTCACCCCCATCCCCTCTCCTTATAAAAGAGAGGGGTGTAATATAAAAAACATATCCCCTATTCTCTATTACCAATTACCAATTACCTATTACCAATTAATATATGTACGGAGCAAATCCAAAAGAAAAACATCCGATGAAGGGATTTCCGCAAATCTGTTTTATCAAGAATACGGTGTCAAATCCGAATATAGTTATTGGGGATTATACTTATTACGATGATTTAGAAGATTCAGAGAATTTCGAGAGAAATGTTCTCTATCACTTTCCTTTTATTGGGGATAAATTAATTATTGGTAAATTTTGCGCTTTAGCGACAGGTGTAAAATTTATTATGAATGGTGCTTTTCATAAAATGTCGGGATTTTCTACCTATCCTTTTCAAATATTTGGTAATGGTTGGGAAAGAGTAACGCCGCAATCGGATGAATTACCGAATAAGGGTGATACTGTAGTTGGAAACGACGTTTGGATCGGTTATGAAGCTCTAATGATGCCGGGAGTACAAATTGGTGATGGGGCAATTATTGCGGCAAAATCCGTTGTTACTCAAAACGTTTTACCCTATTCCATAGTAGGGGGAAATCCAGCGAAAGAAATTAGAAAACGCTTTACTGATGATGTGATTGATAGTTTGTTAAAAATTGCTTGGTGGAATTGGGATATTGAGAAAATTAACCGCAATCTTGAGAAGATTGTCGGCGGTGATATTGAAGCTTTGAAAAGTTGTGAGTGAAACTTTTGTATTAGAAATTAACTTAGTTCATGTTGGCGATCGCAGTTATCGCAATAGTCTTTTATTTTGGGAGTATCCCAATTTTGCAAAAATAAAATTCGTAGTGGGAGCGTCTCGCTCCCTACTGCCTGCAAGTGAGCAAGATGCTCACACTACCAAAAAAAATAAATTTACACATTTGGGATGCTCCCTTTATTTTAACCATAAATTATGTTGGGTTACGGTGCGAATCGAACTTAAAATTATCAATCAAATTGACTCTTCGCACCGCGAACCCAACCTACAAACTAGTAACAACTAACTCAAACGGTTTCCCAGATTTTTTCGGTTCCCATCCAGCTTTAATAGCTTGATTTATCCATAATGCTACTTCCGAGGGTATAACTGGTTTGACTTCGGTTGTAGCCCAATCTTTCGGATGTGGTTTATCGGTTAAAATTATCAATTTGGAACCTGATTCTTCAGCATGTTCGACTGCAACATTGATACAGCCAATACCATAATCAGTTTGAGAATAAGTTGCTTTTCTTCTAATTAACCAGATGAAAGATTCTCCATCTACAGTTATTTTTCTCGAACCTTTTTTTGGAATTCCCATAAATATTATTCCTCTGCGAAACTCTGCGAAAACCTCAGCGTCAAGGGTTCCCATTAGAATTTTTTTAGAAGAAAAAAATTCTATTGGGTGCCGTCACTCTGCGTTTTAAAAAGCTAATCACGATTAATCTGAATTAACTCAGTCAAAATACTATCCAAACTACCGTTAACCTGAATTTTCTCAATCTTCTCTGAAATCCTCTCCAATACCTCTAACTCCTTCAATCTCAACGCCACTGGATTATCCTCCATTACCCTGGCTGTATTCAACATACTCCGAGTTGCAGCAGTCTCTTCTCTACGTCGTACTACATTGGCTTGGGCTGATTTTTCTGCTTCTACAACTTTACTCAAAATAGTCTTGATTTCTCCAGGAAGAATAATATCTTTTACTCCCACCGAATCAATTTCTATTCCGTATGCTGCGGCTTTAGGACGAATGTATTCTGCAATACTATTGTCGATGGCTCCTTTATCTTCTAATAGCTCATCTAAAGCCTTTTCACCCACCGCTGCACGCAGCGCAAACTGTAATTCTTTGTACAAGAAGCCATTAATATCTGACAATCCATTTTTCGCTCTCAACGCCTCTTGGATCCGAAAACCAGCAGTTAAATTCAAACGTAGAGGTACTTTATCTTTGGATAAGATATCTTGTCCAGAAACTTCCATATTCTGCAACCGCAAGTCGATGGCTTCACTCTGAAATGAACGCCCATACACCCACCATGCATGAATTCCCGATTCTAGTTGTGTCTGATATTCTTTGTTTACATACAGCAAACCAATATGTTGAGCAGGTACTTGGCAAACGTGCAAAGCGCTACGACTCAAGTTTACTGTTTCTGGTAAACCCGAAACTAATTCTGTTACTAGAGCAGATGAGAGTTTAGCATCATTACTAATATCGATAACTTCTACATCAACACCCTGCCAAAATAACTTGCGACTAGTTGGCGGTAATATCGAAATCGCTTTACCTTGATATCTGACGATCGCAACTTGTTGAGCAATCGTTTCTACTGTTTCGCAATAAGCACTCACAAATTCCGGATGTCTCTCAATTAATACTTCTTCGAGGGGGAAATTGGGATTGTGTACGAGACGACTCATTACATAATGTGTTACATCCTTATCTACCGCCCAAAAAGCGTATTCTCCAGGTTCGAGAGGACGTACAAAGTTATTTTGCACGTACAATAAACCAATTTCATATTCTTTAACTAAGATTTTTTTTAACCCACTAAAAGCAAATCCACGCAGTTGCTGCACGAATTGGTTAGGTAATTCTAAATCTTCTTCTAAATTAAATATATGTGATTCGACTTCAAGAAAACCACGCCAAAATGCTCGTAGTTGATTTGGTAAAACTGTTACCCATTTTTGCCCGAATCTTACTAAAGCAGTTTGATTAAAGTTTGTACGTACTATTAATAGATACTCTTCCAATTCCGCTGCATTATCTCTTAATAGTAACTCTAGGTTCTCAATCTTGGCTTCCGGAGAATTTAAATCAAAACTTTCAACTCGCCAATGCCGACCAAAATAAGTATAAGTTCCAGAACTTAAAATCTTCTTAAAGTCACTACGGTGATATAAAATCCCGATTTCATTTGGTTTTATATAAAAAGTTTTCCACATAGATATTTTGATAGATAATTTAGGCAACCGTAACCAAGAACGAATTCTAGATAAAAACATTTATAGTTAAGCTGTAATACGTATACTACATTAAATTTAAAAACTCCGCAAATGCGGGTGCGGATACAGTTCCGTTGCGGGCAAAAGGATCTCAATAACTGGATTAAGAGAACTGTTATCCAATATTAGAGTACCCAAGGATAATCTAAAATCATCAAACAGCAATCAAATATGGCGATCGCCTTTCCTTTCGGGGAAAACGATGGGCATACTCGAGTTAAGGAGAAAGACGATTGCTCTGGCTCCTTCACCGTAGCTACCGAACATTACCAGAGTAACGAACGATTGCAAGCACCTACATCGCGGAGTTTACAAACAATTTTTTTTCGGAGTGATTGATTTATGGCTTTACGCCGCCTTATCCCAAATAAGGTGCCCAGTACCCAGGGCGGGGGTGTTTGCTAACGTGACAGGTTAGTTTTTTTGGTTAAAAGTACAGGGATCGAACCTGTTACCAATAGATTAAATGTCTACCGCTCTACCAATGAGCTAACTTTTAGGTTTGTGCCCAATGTAGGATTTTAACCTACGTCCATCGGCGATACACCGATTGCTCTACCACTGAGCTAATTAGGCTATTGAAATAGTTTCAAGTACTCGCGGAATACGCTCGAAGCATTGCTTGGCGCACCAGTCAGGTATATGGAACCCGAGCTATTACGAAGTTACCCTACTACTACCTCACTACAAATGTAGCACAAGAAAAATTTTAGGCAAGTTTATTTTGTTGGGGACACCGCGAGCAAGGAGACGTAGCACTGCTACGTCTCTACATTGATTTTGGAAATTTAATTGGATGTCGTATTACTCCTTTGCCGGTAGAAGGTTACCGATTAAAAACCCCAGATACTTCAAGTAATTTTAGAGTGGCAAAGGAGTAATACTCTAGCTAAAGAGAGCAGTCCAAGTTTTCTCTCCAACGATGCCATCAACTAGGAGTGGATTTCCGTCAAAATCAAAGAATTCTGACTGAAATTCTTTAACTGCATTTTCAGTATTTATACCGAAAATGGAGTCAATTGGGCCAGGATCGAAGGGAGGAAAAGCAAAGCTTTTAAGAATTTCTTGAAGAAGTCTTACAGTATTGTCTCTTGAACCGCGTTGTACCACCTGAGGATCTAATCTGAACCAGGTAGCTGGGCCTACAATACCGTCTATTTTTAGGGGAAAAGAATAGGCATTAAATTTCCCTGCCGAGCGATCGAATTGATAGTTCCTGACTGCAAGATCTGTCACAGGACCAAACTTACCATCATCAGTTCCTACACTGAGATAATAACGTTGGATGAGTGCTTTTTGTGCTTTCTTTACAGCATCACCGCTTGAACCGATTCTGATGATTGGATTATTCATAATTGATTCTCATGAATTGAAGATACTTTTAGACATTGGACAAAAATCAAATTCAAGTTAAATACTTGGTACTCTGATGTTTGTCATATATTTATAGTAATAAAAGTAACTACATTATCGTCAGTACCCTGATGGGTGATTCTTGTCTGAAGTTCAAATTATAGGTAGAGTTATTCATAGGCAGTGGGCAGTAGGCAGATTTGCTGTAGTGACTCACCCTTATTCATAGTGAGATGATCCACACGCGACCCGGGAATGAAAAATTGACGTTTTATACGGGGCGTGTGCCAGGGCAGCCTCTGTATAATTATTTATTTGTACTGAGACTTCAGATAGAAAATAAAGTTTTAATTGATACTTATTATCCACTGCCGACTGCCTTTTTTGTAAATTATCTATCCGTATAGAGTGAATGTAAGTAGGTTGGCGTAAATAATTATCGTGAGAGATAAGTCAGGGGGAAAAAGGGACAGTTTGATTCTATTGTGCCGACTTACTTACAAAATTCTCCGGAGTAATCCTATATAGGTTATAAATATGACGTAGTTTTATGACCTAAAAATATGAAAATATTTCGTAAACAGAGTTTAATATCAGTATTTCCATTATTATTTTTAGTAACTTTTCTCAAAGCATCCGTGGCGAAAGCAGATGTATTAGTTCCAGGTGAAGAATTTGTAGATTACTGCTTTAAAATCACCAACATTGATAAATATCCAGATTACTTAATTGTGGCGCTTGTGAAGTCTCAAAATCCCAGTCTTCCGCACTCGAATCAAGTTGTGAATAAGAGTGAATGTGTGGGATTAAATGGGTATCGAGAATACAGTGAAGTTTACGCCCTCAAAAAGTCAGATGTAAATGTAGAAGATATTATTAAAAGTGAATATAGAAAAGTCGAAGAATTAAAAGATTTTGAGAGTAAGAAAGCTAAATTAATTCCTGCTAAAAATAAAATATATTCTGTGAGGAGTGTACCAGTTTTTTTTCAAATTGAGTCAGTAATTGGTATTTACGAAATAACTGGTATTAACGATAAATCTTTGATTTTGGTAAATAAAGGTAGAAAAAATATTTATAAAAATACTTTATTAATTATGCCAATTATCGGAATGTCATTAATTGGTGGAGTTATTTATTGGAAAAAGTCTAATAAATTAAAGAGAAATAATGACAATTAAGATAAAATCAATTATTGTAGCGATTTTACTAATATTGACTGCTGCTTTTGTATCAGTAGCCTTCCCACTTGCGACTTATACTTTAACATTAGCAACTTTTGGACTTGCTCACGTTTTAACTGAGTTAAGCTATGTAGATTCCCGCTTTAATAAACGTTTGAATATTGATTTACGAAAAAAAATAATCATTCTTCTCTTAGCAATAGTTAATATCAGAATTTTACAAGTTTTTGGCGCGCTTACTAGTTGGATAAGTATACCCTTGGAACTAATTTGTGTAATTGGTTTAGTTACAGTGGTTATCCCAACTTTAAAAGCTAAAGATTGGAAACTAGAAATATTAGCAATCTTACTTTGTTTTATCCTATGGGCTGGAATCTTTTGGATACCCATATTGATGATGTTGGCTTTTGCGGTTTTACATAATATAACTCCAGTAGGATTCATCGCGGAAAAACTACGAGGTAGAGGGCGAAAACTAGCTTTAAATGCTTGTTTTATCGTATTTGCGCTGATTCCTGCAATTATTCTTTCTGGATATCCTTATAATTTTCTATCTGATTTAAATTTAGTAGCACCATCAACGTCTATTCTTCAAGCTGGAAACCTCCAACTTCACCTAGGTGCATTCATTCCCCAACAACTACATAGAAGCGCCGTGGCACAAAATGCTTTCTCTGCAGCGGTGTTTCTTCAATGCATGCACTACGCGATAGTTTTGGGTGTATTTCCTAAATGGGATAAAACTCGTCCAAAGTTATTTCATGGAGTTGTAATATTTTTAAGCACATTAATATTTATATACTTTACTCAATCATTTAGTGATGCGCGTAAATTATACTCAATTGTAGCGGCGATTCACGCTTGGGTAGAAATTCCAATTTTACTTTTAGCAGCAATTCCTACAGTGGATAAAATCACAATTACAGAAAATGATAAATAATTATTCCAATACAAAACGAAGCTATATTAGCAACTAATGAAAAAAACAATCCTTTTCTCCAGCCTAAATCCAATACCTCCGAATATAAAAAACCCTCAATCAATATAATAATAGCTTCAATTAATATTATCCTGACAGGGAATAATAAGTAAGGAATCATTATTTGATTACTTGTCCATGCTGGAGGATGAGTTAAAAGGGTTGCACCGCAAGCCAGAGCAAACATGGCTAGGAATTCGACAAAATCAGAAAATCTTTTTGTCGCATGAGTTAGTAATAAAATAATCGGTACTTCAATAGCTAAAGAAATTAGTAAAGCTATGAATTGAGTCATTGATAGCCGGTTGAAATTCCATCAATTATACCAGTAGTCAACAACACTAGATAATATAAGCGATGCTTATCAACTCCAACCTTGAATAATAGAAAAATTTTGTTTCAAATCCAAAATTACAACCCCCCTAAAAAAGGGGGGCTTTTTATATGAGGAATTTAAGCAATAGTCACATCTTTAGACAAGTAAACATCCTGAATAGCATGGAACAATTTGATACCATCTTCCAAAGGACGCTGAAATGCTTTACGCCCAGAAATTAACCCAGTACCGCCAGCGCGTTTGTTAATAATGGCGGTACGTACAGCTGCGGCGAAGTCATTTTCACCAGATGCACCACCAGAATTAATTAACCCAGCACGCCCGCAGTAGCAATTAAGTACTTGATAGCGAGTTAAATCGATGGGGTGATCTGTAGTTAATTCGGTATAAACTTTATCGTGAGTTTTACCGTAACTTTGACCGATAGCTTTAGCAACTGCACCATATCCGTTATTATTTTCAGGCATTTTTTGTTTAATAATATCGGCTTCGATTGTCACACCCAAATGATTCGCTTGGGATGATAAATCGGCGGAGAGATGATAATCTTTATCTTGCTTGAAAGCATTGTTACGTAGATAACACCACAAGATAGTTACCATTCCCAATTCGTGGGCACGTTTGAAAGCTCTGCTAACTTCCTGAATTTGTCTGGTACAATTTTCCGAACCAAAGTAGATTGTTGCACCTACAGCAGCTGCACCCAAATTCCAAGCTTGTTCTACATCGCCGAACATAACTTGGTCATATTCATTGGGAACGCTCATTAATTCATTGTGATTAATTTTAACAATAAAAGGAATTTTATGAGCATATTTACGGGAAACGATTCCCAAGACTCCCAAGGTTGAAGCGACAGCGTTACAGCCACCTTCTATTGCTAGTTTTACAATATTTTCGGGGTCGAAATATATTGGGTTTGGAGCAAAGGAAGCACCCGCAGAGTGTTCAATGCCTTGGTCTACGGGTAAAATGGAAAGATAACCAGTATTGGCTAGTCTTCCTGTAGAGTACAGTGCTTGGAGATTGCGCAATACTTGGGGATTTCTATCGCTTGGTATCCAAACTCTATCTACAAAATCGCTTCCCGGTAGGTGTAGCATTTCTTGAGAAACTTTCGCTTTGTAGGTAAGTAAGTCTTTTGCTTCGTTACCTAACAAAGATTCAATAAAATCCGGCACAGACGTGATGCTAGTCATGATATTTTCCTTCTTACCTTCCGTCTTTGATGGTAGCTATGGTAAGTCTAACGAATGTATATCGAAAGTTTGACAATAACTATTTTTTTATTTTTGCGATCGCCAAAATCCGATCGCCCGAGCATAAATACTTATATAGCTAGGGTTATTTATTTACAGAAGCCGCAAGTAATTTCTTAATACAAACAATCATAAATTCAAATCCTTAGCGCTTTTTTCTCCGCTTTTAATCGTTGCTGAATTTGCTGATTACTAAACTTCTCAGAAGTACTTAAAAATTGATAATCTAAATCAATTAAACTTTTGACGATCATATACAATATGACAAATATGGTATATCTAAAGATAAGGACTTTATTGATGAAGATAGATGATTTATAAGCGTCAAACTTATACTCTGATAATTTAATAATATTAATAACTAATCGGAATTTGATAATTTGTAAATTTCTGTGCTTTTCAATTATGATGTGAAATTATTTTGGTTTTCTAACTGTAACCTTTACTCGCTTTAAGTAGGTACGAGGGAGTAGCGAGTCGTGAGATTGAATAAGCCTTTGCAGGTCATTTACATTCTTTTACATAGTTTGTTTTATTTGTGCCTACCTACTTATACTTTAATATGCAGATCAATATTTAATTTATCTACTGATATGTCTTTTCAATTTACAGATACATTTGTCACTATCGCTACCGTTAATTTGGAAAAATTAGTTGACTTTTACATCAAATTTCTTGGTCAAAGACCTAGTAATTATTTGACTAATATCTACGCTGAATTTCAGCTTTCAGGTTTAAAATTAGGTATTTTTAAACCCAAACAGTCTCACCTTTCCGAATTTAACGAATCTTTTAAAAGTAGCATGAGTTTATGTTTGGAAGTAAACGATTTAGAAAGTGTGATGGTTCACTTAGAATCTTTAGGTCATCCTCCTTTCGGCGAAATTACTAATGCCGACCACGGTAGGGAAATTTACGCTTATGATATTGATGGAAATCGAATTATTTTACATCAGTCCTATAGATAAAAATCTTAAACGTTGATTTTCTATATATTATTTCACGAATTAGGAATTATAACGTTATATACTTTAATTTAATTGTTATACCTAATTAACTAACAAAAATAATGTCTATCACTCAAAACTATAAATTAAATCTAATTCAATGGTATCCCGGGCACATTGCCAAAGCAGAAAGACAATTAAAAGAACAACTCAAATTAGTTGATGTAGTCTTAGAAGTAAGAGATGCACGGATTCCTTTGTCAACTCACCACCCCCAAGTGTCTGAGTGGATAGGAAATAAGGCGCGGTTGTTGGTGCTCAATCGGTTAGATATGATTTCATCTCAAGCAAAGGAATTATGGACGGATTACTTCAGAATTAACAATGAAATTCCCTTTTGTACCAATGCTCAACAAGGAAAAGGGGTGATTGCAGTAAGTAAGGCAGCGCAATCTGCGGGAAGTGCGGTGAATCAACGACGAAAGGAGCGGGGAATGTTACCTCGTCCAATACGTGCTGTGGTAATTGGTTTTCCTAATGTGGGAAAATCGGCTTTGATAAATCGTTTGTTGGGAAAACGTGTAGTACCAAGTGCAGCTCGCCCTGGTGTAACTCGCTCGTTGCGCTGGGTGCGAATTTCTAAGGAATTAGAGTTATTAGATGCTCCTGGTATTATCCCTCTGAAGTTAGACAACCAGGAAGCAGCTTTAAAATTAGCGATTTGTGACGATATTGGGGAAGCATCCTACGATAATCAAAAAGTCGCTGCTGCATTCGTGGATTTAGTGGGAGAGATGCAAGAAACTGCTCCCGAAATATTACCTGAAAATCCTTTTTTGTCCCGTTACAAGCTTGAATCGACACCATACACCGGAGAAGAGTATTTGTATGCCTTAGCCGAACATAAATATCAAGGCGATGTTGAACGTAGTGCCAGACATATTTTAAGCGATTATCGTAAAGGGCTTTTAGGTCAATTTCCTTTGGAGCTTCCGATTCAATGATCAATGATCAATTATCAATGATCAATTATCAATTATTAGTTGCTCACTGCTCACTGCTCACTGTTAACTGTTGATGCTCTTGCTTTCAATATCAACATTGTACCGGCTGTAAATAAGATGCCGAGGAATAGATTTTTTGGACTGATGCTTTTACCGCTTTCCTGTACTAGAATTCCTTCTAATATCAAGGAAGGTAATAATATCCCCGCAGGCAACATTAAACGGTAAAAGTTGATTTTTCTTCTTGCTAATGTTGTTAATAGTGCTAAGCACAATCCTAAAGGAATAAATGTGAGTCCGTAATAAAAAAATCTTTTTTCTTTAGGGAGTAAGTCCAGTAAATTTAAAGTGTGGATATTCGCGATGTTATCTACATAAATAATTAGTGAGGATTTAGAATAGGTAATAACTATTTGATGAGGTTTTAAATCGGTAAAAATATTGGGAACTTCTAATTTTACATCGGCAGCATTTGCGCCAGTAAGGGGAGTTCTGACTCTAAAAACTAAGTCAGTTCCTTCTTGTCCTAAGGTAAAATTACGAAGATAAGAATTGTTAGAAAGTGATACAATACGCGCTGGTCCGGTTTGTTCTATTTTATTAGTAGCAACAGTAGTACTAATAGTAAATTCAGAAGATTGACTTATACTTTGGCTTAAAGATGTAACGGGAGTTGCTGTTTGTAGCCAATGATTGGGACTTAAAAAGACTCCTTTTTCATTTTTAGGGAGGGTACCACGCCATAGTAAATCCGGCTGCTTTCCTGTTTTATCTTCATATGGGGCAACTCCAGTAAATTCATAGGAAGCCAGTAAAGAATTTTCTAGATTATCAAAATTATTGCTTTGGGAAAAGACTTGCTTTACTTCATTTTTGTCAAAGGCTTTATTCGCAATATTAAGCTCTGATATATAACCTTCCCAGCCCCTATCGATACTTCTTTCATTTCCTACAATTAATGGAAAATTAGGATTCCAACCACTTAAGTTTGTTGTAGCTTGCCAGGGGATTGAAATTAAAAATATCAGAATTATATAACCTGTAAAAAATAAGGTTATTTTTCCAATCGAAGTACTAGCTTTACTATTTTCTATTCTCTGCAATATTACTTTAAAGCTTTTGGAATTCCAGATATAAAAGCAAATAAGTCCTAAAAAACCACCAAAGCTATTATTAAAAATATCGGCGGGTGTTGGCGTTCTCGAAGGTACTAGAATTTGCAGTAATTCAACAGTTGATGATAATGCCGCGCTGGCTAAAATTACTGCTGCTACCTGTAAAATAAATTTCGTTCTTCGCAATAAACCCGTTAAGCCAAACCCTAAAGGTAAGAATAGCAATACATTATTTACTTGGTCATTAAAAAAGCTGTTGTTGTCAAAGCTATTAACTAATTCTCGCTTGGAAAGACTATCGGGTAATGAAAAATTAAAAGGATAAAGTGTTGCTATTAGTACCGCTAATATACCAAAGATAAATATAATGAAAAACAAGTTATGTTTCTCTGAAATGTGACGCTGTTTCATAAAAAATTTGCGATCGGTTTTTTCAGGCTTATTTTCGATAAATAAAGAGTTTTTGAATTGCCATACTGCGATACGACTTAAACTCTTTAATTCGTTTTGATTGTAACGTTTCTTTTTATTTTATTTCTTCACATAAAGTGACTATGGTTGAAGTTGTGTAAAGACTTGATGAAGTCTTTTAAATTATCTGTCTTAAGTAATATTTTGTACATTAGGGATAATTAACTAAATTATTACAAAGCAAAAGATTTGTCTCAAAAAGGAAGTGATTTATATGATTTATTTAAACTAATCTCTACAAATAAAAATAATCAATATAGGAATCCTACTTGAAAATTGAAAAAAAGTCAGTACCCTTTAATCTCCTAGAACCCTTTTGCCTCTTGCCTTTTGCCTCTTGCCTACCTACACAAATAAGTTCAAAAATCAAATCGGATTCCTATATTTTCTGCGGTGGCTTGTTGCTGCTGCATCGCTGCTGGTTTAGGATTAGCCTGGATATATCCTAAAGTATTTAATGCTCGACGTTGATCGGTATTAGCAAAGCCGGTACAGTAATATCGCTTTTCCCAAAAATGCCCAGTGCGGTTAAGCATTCGATTAAAACACATAGCAGTGTACCAATTCAGCCAATGCATAATTTTTGGTAAATCATCTGGCTGTTTTGGTTCTAACAGATAATGAACGTGATTGCTCATAATGCACAGAGCATAAAGTTTAAAATCATATGTTTGCTGTGCTTTTTTGATGGCATAAAGTAAAACTTCGCGACATTCTAACCGCGTGAGACGGAATTCGTGGTTGTTGCAACGGGTAGTTATCCGATAAGAAAAACCAGATTGAAAATTGCGACGAGGACGAGACATAGTAGATTTTACCTGGGAATGGTTTGCGGCGACAAGAGTTATAGTTGTCGGAATGCCGTTTAGAGTGTCATAAATGTAATGTATTGCTTTTAACCTTACCCAAAAACCCCATTTTTAGACATTTGACGGGCACCCAATATAATTTTTTTTTCCTAAAAAAATTATATTGGGAACCCTTGACGGTAGTAATGGTTTTCTGCACCCGTTTACCCCCTGCTTCGAGGATTATAATCAAGCACAGCCATGACCGAATTGAAACTACGTCTCCAAAGGGGAAATACCCAAAAAACGGTGATAGTGGATCAAGATATTTATATTGTTGGTAGGTTGCCGGAATGCAATCTATATCTACCTTTTGGAGGTGTTTCTCGCAGTCATGCGCGTTTTACTAAGAGGAATCATGGTTTGTGGATGGTCGAAGATTTGGGTAGCAAAAATGGCACAATATTAAACGAACAAGCCGTAACTTCGCCTACTGTAATTTCTCATGGGGATGTAATTTGGGTGGGAGATATTTCTCTGGTGGTGCTTTTGAGTCTTCCTCCTCAACCGGTTAAAACTCAGTACGCAAATTTTTCTGAAGGTAAAACAATACTTCGTAATGTTAAACAATTACAACAGCAATGGATAGATGCTGAAAGTAAAGATGGTACTTTCTACAGTAAAGATAAAACTATTGCTCGTCTTAAGGATTTGGTAGATATCGCCAAAAATCTTTCGGGGGCTACTTCTATTGAGGAAATATTTTCCCAAGTACAGCAGGTTGTATTTCGTTATCTTAATAGTATTGACCGTTTGGCGCTATTAATTGATGTCCAAAATTGCGGCAAATTGGCATTAATGAATGCTGCAAGTAGAAATGTAAATAATAAACAGCAATTAATGGCTGATGATAGCTGGATAAGTCGGAGCATATGTCAGCAAGTATTTGAAGAAAAAGTCGCTATTCAGTCAGCAGATACTCATCAAGACGAACGATTTGCTGAGGAACACAGTGTTTTTCTTAAGGGAATTCGTAGCGCCATGGCGGTACCTCTATGGGATGAAAATAAAATTGTGGGTGTGCTTTACGCCGATGCTAGTTTTTCTTCTTATCATTGGGTAAAAGAAGGTTCGGAAGACCTAAGTTTTTTTTCCACTTTAGGAAATTTAGTTGCTTCTAGCGTGCAACGTTGGTTGTTACTAGAAAAGCTCAAAAGTGAAGAAGTAATCCGGCAAAGATTGGAACGCTATCATTCCCCTGCGGTGGTACAACAATTGATCGCTTTGGGAGCTTTACCAAACGGACGTTTACCGCCAAAAGAAAGCGAAATTAGCATTTTATTTGCTGATGTTGTCGGGTTTACGGCGATGTCGGAACGATTTACTCCTACGGAAATTGCGGAATTACTCAATAAATTATTTGAGGAAATGTTACAAGAAGTATTCGCTTGCGGCGGTACTTTGGATAAATATATCGGCGATTGTATTATGGCTTTTTTTGGCGCACCCGAACCCCAAGCAGACCATGCTGATAGGGCTGTCACGGCTGCCATGAGAATGTTGGCGCGTTTAGAAAATTTGAATTTCAACCATTTTTGGGAAGAGCCTTTACAATTAAGAATTGCTATCAACAGTGGTAAAGCTGTGGTGGGTGATGTAGGTAGTTCCCAAAGAGTCGAATATACAGCTCTAGGCGCAACAATTAATTTAGCCGCACGTATGGAAGGAGTTTGTAATCCCGGCGAATGCGTTGTTAGCGAGGAGACTTACAAAATGCTTTCTAAGCCACGCAGATTTCAACTAATGGGTAAATATCGTTTTAAGGGTATCAATCGCTTGGTTAAGGTTTACCAGAATCGTAAGCTGTATTGGGCTTAACAACAGCTACACAAAAATTCAACAATCTTATACTTTACTGAACAAAAACAAAGGTATTATCGGTTATGAGTTAAAGTTTATGGATTTATCAAGAGCCGGAATTGTCCAGTAATTAAGAGAAGTAGCAGATTCATTAAAATGAGTAGTGTAACTTATCAAACTTTAGTCCCGTCGGACCTTATTCACTTTTGTGAAGAGATGGGGAAGTTGTTTGGTAAAGTAGAGCGAAATCTTTATATTGCATTATCTAGGGGTGAAAAATTAAATCGGATTAAATCTTCATATCAAAAAATATACGGTATCAATGCACGGCAGTTTAATAGTGTTTACGCTTCAATAAAAGGTAAAATATCTTCATCAAAAGAATGTTTAACTAGACAGATAAAAGAATTACAGTTATCAATAAAAGGTTTAAAGAAATCAATTACAGATCAAATAAAGAAATTAAAAAAACTTTATCCATGCTGCGGAATCAATGGGTAGAGTAATTAGCTATTATCTCTGTAAAAATGCAACCTTCCATAACCTAAAAATTGTCCGTGGGATTGCTCTCCTGCTGGAAATGCCGTCACGCCGAATAGATAAATGCCTTCAGCTGCAGGATTTTTTGTTGGTTTCAAAGCAATGGTAATTGTTTTACCTGGCGATACTGGTGGGTTAAATATCAGTGTTACTGTTTTAGCGCTAGGTTTAGAGGTTATCTCGACTTTTAGTTTTTCTTTTTCACGTTTGCGTACGCCAATCATTGCAAAACTGTCTCTTAAATCAAAATTTATGTCATCTAATCCAGAATGTTGATTAATTGTTATCTTTTGCAGAGGCTCTCCGGCATAGGTCGGCAGTTTTACTGTAAAATAATAAGTTGCGCTCCATACATTCACCGAGTCAAAAGTTGTTACTGCCTTTAATAAACGTGGAGGTTGTCTAAAGTATACTTTCCCATCTTGCAACTCTACCGAGCGAGCAGTTCTAACTATCAAACTTTCGATTCCGATAATGCAAGTAAGTAAGGTGCTTAATAAAATTACTAATTTCATATTTTAAATTCATAATTCGGTGTGTTGCTTTGTATTACCGTATCCGGCACGGCTCAAATCATCCTAGATGTCTCCGTCTGTATAACTAAAAACTGTAATGATTTATCTGCACTATATTGTGCCAATTTGTCCGTTCTCAAAATGTAAAGAAATATTATTAATTGAATCAGTCCAAAGACTATATTTTGCGTGAAACTACGATTGTTTTGTAAAGGATAGTTGAGATGAGTAGTCAAAACAACTGCCAAGGTTGCACACTAAAAATATAACGAAGCAATTATTTTTTTATGAATACTATTTCTACTTCCGGTTTAGAATTTAAGCGTCCAGTTTGGCAAAATACTGTCATTCTTACTTTAGGTTTTTGGCTCAGCGCCAGTTTAATTTTAGATTGGGTAATTATGCCTAGTCTTTACGTTTCTGGGATGATGACTCAATCGAGTTTTGCAACAGCAGGTTATACAATTTTTTGGAATTTCAATCGTGTTGAATTACTGTGTGCGGGATTGATATTAACTGGCTTTTTGGCTTTGAGTAAAAGTCAATTCAAAGGCATCAATCGCGGCATAATTTTAGCAATGGTAATGCTCGCTATTGCTTCAGTTGACACTTATTTATTAACTCCACAAATGTCTGCTATTGGGCTGAACTTAAATTTTTTGTCAGCAGTTTCTGAAGTTCCTGGGAATATGAATTTATTACATGGCGCTTACTGGCTTCTTGAAGTAATAAAATTAGCTGTTGGTGGTACTCTTTTTATTTGGTCTTGGAAGCAGTAAAAGAGTTAGGAGTTAGGAGTTAAGAGTTAGGAGTTTTTTATACCTAAGATTAATATCTTGACAATTTTGACTCAGTCTGATTTATCAGGCTGAGTGTTGTTTTTGGATTGATGGTGCTGTAAAAAAATATAATAATTGTTTTTGCTTTTTTATGGCTTTATTTATTAACTCCTAACCACTAACCACTAACTATTAACGACTAACTACTAATAATTGTGATGAGTGAAGAAAGTAAAGAACAACAACATCCACAGTATAATCGCGATCGCCCTTTGCTTGAAAGTTTATTGGTGGGGGAAGCGAGTGATTTCAATTTAGCGGAATTGGCTAGGTTGCGAATACGCTATCATAATTTTCCCGGTGCGAGAGATATTCAACTGGGTTTGGATGAAGTGTTGCAGAAGTGGGGTATTACGGAAGCGGAACTTTTTGAGAAAACCAGAGCAATTCACGCTGTCGGTGGAATTTACCGCACGAAAGGTAAGAAAGAAGAACAAGATTGGAATTAAGGGGTGAACAGTTAACAGTGAGCAGTGAGCAGTTAAATTTTCTTCCCCATCTCCCCATCTCCCCTATCTCCCCATCTCTTTCACTCTCGTGTCTTCTGATATTCCCGAAGTTGCTTTAATAATTCTTCTTGGGATGGGGAATTTGGTTGTAGGGTTTTAATTTTTTTATCGTTGCTTTTCACGACTGCGGATGAGGAATTAAATCTGAAAGGTTGCTTTTTAATTGTTGTAAATGTTTGAGTTGGTGGTTGATTTAAGTTGGCTTTAACTGAATCTAGGGTAGCAGCGAATTTTACTTGCCTCTCCATTTGTTCGGTGGAAGATACTAAGCCGCTTAAACCATTTACCAATTCCCGGAGATTTTGCCGAAATTTGGGATCTCCCGTCAAGTCGTCTAAATCTGATGTAATTTTCTGGGTATTCTCGAAGGTAACTCTCGCCGAATCTAATGTTTGTTGAAGTACTACTAAATTGTTGGGATCGTTGAGTGTTTTGGTAACATCTCGTAAGTTAGTTGATGCTTCTGCTGCATTTGCTGAAAGTGTTTCTAGGTTTGCCAATAACTCTCCTTTGGTTAACCTATTAATGCTCGGGGATAGGCTATTAAGGGTAACTCTTAATTGAGAGCTTGTTGCGGTGATATCGTTTAATGCACCAACAAGGGAGGAACGATTTGTAGTTACTAAATTGTCGATGTTTGCTAAAACCTTTGAAGCTTGATTGGCGGTGGAACTAATTTCTTTGGCTGTACCGCTAAATTCTTGTGCTGTACCGCTAAATTGTCTTGCTGTTGCATTCAATTGCGAAGCAGTAGTACCAAATTGGTTTATAGTCTGCTCAGTGGATGCACTGACTCTATTTGCAGCAGAAGCTACTTGATTGGCAGCAGAGGCAAAGGTTTTTAATTCTTGTTGTGTAGTCTTTGTCAAGCTGGTGACTTCGCGAGTTAGTTGAGCAACTTGTGCTGCTGCTAAGGAAGTATTTTTTAAAGCTTGGTTGACGTTATTATACACATCTGGTCGGCTGTAAACTTCTGATATACGGCTGGTGTAGCGAATTAGTTCGTCAACGCTGATACCAATTTCACCTTTGAGGCGGGAACCATCGCAGACAATGAGGGCGGGGTCGCAATTTTGATCTAAAGGTCCGGCATCTACATCACCACGAGCAATAGTTCTTACTGGTGTAATATCTATAATGCTTTCACTGATTAATCCAGACTGGTTAGCTTCAATTTTGACATCCCGGGGAATTATCAGGTCGCGTTTATTAATATTTATTTCTACTTCTACAGTGTTTGCACCCGGTCGGATACTGGCAATATTACCTACTTTAACGCCGCGATATCGAACTACGGCACCTTTTTGCATTCCGCCTGCGTCCCGAAACTCTACGATAGCGCTATAAGTACGACCTGCGGCGGTTATTCTGTTCAGCCAGAGAAAAATTACCCCAAAGACTCCCAAACCTAATAGAATTAATAATCCTACAGAACCTTCTCGAACCAATCGCGATCGCATTTTTCACCTCCTCGTAGAGTCACAGTTAAAAGTTGTAAATAAGTATTCGTACATTCTCTGATGATTTATAAACTTATAATCGCGTAAATAACTGAGTAAAAATAGTTTATGTTCCGGCAATTTTAATTGGACCATCAATGCTTCCACTCATAAATTGTCTAATAGAAGGATGCTCTGTGGTGTCAACTTCCCCAACTTTTCCTTCCCACTGCACTTTACCTTGGTAGAGAAACACGATTCTCGAGGCGGTACGACGAATGGTACTGTGTTGGTGGGTAACGATAGAGTAACTGTTAGAAGTTCCCTCTGCTGACTGTAGTTGCCGAATTAAATCTTCAATGATTGTTGAAGCAATGGGATCTAATCCTGCTGTAGGCTCATCGTACAGCAAAATTTCTGGTGATTCCTCCGGCTGTTCTGGATTGGACATAATCGCACGGGCAAAACTCACCCGTTTTCGCATGCCTCCAGAAAGTTCTGCGGGGAATCGATCGGCGACTCCGGGTAAGCCTACCATTTCCAATTTTTCCTCAACCAATTCGCGAATCCTTTTCTTAGAAAGTTTTGAATGCTGGTAAAGTAAAAACCCCACATTTTCATCTACCGTTAAGGAGTCAAATAAGGCGGCTTGCTGAAAAACCATGCCAATTCCCAGGGTATCTGCACCATCTTCTATCAATCCTTCTCGTCGCACCCCTTGCACGTAAATTTCTCCTTCATCGGGAGGAGTTAGCCCAGCAATTATCCGTAAGATAGTAGATTTACCTGTACCGGAAGGACCAATTATTCCTAATGCATCCCCTTGATAAATTGTAAAATCGACTTTATCTAAAATTTTGTTGCTACCAAACGACTTAGAAACGCCTTTTAATTCAATTAGTGGTTGTTCTGTCATTAGTCATGAGTTAGTAGATAGTAGTTAGTGGTTAGCAGTTAGTGGAAAATAACAAATAACAACTAACTACTAAAGAGTCAGAACTAACGAAAGTGGAAAATTTTGATGTCATAGTCATTGGTAGTGGTATCGGCGGTTTAACTGCTGCTGCATTACTCAGTCGTTACGGTAAGCGGGTTATTGTCTGCGAAAGTCATACGGCAGCTGGTGGTGCTGCTCATAACTTTCGACGACGAGATTTTGAATTTGATTCTGGTCCTTCATTCTATTGTGGACTGAGTGACGCTAGAAGTTTGAATCCTGTAAAACAAGTTCTCGATATTTTAGGCGAATCTCTCCAAACTTTACCTTACGATCCCCTCGGACACTATCATTTCCCTGAAGGTAGTTTTGCAGTTTACCGCAATTCTCTACGCTATCGGCAAGAAGTAGCTAAAGTTACTCCTCAAGGAGCGAGGGAGTTAGAACAGTTTGAAAGACGTTTGTTGCCGTTATATGAGGCGATGAAAGGCATTCCAACTTTGGCTTTGCGGACTGATTGGCGGTTAATTCCAATTTTACTGGGACGTTATTTACCATCTTTATGGAAAATGCTACCTAATTTACCCTTACTACAAAGTTCGGTAGGCGATGTAATGAATGCCACTGTAAAAGATCCTTGGGTAAGGCGATTAATTGACCTGGAATGCTTTCTGCTTTCTGGTTTAAAGGCAAGCGGTACTATTGCCCCGGAGGTAGCATTTATGTTGGGGGAACGTTCGAGTACTGCGATTGAATATCCTTTGGGGGGTAGCGGTGCGATCGTAGATGCCCTAGTGCGGGGGTTGAAAAAATACGGTGGAGAATTGCGTTTGGGATGTCATGTAGAACAAATTATTGTTGAAAATGGTCAAGCCTTAGGTGTGCGATCGCTGCGGGGTGAAATATTCAAAGCGCCAATTGTAATTTCCAACGCTACTATTTGGGATACCTATACTAAATTATTACGAACGGAACATTTACCTGCCGATTACCGCAAAGCAGCTTTAGATACTCCGGCGGTGGAAAGTTTTATGCATTTACATTTAGGTTTTCGCGGCGATGGTTTGGAAAGTTTGACGGGACATCATGTTGTAGTTCACGATGCAAATAAGGATATTAGTATACCGGGAAATACTTGTATGATTTCGATTCCTAGCGTTTGGGATACTTCTTTAGCTCCAGAAAATCATCATGTGGTTCACGCTTATACTTTAGAACCTTATGAGGGATGGGAAAAAGATCGAGGTTATGAAGAGAAGAAGAAAGAAAAGGCGCAAACTTTATATCGCGCTATAGAAAAAGTAATTCCAGATATTACAAAACGTGTGGTTTTAGAATTAATTGGTACACCGTTAACTCATGCTGCTTATTTAAGAAGATATCAAGGAACTTATGGTCCGGCAATTGCTGCTGGTAAGGGGATGTTTCCCAATCAAAATACGCCTATTAAAGGATTGTATCGGGTTGGTGACAGTACTATGCCGGGAATTGGAGTTCCTGCGGTGGCTGCTAGCGGTATTTTGTGTGCCAATTCTTTGGTCAAGACTGAGCAGGTGATGGAGTTGGTGGATTTATTGGATCCCTATTAGGGTTACTTCGTGTCTTTTATTAATACTTAAAGCCATGTTATATTACTGACGATGTGCTTTGATATAATATCGGCTTTTTCTCAATAAAAATACTGCTTTTCTCTTTTTTTGGTATCTTTTTATATTATTTATTCTTTTTGAAGCTATCAAAATCGGATTTTTTTATCCAAGGTGCTCATGGTCGTGATATTATTTTTATATACGCAATTAATATAATCGGAACCTCCCTTGCCTTAAAAAAATTGCCGCCACCCCATTATAAAAATATCAACCTCATAACTATATTACCTCACCGAAGCCCTCTTTGAAAATTTTTTCGCGGTTTCCGAATAGGTCATAAATTAATAATATTCAGATTGTAGAGTGTGCCACGCTTTTTAATTACTATTTTTATCTCTATTCAATATTCTTTAATACTCGATTTTCGATTTTAACCTATCAAAATCGGATTTTTTTTATCTAAGGTGCTCATCGCCGTGATATTATTACTCTATATGTCATTTTTATAATTGGAATATGTATCGTCTCAAAAAAAATGCAAAGATTACCATTATGAAAATATCAACCTTATAACTATATTACCTCACCGCGGTGTTTATTGAAAATTTTTTCGCGGTAGATCATAAATTAAAAATATTCAGAACTTGTTCATTAATTAGCGATCGCTTGTGGAAATCTAGTTATGAAAGGGCATCGACATTTTCGGGAGATGTCTATTAATGATAAAATCTCAAATAAGCAACACTTTGTATAATTTATTCTACGTATCAATAAATCACATTAACTATAACTATAACCATATGAGTGAAACAACAATTTTAGAATCGATAAAGTTATTAAGTGATTGGCCAAAATGGCTTACAACTATTCAAACGGGTGTTATTGTTCTCTTTAACCCAAACCGTATGCTCAACTTATATATTTCATTCCAACCTCGGTTTAAGTTCTAATTCCTTAAGACTCTTTATCCCAAATTGAATTTGAATCTATGATTTCTTTTCTTTTGCTAATACTTGAATCAGTGTTGTCTTTATTACTAATATTATTGATATAATATCGACTTTTTCTCAATAAAAATACTGATTTTACCTTTTTTTAGTTTTATATTATACCCTTAGCTGCTCTTGAAGCTATCAAAATCGGATTTTTTTATCTAAGGTGCTCATGGTTGTGATATTATTTTTATATACGCAATTAATATAATTGGAACCTGTCTTGCTTAAAAAAAATTGCCGCCACCCCATTATAAAAATATCAACCTCATAACTATATTACCTCACCGAAGCGCTCTTTGAAAAATTTTTCGCGATTATTTAATTAACACCAAACTTTTACAACTTTCCCTCGCAACTCTTCTCCCAACCACGGCGTATTACTTGATAAACTATGTAAATTCTTCCTCTCTACTTTCCAACTTTCCTGGGGATTAAATAAAGTTAATTCCGCCTTCTCACCAACTTCAATTCTACTCGGACTTTGTTTCAAACATTCCGCTGGATTGGTAGAAAGCGCTCTGCATAATTCTAAAGCAGTAAACTCGCCGGTTTCTACCAAATTTTGCCACAATAAAGGTAAGGCTAACTCTAAACCAATGGCACCTGGAGGCGCTTGAGCAAAGGCTACGGTTTTCTCTTCGTAAGTATAAGGCGAATGATCTATGGCGATCGCATCTAAAATTCCGATGCGCACTCCCTGACGTAATGCCATCATATCTTCTGGATTTCCCAAGGGTGGCTCTAAATTTAGCCCTGTGTTATAAGTCTTAATCGCCCTTGTGTCAAGTAAAAGATGCATCCAAGTAGTGCTGGCGGTGATGGGTAAACCTTTGGCTTTAGCATCGGCAATTAATTCCACACTTCTGGCGGTAGAGACGCGCATGATGTGGGTGGGGGTAAAAGTGTTGGCGACTAATTCGAGTAAAGCGGCGATTGCAGAAGTTTCGGAAGTTGCTGGGTTTCCCGGTAAACCCCATTGAATGGAATCGGCACCTTCGCGCATGATTCCACCAGAGGAAATATTGCGATCGCAACACCAAAAAGCGACGGGTTTTCTGAGGGGTTGGAGATATTCAAGCACTCGGCGCACTAAGGCTAAATTATTCAAAGCATTACCATCGGCGAAGCCAACAATTCCGGCAGTTTTTAAATCTGCTAATTCGGTCATTTTTTCGCCTTTGATATCTTGGGTAATTGCACCCCAGATATTAAGAATTGGGAGAGGGGAGGTGCAAGAGTTGCTTTTATGGAGTTGCTTGAGTTGTGCGATAACTGCGGGGTTATCGATGGCTTTATATGTATTTGGTAAAAGAGTAATGCGAGTAAAACCACCTTCGGAAGCTGCTTTGAGAAGAGATGAAAGGGTTTCTCTTTCTTCAAAACCTGGTTCGCCACAATGACTGTATAAATCTACTAACCCTGGTGCTAAAATTAAAGATTGACAGTCACGAATAGAAGTATCTAGAGGTATATCAGAAATTTTCTGATTAACTGAGCTAATATAACCATCTTCAATCAACACATCTGAAATTTGGTCAGTTTTATTTAAAGGATCGATAACCCTTACTTGTTGTAGTAATTCTGTTGTCATTTTGTTAGTGGTTGGTGGTTAGTTGTTGTTATTGATCCGATCTAAAACGCCCCATGTTTAACTCCTAATTCCTAACTCCTGACTCCTAACTATTTACAACGCTCCAGTTACGGTTTTATCTAATACGCTTCCGGTTAAATAAGAAGTAATATTAGTTCCTTGTACTACAGGGGATCCTTCCTTACCTTTGGGGTAATCAATGATATTCAAGCAACAATTACTTTGACGAAAACTCCAGAAATATTCTGGGGATAATCCTAAAATATGACAAAGTAAAATTTGATTAGTTCCTCCGTGAGCAACTATTAAAACAGTATTTAATTTATTATTTAATGCTGAATTTAAAATAGATTCATAAACTGCGATCGTGCGTTGCCAAACTTGCTCTAAACTTTCCCCATCAGGCATTTTCAATTGTTCTGGTGTTTCTCGCCAACGCTGTAATTCTCCTGGAAATTCTAGCTCAATTTCTGCTTCATCTTTTCCCTGCCAAAGTCCATGAATTATTTCTTTAAATCCATCATTTAATTCTAACCCTACCCCTTGATGATGCTGTAAAATAATTTCTGTTGTTTCTCTTGCCCGCAACAAAGAACTACTAAACGCCTTATCAATAGAGACTTCTTTGAGAAACTCAGCTACTTTCTCAGATTGTGATTTACCATTTACGTTGAGTGGAATATCAATTTGTCCTTGATATCTACTTTGCTGATTCCAGTCAGTTTCTCCATGACGTACTAATAATAATCTTATCCCGCGATGATTGGGACGTAATGAGGGTAATTTTTCCCCCATATGCTGGATTTGATTAAAAGATTCTATCTGAACTTTCTCTTCATTTAAATTACCAGTACCAGCAAAATTGAGTACATTTATACAACAATTCGATTGTTGAATATGCTGCATATAAGCGGGAGAAATATTATTTGCAGCTTGAATTAAACATCGATTTATACAGCTATGAGCAACTACAAGTATGGTTTGATTTTGATGAAGCGGTAAAATCTCTTGCCAAAATTCCTTAGCTTGCTCATATAATGCCAAAATGGGAAAATATTCGACGGTTGTTTCACCATTTTGTATTAACATCCGCAACTTATCGGGATTTTCCTTCCAAATTTTATAATCTTCGGGAAAGTTTTCTTGCACTTCTGTAGCAAGCATTCCTTCCCATAAAGGTAGATGAATTTCCTTGATTTTATGATTTTCTTGCAGAGGGGGGGTATTATCAATATTCGCTTTGATTTCGCCTCTTATAATCTCTGCTGTTTGTTTAGCTCTTTTGAGGGGACTACAATAAATGGCATCAAATGAAATATTATTAAGTGCTTTACCTACTTCTACCGCATCATCGCAACCTTTTTGGGTTAATACCGATTCATCTAGATGTCCCTGAATCCGCCTTACGATATTATAGGTGCTTTGTCCGTGGCGGACTATAATTAATCGCGTCAAAATTCCCCCTCCTTTCTCTTAAGGAATAATTCTACTGTAAAGTGTGTAGAAATTGGGAATGGGGCATGGGGAATAAAATTTTCACTGTACCTCTACTCAGGTATAATCGCGCATTAAAACAAAGGAAGAAGGAAGAGCCGAAGTTGAGTGGAATTGGGTTGGGATTTTAACCCCAACCCATTCCCGAGTCACCTGGGGGGGTATCTTTCACCGTAGGTTGCTGGGGAATTCAACCCATATTTAGAAGTTAAATAAGATAAATTATTGATTTAATCAAATTAAAACCCGTGAAAACGGGTTTAATTACTGTTATTGAAGTTAGAAAAGTTCACCTGAGAAAAATATAGTTGTTTCGAGGTTTACTACAAATGGATTTTGAGAGGATTCTTGACAATAGTCACTTACTATGATTTAACCTAATCCTTTTTTTGATTTCTATCAGTCAAATCAATCTTTAACTGCAATCCGTCATTACCGTTAACGTTTTGTTCGCCAGGTTGTAGGAAAATAGGAGTATATTGTTCGCCAATTCTCCATGAATTGCTGTTGGTTGTATTTTGCTCTACATTATTAACCGGTTTTGGGTCTGAAGTTTGAGTGGTAAAGAATGTGGGAAAGTCTTCGTAAGATGATCTTTGGTTGATTCCCGTCAGTGAATCACCTGTAATGGTATAACCTTTTCCATCAATATTTCTAGAACCCTGGGCACTCACCGGGTTAGCAACACAAGACAGGCTTGCTACTATTCCTAAAGTGGCCATAAATTTAATCTTCAACATTTTATCCACCCTTCTATAATGTCTGCAATCATTATTATTGTATGCGACTCTATATTGAAAAACTCTAGTCAATATACGTATTTTACCCGGTTACTATATATATTTCAATTTATTTATTTATCAAGGATTCTTAATTATTTTAATTTTTGTTAACTTAATCAACCTAATGCTCTTAAGGATATTAAATAAAAATCATAATCATAATCTATTTTAAGTTTTTCTTAATCTTAAGCCTCGGTGGTAAATTGAATTGTAAAAGTGGTGCTCCCATTTTGAGAATCTAGTAGAATTGTTGCACCTAAAAGTTCTACTAGTTTTTTGACTAAAGCTAATCCAATGCCTGTCCCTCCGTGCTTCCAAGGATCGTGAGACGGAATCCGATAAAATTTCTCAAAAATAGATTCCTGCTCTTCGGGGGGAATTTCTACTCCGGAATTACTCACACTCAAAAAAACCATTTCTCTTTTTTCTCCAGTACTGACGGTTATTTTTTCTTTAGCTGGAGTATATTTACAGGCGTTAGTGAGTAATTCGTTTATCGCTCTTTTCAAGAGAGAAATATCTGACTGTACCAGAGATAGATATACAGGATTATTAATAACTAACTGCTGCTGTTGTTGTTGAATTCTTTCCCTAAATGGCTCTACCAATTCAGTAATCAGTTCTCGTAGATCGATTAATTCAGGGATTAATGTGGCACTTTCTGCATCAATATAACAAAGTGTCAGTAGATCGTTAACCGATTGGTTTTGTTGATGACAGGAATTTTGGAAAATTTTGAAGACACGCTGAAATTTTTCAGACTTAATCCCTTGTATTCCCTGAGTTTTTACTAGTTTATCTAAGGTCTGAGATGCTAATAATATACTACTCATGGGAGTACGTAGTTCGTGGGAAATACTCTTGAGAAAATCATCTTTAAGAGTATTGAGTTTTTCCAGTTCCTTTACTTGAGCTTGAGCGGTTTCATAAAGTCGAGCTTGGCGAATGGCGATCGCACACTGATTGGCTACTTGCTCTACCAAACGAATTTCTAATTCATCGAATACTTCTTCTTTTGATCTGAGTAACCAGAAGTTCCCTAATATACCTTGATCGTCAAAAATAGGGCAAACTAGTCGAGTTGCTTGGTTTTTTTGAGTACTCAGTTGAGAAATTATTTCTACAAACTGTAGGGATTGTTTCTGTAATAGCTGTTGGTAAAGTTCGGGATAATCAGTGATTCGTCTGCTTGTTCCTTCGGAGATAGGTTCCGTTTTTGCGTATTCATAAACAATATTTGCTACTGTCTGATGGCGATCGTAAAGCTCGATTTTACAACGTTCTATGTTGAGAACTTCTCCTAATTCCTGGGTTACTTTCTGTAATATCTGAGTTTCATCTAAACTGTCTCGAATTCTCTCGTTAACGCGCCTTATTAAGGCTTCAAATTGAACGGCTTGTTGTAGCTTAGCTGTACGATTTTTGACCTTCAGTTCGAGATAGGTATTGAGACTCTGCACTTGCTGATAAAGTTCGGCTTGTTGAACGGCAATTCCTACATGATTTGCTAATAATTTGAGTAGTTCGATTTCTGATGGATACCATTGACGAGGACATTGACAATGCTGCGCTATTAAGAGTCCCCACAATTTTTCGTCTGCGATAATTGGTACAACTAGATTAGCTTGGACATCAAAATTTCTCAATAAATCGGTGTGGCAAGGGGTTAAGGGAGATGTTTCAATATTTTCTATTGCTTGAATTCGCCCTTGTCTGTATTCTTCGATATGTTCTTCTGTAAAACATGGATCTTTTATCTTAGAACCAAAAACAGGACAATAGGGTGCAATTACTGACTCGGCAACCATTAGTCCGCTCCAGTCTGGTTCAAAACGATAAACTAGCACCCTATCTGTTTGGAGAAATAGTCTGACTTCTTCTACAGTCTGGTTGATTATGGTATCTAAATTTAATGACTGCCGAATCCGCAGGGCAATTGCCCCTACCAATCTTTCCCGCTCTACAAGAGAAGCCGATCTTTTTTTATAGGTTTCTGAGATATATTCAGACAAGAAACATTCAATCCACAATAATTACAATTTTATGAAAAATTTAATATTATTTTCATTATTTTAACATTTAAGTTAATAACTCGTGATTCTTTTTTTTTATTCCTGCTTTTGAGCCTCGTATTGCCAGGGGAAAATCATTAACAAAAGCTTAACTGAGCATTTATGCTTATAATCTCATGTTAAGTTTTATGAACGAAAACTATTAATTTACTCTTCTTAACTTAAATGTTAACAGCCAGAGGTGATGAAAAAAGAGGAAGTTTTGAGGCGATATCTATTGGGAGAAAGAGATTTCAAACAAATCGATTTGTCTCAAGTAAATATGAGTCAAGAAAACCTGCCTTCAATAAATTTTTCTCAGACTATCCTAACTCAAGCAAATCTTAAGGGTATTAATCTTGCTCAAGCATTGTTGAGTGAAGCTAATTTAACGGAAGCTTCTTTGGAGGGGGCTATTTTATATAGGGCTTCTATGCAGTTGGCTAATTTGAGTCGAGCAGTCTTAACAAAAGCTGATTTGAGAGAGGTGAATCTCGGGGAGGCTTTACTATATCGAGTTTCTTTAAGGGAGGCTCAATTACAAGGAGCGAATTTGAGTGGAGCTATTCTACAAAGGGCATTTTTACGAGATGCGAATCTTACTCGAGCTGTTTTGTCACAAGCTACACTCTCGCAAGTAAATTTGACGAATGCGAAATTAAGGGGAGCAGACTTAAGTGGAGTGAATTTAGAAGGGGCACATTTAGTAGAAGCGAATTTAGAAGGTGCTAATTTGGAAGGTGCGAATCTAAATCGAGCTATTTTGACTGGAGCGATTATGCCTGATGGTAGTGTTTATTAGATGAGGGAGGGAGGGAGGTTAGTAATGAGTAATGAGTAATGAGTAATAATTGAACCTTTCCAAAATCTGTCTGTGGGGAGTACTTTATATTTTCAATCCAACAGGGCTAAAACAGACTTTGGTAATAACTTATCTTTGAACCAAACTATTTTGGCGGGGACATTATCTAATGTAACTCCGGCTTTATCTAAGTTTAAACGCTGGGAAACTGCTAAAATTAAATCGTTACGTTCGGCTTTTCTAACTTGAGAAAATTTCTTTTGTAAATATTCAGGTCGCCAGTACCCGACAATTTCTAATAAATATGTTCTACCATCGGGATGAACTAAGCGAAAATCGGGAATCATGACGCTACCGGGAATAGGTATTAAATCAACTTCACGCTCTAATACCCATTCTGTTTTCTTAGAGTTCCATTTATCGACAAAAGATGCTTCTAACATACTGTCGTATTCTTTTCCCGGTGGATAGTGAGATACCAAACCGCATTCTGAATTCAGGGTAAAACGTCCGGTTTTCCAATTATTTGAGTAAAAATCGCGCATTTGTAAGGTTGCGGCTAAACTCCATTTGGTGACGTGAAGTAAAGCTGGAATTAATTTGGCGATCGCCAATCCGTATCGGGTACTAGGATAAAACAAACTAGTAGGACCATCAATTGTAATTGTAAACCCGTGGTCGGCATCTCCTTCGATATAGGACATTAATTGAAACAATTTGAGATAGCGAAATAAAATTTTATATTCACCTGGTGTATTGCGGTGTGCGTTGATGATTAATTGACTGGCTTTATAGAAAATACCTTGAAGTTGGGAAAGATTATATCTATGTAATAAAGCAACTGGAGTGGGAGCATCAAAAGCGGTTAAAATTTTATTTTCAGTTAAGTCAGCATATAAACCTTTACTAACTTGTTCTGGTAAAACTTCTTTATCTAATTCGTGACTTAATTCGGAGGCAACTTTTTTTAAAGTAAATTTGGCTGTATCGCGACTGCCAACTGATTTTGCAGCGCTTGCGAACACTCTTTCTCGCAACATGGGAGGTTCAAGGGGACTTACAATTTCAAAAGTTGAAAAACTACTTTTAAGAATATGAGCCAAACCTCGTTTTATCTTATAATCGGTATTATCCCCTTCTAATTCAGCAAGCTGACGTTCAAGTTCACCCATCCTTTGACCAATAGCTTTTTTGTAGCAATCAATCAACTCAACTGCTAATTTCAAATGGACTTTATCAATATTTAACCGCTTGGGAATTATTTGTTCGCCATTTTGACGAGAAATCAGTAAATCAGTTGGTAACATTTTCAGTGAGCAGTAACATTGGGGATTGGGGATGGGGAAATCATTTTAAATTAATAACACAAGACACAAGATTCCTAACTTCTTTTTTTTCAACTAAAGTTAATTGATTAACTAACTATTGGAAGTCTGTTTCTTCAATTATTTCCAATGCATAAAAAAGGGCTGCATCTGCATCGGTAAGGGTGGTGCTGCCCTTTTGAGTCAGATGCTTATTGATAACTTTCCAAGCTTCGGGATAATTTTCTCTGAGTTTTTTTAACCCATGGAAAACTGAGCGTAAGTCGGCGTACAGGTGTTGTTTATTTTTCATGATGTATGGTGGGGAAATCCCGTGTAATTTTCGACTATTGATTGGGCATGGGGCATGGGGAAATCATTTGAAATTAATAACTCATTACTTCTTACTCATTACTCATTACTCTTCAACATCATCCCAAATATTCATCTGCTTGTGGGGTTTCTTAGTCTTATATTTACTATCGTTGGTCTTTTCTGCTGCTTTATAAGTTCTTCGGCTACCACTTCCATAAACAACCTGTAAATTTCCGGTTCCATTTCTGCGCTTCTGCGGTTGCTTTTTCTCAACCCCCCTGCGCCTTTCTGATGTCTTTTCTTCACTAGTATTTTCCGCAATTACTTCGTATAAAATTGCCCGTTTATTCTGAATATTTCCTTTCCTCAAAACTCTTCCCAATCTTTGAATATATTCCCTTGCCGAACCCGTACCTGATAAAATAATTGCTATGCTGGCCGCAGGTACGTCTACTCCTTCATTCAACACGTGGGAAGCTACTAAAGATTTATAAACTCCATCCTTAAACTTAGTTAATATCTCGTGTCTTTCCTTTACCGGGGTTTGATGAGTGATTGCGGGAATCAAAAATTCTTTCGATATGCGATAAACTGTTGTATTGTCGGCGGTGAAAATTAAAACCCTTTCTGGATAATGCTTCGCTAATAAATCGGCTAAGATTCTAATCTTCCCATCGGTACCTAAAGCAATCTCCTTGGCTTGCCGATGAGCTAACATGGCGCGTCTCCCAGATTGACTACGTGCACTCATCTGCACAAATCTTTGCCAACCTTCTATACTCCCCAAGGAAATTTTTGAGTCTTTTAAAAAACTGTTGCGGGTTTGTACCAATTCGTTATATCTTTCCCGTTCAATTTGGGATAATTTAACTTTTATTTGAACTATTTCATGCTCCGCTAAGGCAAACCCTGCTAAATCTTCAGCCCTTTTACGATATACTTCTCTACCAATAAGATAATTTAAATCGGAGTGTTTCCCATCGGTTCGTTCTGGCGTTGCCGAAAGTCCTAAACGATAAGGTGCGATCGCAAATTCGGCGATAACCTTATTAAAATCTGTTGGTAAATGATGACACTCATCAAAAATTATCAACGCATATT
>ERZ1740059.156-NODE-156-length-36967-cov-9.135105_pt1 | contig 36967 bp, 32 predicted proteins | sample MGYA00581744_ERZ1740059 | MGnify/ENA primary metagenome ERZ1740059 (study PRJEB43018, sample SAMN04849738) | marine metagenome | isolation source: floating plastic debris | place: Pacific Ocean | collected 2008-08-28 | study: EMG produced TPA metagenomics assembly... | reverse complement strand
TAAAGCGCAACTACAAACATATTTTTATTTATAAGTAATTAAGCGAACCTTATATTAAATCCAAAAACGCCCAAATTCTCTAATGCGAGATGGGTATTTTGTACTTGAATACACCACAATTACGACATTTTGTAATGAAAAATTACTTACTAATTAGACAACACTGGGATATACAGCATATTGCAGGTAAGTGAGGTACATTTTTATATTTTAAAAATTTTGCCCTATAGGCATCTCCTATCTTCAGAATGTACTTCATCTGCTGCATTTATTAGTCAAAAATTTAAGGTGCTTCGTTATAGTTTCCCTATTGCTAACTCTAGACGCTAGTAATAGCCTCAAAGTTGTTTGCTCCAAGTTGCTCGGCATCTATTCCATTTAAAAATGCTAAATTTTCACCGGTGTTAGCAACTGAAATTACAGCATCATTACCATTTTGAAAAATATTTAGTTGTCCAAAGCTTAAACCGTTACCCAAGATAATCGAATCTTTGTCAAGTTGAAAATCGGTTATGGTATCTAGCCCCTGGTTTTTTGCTAGGAAAAAAATATCATTACCTGCACCACCTCTAAGAATATCGTCATTTAAACCACCAAATAAAGTATCGTCCCCATTTCCACCAATTAAAGTATCTTTTCCGGCTCCCCCATTCAAAAAATCATTACCATTTCTACCTATAAGTCCATCATCACCTTCCCTACCGTTAATAAAATTACCATCGGCAGTACCGAAAAGACTGTCGTTGTTTCTTGTTCCGTTAATAAAAGCCATGATAAACCTGAACTCCTCTGTGACTTACGATGGATTCGTTAATTAATATACAGTTATAAATATTACATTATTTCACCGCGATAATTTCACGAGAAAAGTCTCATAAATCACTCTATATGTTATCCGTAATACAAAAGTTGCGATAAAACCCTCGATTGGTTTGTTATAAAGGATTGGGAAATTTGATACCAATCATTTGTGTCACTCAAAGAAAAATAACAATGAAAGATTCGGTTGCAGAAATAGCTTTATTAGCTACTTTGTTTTTATATCAGGGTTGTTCATCTACCATGACAACTGAGGAAAAATCTGAAAATCAACAAACTCAGGTGCAATCTTTACCAGAAAAAACTACCTCAAGTAAGCAACCACAATCAAGTTCGCAAACCTCAAGTAAGCTAAATTCACCAGAAAAATTACAAGCTAACTCTCAACCTAAAAATAATTCGTCAAATACTCCAGGAAAATTAACCTTACCTAAGAAGATTACACCAAATAAACCAGTTTCAGTAAAAGTTCAGGTTCCCAATTCAGTTACAAAAGCTAACAATAATAATGATGCTTCCAAAACAAAGCAAATGCATATGGTTGTGGTAAGTAACGATTTAAGATTTTTTGATTTGGTTCAAGCAAGCTATAAAAGTAGTCAAAATGTTGAAGTAAAGCCTAAATTTCCGGCTCCTGGTGATTACACAGTTTTTAGTGACTATAATCCATCTGGTGAAAAGGAACAAATATCTGTAGAAAAAGTTTCTATTCCCGGTGAAGTTCCTTTTCCTAGAGAATTAGAGAGTTTTGGCAAGACAAAGATATTATCCGATACAGTAATCGATTTAAGTTTATCTGAAACAAATATTAAATCCGGGAAAAAAGTCACTTTAAAGTTTGATTTGAAGCAAGCTAGTAACAAAAAACCAATTAAAGATTTAAAACCATATTTAGGTCAAAAAGCGAATCTGGTAGTGATTAAAAGTTCTTCTTCGCTAACAGATTCTGATTATATCGATACTCAAAGTATCAAAAGTTCACCCAATAATCAGGTTCATTTTACAACTAAATTTCCTCAACCGGGAACCTACAAGCTTTGGTTGCAATTCAACCGCAATGGTAAAGTAAAAACTGCCGACTTTTGGGTGACGGTTAACAGTTAACAATTATGAGTTAGTAGTTAGGAGTTAGGAGTTAGTAGTTAAGAGTTATGAATTATCTCCCCATCTCCCCCTCTCCCCCTCTCCCCCTCTCCCTTACTTCTTTTCTACGCCGCTAGTTTTCAAGACATCGCTCATAGTAGCGCAGTAATTTGGTAAATTAAAACTGCTGGGGTTAACAATTTCTTCGTAGGTAAAATGGCGATATTTCATGCAGAATTTATCCCATGCAGCCATCTGAATATTGAAGATTTTAATTATTACATCTGCTAATGATGAAAATAGAGGGATGCGGAAATAAATCTTTTTGTCGAAATAGACACAAATTTCTTCAATTGCTTCATTAGCTGTAATCTTCTCTTGTCCTAAAACATACTTTTTCGTTTCTTTCGGAGAATTATCAATCAGATATTTGATTACAGTTTCAATATCTTTTCCATTGATAAAATGAAAACTACCATCAGCTTTCAAAAAACGAATTAAATCAATATGTTTCGTTACTTCGGGAATACCGGATGAAACGGCAGAAAAGGGTTTATTTTCATCGCCACCCACAACCAAAGTAGGAAAAATTTTCGTAATTTTGGGTTCAATCGCTAATTTCGAGAATCTTCTCAAGCAGTCGAATTTGGAACGAATATAATCTGTACCTAGTTCCCCTGCTTCTTTAAGGGGCTGATTTTTGCTATCTAAGACACTCGCTGTAGAGAAATATATTACCTGTTCGCATTTTTCAACATCTAACAGGTTGAGTAATTCGATTGTTTTGACTACATTTATATCAAAAGTTCCCGCACCACCCCAAGCAGTTGCTGTTAGCACCGCTACATCTATAGTTTTCAGCAACTCAGCTAAATCCTGGATTTTTTGCATATCTCCTTGCAAAATATGAACACCAGTACGCGCCTGAGTATCAACTTGTAATTTATCTGGATTTCTCACCAACAAATACAGTTCGTATTCGGTTTCTTGTATCAATAATTCACTTATGTAATGACCGATACAACCACTTGCTCCAGTTACTAAAATCCGCTTCTGGCTCATAGATTTTTTCTAAGGTTTTGTTATTAGATGTTTGTAATTATTTTTAACTTTTACGCTTACAACTAACAACTACAGCCAGATACCAAAAGTGTCGGGATGAAAAAAGAGATGGGGAGGTAGGGAGGTGGGGAGATGGGGAGATAATTACATAACTCCTAACTCCTAACTCCTAACTCCTAACTGCTCACTGTTAACTGCTCACTCCTAATTGCTCACTGTTAACTGCTCACTGCTCACTGTTAACTGTCAACTGCTTAGTGCAGTTAATACTGGGCTTTTTGCTATATTCAACTGTTTAGCTGTTTCAAAGAAGAATGCAACGTTTTCTTCTGGTGTGGTGGGTAAGACACCGTGCCCAAGGTTAAGAATATGACCCCAATTACCTGCTTTACGAACTGTATCGTGAATGCGATCGCGAATAAATTCTTTGGAGCCGAAGAGTACGCCGGGATCGAGATTTCCCTGTACTTTCATTTCTTTACCCAATCTTACCCGCGCATCTGCCATATCTACTGTCCAGTCAACGCTGATTATATCCGCGCCTGATTGACTCATTCTTTCCAGTAAACCCGCACTTCCACTGATGAGCAGAATTAATGGTGTATCTGGATGGGTTTGCCTTACTTTCTCAAATACTCTTTTTTGATAAGGTAAAGCAAAAATTTCGTAATCTTGGGGACTTAAGTGACCTGCCCAAGAATCAAACATTTGTACTACCTGAGCGCCACAATCAATTTGATGACAGATGTAAGTGGCGATCGAATCTGATATTTTTGTGAGCAGTTGGTGCAGCATCACAGAATTGGAAAAAGCCATATTCTTAATAATGGAATATGTTTTAGAACCTTTTCCTTCTACTACATAAGCTGCTAAAGTCCATGGCGCGCCAACAAAACCAAGTACCGTTGATTTATCGCCTACTTCCGATCGCAACGCTTGCAAAATAGTTCTGATAAATGGTAAAGATTCATCAGGTTGCAATGGATATAAGTTATCAACTTGTTCTTGAGTGCGAATAGGATTTTCAATAACTGGACCTTTACCTTCGGCAACATCCATTTCAATACCGATACCAGGTAAAGGTGTAACGATATCAGAAAATAGAATTACGCCATCGGGTTGAAAAGCTCTCCAAGGTTGCAAGGAAACTTCAATTGCCACTTCCGGTATTTCCGAACGCTGGCGAAAAGAAGGGTACTTCTCTCTTAAGTCACGATAAGCTTTCATATATCGTCCAGCTTGGCGCATCATCCATACGGGGGGACGTTCTACGATTTGTCCGCGTGCTGCTCTAAGCAAGAGAGGCGTGTTATATGAGGAAATACCCATCTAATAATTAATCCTAAATAACTAGTTTATTGGCATCTATCTTGCTAATCAGATTACCATTCTTTGATTACGGTTTTGCAGTCCATTTGTTGCAAAATATTAAGCTGTCAAGTGCAAAGTTTACAATTTTGAGAACTTATTTGGAAGAACAATTTTTAGCTTAAAAAAAATTTACAATTTCTATATTGCTTTGATTAATTGTGAGGAGTTTTATTCATATAATTCCGATGATATACAGTTGATATGGCAAATATTATCTATATTAATACTTCAATCAATAATTTTTGTTTCTAGATTTACGCTTTTAGATCTTTCTCTATTACAAATCAATTACAGAAGACAAATACATTTTTTATGAGCAAGTATTTAGGATACTTGACAAAAAATGAAATAAGTGCTAAGAAAGATTTAAGTAAATATAACTAAAATTATCCGTCGGCTTTCCCTTATTTTCCGGAAAAGCGACCAAAAAAGTTATATGAGACGCGGCTGCTGAACCAGTGTCTCCCTAATAACTTCACAAGAACAGGTCTTTGAGAAAGACTTGCACAAATTCATGCAGCCAAAAAATTTAAAGCGTCTCTTGCGTGCTTTGTCACGGCAAGGAATGGAAGTTACTTACAATAATTCAACTTATTCAGTGCGATTAAGTAATAATACTAATGCACCAGTTGCAGAAGTTCTATTACCCGAAAGCTTTCCCGTAGAAGCAAAAGCGCTAAAACAGTTAGCAAATCTTGCGAATGTGCGCCATCCCGCAGGGGGTGCTGTTTGCAAATGTCATGCTACGCCAGACTTTCATCCAGGTGATGCCGGTATTGCGATCGGTTCAGTGGTGCAAACTGAAAACATGGTAATTCCTGCTGCCACCGGTTCGGATATTAACTGCGGAATGCGTTTGCACGTTGCCGATTTGACAGTTGATGCATTTTTAGCAAAGCGCGATCGATTTGTGGAATTGATGAAAGGCGATTACTTTTTCGGTACTCGCGACGTAACCATGACGGGTAAAGCCATGCAAGCTTTATTTGAATATGGAGTTCCCGGTTGGTTAGATGTAATGCTGGATGCAGCTACAGGAAGTGTCACGAAATCTAACTTAGAACAGTTAGCACGAGAAAGTGACAATATTTTCCTGGATGGCTCGATGCATGGCAATTGGCGGCTTGCACCTCCCGAACTTGTACCCGATGATGGATTAGTGCGCGATGGTGGATTGGCGACTATCGGCGGTGGAAATCATTTCGTAGAAATTCAATGCGTCGATAAAGTATTAAATCCAGCTTTAGCTTATGCTTGGGGAATCAAAGAAGGACAAATTGCCTTTATGATTCATTCCGGTTCCCGTCATGTGGGTAAATATATTGGCGGCATGTGGCGCGATAAGGCAAAATCCGCTTGGGAGCCGGGAGTTAAATATCCCGAATCGCAAATTTTTCCGCTTTCGGTAAATTCTCAACCCGAATTAGTTGCAGGTTATCTGCAAGCCGAAGCTACTGCTGCAAACTATGGTTTTATAAATCGTTTGCTAATAGCGGAATTATTGCGTTTGCGCTTGCGAGAAATCTACGGCGATATGGAAGCGCCTTTGGTTTATGACTTGCCGCACAACATTACATTACCCGCAACTGATATTGAAGATTCGCAATCTCAAATTTCTCAATGGATAACTCGTAAAGGTGCATGCCCAGCGAATCAAGGACAACCAGTAATTATCCCTGGTTCAATGGGTGCTTATTCTTACTTATGTGTAGGAAAAGGTAGCGATCGCTTCTCTAATTCAGCTTCCCACGGTGCCGGAAGATTGCGTAGCCGATTTGACCTCAGTCGTGGAGGTGCATCGCAAAATGAGGAAGAATTAGGGTTAACAGGAGTTGACTGTATTACCTTACGTGAAGAGAGACGGATTGAAGAAGCACCCGCCGCTTATAAACCGATTCAGTCAGTAATTGACGTACAGGTAGAAGCGGGAATTATTGATGTTGTAGCGAGATTGAGTCCGATTTTGACTTTCAAAGCTTAATCTAAACACAAAGTATACCCTTTTCGCTTCAATGCAATACCTCACCCCGCCCATCACGGGCACCCCTCTCCTTCTCAAGGAGAGGGATTATTTTGCCAGATTGATAAATTATTAACTGCTCACTGCTGACTAAGTAAGTCGGCATAAATAAACCGAAGCTTTTAAAAAAATGTATCCTCAAACCCTTACTCAAGCTTGCCTATTGCCTATTGCCTATTGCCTATTGCCTTCCTCCAACGATAATTTTCTGTACCAACCTACTTAACTGTCAATTTGTCTTACCACCGTCAAAGCCGAATAACTTACCCCCGCAGTACCTTCACCAGGATGAGTAGAATCCCCTACTAACCACAAATTATTTATCGGCGTACGGTTTGCAAAACCAAAAGGGCCGAAAGTAGGTATTCTTTGCCCTATACCACCAACAATACCTTTATCTCTGGCAGTGTAATTATAAAAAGTGCGTGGTGTTGCTGCTTCTACATGAACGATGGTTTCTGGTTTTAAATAGAAATATTTACCAAGGTGAGATATAGCTTCTTGTGTAAACTGTTTCTTCAATTCATCGTAATTTTCCTTATTAAACCATTTATCTACATCTACAAAAGAAGAAGCAATAATCGTTGCTTTTCCGGCAGGTGCACGACCATCCGACGGACGACTTACAGAAACAAATAGGGAATTATTTTCACCAATTGGACCATTTGCATCGTACAAAAATTGTAGATGTGGCGGACATTCCGGGGGAATTGCGCTTTCATCAACCCCTAAATAAATGACAAATGCGCCAGATGGGGAAGGTAACTTTTCAACTCGCTTTTTGTAACCTCTTGGAGCTTTTTCTCCCAGCAACTGCATCAGATTTTGAGAAGTGACATTTGCAACTACGTGGTCTGCTGATTCAGTCCAGGATTCTCCAGTTTTTTGGTTGCGAATCACAACTGCGCGAACTTGATTATTTTCTACCTTGATATGTTCTACCGTATGACGCATTAACAACTTACCGCCATCCCTTTCCAAAGATTCCACAAGGCGATCGCTCAACACCTGCATACTTCCTTCAAGATGGTACAATCCTTGTGGCTCTTGGGATACGCTCAAGGCAGTAGCGGCATAAAGTAGCGCTGTCTCCTCCGCATTCACCTGAGAATACAGCTTTAATTGCAAATCTAAAAACGTTCTCAAACGCTTATTATTTCCTTGTCCGGTAAAACGTAAAGCATCACCGACAGTAGACAAAGTATAGGGAACTGTAATTAAAGTATCTGGACGCACTGCCGTAGTTAACTGTAGCAAATCCCACCAATTACGGGGTGGTAATACGGGGTCGCGTGCTTGAAATTTCCAACTTGCTTTAAATAAAGTTGACAGTAAATTCCAAAAAGGTTCGCTACCGGGAAACTGCCGTAAACGTTCCTCTTGCCATTTTTCCGGGTTACGCCAAACGTTAACAGGAGTACTTTCTCCTGGTAAGTATACCGCACAAGCAGGATCGCAAGGGGTAGCTTTGGGTAAATCAATTTCTAACTCAGAGAAAATACGGTGGTGAATTCCTCCGGGTTCCAAACCCGCTACTTGAGTGGCACCGACATCAAAAGTAAAACCCTTACGTTTGAAAGTAGAAGCACAACCTCCCGGTACAATTGCTTGGTCTAAAATTAATACTTCGTAACCTCTCCGTGCTAGCAAAGCACCAGCGGTAAGTCCCCCAATCCCAGCACCGACAACGACTACACGGGATTTCCCCTTGCCATTTAACATTTAAAATTACTTAATCTTTCTTAATATATCTATTTATTATTTTACATCTTTTAGGTTTTTGGGTGATTCAAAAAGATGGGTTGGAATAGCGATCGCGAAGCGTCTCGAAGAGAAGCTTTTTTGCAAATGAATAGGGTAGTTGATCAATTAATTAAGGACTTACGCAACTGGCATATTTTCCCTGTAGGATGCTGTGACACTTAATTAAAATTTGAACGTATTAATGAGGGTTGTAGTGTCACGCACCATCAGAGCTTTGTGACAATTGCATAAGTCCGTCCTGTAATTATACGGAAAGAAGTAATTATAGAGTGAATCTACTGATAAAATAACCAGACAATAAGCGATTATATAGCGGATTTTATACTGGTGAATTACATTCTCATGGGGTTTGGGATGCTCGTACCACAAGATTTTTAGAATAAACAGGACTTACGCAATCGTCACAAGACTCGGGTGGTGCCTGATTGCCTTATTACTGCCTTAAAAATTAGTCAGTGTACAAGCAACGGCAATAAAGGGGGAAGAGAATCTACACCCCTTTTTGCCTCCCCTACAAGTAAAATGTGCCAGTTGCGTAAGTCCTATAAATATTTTAATCGATCAACAACTATTCCTATTCCGGTAAAAGTAAGCATCTGCAAGCTGAGAGGGGGAAGATGGGGAAGAAAGTAATAACTATCAACCAACTACCCTTGATTAAATCGATAACACAGATAATTGACAACCAACAACTATCAACTATCAACTAGCAACCAACAACCAACAACCATCAACTATCAATTTAATGAACTTTGAAGATTTCTGGTATATTGTTGCATTAAGTCATCAACTAAAACCAAATACAGTTCTTTCACGCACCGTTTTAGATGAATGGCTGGTGGTATTTCGTGGAGAAGATGGTAAACCCGTCGCTTTACAAGATAAGTGTATTCACAGAAATAGTCGCTTATCTAAAGGTAAAATATGTCAAGGTAAGATACAGTGTCCTTATCATGGGTGGGTTTACGATAATACCGGAAAAGTTGTGTCTGTACCCTCGGAAGGGGAGAATTTATCTCAAAGCCAAGTAAGAAAAGGCTTAGTTTATCAAACAAAAGAGCAAGATGGCTATGTTTACGTGCGCTTATCTTCCAACCCTTCTGAAGAATTTGCACCTTTTACAATGCCTTTTTACCAACAACCGGGATGGGAAACTGTAAGAGTCATCAATCGCTTTGAGAATAACGTTACCAACTGCGTCGAAAATTTTATCGATATTCCTCATACTGCTTCCGTTCATCCTGGAGTTTTTCGTAAACCAAGTCAACAACATTTAGAAATGACTGTAGAAAGACGTAATGGTTGCGTGAAAGCAGAATATCGTAACGAAACGACTAATTTAGGCTGGTTTACAAAATTTCTGAATAATAAGGGTTACAAAATTCGCCATATCGATAGCTTTCATATGCCGAATATTACCAGCGTCGAATACGATACAGCACCCAATAGAAAACTTTTTATTACCAGTCAATCTATTCGGGAAACAGAAGGTTCAACCCTAGTTTACACCGACGTGACTTATAACTATGGAATTTGGAATAAACTGGCAAAACCCTTTGTGCTCTTAACCGCACAATATATTATCCATCAAGATATTGAGGCTTTAAAGATTCAGTGGCAAGTAATCGAAAAGTATGGTGCCCACTTTGCAAATACTCCCGTTGATACCATTCATGTTTTTGTCGAGTCTATCCGCAATCAAATAGCAGCAAGGAAAGATCCACGAAAACTTCCCGATAAATTAGTCGAGGTAAAATTCTGGGTTTAAGTTGGTGTGCAGCTAAATTATATAAAGCTAAAAAATGAAAGTATTGTAGTGGGAGCATCTTGCTCCCTAGAATTATCCAAATTAAGTGCGTAGCAGCTTATAAACAAGGAGCATTAACAAAAAAAGAAGTGGCGCAGCCACTTCCAAAAAATTCCCAGGTAGAACCTGACAAAAAGTATAACTATTAAATCGCCTTGAAATAGTATAAATTGAAACTGATTTATCAATATGTTAGTTTTCTTTACCTTCGTAATTCTTCTAGCACTAACCGTTACAAATAGCAATAAACTCTCTTTGCTAGCTCGAAAAAGTCGTGAGGATTGGTTGTTAGACGGTATTGGGTTATTTTTTCAGGGAATTGCGATTCCATTTTTTCAAATCGCGATCGTTTTTCAACTTTACCGCTTGTTACTGCCCCATGCTCATGCTTGTGTAACCCTGTATCCTATTGCCGCTTTCCTGCTCAGTTTTGTATTTGTAGATTACCTCTACTATTGGAATCATCGGCTATTTCATACCCGGCAGCTATGGTTTATGCATCAAGTGCATCATACCGTAACTGAAATGGATGTGGTAGGGACTTCCCGTAATACTTTATGGACGAGTTTTTTCATAGTTTATCTATGGATTCACTCTTTATTCATATATTTACTGCAAGAACCCAATTGGTATATTCTAGGAATCAGTTTAAGTTCGGCTTTGGATTTGTGGCGACATAGTAGTTTTAGTCCAACACCGAATTCTTGGTTATATCACTGTTTATCGCCGTGGTTAATTTTACCCCAAGAACATGCTTGGCATCATTCGGAGAATTGTATTGCAAGTAACTACGGTGCAAATTTGAAGCTTTGGGATGTAATCCATGGAACTTATTACAAATCCGATAAAGCACCTGAATCCTTGGGTATTCATAGTTCCCTATCTTTTAGCAAAAAATTATTTTTACCATTTTAACGATAAGGCAATTTTTATAGCCGGAAGAACAATCATACAAGTACTTTTGTTCATATCTTGCACCTACACCCTATAAGAGTGACTCTATACAAACAAAGCCTGCCTAGCTAGGCTAACAATCATGATTTTCCTTTTTATTGATAAAAATATGAGTTTATGCGATCGCTTATATCATACTTTGCAAGCTCCAACCCTAAAGAAAAACTTAATTTTATTAATAGCATCTTAATTTCATCATATTATGGGTACTAAATTTAAAGAAATTGTAATCTAATATATCCACGTTCCGGATTTATACCTATATAACAGGGATTTGGGATTAGTACTTAATATGCTAAATCCGGGTAAATTATCAGCTTTTAAATCCTACTCCCAATATTGCGAGCATTAAAACTTGCATCGATAATTGAAGCAACTACCATATCTAAATTTATGACTATAACAAGTACTATACTTTCCTTGTTTCCCGCTACTGTAATGCTGATGGGATTTCTATCTTTCCTGTGGATTTGCTATTCTCCGGGAATTGTTAGCATTGCTAGTTTTTTATTTTCGTTATACCTATTCCCCTTATTAATATATAAAATACATAATTACTTTTACCCTATCAAAGAAGGAATTAGTTATTTACAAATTAAAAAATATTCTCCTTGGTGGGGAAGTCACCAAATACAGTCGATATATATTACCTTTACTGCATTAGAATCAGCATTACGTCTGATTCCCGGTGCATTTTCATTGTGGCTGCGATTATGGGGAGCAAAAATTGGGAAAAATGTTTATTGGACTCCTAAATTAGAAATAGCAGATCGTTCCTTAATTGAAATTGGCGATAATCTTGTTATTGGGCAAAGCTGTGGTATATTTTCCCATGTCATTAAACCGAAAAAAGAAGATTTGTTATTGTATGTCAAAAAAGTAAAAATTGGTAATAATGTTTTTATCGGTGCGGGTTCTTATCTTGCTCCTGGTGTCATTATCGAAGATGAATCTTTTGTCTCTGCTGAGAGCCGTTTGTATCCTAATAAAGTAGTAGAAACTGATTCGCAAATTATTTCATTGGAGTGTTAATTTCATAAATTTTATAGTTATTCCCTTTTATTTATAAGAGTACTTTCTCTGAGTTTTTCCATCGCCAAGCTTCTATCAACAAGAGATTAATCAAGACAATAATACCCGATCAAATAAAATCACTTATTAATACAGACAAGATTTCTGTACTCAAGAAAATATTTATATTTTTATCCTCATATGCGCTTAGCTATAAAACTTTTTGCAAAACTAATTGAATCCACTAATCGTCAGTTTCATAAAGCTTTAGAGAATCCTCGATTAGCACAAAAAAAAGTCCAAAAAAAAATATTAACTAATTTAATAAAAAGTGAGTATGGTAGATATTTACGCGTCAAAACCATTGATGATTGGCATCGTATCCCAATAATAGAATACCGTAATATTGAAAATTGGATTCACACACAGAACAAAGATAAAACTCATCTACTTACTTCAGAACCAGTTATTTTTTATGAAAAAACTTCTGGGAGTCGTGGTGCAGCTAAATTAATTCCCTATACCAAATCTTTCCGACATTCTTTCAATCAAATGTTTTGTGTCTGGGCTCATGATTTAATTATACATGGACCAAAGTTTAACACCGGAAAAATCTATTACTGTATTTCACCACAACTAGGAAATAGTCAACAAGAAAAAATACAAAAAAATAGCTTAACTAAAACTTCCCATTCCAAATTAATACAAGACGACTCCGAATATTTAGATGGCTGCTTGAAGTGGATAATGAGTCAATTTTTAATTTCTCCATCTGGATTAAATAAATTACACGATCCAGAAATATTTAAACATCAACTTGCTCAAGCACTTTTAATTTCAGAAGATTTAGAAATAATCTCGATTTGGAGTCCAACTTTTCTCAAAGTTATTCTTGATTATATTCAAAATAATCGCAAGCAACTTGCTTTTGAACTTGTAGATAAAATGTCAGCAAAACGACGTTTAATTCTGTTACAACCTCATTTATTCACACAAGTTTCTACAAATAATAAATTAAACGAAATATTTCAGACAACTAATCGAGATAAAATACCTTGGAAATTATTATGGAGCGAACTTAAACTTATTTCTTGTTGGGATAGTGTAAATGCCGCCGACGGTGCTGATTTTTTACGTTCTTTATTCCCTAACGTTTTGGTACAAGGAAAGGGGCTTCTCGCTACAGAAGCACCAATGACTATTCCCTTAATTCCAGCCAAAGGATCCGTACCCCTATTGAATGAAGTATTCTTTGAGTTTCTAGATGAAAGCGGTTTTATTTATCAGCTTCATGAATTAAAACAGGGAAAAATCTATGAAATGATTATTTCTCAAAAGGGAGGATTATATCGCTATCGCATAGGCGATAGAGTACGTTTCACCCATTTATATCTAAATACGCCTTGTCTGGAATTTATGGGAAGACATAAGGAAGTTAGCGATTTAGTTGGTGAAAAATTACATTCAGAATTTGTTCGTGATGTTTTAGAAACTTTACCTCTAGAAGGAACCTGTTTTAAAACTTTGGTACCTGTAAAATATCCAAAAGAACATTATATTTTATTACTTGATACTGCAAAACAAGATCCTAAAGAAATTGCATTAAAGTTGGAAGAAGGTTTGCAAAAATCACATCACTATTCTCGAGCAAGACTATTAAAACAATTAGAAAATGTCCGCGTCATGGTGTCTTCCCAAATTCCTGAAATTCTCAGTTTACATCAAGCCAGTGCTGGTAAAAAATGGGGAGATTTAAAACACGATATTCTTTCTACTAAATCCATTGAAAAAGATTTATTAGTCCAGTTAGAACAAGTCTGTTTGATTCGCAATTATTAAGATTTTGCTGGATTGTCTTCAGAAATCCAATTTACATATTGGAGGTATTCTTAAACGTTATATAAAAAGTATTACAAATTACTTGCATCACGTTTTATTACGAAGACTAAGTATCATTTTTTTCAATCTCCAGCCCTTAATTTAAGTAAATACTGAGAAAATAAGTGAGGAATTGAGCTTTTTTTGTAAACAGAGGTTTGATTCTACGAGTTTACCGAAGTGTTTATAGGAAGCAACCTGCTCCGAAAGTTTAGCTATTAGCTTTTCGCACTTCTTCAACCTGAAAATTGTAAAGAGTAGACAAAAAAAGATCGTTGCTATAGACACTGCTAAAATCACTGAAATATTATGTAGTTAATCAAATAGAAATACTTCAGAGACAAGTAAATTTATTTAAAATCTCGGTGCAATTAAGGAAGAATTTTTAGTTATGTCCGATCAAAATAAAAAAGTTGTATCTGATATTGTTACTTTAACTGGTACATTCGTTAAGCCTGAAACGGCACAAGCTACTGGGATTCCTTCAAATTATTCAATCGAAACTACTCGAAAATTATCCGCAACACAACAACTATTGAATGCATCTAACAAAATCAAGGCTACAAAAAAAGTTTTTGATTTTGTCAAAGGAGATACTAAAAAAGCGATTAATAAAGCTAAAAATATCAGAAATGATGCTCTCAAAAAATTCAATCAAGCTGAAGAGATACTGAAAGGAGCAAAAGAAGATTGGGAAATAAAAGTTATTATCGCAGCTAAAAAATTCAAAGAAGTTGAAAGCAAACCTGAAAAAAAATATCTGAGAAAACAGACTGAGCAGGCAATACAAGATGTGGAAAAAGCAAAGAAAAACTTTGAAAATAAAAGATACGAAGCGAATAAAAAAAGAATCCAGCTTCAAGAATGCCAAGAAAAATTAGAAGCTATTATCCGAGTTCAAAAAAGCAGAATGAAAGCCGCAAAGATGGCTTGTAAACGAGCTCAGATGGAAATACCCTTTGATTGTGGTAATACCAAGCAAAAAGATATTATAAAAGACTCTTCAAGGATTAAGCAAATTGCCTCACAAGACACTAAAAGTCTTTGCGGTGTGGAGAGAGTTTAATTATGATTAAATTCAGTTAAGTAGGTAGGCATAAATAAATCAAACTATGTAAAAGAATGTTTTTGACCTATTTTACCTTATTCCCAGTCACTATTCACTACTCACTTGTCATAACAATAATTTTTCCCACGTACCTACTTAATTTTTAGCAAAATATAACGAAAAAGCAGATAAATCCCCCTCTAAACAGAGCTAGCCGGAACTTTTACATTCGATATCAGTGCATAACCAAAGTCTAGCTGTCTATATAAATGACTGCTAAGTCTAGCTCTTTTTTCATATTCAGAACCCTTTCAATTCATTAAGAAATTTTACAAATTACTAATATTTTTATTACAAAAATTAAATAAATGTAAACTGTTATTGCTCGTAGCGGCTCAATGCCCAATTTATTCAACTACTTCATTCACAGGGAATCGATCAATTAATTGAATCGCACGTTGAGCATTACGCTTAATGTCTTCTGGTAAATGGGGAACATGAGGAATTTGCGATAACAAATCTAAAGTACGGCGTAAAATTCTGACCACATCTCCCTCATCTAAAGTAGTGTTTTCACATAGTTCTACCCAGTTCATTCCTAACGCCCATTGTTCTACCAAGGCAATTAATTCAAATTCTAACCACACGGGTAAAGCCACACTATACCTGTATTGCAATTGATTTACCTTACGGCGAATCGAGCGTAATGAAGCTAGAGCATCAGCAACTTCACCACTAAGCTCAAAGAATACTCTGCTATCAGGACGAGATGTTTCTGTTACTAAAGCTGCAATCGCTGTAGCAAAATGATGTGGATCTAATTTATTTAGTTTACCGCTAGCAAGTACTAAACCCAACCATAGTTCGTTCTCTCCGCGAATTGCAGCTGCCATTTGTCCCAACTCAGTAGGCACTAAATTATCTAAACCTTCAAAATATTGAAGAATTTCGATTAATGTTATAAATTCTTCCCAGTGATGTTGAGATTGTTGTTCTACCTGGGATTGCAACTCTTCTATTTCAGCTTTTAATTCAACAGCCCGGGCTTGGCGTTTATATACGCTTGCAGCATTTCCCAATTTGTGTAGTGGGCTGCTTTCCATTTGTTCCTGTAAGCTTGTAACCCGGCGTAATTGCTCTACTACTTCCTCGGGCATCGATAAACTATCTATGGGTTCGGGAATTTGTGCTGCGATCGCATTTGTCAATTCATCACCATAACAGGATTCACCTGGCTTTAAGGATAATGTTGCTGGTGGTAGTAAATCAGGTGGTACGTCGATGCGGGGTAACTGAGCATATAAATCTATCACATCATGAATAGAAGCCACATACCAACGGTTATCACATCCCAAACATACCAAAAAAGGTGCTTCAGAACTAGGTGTTTTTCCGACTAAAACCGCCGTAACTGGTGCAGAAACCTCAACATTTTCACCTTTGAGGCTCAGGAGCGTTCCCGATACGGCGAAATTCAGCATCATGCCCAATTCTTCTTTCCTGACTTCTGCCGCTTGTTCTTGTAAAGTTGTCAGCAGTTTACGTTCTACTTTCAAAGTTTGGCGCAACTTTTCATATTGAGCCACATCTTCATCGCTAATACTAGCAATTTGTAAGTTAATTTCTCCTAATTGCTGCTTGACATCGGAAATTTGTTTATACTGCGGTTGTAAATGCAGGTTAGCCAGATATTGCCCAAAACTGCGTTCTACTAATTCCTTAGCTTCTTCCAAGGTATGAGTTTGTAGCAAGTTTAAAACCATACCGTAACTAGGTGTAAACTGGCTTACCAGTGGATCTGGGTTAGAGGTGGCTAAATACCCAGCTTCTTTTGCACCTTCAAAGGGGGTTTGCAGGGTTACCACATGGCCCATATCATCCATACCCCGGCGGCCAGCCCTTCCCGCCATTTGCAAAAATTCAGAAGGGTTTAATAAGCGGTGTCCGCTATCGGTACGCTTGGAAAGGGTAGAAATAACTGTTGTTCTAGCTGGCATATTAATACCGGCTGCTAGAGTTTCTGTGGCAAATACAACTTTAATTAAACCTTGTTGAAATAACTCTTCAACTAAACCTTTCCAAGCGGGTAGAATTCCGGCATGATGGGCAGCAATTCCCCGGTAAAGTGGAGCAACATGTCCGGCACGTCCAGCTTCTGGATTGCGAGTCAGAAATTCATCAATTTGAGGTCGCAGTCTTTGGGCTTCATCTCCATCTACCAGCCATAAATCACCAACTTCAGCCACTGCGCGATCGCAACCTCGACGGCTAAAAATAAAGTAAATTGCCGGTAGCATATCCCTTTGACGCAAATGCTCTAAGGTATAATTTAAGGTGGGAGATTCTTGTCTGGCGATGTACTTACTCCTGTCACCTCTCTTTTTTTTTCTCTTTACTAAGCGGGGGTTTAATTGAGTTTTAGTTTGATTAAGTAGAGGAAATAATCCCTTAGTATTACCAAAATGAAATTGTAAAGGAATCGGACGATAATCCGAATAAATCAAATCCGTAGGGCCATGAACTTGATTTAACCAATCAGTAAGCCGATCGCTATTAGCAACCGTTGCCGAAAGAGCTACAAGTTGAATTGATTCGGGACAATAAATAATAGATTCTTCCCAAACCGTCCCTCGTTGACGGTCATTCATATAGTGGCACTCATCTAATACCACTGCTTCTACATCTATTAAAGAAGTACCAACTTGTCCAATAGGTGTACCGTAGAGCATATTACGGAAAATTTCCGTTGTCATCACCAAAATTGGAGCATCTCGGTTAATAGAGGCATCTCCAGTCAATAGTCCTACCGAATCAAAACCGAATTCGGAGCGAAAATCGCGTAATTTTTGATTAGAAAGGGCTTTGAGGGGAGTAGTATAAAATACTCGTTTACCTCGCGCTAAAGCGCGATAGATCGCATATTCTCCCACTAAGGTTTTACCGGAACCCGTAGGAGCACAGACTACAACAGAACGTCCAGCATTCAGAGAAGCTATCGCATCGTTTTGGAATTGATCCAGTTCAAAAGGAAAAACAGAACTTGGATCGACATCTGGAGTTAAGGCAGGATAATTCACTCAATTAAAATTGCATTCAAACTGATTTTCAATTCAATTATTTCAATCACATTTAGCAGGATTTAGACAAAATCACTCCTGCATAAATAAATCAAACCCCTTTAAACGAGTTACTCGTATTATACTTAACAGCTTTGATTTTGATTCAATTTCTCGACATTTTGTAAAGAATGAGGTAATCGGCAGTGAGCAGTGAGCAACTTAATATACTCAATGCCCAATACTCAAGTCTTGTTATTTTTTCATCAACTTCCTAATTCCTGGGAACGTTTAGCGGCGGCTTTGACTGCTTCAATTAATGCAGAACGAAATCCGGCTCGTTCTAATTGAGTAATCCCGGCGATTGTGGTACCTCCGGGACTTGTAACTCTATCTTTTAATACTGCTGGGTGCATTTTGCTTTCTTGTAACAATTGTGCTGTTCCCAATACAGTTTGTAATGCTAATGCGTTGGCAATTGTTCTTGGTAAACCTGATGCAACTCCACCGTCAGCTAGTGCTTCTATAGTTAAGGCGATGTAAGCCGGACCACTACCTGAAAGCCCGGTAACTGCATCCATTAAATGTTCGGGTATTTCTACGACTTCTCCAATGGCCCCAAGCAGTTGTTTAGCGACTTCTTTATGTTTGGGTTTGGTGTAAGCACCATAACAAATTGCAGTCATTCCCGCACCTACTGTTGCTGGAGTGTTTGGCATTGCCCTAACTATTGGTAAACCAGGAAAAGCTGCTTCAAGTTGATTCAATTGCACCCCTGCCAATATAGAAATTACTAATGGCTTATTTCCATTGTTGATTACCCCTCCTAATTCTTGGGCAATTGCACTGAAAATCTGGGGTTTAATTGCTAAAAATACTACTTCTTCGGCGCTCGAAAACGCTATACTGCCATCAGCGATCGCCAAAATGTTATATTCTTGCTCTAAATAAGCTCGACGTTCTGCAAGTGGTTCGCTGACAATAACTTCTGATGGTTGATATATTCCACAACTCATAAGGCGGGATAATAATGCTTCACCCATTACCCCGCCACCTATTAAGCCAAATTTTTGATGTTTTGTCATTGCCCACAAAGGTCGTTGGTCAAAAGTCATTGGTCATCAGGCAGAAAACAAGCGAACTAATGACTAATGACTAATGACTAGTTTATCTTTATTGTGCCATGCGGTTCGATTCGTTTCCCCAAACTTGATTATTTGGATTGGGGCGGGGACGTGCTGGTGGTTGAGGAACTTCGTGAAGTACTCCGCCTGTGGTGCTAACTTGTACACAACTAGGCGTAAACAGAAAGATGCTTTCGCCAATGCGCTCTTGATGTCCATCAAGGGCGTAAGTACCTCCTGCAACAAAATCTACAGCACGCTGAGCTTGATCTGGGTCCATAATTGTCAAGTTCAATACCACTGACTTACGTTCCCGCAGAGCTTGAATTGCTTGAGGCATTTCTTCAAAGGTACGTGGTTCAAGCACCAACACTTCTGAAATACCGTTTAAAACCCCTGGCATACCAATAACATTATTCATCGCCTTTGCTGAGGAAGAGCTTGCTACATCGCTTTCCATTGTAGGCATCGGTTCGCGCCAACGTCGATTAACTACAGCACTTTCTGGTTGAGGAGGTGCTGTTTGATTTTGCTCTTGATACAAATTCTCATAACCCTCTGCATCCGATTCTTCTTCGTAATATTCGTATTCTACTGGTTCGTTTAACCCAACAAAGTCTCTCAATCGTGTAAATAGATTCATCGTTACGCTCCTGGTGCCAATCATCTTTATTGAGAAGGTAAAAATTGTTTTTGTCAACTTTTACCGCTACAAATAAATATCCACTGTTACATTTTTATCGTTGTTTGTATTATATATTACGGGTATTTATACTTTACTCACGTTATGACAACGTTTGTATCTTAACCACGCACAACGATGAGTAAAGATTATATCCTAGTAGTTTCACAATGAAAAGTTGTTTTAACTCCTTATTTTATTTTTGTTTGGTTTTGTAAATACTATATCTTTAGTCACTTTTAAAACTAGGATCTTAAAAAAATATTCTGTATCAAAGAGTAATGCTTGTCATCCAACTTACGGACGAATATTTACCTTTAGAATAGGCGTTCGCCAGTTTTTAACGTTCACCTGGCGAATCGCGGGTTCTCTATCAAAAGGTTGGTTTATTGTGTGCTAGGCAGAATTTTATTCTCTCAGCTTAAAAGCAAGTATATTCAAGGGTTGTTAGCTTTTTCTGCCACAAATTTATCGCTTATAGATCGCGTTTCCCAAACAGGATCGTTCCCAAACGTATCATGGTTGCACCAGATTGTATTGCTAGTTGATAATCTCCCGACATTCCCATTGATAGCTGCTTTATTTTGATATTTGACAATTTACGGTTATCAATTTTTTCAGCCAACTCTCTTGTCTTATTAAATACACTTAGAGTTTTTGAACTATCCAATCCTAGTGGTGGAATTGTCATCAAACCTTCAATTTGTAAACTTTTACATAGGTTAAGTTCCACTAAATCTTCTAGGAGTTGGGATATTGTCCAACCAGATTTATCTGGATCCGGGAGAATTTTGACTTGCAAGCAAACTTTGGGAGTTGTTCGCCCCTCTTGTGCTAAAAGGTTCAAGCGTTGTGCTAATTTCAGGCTATCTACGGAATGAAACCATTGAAAATATGAAAGAGCTTTTTTAGCTTTATTGCTTTGTAGATGTCCAATAAAGTGCCAGGTAATATCCGATAAGTCTTTCAAATCATCAATCTTGGCAACAGCTTCTTGAATCCGGCTTTCGCCAAAATCTCGGATACCAGCAGCATAAGCTTCGCGTATTGCAGCAACCGAAACTTTCTTGCTCACAGCAATCAACTTTACAGTAGATGGAAGTGAGTCTTGAACCTTTAAGATACGCTCGTGAATCGAACTATTCATTGGAATGTGCGTTGAAAAATACTAGTGAGTTGATCGTACTCAATAGATTGTCCGCTTCGACGCAAGGTACGCAAACGATTTTCCAACATCATTCTTGCCTCAGTACGCCCTACTGGTTGGAACTTAATGCCTTTTTCATCATTCGCCACAAGAAAGAATAAGCGTTGAGCATACAATGTAGTAAATAGTTCTTGGCTTTGATCTACCATACAGATTCTGTAAAGTAATCCCCAAGTTGGATGATTCAAGTAAGTTTCCGAGTTTTCTGAATTCATTTAGTAGTCAAGGTACGAGTACATATATCTTTTCGCGGCTAAAAACAAAAAGTCAGACTTTCTCTGTTAAGATATTGCCTTCATATTTGTTTAAATTACGAAACATAAGGGCGATTGCGGTATTTATTTGCACACAAATCAATCTATGTGCTGTATTGGTAAATAAATAGTTGCTACTTTCTTCTCATAAGAAAAATAGGCTTTTTTCTACCAGTGCTGCCATTATTCCTGGCACTTTCCGTAAAAACAAATTAACAATATATGGTATCGATAGCGGATATAATACCATTTTACTGTAAGATATCTAGCTAACTGCTTGATAGGCAGATGCAGAAATCAGAAGCTGTTTTAGATACCTTAATAAAATTGGCAGCTTTGAAACATAGCAATAAAATCAATTTTATTGGTTTAGTGTCCAAATATTAGGCATAAAGCATTAAGAATTGGAAATTTTGAAATGAATGAAATTTGCCAAAAGTTCTATAGGTAATTGAGCGTCCTCTAAAATTTTAAATGAATATCAAGTGGAATCATCACAGCACTATTCCCTTGAAACAAATCGTCTGAAGAAATGAAATCAATTTCTTCAGACTCGTTGGAGAGCCTTGAAAAGTGCTTGCGCTTTGTGCAGAGATTGAGAGCATTCCTTCTTGGGATTACTATCTGGGACTATTCCCGCCCCAATTTTCCCCCAAACAGAATTAAGAGTTGGGTAATGTAGATTTACTCTGGATGGTTGAGGATTAACCTCTTCTATGTAGCTAAATAAATCATATGGTGTAATGTCCAATGGAGCAAGAGGGTTGAGAGACTTCTTGGCAACTTGCGCCACTAATAAAGTGCGAATCAAGAGATTCAAATCCAAATTACCCCGCCAGTCTAAATAGCCCCGCAGCAATTAAGTAAGTACGTGGGAAAAATTATTGTTATGACAAGTGAGTAGTGAGTAGTGAATAGTGACTAGGAATAAGGTAAGATACGTCAAAAACATTCTTTTACATAGTTTGATTTATTTATGCCTACCTACTTATATCAATTGTAAGTAAGTCGGCACAAATTAACCCAAATGTGTTAAGGAATATAAACTAGCTTCTCAAAGAGATCGATCTCACTATTCCCTTGTCCTAATTACTATTTTCAACGCCAACCTACTTATACCATTTTTTTATAAAGATGGGCTTAGTAACTGTAGCTCCACTCTTCAAGAGTGAGAGCGATTAAGCGCAGCCTCATACAGAATTGGTATTAAGTAGGTTGGCATTGAAAATAGTAATTGGGATAAGGCAATAGGCAATAGGCAAAAGTCAATAGGAATAAGGGTTTGAGGGTAATTTACATTCTGTAATGTAGCTTGGTTTATTTGTGCCGACTTACTTAGTACATTTTAAATTTATCACGAAAGGTGAATCAATTAATCTTATTTCCTATCGTAAACCGCATTCCCCAAAATAAAATTAAAACTAAAATTGCCAGCCAATCAAAAGTTTTAAAATGTAAATCGTGCCATTTAACTAGGTGTTTATTAGGAGTAGTAAAACCCCGTACCATAATACCATTAGCTATTTGGTCTGCTCGCAAAAGTAAATTTTTTAATAATCGTTCTGCAATCATCATCCAAACTTTTATTGCTCCTTTCAAACCCAGTTTTTTCCAATTAATTGCTCTAGTCATGATTGAGCGAATTAAGTTTTGAATTTCTTCTAAAACAAGAGGAATAAAGCGCAAAGACAAAGTTAAAGTCAAGGCAATTTCAGTTACTGGTACTTTAAATCGCCTTAAGGGTTGCATTAAACTTTCTATTCCGGTGGTAATTTCTTCTGGTGCAGTTGTTAGTAAATATAAGTTAGTACTGTATAGAACAGTAAAGAAAATAGTACTTAAACGTACTGCTAAATCAAAAGAATGTCGCGTGACTCTTACAGGTCCTTGAGCAATCAATACATAATTATATTCTTGAGGATTAAATATTGATACAATTGAATTATCGGTATTATTTTGACTTGAGGTTCTATTGACAATTTGCTGATTTTCAGGTAATCGCGATTGATAACTAATTCCCATTCCGTCGGGACTTAGAGAGGCAATAATTAAAACAAGAAAACAAACTGACAGCAAATAACCCATTTGTTGCCGCCAAACTCTTTGAGGAATTCTAGAAATTAATGTGGTAAAAATTAGCAATACCACTAGTATTACACGCCACCAAGTACTTGCAAAAATGTAAGTTGTGAGAAAACTCATTAACCATATAAATTTAACTCGCGGGTCGAGTTTATGCAGCCAAGTTATCGGTTGTTCTAAGTAAAGTCCCAGGGGTAGAGAACGTAGTAAATCCATTTAAGAGTTAGGAGTTAGGAGTTAGGAGTTAGGAGTTAGGAGTTAGCTTTTACACTTTAGTCGCTCTATTGGCGTTGACATTATCCATGTCGCGAACTTTCTTACTTCGCCAAAGAAGACGAATAGGAGTCCCTCTAAAGCCTAATTGTTCTCGGAATTGACGCTCAATATAGCGACGATAATTGTCGTTGAAACGTTTAGCTTCATTAACGAACAAAGCAATAGTAGGCGGTTGGGTACTAACTTGAGTGCCGTAATAAATTCTTCCTTGTTTACCACTACGACTAGCGGGTGGTGAATGCCAGCGAATGGCTTCTTCTAAAACTTCATTAATTACTGAAGTACTTACTCTACGTCTGTGTTGTTCTATAGCTTGGTTGACTAAATCTAATATTTTGATTACACGTTGCCCTGTTAAAGCGCTAACAAAAATTGTTTCTGACCATTCGGAAAAATGCATTCTACCTGATAGGTATTTTTCGTATTCGTAAATTGTATAGGAATTTTTTTCGATAGCATCCCATTTATTTATAACCGTTATGCAAGCCCTACCTTCGTCAATGATTCTTCCGGCTAATTTTTGATCTTGTTCGGTGATGCCATCAAGGGCATCTACTACAAATAAAACTACATCGGAACGACGAATTGCTTTAAAAGCACGGTTAATACTAAAAAATTCTGTACCATAATTAATATTCTTCTTTTTTCTAATACCCGCTGTATCTATCAAACGATAAGCTTGACCATCTTTTTCAATAAAGGTATCTATTGCATCGCGAGTAGTACCGGAAATTGGACTCACAATTGCTCTTTCTGAGCCGACAAAAGAATTTAATAAACTAGATTTTCCGACATTTGGTCGTCCGATAATTGCAATTTTGATCTCCCTATTCTCTGTAATCTCAGATACTGCTGGAAGATGATTAACTAATTCATCTAATAATTCTCCCGTACCATTACCGTGAATTCCAGACATTGGATAAGGTTCCCCCAATCCTAATTGCCAAAAATCGGCGGCTTGAAGTAATCCTTGTTCTGGAGATTCACATTTATTCACAGCCAGTAATACGGGTATTGACTGTTGCCGCAGCCATTCTGCAATTTCTTCATCTGCAGGTGTCGCACCGGCTTGTCCATCTACTACAAAAATTGCTGCGCTTGCTTCACCCAAGGCTATCATTGCTTGTTGACGAATGAACGGCAAAAATTCCGTATCATCGTTGAATATCAAACCACCGGTATCCACTACCAAAAATTCGCGATCGCGCCAAAAAGCACTCAAGTAAGTCCGATCTCGCGTGACTCCGGGTTCGTCGTGAACAATAGCCGATTGTTGTTTTGCTAAACGATTAACTAGAGTTGATTTTCCCACGTTGGGACGACCAATAATAGCTACTATAGGAAGACTCATAACTCGATGCTCGCTCTTGCTCCAAACTCTTATTGTAACTATTATCAGTGAAACAATTCAAAATTCAAACTCTGTGTTAAGCTCAAACTCTGCTTTTGCGGCAGTTTTACTCACTAGGTAGAGATAGTTTAGAGTGGCAATTCTACTTTTTCAAAATCCGCGAGATCATCTGATTTGCCTGGGAAGCATATCCACCACCAAACAAATTAAAATGATTCAAAATGTGATATATATTATACAAATTCTTTCGTTGTTCGTACCCATCATCTAACGGAAATACTTCGTTATAACCTTGATAAAAAGCCTTGGGGAAACCACCAAAAACTTCCGTCATGGCAATATCAACTTCCCGATCGCCATAATAAGTTGCGGGATCAAAAATTACAGGTTCTCCTGATTCCAAAAAACCAGCATTACCTCCCCATAAATCTCCGTGTACCAAAGATGGCTCGACTTCATGAGCAGCTAATAATTCCGGAATCGCACTTAACAATTCATCAGCTTGAGGAAAACTTCCACCCCGACGCTTCGCTAATTGAAACTGGTATTCCAAACGATGCTGAGTAAAAAAATCAACCCAATCTTCAGTCCAAGTATTAATTTGTGGAGTCGCACCAATAGTATTATTAACATCCCAACCAAATTGCTTCACAAGAAACTTCTTATGCATTGCAGCTAAATTCCGTCCCATCTCTTCGGAGGATTTGCTATTACCTCTACCCATGGACAGCCATTCTAAAACTATATAGCAGGAATTCTCTACAGTACCAAAACAAATTGGTTTGGGAACGCGGATAGTAGCGGTATCGTACATTTGTTGTAAACCTAAGGCTTCCGCTTCAAACATTTGTACCTGAGAAGCTTGATTTAACTTAATAAAATAAGTCCGCACACCATCACTCAGAGAATAACCTTGATTGATACATCCGCCACTAACACTTCGCCGTTGCTGGGTTTTGAATTTTTCACCTGTAATCTGGCTAATTTGAGCGTCAATTTCATTCCACATCATTTTAATCAGTTAGGAGTTAGGAGTTATGGATTGTGAGTTAGGAAATTATATTTGGAAACTCAGTATGAATATAGTAAGCTTGAACCGAATGCCTTGAAGAGAGTTAATCCTAATTTTTTTGTGGTTTCATCACCACAACACCATAAGCATCGGTGGAAAGATACTGTTTTGCTGCTTGCATTAAGGTATCTGCATCTTGTGCTTGGATATGATAAGGAAAGTCAAAAGCTGGCTCTAAATCACCTACCAAGGTTTGATAGTAGCCATATAAATTAGCTCGATCGCTTGGCCTTTCATTTGCAAAAATAAATCTATTAGCCACACGTTTGCGAACTCGTTTTATTTCTGAAGAGTCTATTTCAATTTGGATTTTGCGAATATGTTGAACTATTGCTTCTTCCACAAGAGCTAAATTTTCTACCTTACAATGGGCTGCAATGTAAAAAGTTCCTTGTAGCTGGTTAGTCATATTGTTGACAGATATATAATTAACTAGTTCTCTTTCCTCTCGTAAATCGCGCCACAATCTAGATATGCGTCCATGTCCTAAAATAGCTGAAAGTACATCTAGTGAATAAGTTTGATTCAGATGTATTAACCCTGGTACACGCCAGAGCATTATTAATCTTGCTTGTTGGAGGCTGTCGTCAACACATTCGGTACGAACAATTTCTGTAAATGCTGGTTCTAATTTGTGAGAAGCTATATGTTGGGTTTCTATATTAGTTACATTTCGCGTTTCAAGATTAGTAAAACTCTCTGCGATAATTTCGATCAATTCTTCTTCTGGTAAATTACCTACAGCAACAGCAGTAATTGATTTTGGTTGATACTGTTGAGCGTGAAAAGAACGCATTTGCTGCACTTGGAGTTGAGAAATAACCGCTTCTGGTCCCAACACCGAACGACGATATGGTAAGTTTTCAAAAGCAGTTTCCATAACATGCCCAAAAGTACGACGTTGGGGATTGTCATCACTGCGTCTAATTTCTTCCAATACCACCAACCTTTCCCTTTCAAACGCATCATCGGGAATACAAGCATTCATGACTACATCAATTTGCAGAGGTGCAAGTTTCGCAAAATCTTGAGGAGCAGCAGTTACATAATAATGAGTGTAATCTTGGCTAGTAGCAGCGTTTGTAATGGCACCATGCTCTTCAATTATACGTTCAAACTCTCCGTTTGCTAATCGTTCTGTTCCTTTAAAAATCATATGCTCCAGAAAGTGAGCCATGCCGTTGATATCATCACTTTCCTTTGCTGAACCCACATTAACCCATAAATTCAGGTTAACGGCTTCCACTGGCATTTGCTCTGCTACTATCGTCAAACCATTGGGTAAATGTTGTAGCTTAGGGGCATTTAAACGAGGAAACTTTAGCAGAGTTGAGGACATTTGTAGTTATGAATGAGGGCATCTTACTTCTTTATCATAACTAGGACTTATTTAAATAACTGAAATTACTACTTTGGTGGAAGAATTTACGGATTTATTTTAGTCTAATCGAATTAATGATAGCAAGTATGCAGTGATTATCGGAATCCGGTTTGACTAATGTTCGCGCAGCGTGGCGAAGCCATAATTATTCTTGGAGGTAGAGAATAAGAAGTAATGAATAGGAAAAAACTTTATAGAGATTGAAAAAAAATAATTGGGAGCATGCCAAATGTGTAAATTTATTTTTTAGTAGTGCGTTAGCGAAGCGTATCCGTTTTGATTATAAATTACTAAATCAGGACTTAGGCAATTGTCACAAGGCTTGGATGGTGTGTGACACAAAAAGCTTTATTATTACCTTATAAATCAAAGTATCACAGGGTTCCCGTAACAGCACTATACAAAAAAAATGTGCCAGTTTTTTTTAAATTCGATAAATAATTTTCATCGGCTTAAATATATTTTGGAAAAAATTTATTTAAATACTTTGTAAAAAGCATTAAATCTTTATAAGATATATTTTATACTAAATTATAAGTTCTTAGAAAAAGATTTTAGATAACATCCAATCTCTGGAATTTTGTTTGTGTTAAGGGTAGCTATCACCATAACTTAATTAATAAGCAAAAATCTAATGAAATTTTTACCTATTATTGCGACTCTTATAACTTTATCGATAGCAACTCCAGCCAGCGCTCAATTAATACCATCCACTACTAAAATACAAACTTCCAATCTTCCCACCGTACGTCTGATTAAGAATGGAACTCAGTTAAGAATATATCGTGGAAAAATAATTCAAACTATTAAAGCTAGTCGTTTGAAAATCCGAGTATTGGATTCATTGAATTGTGATGGAATACAAGTTCAACGCCGAACTTTATCCGGTAAAAGATTTTTCTCTCAAGCAGTTAAGCTAGATAAAAAAACTGGTAACTTAGCTGTTGGAGTACTACTACAAAATTGCTTAAATAAAAATATCAGTGCAGTATTTATTCTTCAACCCAAACCCAATTGGACTAATTATGTTGTTCACCGAGTATCTATCCCTGGAAAAAGATTAATTAGTGATAGATTTTCTACTTATCCCCTCCGAAGAATTAAAACAATCGGATTTATTGACGGTAATCTACTTATCAAACACGCAGATGCGACTAATTCCGAATCTCTGCTAGTCTATACTTCATCAGATAAGCCTGTTGGCAAGTATGCTGGTTGTGTTGTGACGCAACAAAATTATAGCAATAGCATTTGTCCGTTTTTTGATTGAGTTTTACACTTTAAATCAAGTTAATGGTATTTTTATCAATGATCAATTATCAATGATCAATTATCCAGGACTTACGCAATTGTCACAAGATCCTGGTTGATGCCGTACTACAAGCTGTGATATTTTTCGTTTACAATCAATCGAAAGCTCACGTGTCCCTACAAGAAAAATGTGCCGGTTGCGTAAGTCCTAATTTATTTAGAAGCTGTAATTTGAATATCGTTCGTTAACTGGATTTGACAAGCCAGTCTTGCTTGGGGATTTTCTGGCGCAAATACTTCCAAAAGTTCTTTTTCATCTTCTAATGGAGGAGGAATATCACCTTCTACAACTACAAGACAAGTACCACAAATTCCGGTACGACAACCGAAAAGTACGGGTGAATTTTCGACTGTTAGAGATTCGGAAATATTTTGATTTTCTTCTAAATCAATCGGTTGATAATTTGTTCCTGGAAACTGGATTTTATAACAATTGTGAATCATAAATTTTGATTTATTTTATAATTAAGTAGGTTGGCGTTGAAAATAGTAATTAGGAAAAGGGAATAGGGAATGGGAGTAAGGGTTTGAAGGTAATTTACATTAAGTAACATAGCCTGGTTTATTTTTGGCGATTTAATTACTCAAATCTCTGCGTTATTCAGCGCTTTCCTTAGCATTCCTCTGGGTTAAAAATATTCTTTTAGCAAAAAAAAACTCGATATTAAAAATTATTTTTAGACCATATAGAAGGTTGAAGTTTATTTACATAATTCATATATTTAACTAAGGGTTCATCAATATTTAAAAGGATATTAGGATTGTAACGAATATTGTCATAAATCATACCATCTTCACCGCGTAAAAAATAGTAAGCTAATTTTGTCATTAACAATAAAAAATGACTGACAAACCAACCAATTATTCCTGGTCTTTTTTTAGTAATATAAATAGGCTGAATTCGAGTTCTTTTATTTTCTAAAGGCATATAGGCATAAATCATATGTAAACATGGAATAAATCGTACTTTTTTCATAATAGTTAATAATCCGATACAGCCATGAGCATATCTCATAGTGTATTCGTAATCATCACCAAGTATTCTTCTTGCCACTTGTTCTCTAAATGTAGTTCTAGGAAATTCACCACTGAGAGTAAAATCCATCGTATTACCAGATTTATTTTCCTGTAATGACAAATCCATTTTAATATTTAATTTATGCACGGTTTGTAGATGTTGGGCATCGATACCATTCATCATACAAATATGGTGATGACAATTGCGCTCAAAAGCTTTGTCGTATGTAGTAACAAGAGACTGATTCTTTAGTTCATCAAATTCTGCAACTTTTTCAGGTGCTCTCCTATCTGGATAAACCCAAATAAAACCATATTTTTCATCAGTAGCATAAGCTTGTAACTTTGCTTTTTGAGGAATATTCGATTGACATGGAATATCTTGACATTTGCCGCCACCATCAAATGCCCAATGGTGAAAAAAACAGCGAATTAAATTCCCATCAGTTTTCCCAATTGCTAAATCAGTTCCTAAATGGGGACAATAAGCATCTAATACTCTTATTTTGCGATCTTCACCACGAAAAACAACGATTCTTTGTCCACATAAATTAAAAGATTTAGCTTTCCCTTTTGGTATTTCCTTGCTGGGACAAACTATATACCAACCCTTAGCAACAATCTCCCAATTATTGAAGATTTTCATATTAATTAAAGGTTGAGTATTTTGATTTTTTAACGAGTTCATATATTTGATTCTTTCTTGATTAATGATTAATTGTGAGCATCAAGGAGAAATAAAATAGAGCCGATAGTAAATAATATTCCCCCAAAGAGAGAGGAGATAGAATAAAATGATATTTCTTGTAATAAATCTGTAAAAGAATTGAGGGTGAATAGAAGAGAACCAACTACAAACAAAAAACTCCCTAAGACAGTGTAGTTCATAATTTATCGTTTGAATTATTCATGACCCATTTTGTAAAAGCTTTTCTTTGCCGCTCCAAATACCTGGAAACAGAATTATCAGCCATTAAAGACATCTCACGATTACTTTTCCACAGGTAATCCAAAGATTGTAAATAAACTTTATAAGATTCCATCGCTTCCTTGTGAGTTTGAAAGCTATTATGTAACCCTTCCGTTTCCTCGGTAAAACAACGATGCATCATATCTTTAGCTTCTACATCACTCATACCAAAAACTTGCGATCGCAATACTTGATAAATCACCGGATAGAGTGCACTATCGTACCAAAATATACCATTAACTGCCACAGAACAGTGATAATGATCTTTTTGACAACCGCGTATTCCTAAATTGGCAACTAGTTTCTCAAATTCTGTGGGAGGTTTAATACAATCGATCACATCATGGGAAATTATAGTTGAACTATTGAAATGAAAGCTTTCATCCATGAAGTGATAATAAGAAATTTTCGCCGGAATGGGTGCATTCTTCGGTAAGGGATGTTTTTGATAATAATTACTGAGTTTATGTTGAACTAACTTACCATTAAGAGTACGCACTCCCCGCACTGTAAAATATTGACAAGCAAGAAATGTGTTATCGGCAGATATCAATCCAAAGGCTTGTAATTGAACTTTTTTCCATTGGCTCTTGAAAAAATTAGTATCACCAAACACCATAGTCTCAGCGTAAGGGCCGCGCATCGGATAGGTAAATATGCGTTCTCCAAATAATCTGTATTCTACTTCTTGAGAAATTTTTTTAAAAGCGTGAATATGAGCGCGTTCTTGTGCAGACTCTAAATCTAGCATATCGCATATCGGTCTAAAATCCTCTTGAGCGTAGAGTCCTGCGGCGCTGGTTTGATTAAAAAATATGGTCGCAATTTCAGCGGAAATGATTTGAGAATAGTAAGCAACCCAATAAAGTTGATTGAGAATTATTCTCTGAGAAGGGCTTGCTTCTTTCCACAAAGGTGTACCAAAAAGTAAGGAAAATTGCTCTGGATTCCAGTATTCATTTTTGCAATCATCATACTTAAAATCAGCGGCTGCTTTATCTAATAATTCGGTACAATCTTGTTGTTTATTACGCTGATAATTAATTTGCAGTTTGCGACAGACTTGTTGATTTTCTAAAAGTGTATTTTCTTTAGTTTCAAGCATATAGGAAGGGAATGGGGAATGGTGAATAGGGAATGGGGAATGGGGAATAGTGAATAGGGAATGGTGAATGGTGAATCGGTATATTTAGTTTTTTTCAAAATCTATGTACTAAGCCTAAGTAGGTACACATAAATAAACTGAAATGTCTAAGAGAATATAAATTAAGATGGGAGCATCCCAATTGAGATTTCCACTCCCTACTCCCTATTTAAAACACATTGATTAGCCTTTAAAGCTTGAAAACTCCCCTTAACTTCAAGATTTTCAACTATAGCTATGGCGTTAGGTAAATGCATCAAACCGCGCAATAATTTCAAGCGACTTCCACTATGATTTACTGTATTTAATTCTTCAAAAATTTTAATTTTATGAGCTTTAGATAAATGTCCTTTAACTTGTTCAATAGCAGCAACAACACTTTGAGGTCCCAATTGTACCATTTGTAAAAACATCGCCAGTATTTCTACAATAATTTCTTGACTTGATTTACTTAGGCACATCTTTTCAAACAGGGTGACTCCCGTAGCATGGTGACGGCTTTCATCTTGCAAAAAACCATGAAAAACCGAACTTAAATCTGGATTTTGACAATCAGCAGCAATACTGCGGTAATGAGTTAAACCCCATCCTTCCAAAACCACCTGAAGCACAAACAATAAAACTGTTTTATTTTCACTTTTTACCACATCTTCTAGCAAATTCAAAAATGGATTATGATTTACTTTCGGAGTTGGTAAAAAACGGCTAATTTGTGCCAAATGAGTTGCTTCATCCGCAGCAAATAAACCATAAAGCATTCTTTCCTCAGTAGTTTCTGCTAGCAAAACCATTTTCGCCATATAACCCACCCCGGCTTTCTCGATAAAATAAGCTTCTTCCAAAAGTCCATAATTACAAAGCTGTAAAATCGAACTTTGTTCCACGGGTGTGGAATCTCGAAAAATATTTACCTTATCAAGATTGAAATGTGTAGCATCCCAGTAAGGAACTAGAGATGTAGGATTATTTCTTAAATTTCCCCCTGTTTTCTCTAATGCTGATGATAAAATTCGACATAACTTATCTTCTTCATTAATGTAAGGTAAATCCAATCCGGCAATCGTGTATTGTTGATCCATTATTTAATAATTATGATTTTTTTAATAGCTAATAACTATAACTTCACAAAAGCAGACTAAAATACCAATTAATAAATCTATTTGAGAATTCCTAACTATTCTCTTGAAACTCATATTCTAGTTTAGGACAGGGAGAAATATACATAGGATGAGATTCTTTTTCATAATTAAGACTTGGTGCTATCAGCATTGGATGAGAACTCTCTTCATCCTGAGGTTTTGCAGAATTATTCTTCGGTAGAAATATCTCCGAGTCTAATTTTGAACAAGTTTCAGCTTTTTTATGAGAATTTACACCACAAGCAGCAAAAATAACTACTAGAAAAGAATTGAAAAGCACCGAACTAACCGTAAGATTGTGTTTCATGATTAAAGCATTAACTAATATATTCTTTATCATTCTTGTGCTTGGAGCAATTTTTAACTCTTTTGTTTCAGTTTTAGAAACATTTAACTGAGTAGTTTGAAAATAGTAGTATCTTTTTTACTGCTTGGGAAAAAGGAGGTACTTTTTAGCTTTTACCTATTAATCATTAGATTCTCCTTTCGATTTCACCATCTCTGCTTGTTTTTGTCTTTGTCTTTCTTCTTCTTCCTCCACAGGTTCCCAATTACCCCAACGCAATGCTTTTTGTTTTTCTACATTATGAATAAATTGCAAAATAGAATTATCTGCTTTAGTTGGTGTCTTCAAATCGAAGTTAATTGTTTGAAAAATCTTGGTATCTCCCGAAGCAAAGTAATCACCTACTAACTTAGTCAGCCAAAGTACTACTCTGTTAAACAACCAACCAAAAATACCAGAACGTTTTTTAGTTATCAAAATTGTTTGTCCCTCCGTTTTCCCATCTTCAATTAAACGCAAGGCAAACATAATATGAAAATGTAGAAAATCTGGTCCCAATGTTACGGTACCAATACTTCCGTACCAATAACACATACTGTAAGTAACAGCTTTTTTGTAAAAAGGACGGATTAATTTAAGCAAAAACGAATCTTCACCACCCCGGGTAGTGTTGTTGAAAATAATGGCATTTTCATTAAGCTGCTGCTTGCGAAAAATAATCTCCAAAGGTAGATTATGAACTGTATTGAAATGATGAGCATCAATCGCATTAATCATCACTACGTTGGGATGACAATTTTTGACAAACTGGGAAGTTACAATACTATGACATTCAAAGTTCTCCAATTCTGGAACAAAAGGTAAAGGTTGTGCTTGGGCTTCACCAACCCAAACCCATACCATGCCGTACTTTTCGGCAACATGCCAGGTTTTCAATTGCAAAGGAAGCCCAGATCCCAAACAAGGAGCCTCAACACAATTACCTTGGCTATCGTATTTCCAATTATGAAATAAACAACGCAATCCCCCACCTTCAACTTTACCTTCCCCTAAATGAGCGCCCATATGGGGACAATAAGCATCAAAGCAAACTAATTCACCGTTAACATCTCTGTAAATAGCTAATTCTCTACCTAGCAAAGAAACTGGCTTTACTTTTCCTTTTCCTAGCTTTCTTGAGGGAATAGCCCAATACCATCCTTCAATGAAACGTCTTGGATGATTAAATATTTGCGTGTAACTATATGAACTAACAGTATTCGATCCGATTTTCATGTCATTTTCATAACCGGAATTTCCGAGTTTTCAAGAAGTTGTATTCAAAGACGTTGTATAAAAGATGAGCAGTTTTGAAATCACCATGGAAACTATCAAAGCGATAGGCAAGGTTTTTCAGCCTTCCCTTTTAACTAAGGGATGAAGATAGAGCAAATTTTAACTGTTCAATCAACGCCTCCTATTTCAACTCAATCGCATTTTTTATTTTTAAGCCGGAATTTTTAAGGTTGAATTTTGAATTGTACTCAAAGAATTTGTACCAGCAAACCACATTCTACGTCCGGCACGTGTAAGATTTTCTTCACAGATCTCCGTAAAACAAACTAATTCGTCACCATTAAGATGCCCTGGGTTAAGAGTCTGAAAAAACCGAATATGATTGTCTTGCAATCTCTCAACAGGTATACCCCGCAGTTCATTGCGCAGTACATGGGGATGGGGAAAACGAACAATACCAGTTTTGATATCGTAATTTTCTCCAAAATGTTGGATAGCCAAATTCTGCATCAAATCCAAAATATGCTCTGGGGTTGGCATGTCGTAGCGGGGATAAAACTCCTTCCAAAATAGCGGTAAAAAACGATAGGTGCGGTAACCGCCAGAAATTAGCAACCAGTAAAGTTTTCCTTGACAATATTTGCGTCGCAGTTGATTTATCGAAGATATCCAGCTAGTAGATAAAGCCGAGCTTCCCCAAGCACTTGGATCTACAATAGTGTCTCCTGAAAATACAATACTAATATTTTCACCTCCAAAGCAGGTGTCATGCATTAGTAGGGTAGAAAAACCTTTTAACTCATTTGTTTGTTCGTCTCTGAGAAGGATGATCCAATTTTTATTATCTAAATCGTGATTAAATACATCTCTCCTAACTCCTTCAAAATGCTTATTCAAAAGTACAAACATTTCATATATATCGAGAGATGATAATTTCTGCGTACAAATTAGTTGACTATTCATTTTTAACAAAATATCTGTGTATATTCTTATTATTAACTATAATTTTTAATTCTGCACGATCGCAATCTGTATGTGTCAGAAAGTAATCTGTCCAAGATAAGTATAAACTAAACAATTAGATATTAAAAAGCATGAAACCTATTATTTACAATCAACTTAGCCATTATTTAATATTTATTTAATTTTGTATAACGTAGAAAATCCAATCATCAAAAATTTAATCTGAATGGGACTTCACCCTACTTCATACCTATTCATATATCTTCAATTAATATCTCTATGCTTAGTTAATTTGCTAGGAAAATTGAAATGTATTTTAACTTTACTTTTTAGTTATTAGTTGTATCTCAGACAAATTAATCCGATCGTTTATAACAGGTAAATATCAGTTGATTTTTCTAGTAGCGCGGGCATCTCACCAACCAAGCTCCAGCCAATATTATCCATTTGCCCTCTATCCCATATAAGTCTTATCCGCTAATCTATATAACTAGGGAGCAAGATGCTTTTAGTAATAGGAGTAGTAGCTGACTATGCTCAGAAATACAAGTGAAGCGCTGTTAATTGGTAAAGTACAGAAACTTAGTGGAGTTCCGGTTCGCACAATTCGCTATTATGAAAGTCTCGGCCTTATTAAGTCAGCAGGAAGAACAGAAGGTGGCTTTAGACAATTTTACGAGGATATACTAACTCGTTTGTCATTCATTAAACGCGCTCAAAGCCTCGGCTTGAGTTTACAAGAAATCGGTAATATTCTTAAAGTCTACGATTCTGGAAAAGCACCCTGCAATGAAATCCAACAGAAATTAGAAGATAAAATATCGGAGATTGAAAAACAGATTGAAGATTTACGGAAATTGCAAAGTAACTTGATGGTAGTACTTTCGCAATGGAAGAGTTTATCTAATAAGCCAAACGATACTATTTGTCCGAATATTCAAAAGTAGCCCAAACTTTCACATAAGTGCATAAATGTATAAAAAAAACATCTGTTTAAATCTTGTTTACGTACTGTTAGTAAAAGGTTAATACCTAGCAGTCTTGTTAATCACATAAAAAATCCTTATTTATACTCAAAAAGTCAATTTAGTGTAAATTGCGCTACAATAGCTTCAGCATTGGCTGACGACAAAACCTAAGTGCATCTACTTTTAACATCAGGGTACATCTCTAACTTAAATTATTTGATATAATAGGGGATTTACTAAGCTGCTACGCATTTAAGTTCTATATTTACAAATATTACGTAAAAGCTAAAACTCTTATGCCTTTTGCCTTTTGCCTTTTGCCTTACTGTTGTGCATTTTTAATGCACGATAGCTTATTATTGTTGCTATTTCTCTACAAACTAAATCAAAATTTAGCAACTGCGTGACTATCTTCGACTTTTGACTTCCGTGAAACGTTTAACAGCTATTTAATCTAAAATATCAGCAATCATGTTGGTTGGGAGCATCCCAATGCAGGCAAAAATAAAATTTGTAGTGGGAGCGTCTTCACCCAGTTAGTGCCAGTGAGCGAGCAAGATGCATGTCCTAAAGTCCCTCCGGGACGACATAA
>ERZ1740059.154-NODE-154-length-37246-cov-5.979699_pt1 | contig 37246 bp, 38 predicted proteins | sample MGYA00581744_ERZ1740059 | MGnify/ENA primary metagenome ERZ1740059 (study PRJEB43018, sample SAMN04849738) | marine metagenome | isolation source: floating plastic debris | place: Pacific Ocean | collected 2008-08-28 | study: EMG produced TPA metagenomics assembly... | reverse complement strand
AGGGCCAATTCTTAACAAATTACAAGGGATTTAAAATGATCTATCACTCTGGTTCAGATGCGGGATACCGTCTTTATTTCGCAAGATTTCCAAAACTAGGGTATGACTTTACTGTATTTGCCAACGCCTCTTATATCAGTGCGGAAGATGAAATGTTGAAATTGATTGATCACTATTTGCAACATGAGTTTCCAAAAACGAAGGATAAAGAAGAAGAACCGTTTAAATATAAAGATGACATCTTCATTACACTATCAAATAATGAATTGAAAAAGTTTGAAGGACGTTATTACAACAATGAAGAAAAAAAGGAGTTCTGGTCTGTATTTTTAGTAAATGATACATTAAACTGCTACGGAGAATTATTAGAAGACACTGTTCAACTCATTCCAGTCGGGGAGAGAAATTTCAAGATCACGGGTACTCCCTACGACATCTCAGTGAATTTCAAGGAAAATGATTATAACGAACCCATTCTAGAGTTCAGAGTTCCAGATTACGTATGGTTTTGGCTTCCAAGAGAAGAAAGTATCAATACTTCAGAATATTTGGGAAGTTATTATAATAAGGAATTAAGCACTCAGTACGATTTAATTCAAAAGGATAATGAACTCTATTTAACACATCAAAAATTGGATGATATAAAAATTGTTCCCATCAGAGATTCGTACTTTTTTTCTAGGAATCGAAACTTTTCGGAAATCAGATTTAAACGAAATAGTGTAGGAAAGATAATTACCTTTTCAGTAAAGAACGATGGGGTAGAGAATATGACTTTCTCGAGAAAATAATTAGTTTGTTGAGTATTTAGTGAAATAGGTAAATATTTATTTTATGTCAGCAACGGTAGCTTTAATTAAAAACAAGTAAGAACCCTATTTTAAAGTCGGTAGTAGTCTGTAAGGTGTAACTAAAATTATATTTGATGGAATGACTGATGTTGGTAGCCTGTATTTTAGAAACGCAAAGAATCGATTAGCTAAATTGATACTGACTTTTAGTTATTTTAAGCTTGGAATTCTAACTGATAAGTTCTTTCAAAAGATCAAATTCCTTGTTCAAGATTAGACTTGACTCATGCCCCAACCACTTCTCAATCAAAGTAGCATAGACCTGCCGGAAGTCAATTTGGTACTTAATGTCTCCATCATCTAAATCACTTAGATCCGGCATAGCATTGTAGAAACCGGGTTTTTTCAGTTTTCCACCAATCAAAAAAAGATTGTTGGCCGCCCCATGATCCGTACCTCCTCTGGCATTTTGCTTCACCCGTCGTCCAAATTCAGAAAAGGTCATGATCAAGGTATCGTCAAATCGGTTGCCCATTTTAAGGTCATCTACAAAAGCGCTAACGGCCTCGCTATACTGTTTTAGGAGTCTTCCCTGCATCCATTTTTGACCGGCATGGGTATCAAAACCGGAGAGTGATACATAATAGACCTGGGTAACCGCATTAGCGTTGATCAGTTGTGCTACTTGCTGGAGTTGCTTCCCTAGTTCATTATCCGGATACTCAACCCTTGATCGATAGGTCGTGGTTTTTTCGAATAGGTATTCCGCGGATTCTGTGGTTGCTCGCAATGTTTTATACAGATAATCCGCTTGTTGATGGTGATGTTCTTCCTGATGGCTTAATGCCTGCAGGTAAGGGTGTTTGGTGGTACGGTAGAGCATCTCCAGGCTTTGCAGCGCCAGTCCTTTTACAGTATGACCTTTCATAGCAAGGCTCAATGAATCGTTGATCTCTAGGGCATGCGCATTACTATTTGGCAGTCCCTGGCAGTGGTTATCTAAAAATCGACCTACCCACCCTGATGTCAAATATTCATCCGAGTCGCTTCCCGTATGCCAAATATCCATAGATCTGAAGTGTGAACGATTAGGGTTAGGGTAGCCAATACTGTTTAAAATCGACACCTCGCCGTTATCGAATAATGAAGCAAAATCATAAAGATTTTTATGAAAGGCTACTTCTTCATCAGCTGGAATCAGGTCTTTCTGCTTCAATCCGAGACCTGGGCGTGCTCTATGGTACAGATCATTGTTCCAGGGTACAACAGTGTTGAGACCGTCATTGCCTCCGGAAAGTTGTATTACCACCAGCTTTTTATGTTGTTCTGTGCCTAAGTTCGTGCCAAACGCCTGTAAAAATCTTGGCACAAGTAGCGCCGTGGTTGATAATGCACTTCCTTTTAAAAAGTCTCTTCTATTTATGCCCATAGCTATATTAATTGAAATTCTGGTAACATCATGGTGCGAATAACCGCGCTCTTAGGGCTTCCATCTCGTAGGTAATTTTTGATTAAACCTGCCTTTGAGGAGGCTTCGGTTTGGAGGAAATGATTTAATACGTTCGTAATCAGCTGCTTTTGATCCATGTTTTTAAAAACAGGATGAATTGCAGACCAATCGCTCTGATTGTTTGACCACTTCGGTACACGACCATACTCAAAGAATACGGGAGCCATATTCATTCTGAATAGTAAAGAGGAACTGTCAATCCAGGTTTGGCCGCCAGACCACCCGGCAACGTTGGGCGGGTTAAACACCATTTGCCCCAATACCTTTTGAACTCTAAGCCACAATTTCTCGTCTTTCACTTGAAGGTTGAATAGTCTTCGATAGCGGACAATAAGCTCGATAGGGGAGCTGATCTTAGTGCCGACATTATGCGGTTCGTAGAACCAATCCGCTAAAAAGATTGCCTCCAGTAGTGACTGGATATTGTAATCACTCTCAAAAAATGTTTTACTTAACTCCTGGATGTGATTCTCGTTGGCTGTTTTATTGACGAAGTAAGCATATATCTTTCTAGTAATGAACTCCGCTGTTCTTGGATTTTCCAAGATAAAATCGATGATGTCATCGCCGTTCCAATCTCCGGTTTTACCAAAAACTGTCTTATCTCCAAAGTCATGGCGCTTTGAGTGAAAAAAGAATTTACCGCCTTTATCTACTTGCCACCCAGTGAAAGCCCGAGCGGCCTCTCTAATGTCTTTTTCTGAGTAGCGCCCTTCACCTAAGGTAAACAACTCCATAAGTTCCCGCGCAAAATTTTCGTTAGGGGATCTCTTTCTATTCTGATGGTTATTCAAAAAAATAAGCATAGCCGGGTCTTTGGCTATCGCGTGAAGTAAGCTTCTAAAACTGCCCAGTGCGTGCTCTCTTAGTGTGTTGTTTTGTACCTGCATGAGGTAGGCAAATGGTATTTTGGTAGCAAAGTGCCCATGCCAAAACAAGGTCATCTTCTCACGAAGCTGTGCCCTTTCGTTCGCCATCTTTTTCAACCAAGCCAGATTAAGCGATTTTACCTGTTCTTTGGAGCGTAAAATGAGCAGTGCAATTTTTAAATTCGAGGCTTCATTTCCCCGAACTGGATTTCTTAATTCTTTTAGACTGTTTACTGGTTTTGAATCAATAAAAAGATTTTGAACCAATTCAGCTCGTGACTTTCCAGTGAGTTGTTGAACTTTCAATGGCGACTCCCCAAAACCGGCACGAAGGAATAGATGCTGTACTTTTCTTTGCTTATTGACCATAGTCATGTTATTATTCCTTTTAGACTAGTATTACAGTAAAGGTTTAAAATACCTTACTGGTTAATTTTCAATTATCAAATCACAGCGTACAAATAATAGGCCAAATCACAATGACCATAAGGGGTTTGATGGATTGATAAGTACCCTAGGGCTGTGTAGCTTCAAATGATATTTCCGGCTTCTAAAAGTTTAGTCGTCAGAACACTCAAAGTGGTCTGACGACTGTTTTCCATTTTTACTACTTACTCATAAGCGACTTCCGCCACTCATCATTTTGCCCGTCCAACGTCTTCCCATCAACGTGATATTTAAGAAAAAAATTGAATGATGAAAAGGTTACTAACTTTAACACTTGGTATGCTCATAGCGGGGTTGCTTTGGGCATCTGACAAGAATTTTGAAACAAATTACTTTGCCGTTCAGGTCATAGGGAATGGTACTCCGATGCTGCTGATACCAGGTCTTTCAAGTTCCGGAGAGGTTTGGCACGGCACGGTAGAGCGGTTCTCAAAAAACTACACATGTCATGTTCTGACGCTAGCCGGCTTTGCCGGCCAACCCGCCACGGGCGATGAAGTTTTTCTTCCGAAAGTAAAGGCCGAAATCATACGGTACCTGGAAACGCTGGATGGACCTGTCGTGGTGATGGGCCATAGTCTCGGGGGATTTCTCGCCTACTGGATCGGATCCGAACGACCGGATTTACTTAAAGCTGCCATATCCGTGGATGGCGCGCCATTTCTGGGGGCTTTACAAATGCCTGGCTCGTCTGTGGACAGTATTGCAAAAGCGTCGGAACAAATGTATTTGGGGATGAAGATGCAAACCGATGAACAGTACAAGGCTTATCAGCCGTATATCTGGAAATCGATGATGCATGATCAGGAAATTGCGAACCAATGCATGCAGTGGGGTATCACTTCAGATAAGAATACTGTAGCGCTTGCCATGTATGAATTGAATACAACTGATTTACGGTCTGAACTATCAAAAATGAAGGTCCCTACGTTGCAATTATCAGCCTGGGCTGCTTACAAACAGTTTGGTACAACAAGAAAATCTGTGGAGGCGGCATACAAGGGTCAAACAAAACTACATCCTAATATTAAGATCGAAATTCATGATGAGTCATGGCACTTCATTATGTTTGACGAGTCAGAGTGGTTTTACTCGCAAGTAGAAACCTTTTTAGCGACTGATTAAAATTTAAACCTGATCGAAAAGTGAGTACCAATACCAGATATTGGATTTGTCAGATTGCCGGATGGAGCCTATATGGCTTATTCGGCCTGGCCATGATGGCTATATTCTCCGGTCAGGTCAATCCTTATTTTACATTAAATCAACTCATGATCGTTGGTATACAACTCGTGTCGTCACATGGATTAAGATTGTGGATTAAACGTAAAGGAATTTTTGAGAAGCCAACGATACAATGGGTATTACTTCTGCTTTTGGGTATTGTGGTGACAGCAGTGATTACTCAATTGATCACAACACCAATTATTTTATTGATTACGCCCGATGATCTCACAACAGGCTATCAATTCATTCACTCAGTCGGATACTTGGGGCAAGCCATATTTGTATTCTCTATATGGTCTGCAATGTATGCCACAATTTATTTTGTGCGTAATTATAAGCAGGCGGAAATTGATAAGTGGAAATTAGAGGCCGAAGTTCAGCAGGCCGAATTAATGGCGTTAAAAGCTCAAATTAATCCACATTTTATTTTTAATGCCCTCAACTCTATTCGGTCCTTAATTGCTGAAGATGCGGATAGCGCCAGGTTTGCGCTAACAAAACTTTCTAATCTGCTGAGGTATGCCATTCAGTTTCAAGCCCGGGAATTGGTGGAAGTTAAAGAAGAAGTGGAAATAGTAAAAGGTTATCTTACCCTGGAAAAGATACAATTGGAAAACCGTCTTCAAATAGAGTGGTCGGTGTCAGATAAGGTTCTGGAATATAAAATCCCGGCGATGAGCGTTCAAATGTTAGTCGAAAATGCCATTAAGCATGGTATATCAAAATTGGCCAGGGGTGGCTTTGTAAGAATTTCTGCCACTGAAAATGGGGCGGGAGAATTCCAGATATTGGTTGAAAACAGCGGCCGACTGGACGCTAATAAAAGTATCAATGGCACAGGTATTGGGCTTAGTAACGTAGAAAGCCGACTAAAGGCTTTATTGAATTCCCAGGCTACAGTAGAAATAAACCAAAAAGAAAACGATGTGGTGGAAGCCACCTTAACCATTCCTTATGAAAGCGTTGATAGTTGATGATATACGTCTCGCCAGGCAGGAATTAATCAGACTTCTTAAAAATTTCACTGAGGTTGAGATTGTTGGAGAGGCCTCTAATGCCGAAGAAGCACGGGATTTAATACAGGGGCAAGACCCCGATCTATTGTTTTTGGATATTCAAATGCCCGAGGAAGACGGCTTTTCACTTCTTGAAAGTATTGATGACGTACCGGACGTAATTTTCACTACCGCTTTTCACGAGTATGCCTTAAAGGCTTTTGAGAACAATGCTTTAGACTATTTGGTCAAGCCAATTGACCCGGATCGTTTGGCCGCGGCATTAGAGAAGTATACGACACATAAGGTTGCGGTATCAAAGAAGGCTTTACTAGATGAAAATAGTAAGGTATTTGTTAAAGATGGTGAGCGATGCTGGTTTGTGAAGTTAGCGGATGTCAGATTTTTTGAAACCTTCGGAAACTATTCCAAGATCCATTTTAACAATGAGGTGGCCATGGTCGGAAAATCTTTAAATTACCTTGAATCCAGGTTAGATCCAACCAAATTCTTTAGAGCTAGTCGACAATATATTGTACATCTGGAATACGTGGAAGAGGTTATTCCTTGGTTTAGCGACAGTTTAAGGGTAAGGATGACAAGCGGTGAAGAAATAGATATTTCAAGACGCAGGTCAGTAAAATTCAAAGAGCTGCTTAGTTTCTAAACAGATAAGATAATATTCTAGTCATATTTCTGACATAAAAGTCCAGTATTATCGTTTATTTTAGTAGACTGGCTATTATGTTTATCTCTTGTTTTGAATCATCAACGCTTTTAATCAGAACTACCCTCGCAGTTGTACTTTGTTTTGCGTATTCAATTCATGGGTGGTCCCAGGCTGACGAAGGTCTGACTGTAAAAAGCAAAAAGCCAATCGTTGAGGCCGCTGAGCGGTTTAAGCCACGCTCGAAGTTTATTGAATTAGAATTTGAGACAATTAATAACTTCGCAATAGAAGCCGCGTCCGACCAATTTGGCGATGCGGATGCAAGAGTGAATCAAAATCTTATAAGAAATGCCAAAGTCAAGTTTCCAATTATTCTTAAGAAAGGCGTTAACTTAATTGGTGGGCTAGGTTATCGACATGAACAGTTTAAATTTAGTCAACAGTCCGAACCAAATTATCCACTTTTTGAGCGATTCGAAGATAAACCGTTGAAGCAGATTTCTTCGAGCCTTTATCTTAAGAAGACCCTCAAGAATAATCGGTTTTATTTTGCTTTTTTAAACAACTCACTAAATAGTGACGACCCTCAATTTGAAAATTTTATTGATCAGCTAAAGTCGTCGGTTGCATTTATCTATGGAAAGCAGGTGAACCCAAATAAACAGGTAGGTTATGGCCTTTCTTTTGGGTACGATTTAGGACAGCCTTCCGTGTTTCCTCTATTCATTTATAACAATGATTTTAGTTTGCATTGGGGACTTGATCTTTTACTGCCTAAAAGTGTAAAACTGCGTTATTCTCCTTCCAATGAATGGCATTTTTATTCAATAGCAGAGCTAAAGGGAGCGAGTTATCATTTACAAGATGAAGTATTAGAGGGGTTTGATCAACTGGAGTTTAGGAGATCCTCTGTGCGATTGAACCTGCAAATTGAACGAGAAATCCAAGACTGGCTTTGTGTAGGTGGTACTATGGGTTATCGAATTCCCATAAATATATTCATTTCCGAACCTGGAGAGAACAGGAGCAATAGCATTATTGAACTGGAAGCTGATGCTACATTGTATTTCAATTTTTCAGTTTTTATTGTGCCTCCTAGAAAGCTCTACGATCGTGCGAAGTCCGGCTAAGCAATTTTCAAGAAGTGGACAAAATCAATAGAACAAGAGAATTATTTTTGGTGAAAAAATAATGGCTCCGTTAATAGCCGCAGCAATGGCAATGATCAGTACTGCCCCGGCGGAAATGTCCTTGACTAACCCGATAGCGGCATGTTCTTCAGGGTGGAGATGATCGCATAGTTTTTCTAGGGCCGTGTTGAACATTTCGGCCATGAATACAATGCTAATTATTGAAATAACAACTAGCCATTCGATTACAGAAATATTAAGAAGTGCAGATAAAGTGACTGCCGCTATGGCGGCAATCACCTGGAACTTAAAGTTATTTTCAAAAATAAGTACATGCAGAATACCTTTACCTGCATATCGATAACACTTTACATTCTTGTTCAGATTATCCTTTAATGCGCTCATGATTAATTATGGTTTTGAACATAAAATAGATGATAAAAAGTAGTGCCGAGAATCCAATAGTCATTTTTATCGCTTGTGGGTTGTCCAGTTGATAGATCGTATCAGTCAATAATGTAAATGGCTGAGTGAATAAATCCCAGCTGTTCCAGCGCTGGATGCGTCCAAGATAGATACCATAACCTGTTAACATAAGACTCATACTGATAATAAACCAGGCCTTCCCAGGCTTAAAATACTGCAAGAGAATCTGATGAACAATATGCAGCGAATAAATGCCTAAAGCTAGCCCGGCCAGCGCACATGAAAATAATAGTAGCGTGTCAGCCCAAATAGCCGGATTAAAGCGTGTGTTTAAATGCACGAGGTCTGTAATGAGGTAGGGAGCATTTGGAAAAAACAGCAACCATAAGCAAAACATGGCTGTAGCTTTCCATTTAGCTAGCTTTCCGAAATTAAGCCGATGTTGCCAGGTTAGGGCGAAGAGGAGTGGTACCCATGCTAGGAATAAATTTCTATCAAGATAAAAATAGGTGATATTTCCTGATCGGATATAACTCACAGCAGTTAGCGTCACACAGAAGGTTGATAATAACAATAGAACCGTAAAGGGTTTATGTTTAACTAAAAACATATTTACTAGGGATCGCATCTTTAATTATCCGTTTTGATGTTTGAGAGCCTGACTATTCTGAGTTGAAATATTCAGCTTATACCAGTCTATATTCCGGGTGAAATACATGGTCAATCCTAAAATGAGCGTAAGGCCCATACTACCCATGAGTAAAGCATAATCGGACAGTTGCAATGTGACAAAAAGGAAGGCATATATCCCTGCTAATGCGGTCGATAGCAGTGTGGAGAGTTTTTTGACTTTTAAAACACTAATGGAATACAGGCCTATCATCGCAATGATCCCCATTGTAGACACACCGTAGGCGATATTGAAATTCGTATGTTCTGAAATAGAAACCAGCAGCACATAGAATAAGCATAAGCCCAGTCCAACAAGCGCATATTGAAAAGGGTGTATCTTTCTTTTATTGATCACTTCCACCAAAAAGAACATCAGAAAGGTGAGCGCTATGGTCATTACAGCATACTTGGCCGAGCGCACTGACTTTTTGTAATCGTCTACTGTGGACATCAACGTGACCCCAAAAGCAGATTCATTGATGGAAAACTGGGTGTTGTTCCCCTGCCAGTATTGAGGAATGTTACGGTTTAGCTGCAGCACTTTCCAACTAGCTTCAAAGCCATTTTCTGTAACCTTTCTGGAATCCGGAAGAAAGCTGCCGTCAAAACTAGGGGCATCCCAGTTGGATGCTAGAGCTACATTGGTGATCTCTCCTAAAGGTATGAAAGACAGGTTCTGACTGCCTTGAATGGCTAGTTTCAGCTTAAAAGTATGTTTGGTCGTCTTAAAATCACTTAAGCTGGGTAGGTTGGCGGTCACTCCTGTCCCTATGATAGGGTTGATTTTTGTGCCGGACTGCACGTCTAGGTCACTATCGAGCCACTTAATGGTAAGCTGTTCCTGGATTCCTCTCAGATCTGATATGCCAAGCGTCAAAAAGGCCTTATCCCAACGTATTGCTTTAAAATTTTGCTGTTTTACCCTCTCCTGGATTTTATCTGGAGATATATTGAAATGGCCATTGAGTATAAGGTCGGATTCATACACTACCGATTCATAGATGCCGCGCTTCAATACCCTTGGGGCAATATCACCATTAATGGTCAGGTCATTAGGCAAAATATGAAAGTACTCAGTGCGTTGATACGTTTTAATTTTCTCTTTGTCGTCCTCTTTTTCTTTCTCTTGGTATTCGTATACTACAGGCAGGGTTAAAATAGGGCCGTTGATCGTTTGCCGATTGCCCCATTTCGAGCTTACCTCCAGGCTAGCCTGTTCATTCAGCATTTCACGTTCATATATGATCGATTGGATCATTGAGGTTGGTATCAATAGTAAAAGCATCAAAAAGGTGATGATCATCAGCTTTAGCATGATGGAATTATTAATCCAGCTTCCCAAGCGGTCAAAGGTTGTTTTTTGGTCTTCCATAGTTATTGAATTTTAAAAGTACTTTGTATTTCAAAGTATGTAAATAAATTTTTTTAATTATTGTTTTTTATAAGTTCTTCCAAGGCTTCCAGGTGCTTGCCAAATGCATTTCTACCCACTTTTGTGGCCTTATACTTTGTGTTTGGCTTTCTGCCAATAAATTCCTTTTGCATGCTTATATATTCTGCATTCTCTAATGCTTTTAAATGGCTGGCTAAGTTGCCATCTGTCACATTTAATAATTCTTTGAGTGAGTTAAAATCCATGAACTCATTCGCCATGAGAGCTGACATCACCCCTAATCGAACCCTGTTTTCAAAGGCTTTATCCAGTTTTTCGATCGGGTTTTTCACTTCTCGTATTTGAAGTACATGGAGGCGCCATATATAATGTGCATGATGCCGAAACCAATGGCCCAGAACAATAACCCGTATCCTAGATACATAAATGCGATAAGGCCAAGTGCGATTTGCGTAATGCCTAAATACCGAATGTCCCGGAAAGTATGATGACTGGCATTTACAAGCCCAAGCCCATAAAAGACAAGGGTAGCTGGAGGTACCATCAGATATTGGTTTTTGTCCAAGAGGATTAGGCAAATAATACCTCCGGTGATTAATGGAATTAAAAGGTTTACTAATAAACGCTTGGTCGTGTTATCCCAGATTTTTCTTTCCTCTTTTCTGGCTTTTCTGGTCGTGAAAAAGATACCTGTGGCAATTGCCAGTACCAGCACACCGATAGCTACACTGAGCATAAATACAATATCACTGCTATAGGTATATTTAAATGCCCTGCTATAGATGAAACCTTCGGTGCTATACATACGGTCGAACACGAGCCATGCGCCAACGAGGGCATATAAACCCGCAAAAACCCCTGAAAGGCCACTTAGTGATATAAAGCGGGACGACCGCTCCATGATATTCTTGATTTCGGAGATGTCGTTAATATATTGATCTTTAGAATCCATTAAAAAGTACTTTGAATAACAAAGTAAAAGAACGGAAACTTGATTAACAAGGTTTTAGGAATATTAATCTTTTGCGATCATATAACGTAGGGAAAATCAAAATCGATGGCGCCCTTAGCGAAGATTTAGCTGCTAAATGCTGAAAAGGTAAGATGGTAAAGGTGGTTGACGTCGCCATTTTGAGTGTCAAAACCTTGTAATGCATGCACCAAAAGGTGATACAATAGTCAATTTGCCCTAAATATCATGCATTGTCTTATTTAGACTGAGCGATGTAGGTGATTGCATCAAAATGTAAAGTACCATCCAATCCGTGTGAGTACATGAATGAATTTATCAACATCCTTATGAGAAACTTTTGTCTAAATCATATACGATATACTATTTTATGTTATTTTAGTATATCACATACGAAATTTATGGAAAAGCTTATTTTCAAAAACGAAATCAGGGAGGTATTGCTCAAACACATGCTGACAGGAAAGTATCAGCCAGGTGAGCGTCTCTCCCTTCCCGAGCTCGCCAACGAGCTTGAGGTCAGCGTAACGCCTATTCGTGAAGCCTTAACACAACTTTCAGAAACAGGCATTGTCAACTATATCGCTAATAGAGGCTTCTTTCTATCGGAATTATCGGCAGGCGAGGCGCAAGAAATCTATGAACTGATGGCCCAGCTTGAGTCGTCAGCGCTTAAGAAATCGACCTTTAGCGCGGATCAATTAGATGATTTAGAGGAAATCAATACCAAACTTATAAATGCTACGGAATCAATGATCATTCTGGAACTTGATCGTCAGTTTCATCAAAAGCTTCTTGAAGGCTACCATAACAATTATGCCCTACGGATCATATCTAGTCTTCGCGTCCAGATCAGTTTATATGAATTTGCCTTCTGGAGTGAAATACATAAAGACACTTCAGTCGACATGCATCATAAAATCATTCAATTTATCAGAAAAGGTGATTTATCGTCTGCTTTGAGCTTGTTGGAAGAAAACTGGATGATCAGTGTAAAGTATATTGTAAGCAAGCTGCAGATGGTCAACTGACGGCTTCCTAAGCTGATAAAACTCGATTTTTTAAGCAATAATTAAAACTCAAAATGAAAACAAGAAATTTTATCCAACGAGGTGATTTTCCGGTTGTCAATCCATTCCCTGGAGTAAAGATATTTGGTTCTACCAAAGAAGAACTAAAAGGTAAAAATTGCAATACAGGCAGTCCATTAAGCGGCAATAAAAAGAATCAAAGGCCAGTAGATAACTCTTTGCCTAAAATAATATACGATATTTTTTTTAAAAAACTACTTATTTTTTATGCGTTCTTCCTTCCGATTTCAGCTAGCGCTCAAAACATAAATACCAAACTAACTAAGGAAGAGGCTTTGGAAGATATTGGATTTATGAAAGCGAATCTGGAAAAATCCCATGCTGGTCTGTACAGGTTTACTGCTGAGGAAGAAATGGATAAGGCCTACTCACAAGCTAAGTCAGAAATCACGAATACTAGCTTGATTAAGTTTTATGGAGAAGTATCCAAGCTTTTAAGTCTAATTCATTGCGGCCACACACAAGCAGAATTACCAAATAGAACTTTAAATTTTTACATAGATGATTTGTTAAGAATTCCTTTCGATGTGTCTTTTCTTGACGGAAAAATGGTCGTTTCAAAAGACTATTCTAATCGAAAAATAGAAAAAGGGTCGGAGATAATCTCAGTTGATGATTTGAAGTCTGAGGAAATTGTATCAAATCTTTTTGAAAGAATTAATGGCGATGGTTTTATAGAGAGTTTCAAATACAAGTTTTTAGAGGAGTCTTTTTGGCTTCTTTATCCTCAATACTTTTCTAAAACCGGTCTACCACAGTCTTACACGGTTGAATACAAGAAACCATTTGATGATACCATAAATAAGGTTGTTTTAAGTGGCCTTTCTCCTGAAGATATAGATGAAAAAAAAGAGGAGCAAAATGAAAATGGTGAGTCGCGCTCATTAACCCTTGAAGATGACTATGCACTATTGACCATTAAAACGTTTACCGGTGGAAGATCCGATAAATATTACAGTTTTTTGAAAAAGAGCTTCGAAAAAATTAATGAAAGTGGTGTTGAAAATTTGATCGTTGACCTAAGGGATAATGGTGGAGGGGCAGATGACTATGGTATTGAGTTCGTTACCTATTTGGCAGATTCTGACTTTAATTATTTTGACAAAATAGAAGTTACAGAACATTACGCAAGCCAAAGCGACAGGGTGAAATCAGAAAATGGTTTTCATTACTGGCCGGATCATCCTGGACTAAAGAAATGGTCGCCAAATGAGAACCGTTTTGAAGGAAACGTGTACGTTTTAATTAATGGCATGAGCTTTTCCACAACAGCAGACGTTGCCTCAGTATTGTTTGATAATAAATGGGCTACGTTCATAGGTCAAGAAACGGGAGGCGGCGCTTATGGTAACACAAGCGGTCATTCAACAAGCATAAGATTGCCCCATTCAAAAATAGTTGTGGACCTTCCTTATTGGATGTATTTTACGGCGCTCAAAAATAAATACCCAAAGGGCCGAGGAGTAATACCGAATTACATTATCACTCCTTCTATAAAGGAATTTATCAATAATGTAGACGTAGAAATGGAAAAGGCACTCTCTTTAATCAGAAAGAATTAAAGAAGTTTCTATTTCTAATCGATTTTCGAGATGTACTTTCAGCTAGACCGAGTTACTAAGGCGATTAAAAAAGTGATGAAGTATGATAGATCCGGAATGTTTTAGTAAATAATTCAGGTTGAACATAATCAGAGTTTGCCAGATTCGCTGCCAATGGGATGGGCAACCTCGCTGATATCTTAAATAACTGTTTTTCCCAAAACCGTGATAGAAAACTACAGTAGATCCAGAATCAATAGTGCCAACAAAGTATAATTAAAGTAAACCCTTATTCAGGATTGGAACTTCATGGTTCGCGCTTAGAACGTCTAATAATCAAATAGCATTAATGAATGAACAATGGTCGCCTCCGTGATCAAATAAATTCCAAATAGTCTACCTCAATTTTAAATGAGCCTGCTCTCTTTTCATTAGTGATGAGTCCGATTTGAATAATCTGTGATAATAGACGCTTATCGATTTTAGCTCCGGTAGGCCTTCCAATATAGTATTCATTAAAATCCATTAAATCAAACTCAACGGTTTTCCACTCCCAGTTAGTCTGTTTTAAGTTTTGCTTGTAGTTAGGTATCCAAAATCTGCGGTCCTTATTCATAGAAAAACCAAAATCATAACCCTCTGATCGATATTTGATTTTAACCTTAGAAAAGTCTGAAAGGTCTCGTTTTTGATAAGCGCTTCTGATGCTTGCGAAACCGCCATTATTAGCTAATGATACATTTCCTACAAAGGTCATGCTGGTTTCTGAATAAGTAACCTTACCTGTAGAAAGCCCACCCATTACACCATCATTTACCGCGCGCCAACTGGTCTGACCGTTATCCGAACCAAAATCTGTACGCTGAGAAAACAGGAATGATAGTGACGTAAATATGAAAATTGATAGCTTCATCGAAATAGATTTTACCTATTAAAGCAATCTTTTCCATACTATGTTTTGAAATCACTCTTTATTTTTCCTCAGGTCAATAGTTTCCGGTTGATTACAGATTTTAAGGTCGAAAACATCATTTCTTGCGTAATGACCCACCACGTCAAAATCGAGCTTCACTCTCCGGAGTAGATCAAAGTCAAGTTCTGCAGTTAGAAGGCCTTCTTCATTCCACAAAGGACCTGCCATCAACTCCCCGGTCGGTGCGTAGATCACACTTCCTCCCGAACTCATGATTTCCGGTTCAGCCGTCAATTGTGGCTGATAATATTCGGGGTAGTCGGACTTTCTTACGAATTGATTGGCAGCCAGTACAAAGCACCTACCTTCCAGAGCAATGTGTTCCATTGTCGATTGCCAGGAATCTCGCATATCTGCTGTTGGCGCTAAATAGATTTCAACTCCCTTTTTATACATAGCCGTTCTTGCTAAAGGCATGTAATTTTCCCAACAGATGAGTCCGCCTATGCGTCCAAAGCTTGTGTTTAATGTAGTAAGAGTGGCGCCGTCCCCCTCTGCCCAAAGGTAGCGCTCTAAACCGGTAGGCTTAAGCTTACGATGCTTACCAACTATTTGGCCGTCCGTGTTGAAATAAATCAGGGTGCAATAAAGGGAACCACCCACTGGTTCTTTTTCTGTTACACCTAGCGCTACAAAAATTCCAGCTTTCCTAACAGCTGCAGAAATTCTTTGGGCCTCTTGCGAATCTGTTTCAAAACTATTGTTCCAATAGTCCAGCCAGTGATCTCTACTTTTTTCTGTGCGTTTGCCTACCTGTGCGTCATATCTTAGTCCTCTGGGGTAACAGGGAATGAATGATTCAGGAAAAAGCACTAATTCACATCCAGCATCAGCAGCTTTTTCTATCCACTGAACAGTTTTAGTAACTGATCCTTGCAGATCGAAAAGGGCTGGGGTTGCTTGGACTACGCCAATTTCCAGTTTAAAACTTGACATACGGTGAAATTAGGAATTCGAATACCAGCTTTTCACATATTTGGTCATAAAATAGTATTCAGTATGCCGAAGTTACAACGTGACTCGTAGCATATCTTTTTAAATGAGTGTATTAGTTGACCACATGTAATACCTTGAAATTTGAAGATACCATTCTTTGATCTTAGCTCTGAGTCACTTCTCGATACAAATCATTTTAAGTTTTCATGGTATTGTGATATCGTTGAATAACTCCTTTTTAGAGTGTTATTCATTCAGGTGAATCCACTTATCCTTGCCGGAGAATTGATTAAAACGTTCATCTTACAATTATCCTTTTCCAAAACATTTTCAAACCAGTTTTGGATATCCAATTTGTAATCCTCTAGGTCCTTGCTAATAACCAGTACATCCTGAGGAAATCTACCATACTGATGTACTAATGTAACTTCTGACTTCCTTGGATCAGTATCAATGTATAACCCAGTAGCCCCAATTGATTCATGATCCTGTTTTACTCTTTGATATACCAAGTCATGATTTTGAACGTTTATGATCTCCCAACCAATATCTTTAATAGCTTGTTCACTTATTGCGCCGATAATTCCCTCTTCAAATAGTTCATGTATAGGAGCCAGATAGCCGGAATCAGATGTTTTGGCACAGACATAAATCCTCTTTACGTGATCTTTAGCTGATTTGAGGTCTTTAATGTTAGATTCCTTAGCTGAGATAAAAGATGCTTGATAATAGGGCTCAATTTGGCCCTCCTTTTTTATTGCGAAAATTGGAATTATGTCAACGGCATTCATCATAGAGGCGAATTGTGCAGGCCTAATTGTACTTATAGTATTTTTTTCAAACTTAGTTGGTTCATCATAATATCCCGAAGACCGGAGTCGGACACCTTTATAATTAAAGCTAGGAGCATTGGTCTTTATATTCGTAACCATTTCTAAGAACAAGTTTTTTAGATTCATATCATTCTCATCATTATGTTTGACGATAGAAATTTGAATCTTAGGGTCAAGGTTTTCTCGACTCTCTATACAGCCATCTTTACTTTCAAGCGAGGCCCGTTCTGATAGTCCTTGTTCAATAGAATAATGACCTATTATTAAAAATGAGATTATGCAAATGATCATAGTTATGAAAAAAACGACTTTTATTTTGGGGCTTTCTCTTCTAAAGATTATTACACCCACAATTGAAACCGCTACAATGCCAAGAGAGATTAAGCCATAAAAACTCTCTGCTCCTTCAGCTATGATGTTGGCCAAATGTTTCCAAAATTCTCCCACGTTAGGTTTTTTTTGTTCTAAACATTTTAAAGTACACTATTTTTAAAAAAAATAGAATTATTAAAAGATTGATTTTTTTAAGTTTGTTAAAAATTGTTATCTGACATATATTTTTAGCATTAAAAAGATAAACTGGAATGGTCTGAACGACTCCAACTTTAACTCTAGTAGAATTCGTCGAAAGAAATTACAATCACAATTATAATCTCATTCTATAGATGTAGAAAGGCCCTTTGCCTTCGTCTTCACCTCCGGTGAATTCAGGGCTTTTATGCAACTGGTTAACTGTGAAATACAAATAGCCACTATCGCTCACCGAAACGTTGTCCGGCCAATCAATTCTCGTATCTCTAACTATAGGACTTAAATCGCCTGCATCGGTTAATACATCAATTCCATGATGTTGTATGTTGGTGAAGTACGTATTACCTATGTTATCTGTAGCCGCCCCATCCGAAACCGGTTTTGGTCCTTTTACTCGTATCGCTTCTCTGATCGTATCATCACTGGCTCCGTTCCTAAACAACTCAGCAGGCAATTGGTACCACGTTGTACCACTCATAGCTCCATAATATAACGTATTACGATCTTCACTTAACGTTATGGGATTAACAGCTACACGTGCAGGGGCGCCGCCAAAATAGACGACCTTTTCATCAATGATCATGTCTACATTTTCCGGATTCATCGAATCGTCGTAAAATCTACGAGCTTCACCGTTCTCCGTGTTTAATACAATTATTCCGGGGTTGGCAATGTCCGCCAGATATACCCAGCCGTTTTTATCATCTACCGCCAGATCTTGCAAAAAGCTTCCTTTAGGCGCCACTTCCTCCGGAAAATCAAAGCGAAACACTTCTTCACGGCTTTCGATGTCGAATGTAAATAATCGCGTCTTACCAAGCTTAAGACCTATATCAATGATCCACAACTTCTTATTGTTAATGCGAATACCCAGTGGGGTGTCAAGACGATCGTCTGACGCCTCTTCAGATATGTTTTGATAATTTTCATTGGGAAATGCCTCGTACGTGGTTTCTCCTGTAATCTCGATCAGCTCCATGGCCGAGGCAGGATTTCCAAAAGGATGGACGGTAGTAAATACACGATTATTACTACTTACCGCTACATTACCCGGCCTGATAGTCAGATTGGCTACAACTTCCAGTGGGTCTTTCTCCTGAACTTTTTCATCTTCACTATTTTTTTGTGGTGAATTGCATCTGCTTAACATGACAACTGCCATCACTACTAATATTACATTTCTTTTCATTTCCATATTTCTTTATGGGGTACAAAGATTAAAACTATATAAATGCCTCTACTTCTATTTCTGTCATAAAATCTCATTTGTAAATCTCATGGCATTTATCCGAATACTCGCTGGACTTCTTGTACATCAACTACTCTTTCCGCACATATAATAAGTGTTTTCAGCTTTTTTATTCCGTTGTTGATTAAAATAATACTTTCTTGTTAACCCGCATAATATCAAATCATGATATTCGGATATGCTCTTCTTAGCTCAGCTTAGTCCGAACTTCATATCACTAGAAGTAGTGATTTTTAAATTTATTTAGACTATTTCTAAACAAAATCAGAGCTTCGCGGATTATTTAATGCAATTGTAACCGTATAAAAATTAATCAAATGAAGTTAAAAATTACGCCATTTTTCTTTATGATGGCTTTTGTAATAGTAAGTTGTGGAGATGATGACGATGACTCAACTCCTCTTCTGGACATACCTACCGCATATATTTCCGATGCATATGTAGCAAACGTAGTGGCGGAAAGTACTGTAATAACGGAGTTAGCTACAATGACTAGCGCCGCTAACGATGCTGAGTCCAATGCACAAGGAGCTACCGATGTAGCCGCAATATCGTATCCCGCTACGTTATCCAGTGTAACCTTACCTAGTTATCAGGAATTGGTTGAGGACTGGTTGGTAGAATTGGTAAATTCTGCTAATGATGATGACGGGTTTCAAAATCCTGGATTAGGAGGAACACCGGCTGATGGTGAAGAAGGTGGTCTGCTTGGTTCAAGACTTCTGGATGAAAATGGATTGGAGTTAGAGCAGATGGTACAGAAAGGTTCCTTTGGAGCGGCTTTGTACAATCACGCACTTACTGTGATCGGGGGAGATTTAAGTAACAGTTCAGCTGTTGATAAATTGGTTGAAATACATGGTACCGGACCTGATTTCGATCCTTCCGAAACCACTGCAGCGGCTACGTATTCGCGTAGAAGATCGAATCAAACCACTCAAATGGGTGCATTTTATGATATTCGCACAGCTCTGATAACGGCTAAAGCCGCTATTGAGGGGGGAAGCGCTTTTAACACGGAGAGAGATCAAGCATTAGCCGATTATCTTCTTGCTTGGGAAGAATCTAACTTTGCTACTGTCATCTACTATTGCAATGCAACTATAACGCAATTACAAACGGCAGGTGATGACGAAGGAGCTTTGGGCAACGCTATGCATGCTTACGCTGAAGGCGTGGGCTTTGCTCACGGTTTCAAAGGTTTAGCTAATAAGCAAATCAGCGATGCACAAATTGATCAAATACTTACATTGCTAAAGGCTCCGGAAGGACAAGTGCCTGAAAGCTATCAATTCCTGAACGACGCAACTTTGCTTGAAGATCTTCAAGATATTATTGACCTGGTTCAAAGCATTTATGATTTCACGGATGCTGAAGTTACAAGCTTCTTTGTTAACGATCCATCTTAAAAATTATACACCTTGTCAGCTATTTTGGCAAGGTGTATTTTCATATTATGTAAATTAGGTCATATGAAAAAGAACATAAATATCTTCTTCATATTTACGTTATGCCTAGGTTTTGCGTGTAGTGATGACGAGGATAGTAACGACGATCTAGGTTTTGACCGGGCTGAAATGCTTGTGAGTCTGGCAGAAAATCTCATTATTCCGAACTTTGAATCATTGCAGGCCAGTGTTTCGAACCTACAAGTGACGGTAGATGATTTTGTGGCAAGCACCAATGAAAATAATCTGTCAAGCGTACGGCAGGCTTGGGTAGAAGCTGTTATTGATCACCAGCATTGTTCTGCATTTGGTTTTGGCCCTGCTGATCTGGCGCTTGGTTCTTATGCCTCAGTATTAGGAGTGTTTCCGGTTAGTGAGTCTAAGGTAGAGTCGGCTTTAAATAACCCTGGTTTCAACCTTGCGGGAAGTTTTGATAGAGACTTGCGTGGATTTTACGCTGTAGAGTATTTAATTTATGGAAATGGACAAACAGATGCCGAATTAGTTGCTGGTTTTGATCAGGAGCGGAAAGACTATTTGACCTTAATCACTAATGAATTAAAAACAACGTTTGATGGCATTGTCAATGAATGGAATAGTTCTTATCTACAGGAGTTCATAGCAAGTGACGGTACTTCGGCAGGAAGTTCGGTTTCATTACTATACAATGAATTTGTCAAGGACTATGAAAATCTTAAAAATTTCAAAGTAGAATTACCAGCCGGATTAACAGCCGGCCAGGAAGGTGCGGATGGTACTTTGGTAGAAGCTTTTTATAGTGGCATTAGTCGTGATTTGATCGTCGAACATTTCGAAAATTCAAAAAACATCTACCTGGGCATGTCCAGAGACGGCCAGGAAATTGTTGGTTTCGATGAATATCTCTCATCTGTGACGGGTGGGCCTGAATTGGTGACCACTACATTGGAATCCATTGATGGAATTGATAGCGCTATCAGTAATCTTCCGATGGGCCGTCTGTCTGATCAGGTAGAAGCAACTGAGCTAATAATATTAAGGGATTTACTTCAAGATAATACAGCTAACTTCAAAAGTTCCATGAGTTCGCTTTTAGGTATAAGCATAACGTTTAACTCGGGGGATGGCGACTAGAAGCTGTCTTTGATTGAAAAGCATAATTTCATATCGTAATTTCACAAACTACCTGGGGCAGTCTACTTCGATTGCCCCTTTAGTTGTTTTTAGGGTGGCATTCGGGTTCGTAATGTTGTTCAGTACCGTACGCTATATGTGGATGGGCTGGGTTGATACACAATTGGTTGACCCTTTACTTCACTTTAGCTATTACGGTTTTGATTGGGTAGAGCCACTTCCACGAGTAGGTATGTATGTTGTATTTGGAATCATGCTCATATCATGCCTTGGAATTCTTTTAGGATATTTCTACAGAATTACCTCGGTTGCCTTTTTCCTCTGTTTTACCTACGTCGAACTTATTGATATTACCTATTATCTCAACCACTATTACTTTGTCAGCATAGTCGCTTTTTTGATGATTTTAGCGCCTGCTCACCGTTGCTTCTCTCTGGACATTAAGCGTAACCCCAGTTTGTTACTAACTAAGGTTCCCAGATGGACTGTCGATATTTTCAAGTTCCAAATAGCTATTGTTTACATTTTCGCGGGTTTAGCTAAGATCAATTACGACTGGCTGATACGTGCACTGCCTTTATCAATATGGCTTCCTGCCAAAACAAGCGTGCCCATTATCGGACCAATTTTTCAGTACAAGTTTACAGCTTTCCTCTTTAGCTGGGCAGGTATGTTATTTGATTCGTTCATCATTTTTGCATTACTGGTTAAGAAGACGCGCTGGCCGGCTTACATAGCTGTAATTATTTTTCATACATTAACGGGTGTCCTGTTTCAGATTGGAGTTTTTCCACTGGTAATGATCTTTGCGGTAACTATTTTTTTCTCAAACGACTTTCATCAAAAACTAATCGATTTTGTGACAAGACTATTTTCAAAATCGAATATCATGACCTGGAGGAATGCTCGAAATTCGATAATGCCATTAAAAACAGGTAACTGGCTAGCGGGATTTTTAATATCTCTTTGTCTATTTCAACTACTATTCCCTTGGCGGTATCTTGCTTATCCGGGTAATATTTTCTGGGCCGAGGAAGGTTATAGATTTGCCTGGCGAGTAATGTTAATGGAGAAGGCCGGAACGGCCACATTTTATGTCAAGGACGGTGAGCATGGTCGTGAAGGTTCTGTCATTAATCATCAATTTCTAAACGCTCACCAGGAAAAACAGATGGCAATGCAGCCAGATCTGATTCTTCAATTTGCTCATTTTCTTGAAGATTATTATAAATCCCAGGGCATGAAAGATCCATTTGTCAGGGCTGAGGCATGGGTAACATTAAACGCTAGGCCGGCCCAACTACTAGTAGATCCTACGGTTGATTTAACCAAAATGGATGATACCTGGGCGCCAAAGGATTGGATCACCTCTTACAATACCGACTAGATGAAAAAGCTGATCCTTTTATTATTCTTATTAACGACTAGCATAATCTTATATGGTCAGGTTTACACTATATCTGGAAAGGTGCTGGATAAGAGGACGTCTACACCTCTAGACGCCACTGTTTTTGTTCGATCTTTAAACCTGAATACCAAAACAGATAGCCTTGGGATCTACAGCCTCAAGTTACCGGGAGGCGAGTATACTGTAGAGGCTTTTAGTTTGAGTAAAACCATTTCAAGTCAGTTAATAACTGTTGTCCGGGATATGGTAGTGAATTTCTCCATGGAGGAACTTTCAGAAAATCTTGAGGAGGTAGAGATTCGTGGTAGCCGTGATGCTCCCACTGGAATATCTAGATTAAGAGCGGTTGAAAATTTTGGAATTTACGAAGCGAAGAAGAATGAATTGATTTTATTGGATGATTTTGCGGCTAACAAGGTAAATAACAATGCGAGGCAGGTATTAGCAAAAGTGCCGGGATTAAATATCTGGGAAAGTGATTTTGCTGGGCTACAGTTAGATATTGCAGCGAGAGGCTTGGGCCCCAGCAGAACCGCTAATTTTAACACTCGACAAAACGGGTATGATATGAGCGCTGATGCTCTCGGCTACCCTGAAAGTTATTATCTTCCTGCATTGCAGGCAGTAGATCGAATTGAAATTGTAAGGGGCGCGGCATCTTTACAGTACGGCACGCAATTTGGCGGCATGCTAAACTTCAGGCTCAAAGAAGCTCCTGAAAAACCTTTTGAATTGAACCTGGAACAGGCGGTAGGGTCATTTGGTTTAATCAATACTTTCGCAGATATAGGCGGTAAGGTAAATAATCTGGATTATTATGGGTATTACCAATATCGTCAGGGAGACGGATGGAGAGAAAACTCCGATTTCACCGCACACTCCGGATTTACACGTATTGGTTGGCAGGTAAATGATCGACTTAAGCTAGGTGTAGAATACTCGCTGCTTTATTATGAAGCACGTCAGCCCGGTGGTTTGACCGATGAACAATTCGAAAGTGGAGATTTAGAACAGTCAGTTCGCGGCAGAAATTGGTTCAAGGTTTCCTGGAATTTGGTAGCCGCCACAGCAGATTATCGTTTTTCTGAAAAGACGCAGCTTAATATCAAAAGCTTTGGACTCTTCTCACAACGTGATGCACTTGGCAACCTTCAGCAGATAGGAGTGCCCGATAATCCGGATGAAAATCGTACACTGATACGTGATGTTTTTAGAAATTTTGGTTCTGAAATACGTCTTTTACATCGTTACAAGCTGTCCAAAATGAACTCCGCATTAGTAGTAGGTAGCAGATACTACAATGGATTAACTGACAGAAAGCAGGGGAATGCTAATTCAAGCGACCAACCAGATTTTGAATTTTTAAATCCTAATGATCCTGAAGAATTTGATTATGACTTTCCAAGCAGGAACTACGCTTTTTTCGCTGAGAACCTTCTGGATATCACATCACGTTTTAGTCTTACCACAGGTTTTCGATTAGAACACATAAAAACGGAAGCTGAGGGAACATGGAAATTGAACCGTTTTGACTTTGCCGGCAATTTAGTTTCGTCTGCCGAGAACGAAGATGCTTCATCAGAAGTAAGAACATTCCCGTTATTTGGTGTTGGATTAAGCTATTACCTCGATGATAATCTCAGCTTGTATGGTAATGTTTCACAAAACTTCAGATCGATTACCTTTAGTGACCTAAGAGTAGTTAATCCTAATTTTCAATTAGATAGCCTTATTACAGATGAACGCGGTTATAACGCGGACATAGGGATCCGGGGTAAGCTTACACCATGGCTTAATATGGATGTGAGTACATTTTTCATGCGCTACAATGATCGAATTGGGCTTTATGAACTGCCTGGAAGTACGACTTTATTTCGTACCAACATCGGTGATTCACGTCATATAGGTATCGAATCATTTACAGAGTTGGACCTTTGGAAGTTGACTGGAAATACAAATAAGCGCTCCAATGTGGCCATATTTTTAAATCTTGCCTTAACGGATGCTAGTTATGTGAACTCGGATATTACCGCTATTCGTAATCGTAGAGTGGAATACGTTCCTGAGGTCATGATCAGGACAGGAATAAATTATAGCTACAAAGAATTTAAGGCCACTTTTCAATTCTCTTATTTAGGAGAACAATTTTCTGATGCCACCAATTCAGAGTTTAATCCTAATGCGCTGACAGGCATTATTCCGGCTTACAGCGTTATGGATCTGTCGTTAGAATATCGGTACAAACGTTACAAAGTAACTGGCGGGGTAAACAACTTAACCGATGAAAAATATTTTACACGCAGGGCCGAAAGCTACCCCGGTCCGGGTATTATACCCGCTACGATAAGAAGTTTTTATTTTTCTCTGGGGGTGAGGCTTTGAAAAACATGATAAAAATCATTTAGAATAAGTCTAAATAATCAATTTCAATCGTTAAATTTGTATTTAGACGTAGTCTAAATAATTAAGCTTAATGATTGATGCTTCTTCTGCTCTTCCTGTATCAAAGCTCTATCAAGAGTTTGAGTTTAAAAAAAAGAAAGGCAAGAAGTTGAAGGGTAAGTGTTGTAAAAAATACACTAAGAAGAAGGGTAAATACTGTAGCTCATGTCCAATATTATACGCTATGTGTATAAATGCAGGAAGAGATTTTTAAGACAAAAACCGCCTCTATAGTGCATTTAGAATGGTCTGATTCTTTCTTGCTGACTTACGAGCAAGAGAAAATTACGTTTAGACTTTGTGATTTGTATGCTTTTAGAAAGAGGATTATGAATCTTGATATCATCCGACTTTTAGAAGCTGACGCCCCGGATTTAGAAATTATTTGTCTGCCGCATTGTGATCGCTGCCTGGTTCTTAACCTTCATGAGATACTGCAATTTAGAGAGCTTCTAAACGGAACCTTTGATACCTTGGAGCTTAACTCATCCATTCAAAAGATTTTGCGTAAAAACGTATTTAACTTTTGAAGGGCATAATTGGTTAAGTAATAAAAAGGAATTTAAAATGAAGGATGTTCTTAGAAGACAAAGAGTCTTAAAAGATGAAATTGTTGATATTTTAAATCGACAAATTAAAATGGAAGCCCACTCCTCTGCGGCGTATCTAGCAATGGCGGCATGGTGTGATATCCGTGGCTACGATAATAGTGCAGAGTTTTTCTTCAAACAATCGGAGGAAGAGCGTAAACATCAGATGAAGTTGTTTCATTACCTATGCGATATGGAATGTCAAGCGATCTCTCCAACCGTTGGTGAGAGTGAGCATGACTTCGGATCTTTAAAAAAGGTTTTTGAAAAGTCTTTAGACATAGAAGTTGCTGTAAGCGATGCTATCCATGAAATTGTAAACGACTGTAGAAAATATAATGACATTGCTACGGAAGAGTTTATGAAATGGTTTGTGATGGAACAGATTGAAGAAGAATACATTGCACGACGAGCCTTGGAAATGTTTGAAGTACTTGGAGAAGACAAAATTGCCTTGGGTATGTTCGAAGAACGTATTCTTGACATTGAGTATGGCGCAGAATAATTATGGAAGGCTTCTCAAGATTGGGAAGCCTTTCTTTTTATAATTTTTTTGCTTTCATTCTGCACCGGTCTCCATAATTTACATGAGTCGCTAGCTTAAGGCCGGTTATTTTTTTAATTTTCATTTATACTCCTTATTTTGAGGGTTGGTTATGAGGGGCTCATGGACTATCATCGGGACACTGTTATGCATTTTCTTGGGTACATCTTTAGTAAACGCCCAGAGCTTCCTGGATTCTCTCGTAATCCGGGCATTTAACCAGGCCCATTACAGGGTTGCTTCTTTCAATTATACCGGTATCCAAGGGCTTGATAATAGAATCTACTTTGCCAACGAGTCGGGGATGCTTTGTTACAACGGTAGCAAGTGGCAACTCGCGCCGATAAAAGAATTTAAGTCTGTTTTTTCCATAGCTCAGGCTGATGATTCAACGGTATACCTTGGCGGGGATTCAGAGTTTGGTTATATGCGAGAAGTCGACGGCGATTTTCAGTATACCTCTCTAACTCCGTTACTGGCCGACACTTTCAAAATAGGTGAAATATGGCAAACGTTAATTTATGAAGATGCTGTTTATTTTTCGGGCTACTATGGTATTTTCAAATATAATGGTAATCGAATCACCAGAATCAACCAGACTGACGGACATATATTTTCAGTAGATGGAAAACTGATAGTTTCCGTATTTGGAAAAGGACTGTTTGAACTGGTTGATGACAAGCCTGTCCTAAGAAATCCCGACGCGGCCATGGCAAATGATATAGCCTTCTCATTCATACCAAGGCCCGGAGGCCAAGGATATTACATGGTTACTTCGGAAAATGGTTTTTTTGAATTCAATGCTCAAACATTTGATATTAATTATGTTGATAGTGAGCTATCAGATTTGACCAAGGAAATCTGGTCTTACGATGCCACTGTTTTTGGAGATAGTTTATACGCCATTTCTACCTGGTCGGGCGGACTGATCATAACGAATGCAGAGCTGGAAGTCAAGAAAGTTATAAACTCTAAAAAGGGACTAAATACCGATGAGATGCGCGAGGTGTTTGAAGGAGAGCGAGGGCATCTATGGGTGGGCACAAATAGTGGAATCTCAGAGGTATACTGGCCCAGTCATGAAAGAGAAATTACCGATGTATCCACGGTGTTAACTACAAAAGAAAAAGATGGGCAAAATGGTATTTCATTTGAATTTGCGACTCCGGGATATCATATCTCTGAAATAGAATATACTTCTTACCTTGAGGGTTTTGAGAAGGACTTTGGTCCGCCAAGAAGAGATTTCATAAAGGAATATACTAACCTGGACGGTGGTGAGTATTCTTTCCGGGTAAAGGCCAAACTTCCTAACGGAAATTTCTCCGAAGAGGCTCACTATTCCTTTGCTCTACCTACGCCTTTTTATCTTACACCCGAATTCATTGTATCAGTGATCCTTGGCCCTACTGCACTCTTTTTTTTATTCTATTATTTGCGCACGAAGCAGTTGAAAGTAATGAATGAAAGGCTCGAAGCGATTGTTGCAAGCCGAACTAAGGAATTGGTAACAAAACAAGGGCAGCTTCAGGAAACCAACAACCACCTTAAAGTGATCAATTCGGAGCTGGACAATTTTGTATACCGTTCATCTCATGATCTGGTGGCGCCGCTTAAGTCACTCCGTGGTCTCATAAGGCTTGCTTCCATTGATCGGGATGAAAAGAGTTTGAATACCTATTTTGAAAAAATGAATGCGAGTGTGGTTAAGCTTGAAGAATTCATTCGCAGCATAATGGAGTATTCTACTAACAGTAAGGTAGAATTGAGTTATGGCCATACGAAATTTGATGATATGGTTGAAAGCGTCTGTGATGATTTGAGGTTCTATGAAGACGCAGATAAGATAAAACTAATTAAGTCCTATGACTTAGATTTAGAAATTTGCTGTGATATTAAAAGGATCAATATTCTGCTTAGCAACCTGATTACCAACGCAATCAAGTATCATAATTATGATCAGGAAGACCCTTATGTTGAAGTAGGGTTAAAAATATTGGATGGCGGATACGAGTTTGTCATTCGTGACAACGGGTCCGGTATAAGTAGTAAACATCAGAAAAGGATTTTTGATATGTTTTACAGGGCTTCGGAAAATTCCCAAGGTTCGGGGTTAGGTCTTTATATCGTTCAGGAAACTCTTAAAACCCTGGGTGGGAGGATAGAGGTTGAGTCGGAAGTAGGAAAAGGTACCACATTTAAAGTCTTCATCAAACGGGTTCCGGAGAAAGAAGCTGTTTTAGCTTAGTATAAGTTAACTACATAATTATATTTATCCATTTTTTGAATGCCCTTAAACATAAATTCTGTCGGGTATTGATGGGTAAGGTTATTCTTTTAGTCCCAAGAAAATCTTTGCCTCCTAGATATTTCCTGGTAAGGTTGTAATCGTTTTTCGAATGGGCCTTAATCAACATTTTGTATGAATTCTCAGGACCGGTTCAATTTGTTTTATAGGTCTTTCTGTATCCCTTTCCAGGATAAGGATTAGTAATTCCAAATCACTATGTTTCTGAATACCGGTAGTTAATTGCTGCTGGTTAGTTTGAGCATCTAGTCTAAACTCCGATAAATACAAGAGGGCATTCAATATGGCATTAACGTCCTGGACTTCGTATATCAAGAGAATCAATTCGTCATTTTGTGTAGATAACTTATTTAAGTCCTCGCTAAGGTCAACTGCATTTATGTCAATAGACAAATGTGTATTTTGAAGATAGATGCAATGAATTAAGAAAATAATAGATAAAGCAGCTATCGAGCTCATAGCATCAAATCAAAAAATCAATAATTCATACTTCAACAGGAAATTGTGTTTGCTTTCCCCACTCACTCCATGAACCGTCATAAACCGCTTTTGGGTTAGTCATAACAAGTTCTGCAGCTAACATGATAATACAGGCTGTAATGCCGGAGCCACATGTAAATATAAGGCGCCTATCTTCCGGTTGGTGTTGATTAAAAATTTCTCTCAATTCATTTTTAGACTTGAAATGGCCGTCTTCCACCACTCTTTTGAAGGGAATATTGACCGAGCCCGGAATTCTCCCACTTCTCAGGTCGGCTCTTGGCTCGGCTGCAGTACCGTCGAACCTGCCCTTGGAACGCGCATCCATTACTAAAACGTCCTTACGGGTTATGCTTTCTAACACCTCATCGGAAGTTTTGACTAGTTCAGGTTGATATTGACCGGTGAAATTCCCTTTGCCGTAAGCGCTTTCTTTTTTAGGTTCTGTTGGTAATCCAATATTTTTCCAGGCTGAAAGGCCTCCATCAAGTACAGCTACTTGCTTATGTCCTATGGCTTTAAACATCCACCTGACTCTGGGGCTCATGTAAACTCCAAGATTATCATATACTACAATATTACTTTCGTTATTTATACCCAACTTTTGGCACCCGTTATTAAACTGGTGCACAGGAGGTAACATATTTGGTATAAGGTTATCCAGGTCACTAAAGTCATTCTTAACGTTAAAGTGCCTCGCTCCTGGAATTTGGATATCTGTATATTCAGGTATCAGCCCCGCAACATTAGATGCCGGACTGGCATCCAGGATAATTAAGTTGGGATCATTGATACAATTAGTCAGCCATTCTACAGTAACTATTGGCTCCATCCCATTCACATTTTTAAGTACCATGACCCAAAGTTATGATTCCATTTGTAACCGATGTCACTTTGCGTAATTTGCTCAATGGCTAGGTTTGTACCTGCTAAATTGAGCAGAATGAACGAAGTACTCGGTTACATATCGGCAATTGTTATAGGATTTACCCTGGGATTAATAGGAGGTGGCGGGTCTATTCTTACTGTACCGGCTTTAGTTTATATCGTGGGTATAAGTCCTGTGCTTTCCACAGCGTACTCACTTTTTATTGTGGGGGCGTCAGCATTGGTAGGTTCTTTTAGTTATATGAAAAAGGAGTTATTGCATTACCGGACAGCTATTGTATTTGCCATCCCGTCGTTTGTGGCCGTATTTGCTACGCGTAAATTTATAGTTCCCGCTATTCCTACAGTCGTTTTCACTTCAGGTAGTTTTACGCTTACCAAGGACTTAACGATAATGGTATTTTTTGCCGTTATCATGCTTTTGGCATCCTTTTCTATGATCCGTTCTAAAAATGAAGGAACAAGACATGGAGCCGGTGGTAAATTAAAATTCAACTACCCGATGATTATGCTGGAGGGCATAGGTGTAGGTGTACTTACGGGACTGGTAGGAGCCGGTGGAGGCTTTCTAATTATTCCTGCGTTGGTCTTATTGGCCCGATTGCCAATGAAAATGGCAGTGGGGACTTCTCTATTGATCATTGCAGCTAAATCCCTGATTGGATTTACCGGTGACATTGGAAATCAACCTATCGATTGGCAGTTCTTAGGGATATTTACTACAGTAGCGATGGGAGGCATCATATTGGGATCTTTTGTAAGTAAATATTTTAGTCCGCTGAAACTAAAGCAAGGGTTTGGGTGGTTTGTAATGATTATGGCAGTGTACATATTGGGTAAAGAATTACTAATTAAATAGTCGATGAGTTTCAAAGATATAAGTGTTAAAGAGTTTGAGGAGTTGATGGTCAAGGAAGATACGGTAGTACTAGATGTGCGCACTCCGCAAGAAGAAGTTGAAGGGGTAATTCCCAATTCACAACTGATTAATCTAATGGGCAATTCTTTTTCAGAAGAGATTGATAAGTTAGATAAAGACAAGACCTACCTTGTGTTTTGTCGCAGCGGAGGTAGAAGTGTAACGGCTTGTAAGTTTATGGCCTCAAAGGGCTTTACCAGATTATACAACCTTTTGGGAGGTATTCAAGCCTGGAATACCCGACATATCTAACTCCCGCTAAACTATGATTAAGTTCTTAAGTCAACCATGGCCCTGGTATGTGGCTGGTCCAATCATTACACTGAACATGTTCTTATTGCTCTATTTTGGAAGGCAGTTTGGTGTTTCCAGCACCTTGCGAACGATGTGTGCAATAGGAGGCGCCGGCAAAGTTGCCAGTTTTTTCAAGTTCAATTGGCGTGATCAGTTATGGAATATTGTATTTGTAATCGGAGGTTTATTGGGTGGGGTAATTGCCAGTCAGTTTCTTCAAAACCCTAAGCCAATACAGCTGAATAAAAGCACCGTAGCAGAATTGACTGATCTGGGTATTGAAGATGCCGGTAAAGACTACTTACCGGAATCTCTATTCAGCTGGGATAGCTTTTCCACGGTAAAAGGATTTACTATGCTGGTTTTAGGTGGCTTTCTGGTCGGCTTTGGTACACGTTACGCCGGCGGCTGTACTTCAGGTCACGCCATAAGCGGTTTGAGCAACCTTCAACTTCCTTCACTTACTGCAGTTGTCGGGTTCTTTATAGGGGGGCTGCTTTCCGTCCATTTTTTACTGCCATTGTTTGTTTAAACTATGAAGTTCGTTAAGTTTTTGCTTGTCGGGGTGGTATTTGGGATTACGCTTACAAAGGCTGAGATTATTTCCTGGTATCGTATTTATGAGATGTTTCGGTTTCAGTCTTTCCATATGTATGGCGTCATCGGTTCTGCAGTAGTGCTTGGGGTCATTGTAATATGGTTTGCAAAAAAGACTTCGTTAAAAGGTATGAATGGTGATTTTATTTCCATGCCGGCAAAGGAGAAAGTCTGGGTGAGATACCTGGTAGGAGGAACACTATTCGGCCTGGGCTGGGCGCTCACCGGGGCTTGCCCCGGACCTATTTACATTTTAATTGGAAATGGTTTTACCATCTTCTTGGTGGTCTTATTAAGTGCGGTCATTGGCACATTTACATATGGGTTGGTAAGGGATAAGCTGCCCCACTGAATATGAAAATGTTCGAAAAGACCTCTCCATTAATAGTACTGAATCAATAGTTCATTCGACGGGACGCGCCGTCTATCTAAGAAGATTAACCGGTTAACAGAGTTAACCGTTTATTTCGGATATGTCGTCTAATGTCAAGAGTTTCGTTCTTTGGAGTATTGCTACATTTTTGTTCTTTGAATTTGCTGTAGATGGTTGGGGAAAGCTGAATGGAGAAGGTATGAACAGCCTTATCGGGTGGGGCTATTCCTGCTCCCTGATCGGGATTATAGGCTTTTTTGAAATGGTCTCGGCATCTGGTTTACTTTTCCCGAAAATCCGCAAGTTGGCGGCTTTTTTTATCGTTACCTTGACCTTAATGAGTACCTACATTCATATTGTGCAACAAGATGTCCTTGGTCTGTTGATCAATGTCATGAACATCGGGTTAGCTGCCATGGTACTATGGTACAGCTCCGAAAGGTCTCATGTGCCATTAAACTAGTGGGTATAGTTACCACTTATTTCAAATTACCTACCATTCGGGTCATTTTTTAAGCGGCGCCTGATCTCTATTCTATTACGCTCGTAACATCCGGTATTATTTATATTAACATTTAACGTTATGAAATCAATTCTATTAGCCGCATTAATGGCTTTTATGGTTACCGCTTATGCGCAGACAGGAACTATCAGCGCCGAAGAGCACAAATTCATTACCGACTACTTGAAAAGGACGGAGGCTGATCTTTCAAAACTCATCTCCAGTATGGATGAACGATTATGGTCAAAAAAGCCAAGCTTAGAAGTTTGGTCACCGGCCGAATGTATGGAGCATGTTTTATTAGCCGAAAGCGGACTTATGAAACAAATTAAAACGGCTCTTAATGAAACTGCCGATGATGATGATTTACGATCGAATGATGCGTGGCTGATCAGTAAGATTAGCGATCGAGGTGTAAAAGTAAAGACTCCCCTGGAACCTCAGGAGGGTAGTATAAGTCAAAAAGAGGCTCTTAAGAAACTAAAAGCATCAAGAAAAGAAATCTTGGACTTTTTACAGGATGAGTCGCTTGAATTGAGAACGCATTACGGTAGTTCCCCATATGGCAAAGCAGATGTTTATCAATTGTTTATTGTTATTGCTGCGCATAGTATGCGGCATACCGCACAGATGCAGGAGATTTTAACGGCATTAAAGTCATAATTTGACTTCAAATTGAGGTAAGAGCTGGATAAAAACAGCTCTTACTATCTTTATTCAAAACTATACTTATGAAAATCTCTATTTTCTTCCTTACGCTCCTATGTTCATTCACGTTGAAGGCTCAAACTAATGACCTTTCGATTTTTAATAATTTGGTAGGAAAAATATGGTATGCCGAAGGGAAATGGGGAGATGGTAGCAGCTTTAAACAACAAGTACACTTTGAATTTGACCTCGAACAAACCATAGTTACCGCTAAATCTAAAGGCTTTACTAATCAGGAGCAGACTACTTATGGTAACCGAAACCTGGGAGTTCGGAAGATCGATACCGAAACCGGGGAGATCCGTTTCTGGGAATTTGATGTATTCGGAGGTCTTACGCAGGGTAAGATTACTGCAGTGGGTAAAAATCTCTTATATCAATACCAGTATGGCGAGTCCTTTATAACGGATATGTGGGAATATATGAATGATTCTACCTATAACTTCATGGTAGGTGATTATAAAGACGGTAAATGGAATCAGGTCTATCTAAAGACCACCTTCCATCGCGTTTCGAAGACACCTGAAAAGTCACGATTTCTTAAGGTATTTAAAGAAAGTCTCAAAGGTAGTTGGAAATCCAAGGCCTGGGATGGTATGCTGTATGAAACGTGGAGCATAAGTCAGGTGGATGGACATTTAGAACAAAAAGCGAAATATATTGAGAACGGAAAGGTCAGTTATCAGGCTATGAACAAAATGGAAGTGATTAATAATGAACTGGTTTTGTTTACAGTAATTAAGGGTGGGAACCCAAAAATATTCAAGGCGACAACTATCACCAATAAAAAAGTAGTGTTTGAGAATTCTGATTACTCCAATCCGAATAAAGTGGAGTACATTTTTGAAGCGGACAGCTTCAAAAGAACAATCAGTGGTATTGAAGATGGTGAGCCCACCACCTATACTTTCGACTTTTCAAGAAAAGAATAGGTACCATTCAACTGAACAAACGTACCATTCGTAAAATGAGAGTCTTTCAATCCGATCTTGTTGTATGAATAGTTTAACTCGCTGAACATATTTTGCGTAAGTCAAATTGATTTATGCAAAAAAGAATTAATAAGGTTGATATAGGAATTTTTGACATCGGTTGGAGAATGGCTACCATTCGTTACGGAATAGTAGCCTTTATCGCTTTTTCCTTTGCCCACATTTTCAGCCACCAATTTCTATTTATCGGAGATTACCAATTTCCCTACAAGGCGTTTTTGGCTATTTTAGGAATAGGCTTTTTTGTTTGCTCCGGTTCCTGGGCCGTGACCTTGCTATATAGAAATCGGATTTTTTCTGATGACACACTCACCCTTAACCGTGTTCTGCGATTTATAGGCGTCAATTTTGTTACTGTAACCCTGTTATACATCCTTGTACAGTTTCTTGTCTTTCAAAGTTTCTCGGGCCCAGGATTTACTATTGGTCTATTCGTTATAGGATTGTTGGCAATAATTGAAAACCTTTCATTTTTGTTGGTCAGTGGTAGTAAGCAATATAGCTCCTCCGTTCCCTCCAGACTTACCGTTCCACTTAGCAAGAAAAAGCTGGTTATGCCTTTTGAGGAGGTGGCCTTTTTTAAACTAAGCGATGGCATAATATACCTTTACACCGTTGATAGCAAAAGGATAGCTACTGTCTTGGGTTCAATGGAGAGCCTGGAAAAAAGCTTACCGTCAGACATTTTTTATCGTGCTAACCGCCAATATATTGTGCAAAAAGATGCTATCTGCGAATTGATAAAAATGGAAAACCGCAAGCTCGGACTAACCGTAAATTCTTTATCTTCAGAAGAAAAAATAGTGGTAAGCAGGTATAAAAATAAAGAATTGAAAAAGTGGATGATGTGAATCCAGGTGAGAAGTTTAACCGACACGCTGATAATTAAACTTCATTTCATAGGTCTCTCCAGAGTCCTTTTTAAAGAGGACGTATACATTTATTTCATTATCGCTTATTCGCTCAAAGGTGAAGCTATTGAAGTAAGCGCGATCCTTAGTTATCTTAACCAGCTTCCTGATTAACCTTTCGTCCTTTTCTTCCCAACCCTTTAAATCCTCATGAAAGTGCTTAAACCTGAATATCAATGTCCCGTTCTCCTCTGTGATCGTCCCAAATTCATAAAAGGTAACCTTGTCGTTGTTCTCAGCTTGAAAGGCAAACATCATTGATTTGGCCACGGGAGGAGACCATATTTCGTCGATCTGCCCTCCAAATGCTTGCCCTCGCCAGTGCCCTTCTAGCCAGGCTACCTGTTCAATGGTAGCACCAGGTGAGCCTACTATCGAATCGTATTTAAGAGTATTTTGTGCCAACATCCCGTGAGCTGATAGAAGGGTTAACAAGATTGAATACACTAATTTTTGCGTTTGAATGAATCTGTACATAATATCAATTGTTTATGTCATGACAATTGAGAATACCCGAAGGGGACAATATGTGCCACATTCAATTACTTATTTCTGCTGTATCTCTGAAATGAGTCCTGAAGGGTCTTCGAAAACCATGTGCTTGTCACTTTTTTGTATGATTTGAAGACCTTCTAACCTTTGCATGATCTGCTTTAAATTCGGAGTCTTAAAGATCAACATTGTCTGTGATTCTTGTAGTCTCATTTGAGCTGGCCGTGTGTTTTTCCTGGCATGCAACATAAATGCGAAGGTTTCGTCCGGATGTTTTAAAGGCAGTGCATTAGGTAGATAATTTCTTGATAAGACTTCGAATCCGAGCTTATTAACATAAAACTCTTCAGACTCTTCCATACTGCTCACCGCAAAACCGGCATTGTAAATCTTAAACCCTTGAAAATTGTTTTTTCTGCCAGATTGGATCTCCATTATGGAATGCATATTACCTGCAGGGTCTTTCACCAACACATGTATCCCTACACCATTTTTGTGAATCTGATCATTTACTATATCCACGCCACATCTCGATAAATACCGGATGGCCACTAATAAGTTAGATGAATGGAAAGCGATTTTAGCGTTCGCCTGTGTCGCAAAATCTGTTCTGTTCGGTATCTCTACTTTTTTAAGCTGTATAGGAAAGGTCTCGGTTTTGAGTTGGAGTCGGTCTTCGCTTTCCTTAACGATCTCAAATCCTAGAATGTCATGATAGAAACCTTTAGCCGCCTTAAGATCGTTCACTTGGATCTTTACACCTTCGAACCGCAGTTGAGCCGTAACTAATGTGGTCGTGCAAAACCAAAGAATAAGTAGGAGAGATGATTTCATCGTTTCATGTATTCTTTAATTTCTATGCGGCCTCCGTATGTGAGGTGAGGACTTCCTGATGCAATTGTTTTCACTTCGGTAATAGAGGTTGCCTGAAGTAGAAAAAAGCCCGATATCGTGATTTTTGGGTTGTCTTCATATCCAGAAGGGTTTATAATTAATGAGGTGGACCTTAACTCCTGCCCCGTGATGGCTACTCCCATTTTTTCAATGGAGTCCATCCATTTACTATATTCTTCAAACATCTGTTGTGGATCACCAGCTCTAAACTCTTGATCTTCATAAAGAACCAGCATGTAGTTGTAGGTGTCTTTGGCAGGTGCTCTAAACTGATAAAGAAGTCCTAAGGAAATACCCACAAAGAAAATAATAGCCGCTGCAGCCAGGTTCCACCAATGCTTTTTGGAAGAATTGATGAGCCCTTCTTTCTTCAAGCGGCTGACGACTTTTTGTCTTGGGAATAGATGACTTTCATTTCTTAGTTCATCAAAAACCTTCTTTTCGACATCTGAGAGTTTGTCCGTACTATTCATAGATCTTTTGTTTTGAGTCACGCAGATAATTCCTCATGGCTCTACGTGCATGATGTAACTGGCTTTTACTTGTTCCTTCGCTAATGGTGAGCAGGTATGCTATTTCTTTGTGCTTGAAACCTTCAATATCATGGAGAACGAGGATTTCCCGATAACCTCTCGGCAATTGAGAAATAGCATTTTTCAAATCTATTGCCTGTAGTACTTCGGGTTGATATTGAATAATGCCGTCATCAGTTGGTAAAGGCTTGGATAAATTTTCTTTAGGCAGCCTCCGCTTGATGATATTGATAAGAATTCCTGTTAACCAGGTTTTTAAAGTCGATTTCCACTCGAATTGTGCCAGCTTGTTCAAGGCAACTACCCACATTTCCTGTAAGCAATCTTCGGCTATGCTTAAATCATGATTGCATAAATAGACGGCTGTTCTACTTAATGGTAGCTTATAACTATCATAAAGCTTGTGAAAGTCCCTTTCGTTTCTGGATTGCAGGAAGGTATCCACCAACTGTTGTTCTGTCATAAATTGAAATACCAATTATCCCATTAGTGCAGATAATAGGCAAAAAGGTTGTATATCTCAAAAGGTACAGCGCAGGGTCAAGTATCTTCTTTG
>ERZ1740059.153-NODE-153-length-37516-cov-6.732842_pt1 | contig 37516 bp, 29 predicted proteins | sample MGYA00581744_ERZ1740059 | MGnify/ENA primary metagenome ERZ1740059 (study PRJEB43018, sample SAMN04849738) | marine metagenome | isolation source: floating plastic debris | place: Pacific Ocean | collected 2008-08-28 | study: EMG produced TPA metagenomics assembly... | reverse complement strand
CCTGGACGGATCCGGTTGAGACCGGCTTGCGCCTGCCGCCGCTCAAGACACTGGAGGCGGCGCTATGAGCAAACGCGCGTTCTTCTTCGGGCTTGCCGTCGTCGCACTGCTGATTTTCAGCCTCTATCGCGCTAAATATGGCGCTCAGGAAACCGTGGCCGAGATCGAGACGGTCGAACAGCAAATTGAACTTGCACAGGCCGAACAGGCCGACCTCATGGCGGAGTTTGCCCACCGGTCGCGCCAGGAATGGATTGAGGAATTCGCCCGCCACGAACTCGGTATGGTGCCTGCTCGGGCCGAGCAGTTTGTGCGCACCGTCGACCTGGATGGCCGTGTCGGCCCGCCCATGGAACTGCCCGACGCGAATGCCCGTAAAGACCGGGAGGCGCCTGATGCCGATTGAGTCCGGATCCGAAATTGGCCTCGGTGGCAGTGGCATGCGGACGCGGATTGTTTCGATCTGCCTTTTGCTCGTATTCGGGGCGATTGGTGCGAAAGGCCTGAGCGTGGCGCTCAGCGGCTCCGACCCGGTCACGGCGCGCCGCGCCGCAAGCCTGGAGCCGGCCCCACGACGGGCTGACATTGTCGACCGCAATGGTGATCTGCTGGCGACCAGTGTGACCGCCTATTCCGTTTTTGCGGATCCGCGCGCGATTGGTGATCCCGTGCTGATTGCCGAGGAGTTGGCAAGCGTATTGCCGGGGCTGGATGTCACCACCATTGCCGCCCGCCTGTCCAATAATAAGCGCGCCTTTGCCTGGATCGAGCGTGGGATTACCCCGCGCCAGCGCCAGACCGTTTTCGAGCTCGGTCTGGAAGGCATTGGCTTTCGCGAAGAATCCCGGCGCGCCTATCCGCGTGGGACCTTGGCCGGACATATTCTTGGATATGCGGGGGCCGACGGCCAGGGTCTGGGCGGGATCGAATATGCAATGGATGATCGCCTGACAGAGGATGACGCGCCGCTCTATCTCAGCATTGATGCGAATGTGCAGTTCAGCCTGGAAGCCGAGCTGTCTGCCGCTGTCGGTGAATATGAGGCCGAGGCTGGTGCCGGGATCGTGCTCGCCGCCCAATCCGGCGAGGTGCTGGGCATGGCCAGCTGGCCGCCACTGGATCCGCACAAGGCGACATCGTTGAACCGGCAGGACCCGGCCTTGCTCGATCGCGCCAGCGGCGCGATCTATGAACTTGGATCGGTGTTCAAGCCACTAACCGTCGCGGGCGCGCTGGACGCGGGCGCGATCCAGCCAGGTGACCGGTTTGATGTGCGTGAACCGCTGCGCATTCGGGGGCGCCAGATCCACGATGATCACCCCATCATAGGTCGCCCGACCCCGCGCGAAATTATCGCAGACAGTTCCAATATCGGCACGGTCAAGATTGCCTGGCAAATGGGCTCGCGCCGGCAACAGGAGTTCTTCGGCGCGCTCGGTCTGTTCTCGCGCTCGCCGGTCGAGCTGGCCGGCAGTGCGCGGCCGCTGGTGCCGGAACGGTTTGATGAGTTGTACAGCGCTACGGCCAGCTATGGCCACGGCATTGCCGTGTCACCGATCGCGTTTGCAAGTGCGTTCGCGTCGCTCGCCAATGCCGGTGAGACGATTGCGCCCACATTGCTGCTGGCGCCTGAACGCAAGCGCAATCCGAAACGCGTCATGGCGGCGCCGACCGCCAATCTGGTCACGCGAATGCTGCGCGAAGCCGTGGTCGATGGCACAGGTGAACGCGCGGAAGTCGGCGGTTATCGTGTCGCTGGCAAGACCGGAACGGCGGAGAAGCCAATTCCCGGCGGCTATTCGGAAACCGAAAATATTTGCAGCTTCGCCGCCATATTCCCCGCAGATAGCCCAGAATATGTCGTATTGATCGTGCTGGACTCTCCAAAGGCTGGAGACGGCCGCGGCCGGACCGCTGCCTGGAATGCAGCGCCAACAGCCGGGCGGGTGATTGAACGGATTGCACCCATTCTGGGTGTCGAGCCTCGCTTTGATGATCCTGTCCCGTCCTCCCCGCGCGTCCGCTCCGTCGCAGACAGGAGAGGCACGACATTATGATATTGAAGGATCTGTTTCCGAGATATTCAGGCCAGGGGGCTGATGAGGCTGTGACCGGCATTACAGCGGACAGTCGCCAGGTTCAGCCCGGCTTTGTCTTTGCCGCGATGCAAGGCGTGGTCACGGATGGTCGCAAGTTTATCAGCAAAGCGGTTGAGGCGGGCGCAGGCGCTGTGCTGGGCGAAGACTTGCCGGACATCGCAGGCGCCGCGCGGATCAATGTCGACAATGCCCGCCTGGCCCTGGCCGAGGCTTCCGCGAATTTTTATCCCAGACAGCCTGACACGATTGTCGCCATAACCGGCACAAATGGCAAAAGCTCCACCGTCGATTTCCTGCGCCAAATCTGGTCCAGCGCCGGCTTGAGCGCGGCCAGCATGGGGACGCTCGGCGCCATCGGACCGAAAGGCAGCATTGATCTTGGTCACACCACACCGGACCCGGTTGCCATCCATGCGACGCTGCAAACCCTCGCCGAAGATGGCGTGACGCATGCGGCGATGGAGGCCTCGTCTCACGGCCTGGCGCAATATCGGTTGGCCGCCGTCCGATTGTCGGCTGTGGCGTTCACGAATTTGACGCAAGACCATCTCGATTATCACAATACGATGGACGAATACCGCGCCGCCAAACTGCGCCTGTTCAGTGATCTCGCATCGCGAGGCGGTCCAGCTGTGGTGAATGCCGATAGCGATCAGCGTCTGTTCTTTGAAGCTGCAGCTCAGGATGCTGGGCTGGAGACGGTCTCGGTCGGTTGGCGCGGTGCAGATCTCAAGATTGAAGAATTAATGCCGAAGGCGACCGGGCAGCGTCTCTTCCTCAATTGGCGCGATGAGAAGGCGGCCATCGACCTGCCGTTGATCGGTGAGTTTCAGGCGCTGAATGCGTTAACAGCCGCCGGCCTCGCATTGGCGGGGGGGCTTGGTCTCCAGGACGTCGCCACCGGCATGTCGCAATTGAAGCCGGTCAAAGGGCGGCTCGAATATGTTGGCGAGACTGGCGCGGGCGCTGGCGTGTTTGTCGACTATGCGCACACTCCGGCGGGCCTGGATGTCTTGATCCGCGCCGCGCGGCCGCACACAGCAGGGCAGCTGGTCGTGGTGTTCGGCTGTGGCGGCGACCGAGATCGCGGCAAACGTCCATTGATGGGCGAAGTGGCGGCCAAGCATGCCGACAAGGTGATTGTCACGGACGACAATCCACGCAGCGAAGACCCAGCCGCGATCCGGCAGGATGTTCTGGCCGGCGTTCCAGAGGGCATCGAAATCGGTGATCGCGGCACGGCGATCGCGCAGGCCATTGCAGAGCTGCAAAAAGGCGACACCTTGCTGATCGCGGGCAAGGGTCATGAGACCGGTCAGATAATCGGCGACTCGGTGATCCCGTTCAGCGATCAAGAGACGGCGCGCACCGCCCTAGGGGGAGGCGCTGATGTTTGATCTGCCGGGCCCCAAAACTGTGACAAATTTGCCCGCGAAAATGCGCGCCAAATCATCCACAGAATTTGTCAATTCAGCCGATTCGAAGCGCCTCTTGTCGCGCGCGAGACCGCGGTACGAAATTCGCCTTTCAGGAGAAGTTCGTTTGCTGCCAAAGGCTTGGCGCGCTGAGCCTTCGCGCGGTAGATTCTCCTTGCCTGTGGAAGCTTTGGGAGAACGAAAAGAGTCCGTTTTTGGCGCTGTGTCTCTGCTTGAGATTCCTAACCGAAAAGAAAGACTTAAATCCAGCTTTCCGCCCTTGTTAATCCCTGCGAATAGCTCCGAAATAGGAATATTCGCAGACCAGCAGCAACATCAGAATGCTGCGGCAGACGAAATGGTGATGGACCGCGGTGCAGAATGTATCGCAGGGGGTTGTGATGTTATTTGAATGGCTGGCCGCTGAAGAAGGGCCGCTGAGACTTTTCAACTATCTGACGTTCCGTACGGGACTGGCCCTCGTGACCGCGTTTCTGGTGACGGTGATTGCGGGCGGCTGGATGATTGATGTGCTGCGCGCGCGTCAGGGCAAGGGTCAGCCGATCCGGGATCTGTCGCTGGAAGCACAAATGGCCAAGCAGGGCACGCCAACCATGGGCGGCTTCCTGATCTGGATTGGCCTGTTGCTTGGCACCATCCTGTTCGCGGATTTGAGCAATCCGTATATCTGGGTCGTGCTGGCCGTGTCGCTGTCGTACGCCTTTCTCGGCTTTCTCGACGATTATGCCAAAGTCACCAAGCAGAGCACGGATGGTGTGTCGGCGCGCTTGCGACTGGGCACGGAATTCCTCGTTGCGGCGGCAGCGGGTGCGTTCATCATGGGGCTGCATGGGGCACATACGCCGCTCGGCCATGCCGACTGGGGCGCGTTGAATCCGCTGGCGGAGTGGATCGCCGACTTCGCCCCCGAAACCTCGGTTGAGCGAAATGAAGCCTCGTTCTCTGGCGGTGTCGCGATCCCGTTTGTGAACGATTATTTCTATCCCCTAGGCGGCCTGTTCGTGGTCTTCGCCTGTATCGTGATCGTCGGCTTCGCCAATGCTGTGAATTTCACCGACGGCCTGGATGGCCTCGCCATCGTGCCGATCATGTTTACTGGCGCAGCCTTTGCCTTGATCGCTTATCTGACGGGTAACTTCGTTTTTGCCGGCTATCTTGGCATTCAGTTCACACCTGGCGCCGGTGAGATGGCCGTCCTCATGGGCGCAATGATGGGCGCTGGCATGGGCTTTCTATGGTACAATGCCTATCCCGCCAAAGTGTTCATGGGCGATACCGGATCACTTGGCCTGGGCGGCTTGATTGGCGTTGTGGCCGTTGCGATTAAACACGAATTCGCGTTGGCTGTGATTGGCGGCCTGTTCGTCCTCGAAGTGCTGTCCGTGGTGCTGCAAGTCAGCTGGTTCAAGATTACCCGCCGCCTGACCGGCGAAGGCAAGCGCATCTTCCTGATGGCGCCGCTGCACCACCATTTCCAGAAACAGAACTGGCCCGAAACACGGGTTGTGGTTCGGTTCTGGATCATGTCGCTCCTGTTCGCCCTTGCGGGCCTCGCCACACTGAAGCTGAGGTAGCGCCCGACCCATGATTCCCATCACCGAATATGCAGGGCGCGATGTCGCCGTCTATGGCCTGGGCCGCACCGGATTGTCCGCTGCGAAAGCTCTGGCTGCGGGCGGGGCGCGCGTGCATGCCTGGGATGATGGTGAGGCCGCGCGGGCCAAGGCTGAAGCTGAAGACGTCAATGTCAGCGACATTAACAAACGCGACTGGCAGAAATTCGCAGCCCTGGTCCTGTCGCCAGGCATTCCGTACAAATTCCCGCAGCCGCATCGCCTGGTGCGAATGGCGGAAATGATGAATGTCCCCGTCGTCGGCGATATGGAACTGTTCGCCCGCGCGGTTCAGGCTCTGCCGGAAAAAGGGCGCCCGAAAGTGGTTGGGATCACGGGTACGAATGGCAAGTCGACGACGACCGCCCTGATTGGTCACATCCTGCGCGAAGCCGGCCGCGATGTTCGCATAGGCGGCAATATAGGTACCGGCGTTCTGGACATGGCGCCGCTCAATGCCAATGCGATTTATGTTCTCGAACTGTCCTCTTATCAGCTGGATCTGGTTGAGAGCCTGCATTGTGATGTCTCCGTCTTCCTGAACATCTCGCCAGATCATCTTGATCGGCATGGCGGCATGGACGGATATGTCGATGCCAAGAAACGTATCTTTGCCAATCAGCGCCCGCGTGATGTCGCCGTGATCGGGATTGATGATCCGCATTCGCAAGCCGTGGCGATGAGCCGCCTCCGCCCGGGTGAGGGCCGCGTGGTTCAGATCAGTTCGGAATTTGGCCTCGCCCGCGGGGTCAGCGCCGTTGATGGTCACCTGTATGACAGCACAGGCGGTCAGGCCATTCGGGTCGGCGATCTGGCGGAAGCGCAGGCCCTGCCCGGGCGACATAATTTCCAGAATGCCGCCGCAGCCTATGCGGCCTGTCAGGCGCTGGGCGTGGCCCCGGGCCGGATCATGGCGGGCATTCAATCCTTCCCGGGTCTCGCCCATCGGATGGAACTGGTCGGCGAAGTCGAAGGCGTCCGGTTCGTCAATGATAGCAAGGCGACCAATGCTCAGGCGGCCGAACAGGCATTGAAAACCTGGCCCAAAGTGCACTGGATCGCTGGCGGCGTTGCCAAGGCCGAAGGCATTGAACCGCTCGCGCCCTGGTTTGACCGGATCACGCAAGCCTATCTGATCGGCGAAAGCGAAGCCGATTTTACCAAGACATTGAAAGGGAAAACCAAGACGGTCAGCTGCGGTACACTTGAGGCCGCAACGCAGGCGGCGTTTGATGCCGCCAAGGCCTCGGGCGAGGCCAATCCGATCGTTCTGCTGTCGCCGGCCTGTGCAAGTTTCGATCAATTTAAAGATTTCGAAGCACGTGGTGATGCATTCAAGGGCATTGTGCAGCGGCTCGCTGCGCAAGTCGAACCTCAGAAGGAAGCTGTATAGGAGCGCGTCATGGTCGAAGTTGCCCTCCGCCCGCGGACCGGATCCGGGCGTTTGATTGAGTGGCAACGTGGCCTCGACTGGTCAATCCTGATGGCGGCTGTGGCGCTGCTCGGCGCTGGCCTCTTGCTCTCTCTCGCGGCCGGCCCACCTGCGGCTGAACGGCTGGGCTATTCGGACAGTTTCTATTTCGTCAAACGACATGCCATGTTTGTCGGCGCTGCCGTGACCGTGCTGGTCGGGGTCAGTTTGCTGGATCGCGTCAGGGCCCGTCGCCTGGCGGCTTTGGTCTTTATCGGATCCATTGCGCTTTTGGCCTTCATCCTCGTCTCTGGCTATGAAGCGAAAGGCGCGCGGCGTTGGATCCGGCTTGGCAGTTTCGGTCTTCAGCCGTCGGAATTTGTAAAACCAGCCCTGATCGTTTTGGCAGGGTGGCTGTTGGCGCAACGACAAATCTATCCGAAAGGGCCGTGGGCCGCGATCACGCTGGTCTTTTTCTGCGTCACGCTCGGCTTTCTTCTATTGCAACCCGATGTCGGCCAGTCGGCCCTGCTGACCGCGGCCTTCGTCATTACCTTTTTTGTCTCCGGACTGCCCTGGCGCTGGGCGGCCATTTTCGCCGGCGGCGCCGCTGGGCTGTCCAGTCTGTTATACGTGACGCTGCCGCATGTTCGCTTTCGGGTAAATTCCTTCCTCAATCCAAGTGAGTATGACACCTATCAGATCGACAAGGCATCCGAAGCGATTGGTCGGGGTGGCTTGTTTGGCGTGGGTCCGGGCGAGGGCACGATCAAGACCTCGCTGCCTGACGCGCATACGGATTTTGTCTATGCCGTGATGGGCGAGGAATTCGGTTTTATTGCGGCCATCGGTCTGATCTTTGTGTTCGGCTTCATCGTCTGGAAGGGGTTGCGTGCCGCCGCCCGTTTGCATGATCCTTACCCGCGCGCGGCGGCGACCGGATTGTTTGCGCTTTTCGGCCTTCACGCTGCCATAAACATTGCCGTTAATGTCAGCCTGATCCCGCCGAAAGGCATGACACTCCCGTTCATTTCATCCGGCGGATCTTCGATGATGGGGACGGCGCTCACCCTTGGATTGGCGCTGGCACTGATCCGCCGCGGTCAGACAAGTGTGAAGGCATGGAATGAACGATAAACCTCTCGTCGTGATCGGCGCTGGCGGCACAGGCGGGCACATGTTCCCCGCTGCAGCTTTTGCCGAAGAAATGGCCGCTCGCAGCTGGGAAGTCGGTCTGATCAGCGATGATCGCGGCTTGCGTTATGCCGAAAAATTTCCGGCCAACTGGAAAATGGAAGTGAAAGCGGCCAGCCCGAACATTCGCAAACCCTGGACGCTGCCGGGCACTGCCTTGAAATTGAGGGCGGGCGTCAACTCAGCGGTGCGGCGGTTCAAACAAAAGCAAAGACCCGCCCTGATTGCGGGCTTTGGCGGCTATCCGGCTTACCCGGCGCTGTCGGCAGGACGACGGCTCGGTATTCCCTTGCTGATCCATGAGCAGAATGCCGTGCTCGGCCGGGTCAATCGCGCCTTTGCCAAATCGGCGAGTGTCGTGGCCTCTGGTTTTGAGCGGCTTGATCGATTGCCGGGCGGGGCCAATCATCAGCCGATTGGCAATCCGGTCCGTGCACCAATTGCAGCCGTGCGTGATGTTCCATACCCGGCCACCGATGGGGAAATGACAGTCTTCATCACAGGCGGTTCGCAAGGCGCGCGGATACTTGGCGAAGCCATCCCGCTGGCCATTGCCAACCATATTCCGGCGCCGCTGCGCATGCGCCTGCATGTCTTGCAGCAAGTGCGCGAGGAACAGCTGGAAGATGTGCGGGCCATCTATGAAAAGGTCGATGTCAAAGCGACGCTGCAGCCTTTCTTTTCCGATATGCCCGACCGGCTCGCGGCCGCGCATCTGGTGATTGCGCGCTCAGGCGCTGGAACGGTCAGTGAGATTGCGGCTGTCGGACGTCCCTCCATCCTGATCCCGCTCAAGATCGCCATGGACAATCATCAGGAAGCCAATGCGGAAGGTCTGGTCGATGCCGGGGCGGCGGACATGTTGCTGGAAGACAATCTCTATCCGAACCTGATTGGTGAGCTATTGGCGGTCCGGCTTGGCGACGCGAACGAGCTTACTGTGCGCGCGGCGGCGGCGAAGGCGCTCGGGAACGTGCGTGCGGCAGAAGATCTTGCGGATTTGGCGGAGCAGATTTCTGACCGTGACGCTTAAAGCGACGTCGCTGGGCGGAGTTGCCATCGGAATGCTTGCATTGGGCGCGTTTGTTTGGGCTTCGAATCTCACGCGCGGGCATGACCGGAAAATCTGTGAAAACCAATCCCTAGCAAAGGATTTGACCGACTATGGGGAAGAATTCACCCCCCAATTTCCTATCGGGACTTCCAGATCGAGCCTGCTTGAACGCGCCGCACGAAGCAACATGTATTGCTTCACAATCTGCAGCGATGGCAGTGCGAAATCGTCCTGCCAACCAAGACCTGAAGAATGGACCGGGACCCGATGTCGCCTCACGCGTAAAACGGAAGCATGCAGTCACACGCTCTGGGTGACCGGGACATATATAGACGATACGCTTACTGAACCCCTCGCGAGCAAAGTGAAGACCCGCAAACTTGGTTTTCTGGAGGCTCGTACCGATTGATTTGCCGATTAAGCCGCATCACATCGATGCGTCTCGTACATCTTTGCCGCTTTCAGCCATTCCCAGCCAAAGGCCGATTCTGAGTCGCCTTGTGTCTGGCGCTGTTCCAGCTTGTCCAGCGCTTCCTCCAAAGTCGGCTCATGGCCCTCCGGCACCCACCACATGACGAAATGCATCTGGCCGAGGACTTCGAACCATTCCTCGCGGCGTTCATAAAATTGCTTGTGCACCGTACCCCAGACGAATTTTTCCAGGCTCTCAACATCTTTCCAGACGGTGAGATTGGCGACGAATTGCGGGTCGCCATCAATCTTGGCTTCGGTATTGCCGACCCCCGGCTCGCCAGACCCTTCCATCATCCAGACAAAGCCCGGCATGCGCTTGCCAAGGCCATTGATGAAATCAAGATTGTCCATGAAGTCCTTGACCCGCGGGTCTTCGGTCGGAGCGACCAGGCGGCCAATGTTCAATTCAGCTAAATGCATTGTCATGTTCGCTCCTTTTTTTGGCCATCTCTGATCGGCAGAGGAAGGGTATGGAACCCGATACTCATGCCCGACTCCGTCCGACGCTTGCCCCTTCATATGCAGGTGCGGTAACGCAATCACAACCTATATCTGGCCAATGGACGCCCATGAAACCTTCACCGACCCCATTCCCGCTCGGCCCTGCCCATCTTGTAGGCATTGGCGGCATTGGCATGTCGGGCATTGCCGAGATTATGATGAATCTCGGCTATCAGATCCAAGGCTCGGATGTCAGCGAGAGCGCCAATGTCAAACGCCTGCGCGAGCGCGGCGCGGTCGTCCATATCGGACACACGGCGGAGAACGTGGCTGGCACCAGCGCGGTGATCATTTCCAGCGCCATCAAGGATGACAATATCGAAGTCCAAGCGGCCCGCGCGGCGGGTATCCCGGTTGTGCGACGAGCCGATATGCTGGCCGAGATCATTCGCCTGAAATGGACCGTCGCGGTTGCGGGCACACATGGCAAGACGACGACCACGACCATGGTTGCCGCGCTGCTCGATGGTGCTGGCATCGACCCGACCGTGATCAATGGCGGCATCATCAATGCTTATGGCTCAAACGCCAAGGCCGGCGACGGCGACTGGATCGTGCTAGAGGCCGATGAATCCGACGGCACGTTCATGAAGATCCGGCCGACGATTGCAATCGTCACCAATATGGATCCGGAGCACATGGAGCATTATGGCTCTATGGATGCCTTGCGCGATGCCTTCGACACTTATGTCGGCAATATTCCCTTCTATGGGTTTGGTGTTCTGTGTACGGATCACCCTGAGGTGGCCGCCATGGTGGCGCGGGTTTCGGACCGGAGGATCATCACCTATGGCTATAACCGGCAGGCCGATGTGCGGGCGGTCAATCTCCAACCTTCCAGGGATGGCGTGACGTTTGATGTTATGATCCGGGCACAGATTAATGCCGCCGAGCGGGTGATCGAACAGGTCTTCCTGCCCATGGCGGGCGAACATAATGTTTCCAATGCGCTGGCCGCGATCGCGGTGGCGGTCGAATTGGGGGCCACCAATGACCAGCTTCGCGACAGTCTGAAAGCCTTTGGCGGGGTCAAGCGGCGCTTCACCCTGGTCGGCGAATGGAAGGGTGTCAGAATTATTGATGATTACGCCCATCACCCGGTTGAGATCATGGCCTGCCTGAAGGCGGCGCGGGCCATCCAGGGGCAGGGGCGGGTCATCGCCATCTCGCAACCGCATCGTTTTTCCCGGCTGAACGACCTGTTCGAGGATTTCGCGCAATGCTATCGCGAGGCTGATGTGGCTGTGATTACGCCGGTCTTTGCCGCCGGTGAGGCGCCGATCGAGGGTGTTGATCACGCGGCTCTGGTGCAAAGCATGAAGGGTCATGGCCACAAACAGGCGCAAACGCTTGAAGATCTGGAATCCTTGCCGGATCTCATCCGCGACTTAGCCGAACCCGGCGATATGATCGTGTGTATGGGAGCGGGCAGCATTTCAGGGCACGCCAACACTCTGATTGAAAAGTTGAATACTTAGAATCGAAGTATAAATTTGAATTAAACTAAATTGATATGAATAAATAATCGAATTCATTTGTGAATACAAAGTAAAATATAAATATAGACAATAATTATAAATAGTGCACTACATATCTAAACTATAAGTGGTGGAGATATGTAATGAAATCGAGATTCAATAAACCCTGGTTTAGACACGGTGCGATGCCCTGCTTTATTGCTGGCTTCGTGGCGATGTCTTTGACTCAAACTGCCGCTGCGACGAATTATGCCCAGCAATTCGATCTTGCGAACTGTGGTGCATATTCAATCAAGCGGTTTGGAGTCGAACGGCGCGCTGATGATACCAATGGCAACTGGAAATCGGTTTATCTCGTCCCGAAGGATGTGGCGACCGACCGCGCGATATGTATCGATGTGTCCGGGATCAAGGATGACAATGATGAGCCAGTATTCGGTGAGGGCGATGAGGTCCGTATAGTCGCCCATATAGCAGGGGGCGAGCGGGTCAGATGCGATAGCACCAATTTTCCGAACAATGACTCGGTTGAGCCAAGCTCTGGCGAGGACGAGGATCATCGCCGACGCCTCGTGATGAAGGGAACGTCGTTCAACAATAATGGCTGTTGTTCGATTGAGTACCGCGACGTCTTACCGCAACATGAATGCCGGACCTGGGGCGCTGTTCGGTCGATTTCCTGTTAATCCTATCGGTGTTGGAGAAGCTCTTATAGCGTAGGTCATCCAAGAGGCTCTCCTATCGAGCTCCGGTCTGCTTCGAGGCTGTTTATAGTGAATCAACGCGCCGAAATTTCATGGTTCTCGCTGTGATCCTGTAAAAGTCTTTCTGGCATATTCTATTGCAGGTGGTCAGAGGGAATTCAGCGTGTTTGCAAGGATGGGCTTTGCATTTGTGCTCGCATGTATGGCAGGGGCGGCGCCCGTCCTGGCCAGCAAAATTGCGGATTCCGAACCTGTTCTGCGCTTGAGATTAAGCGATCCATTGCTGGATGCGGCCCCCAAGCCATTTCTGCGCCCCCGCTTCAGCGATAATGTCACCGCTGCACCCGCACCTGTGCCGATGCCCGCCGTTTCGGTCGAAAAGGCCGGGCGGATCGGGAATTTTGCGTATATTTCGACGCCGCATCCAAACCTCGTCATCGCTGTGGGCGCGACCGAGGACCGGTCAGAACTTGGCCGCCAAATTGACCGCGCCATGTTCGAATTGACCCCGGAAATCCGTCTCTACCCGATGCAGCAGGATAGCGCGCCTTTCATCGGGTTCGGCATGCGCGCTGGCCATAAAGATCGGGGCTGGGCCGTCGACGCGACCGTCGGAGCGGGTCTGCTCAATGCTGCCGAGCACGGACGCCTGACCGACTGGGGATATACAGACACTCCAAATGGATATGAGGCCGAAGCGCGCGGAAATGTGCGCGTGCGTTACCGGTTCTAGGCTTTAGTTCAGGATCGACGCGCTGGCGCTTTCGGCGACCGCATTTGCGGCCCGGATGGCGCGGTTCACGGCGTCCATCACCGCTTCGGAGCTGGATGTGCTGAGACAGTTGCCAGCAGAGATTGCAACCACCCGATCCGCATGTTTTGCCAACAGTTCTGCCGGGAAATTGTGGCTCAGCAAATCAACCGCATTGGCAAGCGCAATGGTCAGGCAGAGTTCCTCATTCACCGGTCCGGTATCTTCAAACATGGCGTGTGCCATGTCCTGTTTCAGTGCCGTTTCCAGGTCTGGGGACGCCTCGGGCCAGACGGTGCGGGCGAAGAGGCCAAAGACCCGCGTCTCTTCCCGGCTCAGCGCGCCGAGATGACATAATTCGTCCGCCAGCGTCGCGATGAAGTCTTTCTGATTGGCGAGTTGTGCGATCCAGTAGTTCAGGTCCCGTGGTTTCGGTGCGCCGCCAATCTCCTGATCACACATGGAGAGGAAGACGCCGAGCGTTTCGCGGTGGCGCAACGGCATGACGGCTTCAGGCGAGTCCTGTAGCTCAATCGTACGGCGCAGCAGCAGTTCTGCCAGGGCTGCGCCAGCCAGGGCCGGCTGATAATATCCGTCCTCAGTTTTGCCCGTTTCATCATTCAATGACAAAAGGAGAATGGCCTGAGGCAAAGTGATATCCATGCAAATCCTCAATCTTATCAACGGTTCCGCGAGCATTTCAGGCTCAATATCGGTGACATCGCCCCTTTTCGCCGCGACAGACAAGCGTTAGGCGAGCGTATGACTTTCGATTTGACATATATGCCTGAACTTCGCGGCAAAATGATGAAGGATGCATCACTTGCGCCTTATACCTGGTTTCGGGTTGGCGGCGCAGCAGATATGCTCTTTTTGCCGGCCGACGAAGCCGATCTTGCGAGTTTTCTGAAGGCTTTGCCAGAATCTGTGCCGGTGACCGTTCTGGGCGTTGGCTCGAACACGATCGTGCGCGATGGCGGCATTGAGGGCGTCGTGATTCGATTGATGGGCGGATATTGGGGCCAGATCCATATCAGCGGGGCAGAGGTTCAGGCGGGGGCCGGCGCGCTGGATTTGAATGTCGCCAAGACAGTGGCAAAAGCCGGTATTGGCGGGCTATCCTTCCTGTCCGGCATTCCGGGATCGATTGGCGGCGCCGTGCGCACAAATGCCGGCTGCTATGGCCGTGAGCTGAGCGATGTAGTTACTGCGGTTGAGGGCGTTTCACGGTCTGGCGAACCGATCATGCTGACGCGCAAGGATATTGGCTTTTCCTATCGCCATACGGATTTCGCCAGCAATATTGTGGTCACCAAGTTGCACTTGGCGGGTGAGGCCGGTGGTGATCCAGACGGTCTGGCCGATGAAATCTCCGCGCATCAGGCCCGCCGCGCCGAGACGCAGCCGATCAAGGAAAAGACCGGCGGGTCGACCTTCGCCAATCCGGACCCGCCCGGTACGCCGGACGCGCGATCCAGTTGGAAGCTCATTGATGCGGCCGGTTGCCGTGGCTTGCGCGTTGGCGGTGCCATGGTCAGTGAGAAACACTGTAACTTCCTGATCAATACGGGCGAGGCGAGTGCGGCTGACATTGAGGCGCTCGGCGAGCTGGTTCGGGCCCGGGTGCTCGATCATTCCGGGGTCGATTTACGCTGGGAGATCCGGCGGATCGGACGCATCCAATCGTCTTAAGCCCGCGTATTGAGGGCATGTTGCGCCTTCCATATCTGCTGAACATTCTCATTCTCGTACCTGTCTGCTGGGCCATGTATTCCGGAACCGGCAGGACGGCTGTGTTTGAAGGCAAGGTGAACTGGTCCGACGAATTGGCTGGCCTGGTCGGGGCGCTGTGGACGGCGATACTGATAACCTCCTTTGCTGGCCTGGTCTGGCCGAGAGTGTTCGTGCCGCTGCTTCTTGTGCAGGTGATCTACAAAGCGCTGTTTCTTGCGATCGTCATCGTACCACTGGGCAGGCAAGGGAGTCTGAGCGCGGTGCCGATGGGAATTTCGGTTAGTTTTGCGCTGATTGTTTTGACGTATCCCTGGGCGATCTGGATGGCCTGGAAGCCAGCCTAAAAGGTGCCTCTCAGGCGCAAGGTCACAATATTTCCGAAGTTCCGGTTCCGGTCTTCAATCCGGACAATGTCGCCGCGGCGATCCGGCGCATAGACCAGACGTTTCAGCTTTTCGTCGCTGTCCAGCAGGTTGCCCAGGAAGACCGTCCCGGTCATGCCGAATATGTCCTTGTGCTCGACAAATCCCCAGGCAAAGCCCTGAGCCTGGATGAAATCGACCCGAACATCGCTGCGAAACGTTGGAGACTCGAGAAACTTTTCGTAATTCAGACCCCAGGCCCAGTCCGTGTTCGGAATATCGTGCCTGAAATTGAACTCGAAATAGTGGATTGTGTTGTCATTAAAGTCGCGCGTGATGCCCGTCAGAGGATCATCGACGAATGTGTCCTGAAGGAAGGTTTCGTATTCCAGCTGGGCTCCCTTCCAACCAAGATTATCCAGTTTCAGTGTGCCCTCGATTTCGAGCGCGATACGCGAGGCAGATTCAATATTGCCTGGCCCTTCCGCAATCACCACGTCTGGCATAATTGGATCGAAAATTGGGACCTGGTCGACCAGGTCTTCTATCTCATCGCCGAACAGTTCGAATGTGACGGCGCCCCAGCTGCCAAAATCCTTCTCGACCTCAACGGCCAATCGCCAGCGCTGATCCGGGACGATTTGCACATTTCCGGTCTGATCCTCGCCTTGATTGTTGAGATCGACATTCGAGACAAAGTCAAAAAAGTCGAGCTGACCAACCTGCCGGGACAGTGAGATATTCACATTGGTCTTGTCATCGACCGTCCAGGCGAGGGAGGCCGAGCCTTTGGGGCGTGTGAAGGATCGGGTCTGGCCATTCACGCCATCTGACATGATTTCGCTTTGCTCGGCGCCGAGTGAGACTTGCAGGCGCAGATCCTTGGTCAGTTGACGGCCATGCGTCACAAACGCTTCTGCACGCTTTTCCTCGACCCGAACGCCATCATCACCGATGTCGACTGGTGCAACGGATTCCAGCGTATCGCCACGAAACAGCATGGCTTCGCTTTCCAGTGAGTTGAACGCGCCCTCCAACGAAAACTGCCAATCACTATTGTTCTGGCCGGTCAAATTGTACTCACCACGCAGGATGCTTTCGCTCTCATCCACGACGCGATCAAAAATCTGATTACGGACATTCTGACCATCAAGATCCGCCCCGAAGAACTTGGCCCGCGTCGGGCTGTGCTCGTTGCGTTGCAGACCGATGAATTTCAGGCGACCGGGACCAAAGCCGAGCTCATAATCACCGCTGACTTCGCTATTCCACTCATTTTCCTTGAACTGAAAGATGGTTTGACGGATGAGGTCCCCGTCGGGGTTGAAAATGTCGCTTGTTTCGCGTTCATCCGGCTCCCAGAGATTGTATTCAGCGTTGAGATTGGCGATGTGTCCGTTGGCCGGTTTCCAGTTGAGACCGCCATTGAAGCCGACAAAATCAGCGACAAAGGTGCCTTGCTCCTCGCGAAACTCAGTCAGATTGCCATTGCCATCAAAAATATTTTCGCGACCGGCCGCCGCGCCGCGATTAGGCTCGGTTTCGATGCCAAGATTCCAACCCAGCGTTCCGGACTGACCATTTACCGACACATCGAACCAATCCAAAGCTGGGGGTAGATTTTCCCGGTAGCGATGGCGGTAGGTCCAGGTGCCGCTAATGCCATTCGCCTCGGCGATGACATTGGCGACCTGGCCACTCAGGCCCGGTATGTCAAGGTTTGCGCCTTCGACAATCTCGATCCGCTCGACATTCGTGGCCGGGATTCGATCCAGCGCATCCCTCGCACTGGTCGACTTGGATGAGATTCGCCGCCCATTGATCAGAACGTTTTCCTGCGCCTGACCAAAGCCGCGCTGACCGTCACTTCCGGAGATACTGAAGCCTGGGATTTGCGACACCATGTCCAGCGCGGTCCGCGGTGCGAATTGCTCGAAATCGGCGATGGTGAATGTGCGGGTATCCTCGCCAGGCACTGACGACGTTTGTGCATATAGGGGGAGAGGTAGGCCGACAAGCAGCCCGGCGAGGAATGTGTATTTCATATTAAACGCCCAATAGGAACGATCCCGACCCGCATCGTGTTACACATGTAACGACATCCCACAACCCCTGCGAGGATATTATTTTTGAATTATTCGGAAGGCCGGGCCGTCTGCTCCAAGCGTTCGTGACATTTGTAAATGTTTTTGTTCGAAATAAGGCAAAATGACCGGACACTTGTCTATGCGAGAGGCCCAATAATCATGCTCGATTTAGCGACAGAGCGCCTTGCCGATTATTCATCTGAAGAGTCTCGCGCGCCTTAAGAGAGTTTTACGACTTTCCTGCAAAATTGTCGGCGAGTGGATCGCGCCGCGCGGTGATTGCCGATCTGTTTGATGGTGTTTGGGAAAGCTGACTCAAGAGCAGCGATTAATGCGCATCAAGCGTTGCAGGTAGTCTGTTTCGACGGGGTTCGGTCATGATGGTGACACGACTTAAGGACGAAGCATGCCCCGGGCCAAAGGCAAAAATTCAGCCCCCGAGCCAGATATGGTGCTGGCCCATACCCAGATTTCGTCTGTTATTTTCGGATTGGTCATGGTCGTGGCGCTGATCGTTGCCGGTGCCGCGCTGCTCGGTGGATCGATGTCGCAGATTGGCAAACGCTGGGGCAGCGCCATGGATGGTGCTTCGCGTTCGATCGGTCTGTCAGTCGGTACGGTTGAAGTGATCGGGCTGGAACATGTTCCAGCGACGGCGCGACAGATCAAGGCGGCAGCAATGATCGAGCCCGGCGAAAACATGTTTCGCGCCGACCCACATTTGATTCGTCGACGGGTTGAAGAGACCCGCCTTGTGACCAAGGTTCGGGTCTATCGTCTGTGGCCTGACACTGTGATGATTTATGCCAGCGCCGCTGAACCCACTGCGTTATGGAATGATGGCACCCGCTGGACCGTCATCGATAACCTTGGCCAGGCCATGCCGAAACTGCAAGCCGCGGACTATGGCAGCCTGACGAAAACCACAGGCGCCGGCGGCCCGGAAGCTGTCCCCGTGCTGGAAAAGGCTTTTGCGCTGGCGCCCAGCCTGCGTGATGACGTCGATCATGCGCGCCGCGTCGCCGGTCGCCGCTGGGATCTCGTGCTCAAATCTGGCGCAGTGATGAAATTGCCGACGGATGAGCGTCTCGCCGCGAGCCTGCTCTTCTTCGCGAATGTGGAACCGGCTGCGGAGCTCGCTCGGCGGCCTTTGAGCATTATCGATCTGCGTGTCGCAGGTCGCGTTTTTCTGACACCGAAATCTGATCAATTGGGAGGGGCTGCCTGATGGCAACGAGCGAACACCGACTAAAACCGAGACAGGTTGGAAAAGCCGGCACAGTCGTGGCCGCGCTGGATATCGGATGTTCCAAGATTGCCTGTCTGATTGGCCGGGTCGACCCTGGCAGCCGGGCCGGGTTCGCCTTCATGGGCGGCGGTCGCCAGCAAAGCCGTGGGTTCAATGGCGGGGCGATCACGGACATCGAAGCGCTGGAACGCTCCATTCGACTTGCGGTCGAGGACGCCGAGCGTGAAGCGGACGAACGGATTGATCGTGTCATTCTCGGCATTACCGGCCCCAAGGTCGACAGCCAGTTGGCGGACGCGGAAATTGAGCTTGGACAACGCGAGATTAGCAGCAAGGACGTGCAAAAAGTCTGGTCGGAAGCGTTGACCCAGATTGTTGCCAAGGACCGTGAGCTCCTAGGCGCCTATCCGGTTATGTACGGCGTTGATGACCAGGATGATATTCGTGATCCGGTTGGGATGATTGGCGATCGCGTCCGCGTCCTGCTGAACGTTGTGACGGCGCCCAAATCGCTGGTCAAAAACCTCAAGGAATGCGTCATGCGGGCGCATTTGGGCGTTGAACGGATCGTGCCATCAGCTTTGGCAAGCGGATCCGGCACCTTGATCGAGGACGAGATCGATAATGGCGCCATTTGTATCGATTTTGGCGGCGGAGTGACCTCGGTGTCCGTATTCATGAATGGCGCGCCGGCCTGGCTCGATCTGGTGAAAGTTGGCGGCGCCCGTGTCACCAGCGATATTGCGCAAGGCATTGGTACGACCTTCGCGGCGGCGGAACGCCTGAAGACCCTGCACGGAACGGCCGATAAGGATGGTCCGGGCATGGCCGAACGTATTGAAGCGCCCCGTCTAGGCGATGATGGGCGATTAAAGGCCAGCCGTATGACCCGCGGAGAGCTGACCGCCATTATCGCGCCGCGGATCGAGGAATTGTTTGAAATGGTGCAGGCGCACCTGACCGCCAGCCCACTGCGACCGATCATGCCAAGACGCACCGTCCTGACCGGCGGTGCCAGCCAGTTATCCGGGGTCAGAGAGCTGGCAGCGGACGTCCTGAAGCAGCCGGTGCGCCTGGGACGCCCGATCGACGCTGACATTTTAGGTGACAATTACGGTAATCCGGCCTTTTCCACGGCGGCGGGTCTGATAAGCTATGAATTGAGGGGTTTTGCCGACGCATCAAAGGCTGGGAGTGCGGCGGCGCTGGCCGGATCTGAGTCCGGGCGTGGAGTGATTGCAAAAGTCTTGAATTGGATCCGCGAAAATTTTTGAGCGAGATGACAATCATTTAAGAGTCTTTTAGGCGAAGCAGTTCATTTTACATGCAAGACTCAGTGTAAAGCGCATAGAATATAGAGACCGGGAACAGGGCATGACTAACGAACTCAAACCACGAATAGTCGTCATTGGCGTTGGTGGTGCTGGCGGTAACGCTGTCGACAATATGATCGAAGCCAATCTGCAAGGTGTGGAGTTCGTCGTCGCCAATACGGATGCGCAGGCCTTGCGCCGGTCCAAGACAGAAAACCGTATTCAACTCGGCCTGGAAACCACCGCGGGTCTCGGCGCCGGGGCGCGGCCGGAAGTCGGGGAAGCGTCAGCTGAAGAATCAATGCCGGAAATCCTCGAAGCGCTGGAAGACGCGCATATGGTTTTCGTTGCCGCTGGCATGGGCGGAGGCACCGGTACAGGTGCGGCGCCGGTTATTGCCAAAGCCGCGCATGATAAGGGCATTCTGACCATTGGCGTGGTCACCAAGCCATTTGGGTTTGAAGGCGCCCACCGCATGAACACCGCCGAAGGCGGCCTGGCGCGGATGAAAGAGGTGGTCGATACGCAAATCGTCGTCCCGAACCAGAATCTGTTCCGCATCGCCAATGAGCGTACCACGTTTGCCGAAGCCTTCCGCATGGCCGATGATGTGCTCTATTCCGGTGTGCGCGGGATTACTGATCTGATGATCATGCCGGGCCTGATCAATCTCGATTTTGCTGACGTTCGCACGATCATGAAAGGCATGGGCACCGCCATGATGGGCATGGGCGAAGGCGAGGGCGAAGGCCGCGCGCTGGAAGCCGCCCGCTCGGCGATCGACAATCCACTGCTGGACGATGTGTCCATGGTTGGTGCCAAAGGTGTCCTGATCAATATTACCGGCGGCTATGACATGACACTGTTCGAGCTGGATGAGGCGGCGAACGAGATTCGCCGCGAAGTTGATAACAATGCCAATATCATTCTCGGCTCAACCTTTGATCCGGAACTGGAAGGCCGCATTCGCGTGTCTGTGGTTGCGGCCGGAGTCGCCGAGCAGGCGGCGGCCGTGGCGATCGCGCCATCAATCGAGACCCCGGCTATGCCAGACATTCCAGTGGTTGTGAGCCAACCGGCCCCTGCGGCTCCTCCCACGGAACCCATGCCGGCACCAATGGAAGACATCGAAACCGACCACCGCCCGGATTTTCGCGGTCGAGCCTTACCGGCTGCGCATGTTGAAAGCCAGCAAGGTAGTGATCAGGTCAGCGCCGATGCCGCGTTCACAAAGCCCGTCTCGGACAGCCCTGCAGGATTTTCGAACCTGTTTGGTTGGCGCCGCGAGGATGCTGTCGGCGATAATGATTCCGAAGAGGATAAACCGGCCATTGTGTCGACGCCGGATGATCATCCAAAGCCTGCCGCTTTTGATGATGAGGACCTCGAAATCCCCGCATTTCTGAGACGTTCGGCGAATACTTAGAACCTTAAAGATAAGTCACAAAAGCCCCCCGAGCCCGGGGGGCTTTGCTTTTCGGGGGACTTGCAACAAAGCGCAATAATGCTTGTATTGAGATTAACCATTTTCCGAGCGTTTATGCGGCTCTACACGGAGAGTAGGCTTGCGAAAAGTAGAGTATCAAACGACACTGAATACAACAGTGATCTGCGCCGGAATCGGCGTTCATTCCGGTGCGCGTGCGCGCATGGTGATGAAACCCGCCGCGGTGAATACCGGAATTCGATTCCGACGAACCGATTCCAGTTTTGAATCCGACATTCTGGCCCGCGGTGATCATGTCACCGAAGTGCAGCTTGGCACTACACTGACCAATGAAAGTGGCGCCAGCGTTGCGACCGTTGAGCATTTGCTCGCAGCCTGTGCTGGCATGGGTCTGGACAATTTGCTGATCGAGATTGATGGCCCTGAAGTGCCGATCATGGATGGTTCATCCGCTGTTTTCTGCGAATTGTTTCATGATGCCGGTCTGAAAGAGCAGACGGCCTTGCGTCGCCGCATTCGCATTCTTGAGACGATCGAAGTCAAGGATGGCGTGAAATGGGCGCGGCTAAGTCCGTCACAGGATAATATTCTGACGCTCAAGGCCAAGATCGAATTTGACTCCAAGGCGATCGGCACACAGCAAATGGCCATGCGCCTAATCCCGGGCCTGTTTGCCCGCGATATTGCCTTTGCCCGGACGTTTGGGTTCGCGCGTGATGTCGAAGCCTTGCGGGCCATGGGTCTGGCGCGCGGGGGATCGCTTGACAATGCAGTCGTGATTGATGGCGACCAGATTGTTAATCCGGAAGGCTTGCGCAGCGATGACGAGTTTATCCGTCATAAATTGCTGGACGCGGTTGGCGATCTGATGCTGGCCGGCGCTCCGATCGCGGGCATCTACGAAGCCCGCCAGCCGGGGCATGCGATGAATAATAAGCTCGTTCGCGCGCTGTTGGAACACCCGCAGGCCTGGTGCTGGGAAACCGATGCAGACGCCCTCGACCTGACTATACCGCGGGAAAGCCTGACGGCCTAAAGCCAGTTCGGCGCGGCCGTCTTGCTTGGATCGAGCTGGCTCAGCTCGGGTTGTGGATGTCGTTCGAGCAATTTCTCGATAATTTGATCCGCAACACGGCCGGCCTCTCGCAAGGGCGGATATTCCCAGGTGTCCAGCGGCGACTCAAACCAGCGCGCGCAGCCGCGATCGATCAGGCTTTGATGCAGACGGTCGAATTTCGCCGCGCCGCCTTTCAGTCTGGCAATATGTAGCGGCAGCCCATGCCAGGCCGCATCCGACAGCATGTTGGCGCTGTCTTCCGTTACGATGGCGGCGTCTGAGTATAGCAGCCAGGCGAGATACGGGTTCGGACCATCCTGTTCATTGGCCCAGAAACTGGCCCCGACACGGTCGGCAAACTGGCGCATCTCCGTCACCACCGAGACCGGCGTGCGCCGCGAACAGGTGATCCGCAGGCGCCATCCATTGGCCGCAGACTGATCGAGTTTTCCAAGCAGGCTACGCGCCGCTTCCCGGGTGAAGCTGTGCGCCTTAGAGTGGCCGCCCAGAATAACCACAGCGCTTTTGCCGCGTTCGTCGGCAAGATCGGCAAAGGCTTGACCGGCCTCTTCGATCGCATCCTCGGAAAAATGTGTGGGGGATCCTGTTGTTCGGATCACATTGGCCCCGAACAAGGTGTCATGTTCCGGCACGACGACCAGGTCGAACTTCTCAGGATCCGTCCTGGGATCCAGGATTTGAACGGTCAGCGTCTTATGGCCGCTCCAGCGGCGCACCGCGGCGGAGTAGGGTGCGCTGCGTCTGCCGGCGGCAATCCAAAGGCTTGGCCAGGGACTGGTCAGGTCCGCCCGTTGGGCTTCCGGCAAGGCCAGCCTGGGCAATGGCCAGCTGGCGCCCGGCAACCAGGTCCAGGGCGCACGCGGGCTGAGCAAAAGCGGTTCGGAGCGATGACCGCCGCCGGCAATATGTCCGATCTGTAGCCAGCGGCGGGTTTCGGCCAGCGCCGCCAGAATCGCCCGTACCTGCGCCGCATTTCCGGCACGGCCATCACTGACCGCCCAGATCGAGGGCCCAAGAGACGAATCAGACGCTTCCATGCTGGATGGCGTGCCAGAATTCGTCTGTCAGTTGAAGAAGAAAGGACGGTTAGACGAATTTCACTTCAGCGATTTCATAGACGCGGGCCCCACCAGGCGCGGCCACTTCGGCTTCATCGCCTTCACCCTTGCCGATCAGGGCGCGGGCAATCGGGGATGTATTGGACACTTTGCCAAGGGCAATATCCGCCTCGTCCTCGCCCACAATTTGATAGGTCGACTCATCTTCCGTATCGACATCGATGATCGTAACCGTCGCGCCAAAGACGATTTTCTCGCCTTTGACCTTGCTCAAATCGATCACATCCGCGCGGGACAGCTTGTCTTCCAGTTCAACGATACGGCCTTCAATAAAGGACTGTTTTTCCTTGGCCGCGTGGTATTCCGCATTCTCGGACAGGTCGCCATGCTCACGTGCTTCGGCAATTGCCTGGATAATGGCCGGGCGTTCGACGGACTTCAGATTTTTCAATTCTTCATCGAGGGCGGCATAGCCCCCGGCGGTCATAGGAGTACGTTGCATGAATGTGTACCGTTCTTAGGTTTTTACGCCTCTTTGTTTGTCTCTTTGAAGGGACAATCAAAAAGCAGGCGGGTCAAGTAGTCTAAAATTGCAGGATTCGCAAGTTATGCTTTCTGCAGGGCCCGGACAGAGAGGGGTTTTTCGCGTATCGCGCGAATGGCTTTGACCGCCGCAAGGCAAGCGGAAAGCGTTGTGAAATAGGGAATATTCTGGATCAGCGAGGTCCGGCGAATGGATTTGGAATCCTTGCGCGACTGAGCCCCCTCCGTGGTGTTCAGAACCAGATCGATCTCGCCATTCAGGATCTCATCCTCAATGTTTGGTTTGCCTTCCAGAACCTTCTTCACCAGGCGGGTTTCGATCCCTTCTTTGGCCAGGAAGTCCGACGTGCCGGACGTGGCAACAATCTCAAATCCCATAGCGATCAAATTCCGCGCGGCTTCTACAATCCCCGCCTTGTCATCCTCGCGCAGGGAGATGAAGGCTGTGCCACTGGTCGGCAGAGTCACGCCGGCGCCGATCTGGGATTTCAGGAAAGCGGTGCCGAAATCATCATCCCAACCCATCACCTCGCCGGTGGAGCGCATTTCAGGTCCCAGAATTGGGTCGACATTGGCAAAGCGGGCAAATGGGAAGACCGCTTCCTTGACCGCGACGCGATTGGCTTCGGCGTGGCGCAGATCAAAATCTGTCAACGCCTCGCCGGCCATGATTTTGGCGGCAATACTGGCAATCGGCGCACCGACCGCCTTGGCCACAAACGGGACCGTCCGGCTGGCGCGCGGATTGGCTTCGAGGACGAAAATCTCATCATCCTTCACCGCATACTGGATATTGATCAGGCCGGTCACATTGAGCGCCCTGGCGAGTGCGATGGTCTGCTCGCTGAGGCGGCCCATGACGCTCGGCGACAAGGTATAAGGCGGCAGGGCGCACGCGCTGTCGCCGGAATGGACGCCGGCTTCTTCAATATGTTCCATAATGCCGGCCACGTGCACATTCGTGCCATCACAAAGTGCGTCGACATCCACTTCGATCGCGTCGGACAGATAACGGTCCAGGAAGAGAGAGCCATCGCCGGCCACGGATAGGGCATAGCCGGCATATTCCCGCACATCCTCATCCGAATGGCAGATCCGCATCGCCGTGCCGGACAGGACGAAGGAGGGACGCAGCATGACCGGGTAGCCGAGCACCTGCGCTTTCTCGAGTGTTTCCTCCAGGCTGCGGGCCGTGGCGGAGGGCGGTTGCTGAATGCCAAGATTGGAGAGCAGCGCTGACCATTGCTTGCGATCCTCGGCGAGATCAATGCTGTCCGGGCTGGTACCAAGAATAGGCACGCCAGCCTGGTTAAGCGGCTGGGCCAGTTTCAATGGGGTCTGGCCGCCAAACTGAACAATCACGCCGGCCAGGTCGCCTTTGCCTTGTTCCTTATGGATGATCTCCGAGACATGTTCTTCCGTTAGCGGTTCGAAATAGAGCCGGTCGGATGTGTCATAATCGGTGGAGACGGTTTCCGGATTGCAATTCACCATCACACTCTCAATGCCGATATCTGCCATGGCGAACGCGGCGTGACAGCAGCAATAGTCAAACTCGATCCCTTGCCCGATCCGGTTCGGGCCACCCCCGAGAATGATCGCCTTCTTGCGATCCGATGGATCGGCTTCGCAATCCGCCGTCTCGGCGCCGAAGGCCGGATGCTCATAGGTGGAATAGAGATAAGGTGTCTGGGCGGCAAATTCGGCGGCGCAGGTATCAATCCGCTTATAGACCGGGCGCACGCCCAGCGCGTGTCGGGCAGTGCGAATCTCAGCCTCGGTCTGACCGAGAATGTCGCCAAGCCGCGCATCTGAGAACCCCATGGCCTTAAGATCCGTTAAGTCGCGCGCATTCGTGGGCAGGCCATCGCGGCACACATCCTCTTCACGGGCAATGATTTGCGCAATCTGGCGCAGAAACCAGAGATCGATACTGGTCAGCGCATGCACGTCTTCGACGGACAGGCCAATCCGGAAGGCCTGGGCGACAATGCGCAGGCGATCCGGGGTCTGCTTGCTGAGGGCCTCGCGCAGGGCGCCTTCGCCGCTGAATTCGATCTCGTTGAATCCGTTCAGCCCGGTTTCAAGCGAGCACAGCGCCTTTTGCACGCTTTCCTGAAAATTTCGGCCGATCGCCATGGCCTCACCTACGGATTTCATCGCCGTGGTCAGAAGCGGCTCAGCGCCGTCAAATTTCTCGAACGCAAAGCGCGGAATCTTGGTGACGACATAATCAATTGTTGGTTCGAACGAAGCGGGCGTGACGCCGGTAATGTCATTGTCGAGCTCGTCCAACGTGTAACCGACGGCGAGCTTGGCGGCGACTTTGGCAATCGGAAAGCCGGTCGCCTTAGAGGCCAGGGCCGACGAGCGCGAGACGCGCGGGTTCATCTCGATCACGACCAGGCGGCCATCTTCCGGATTGACCGCGAATTGCACATTTGAGCCGCCGGTCTCAACGCCAATCTCTCTCAGCACCGCCAGCGACGCGTTCCGCATCACCTGATACTCCCGATCGGTCAGGGTCAAAGCCGGGGCGACCGTGATCGAGTCGCCAGTATGGACGCCCATCGGGTCGATATTCTCGATCGCGCAGATGATGATGGCATTGTCGGCTTTGTCGCGCACAACTTCCATCTCGAACTCTTTCCAGCCGAGCAGGCTCTCATCGACCAGGATCTGGGCCACAGGAGAGGCGGCGATGCCGGAGCGACAAATCTGTTCATACTCGGCGCGATTATAGGCGACGCCGCCGCCTGTGCCGCCCAATGTGAAAGCCGGCCGGATAATCGCCGGCAGTCCGACATGGTCCAGCACATTCATGGCATGCTTCAGACCGGTAATGCGGTCATACGAACCATCTTCATTTTTCGGCGATGAGACGATTTCGGCTTTTGGATTCTCGAGACCGATCCGGTCCATGGCTTCGCGGAACAGTTTGCGGTCTTCCGCCATTTCGATCGCGTCGGCGCGGGCGCCAATCATTTCTACCCCGTGCTTGGAAAGCACCCCCGCCTGTTCAAGGGCGAGGGCGCAATTCAGAGCGGTCTGACCACCCATGGTGGGAAGCAAGGCGTCCGGCTTCTCGATCTCGATAATCTTCTCGACAAAGTCCGGCGTGATCGGCTCAATATACGTGGCATCCGCGAGCCCGGGATCGGTCATGATCGTCGCCGGGTTGGAATTGACCAGGATGACCCGATAGCCTTCGCCCTTTAGGGCCTTGATCGCTTGAACACCGGAATAATCGAACTCGCAGGCCTGACCGATAATGATGGGACCGGCACCGATAACAAGAATGGACTGAATATCGGTGCGTTTTGGCATCTGGCTTTCCTTCTTGTCCTGCGGCTTAGGCAAACGGGTGGCGTATAGCGGGGAGTCGCAACGACCGGCAAGAGGAAAACGAAGGGCGGATGCGTTTTATTGGTCGTGCGCATAGATCCGGCTCGATTTCTGCGCCGGTCTTTCGCGAGTTTCGCGCATATTCAAGGCGCAGGCGGGTCGGCATCGTCGACGCGCACAACTTCGCGATCGCGCAGATTCGACTCGATCTGGTTTCGCAGCAGCCATAGCTCCCGAAATCTACCTTCGGCCAGCATCTCGACCTGGTCGTCATAATGGAGCGTGCCGGGCTGTCTTGAGTTGCCATAGGTCATTATACCATAGGCTTTAATTGGGTCGGAAAACTCGACCATGGAGACCCAGGTCTCGCCATGGCGCGGTGTACGGATATGGTCACCGTCCGAGTCGCTCCAGGTGATGACATTGAACGCGCCCAGATTGCCGAAGCTTCCAAGACCCGGCAGATCCGTATCGTCGATCTGAAACCTTGAGACGTCGCCGAACGGTCGATCCAGCTGGCCATACTTGTCCCGTGTCGCGGCAATCGCGCTGCGCAGATTTTCCACGGCGCGGGTCTTGTCCGCGATACCATATGGCGTACTCAGCGGCGCATCGATGGACCACGGCACGCAGTAAGCATCCTGACGCGCGAATGGAAAACCGATCTGTGGGGCGGTGAATTCGAGCATGAATTCCTCGAACAGCAGAGCCGCGTCCGCGTCCTGATCGACCTCGCCATCCCAGGCCTGCAGCAGGTCCATTGCCGCACGAATATCGGGATCGCTTTCATCCGCGGTGGCGTCAATCAAGTCTGGCAGAACGCGATCAAGGGCGGTGACCCTGGCGCTCAGTTTCAAGTCGACCAATTCTTCGAAGCTGAGTTTGTCTTCGTCCAGCAGCATCTGGACCGAATTCTGCGCCCGCAGCGAAAATGGGCCCGTTGGCGCGACATAAGACGGGAAATCCTCGGCTTTGTAGGTCGGCGGGTAGGTAGCCAGCCAGGGCGGATCATTGGCGTTCTGAACAAAGCCGGAAGGTGGATCGGCGACGATGGGCAGATCTTCCAGAGGATGAATTTCTGACCACAGATAGTCCGAGTTGTCGCCCGGCACGAGCCCGGACCAGAAGGCAAGATCCCCCTGCGCGCGTTTCGGCAGGACGCCATTGGACGTGTACTGGATGTGCCCGTCCCGGTCGGCATAGACGATGTTGAAGGTCGGCACTTGCAGGCGGGCCATGACGGTCTGGAAATCCTCAAAAGACTCCGCCCGCAGCATGTCGAAATATTGTTGCAACATGCCCGGCCGGTCGAGGCCGGCGACACGTAGCGCAATTACCTCTCCATCGGCGCGCTCGAAGACCGGGCCATGGACCGTTGCGCGCTTGGTCAGGGTCTTTTCAAGCAGGCTGCCATCTTCTTGTCTGACCTGATAGCGGACGGTTTCTTCCTCAAAAGGCCGAACTTCGCCATCAAAAAGATAACCGCCATCGACCAGCGTCAGGTGATAAGACGTCGCGCCGAGCATACGATTGACCGTATTGGCGATCCCCATGCGCTGATTGAAAGCAAAGCGGATGACGGGCAGCCCGATCTGGGTGGCGCCATACATTTCGAAGTCCGGGCCGATCAGGTGCGCTTCATAATAGGTAAAAAAACCGCTTGCCCACGGCAGGTGCGGGTTGGCGAGCAGGAGTGTATGACCGCTCTCTGACTTGCTGGGTGCAATCGCCCACGTGTTCGAACCGGCCGGTACGGGCGGCGCCGAAGCGCCAATCGTGCGGCTGGGTGAGGCGACATAGATAAAATTCATCAATCGATGCGCATGCGCGATGACATCGACGCCGGTGACGGGCAGCACCACTTCGACGCGGTCATCAATCTTGTCCGGGTGGGCTGCGGCATAGGCATTGATGCCGTCGGCAAAAGCATCCAGCAGGCGACGAAAGTCCGGGTCCTGCGCCGCATACCAAGTCTCAGCGCGGTCTGGTACGTCGTTCCGGATCAGCCAGACGGCGGTGTCCTCATAGGACTCGCCCCAATATTCAGCCCCCTTGGCCCGGGCCTCGCCATAGAGTTCGAGCAGCAAGTCGCCATGACTGCGCATCTGGGCCCAGCCATAGCCGTAGAACACATCTTCCGCGCGTGCGGCATAAATGTGCGGGACGCCATAATCGTCCCAGAGGATTTCGGCCGTTGGGCTGGGTTCCGGGTCCGGGGGGGTGGAGACACTGCTGCAGGCACTGAGGAACAAGGCGGTCAGGACCAGGGCAATGCGTTTCATCTGCGTCTCCATTCGGTCGTCATGCCGGGTGCACGTCTGTGTATCATGCGAGCTATCTGTGTGATCTAAGGGGCAGCTGTGATGATGTCTCTCTCCGATCCGGGACAAAGTGGAAAAGACGCCACTTCGCTCGGTTTTCGAGCCCCGTTGCTCAGGCAGTGACCGTGTTCAATGCGACTGTTCCTTGTTCAAGCTAGTCTGCACGAAGGCGCTCGATCGCGCGCGCGAACGGCACGAAGATCTCATCATGGTAGTCGGCAAAGGGGCCAAAGTCTTCTGTGCGGCCATTCATATTATACGCAATTGCCATGTCGAAATCCGGATACACCAGGAGCCAGCTCTGTCCACCGCGAGACACGCCGCCATGGTTGGCATTTCGCGCCACGCCGATGCCCTCGATTTCCCACTCACGCCATCTCCACCCAATGGCATAGTCCTGTTCATTCGCTTCACCATTCGTGAGGGTCTGCGGCGTCCAGAAAAGCGCGCGCGTCGCGGGTGAAATGAACGTGTCATCGAGCCAAAGACTTCCGATTCGAACCAGGTCTGTTGAGGTGGAAGCCCATCCGCCGGCTGGCAATCGATGCGACAGGTCCACGGGTCGCCACGGCCGGTGTTTTTCGCCCTTGGTATAGTATGGAACGGCCAATCCTTCTGCGCGTATGCGCTCCGGCGCGACGATTGTGGAAGCTGCTTCTGCCGGGACCAGCACTTCATCTTGGATCAAGTCGCGGTACCGCTTGCCAGCCACGTTGCTCATGACAGCGCCCAGCAGGACTGTGCCGTGAGATGAGTATTCGAAATCCGAACCCGGCGGAAATCTCAGCGCGCTCTCGTCAATTTGCCCGAGGGCGTCACGGATATCATCATATGACGTGTTCAGCCGCATGCTGAGCATTAGCCCGTCCAGGTCATCATTGTTCCCGTAATGCGGCAGTCCGGCTGTATGCGATGCCAGCATACGCGGCGTGATTTCAGCCCATGATGCATTTGGAAGCTCGTCCAAGTAGGTGCTGATCGGTGTGTCCAGGTCGATATCTCCGCGTTGAGCCATCCTTGCCAGAGCCGTCGCTGTGATCGCTTTCGATGTGCTCCCGACGCGAACGATTGTGTCCGCGCTGGCGGCGCGTTCCTTGGCAATGTCAGCGAGTCCAACCGCGCCTTGCCAGACCAATGCGCCGTCAATGGCGACGGCAGCGGTGATTGAGGGGGCATTGATATTGGCGCGGTGCTGCCGCATCGCATCGAGGGCGTCGCGGCCCGCATCTGCGAACTTTGCATCATGAACTTTCTCCGACGCGGGCACGTCTTGCGGCATTTCAATCCAGCCGAAGGGCAATGTCGGCGCTTCCCCGCGATGAGAGAAAAATCCATAATAGGGCCACAATAACCAGACGCTGCCAAATATCATTGCGACGATCAGAAGTCCGAGAACCTTTTTCATGAACTTATCCTTCGATCACAAAAGAGACGCCGGTCGGCGACCTTGGGAAACAAATCGATTTTGTGGTCTAAACCCAGTTCGAATGAACAGGGTGCAACAGGGCAGCGATTGCTGCGTTGCTTGGCGCCGTCACAAAGGTTTTCGCGCGTTCCGCTAAGGGCGGAACCGTAAGATCGCCACAGACAAAGAGCGATGTCTGTGAGTGGTCAATCCCAAGCCGTGAGGGAAATTCACAAGACTGCTATTCTTACTCAGAGCCGCTCCTATGGCCTCAAAGCCCCAACACGCGTTTCGCAATGATATTCTTCTGAATCTCATTCGTGCCGCCATAGATGCTCTGGGCGCGCGCGCCGAAATAGGTCGAGACACCAGAAGCGGCATAGTCGGCATGGCCCGTCCAGTCCGGGCTGACACAGTCGTCAAACTTGCGCTGGCCATGCGCCGCGGCGACGTCGAGATAAAGCGTTGTGATTTGCTGCGCTGTTTCTGTCGCCAGGATCTTGATGATCGAGGCCTCCTTACCGGGACTGCCGCCATCTTTCACGGCGGACAGGACGCGCAGCACGGTCATCTCCAGGCCATCGACCGCAATATCCGCGTCCGCGAGTTTGTGCGCGAAGGCCGTATCATCGATCAGTTTGCGATTGCCGCCAGTGGGCTCTGCTGTGGCCAGCGCCCGGATATGGCTGAGCTGTTTTCGCTTGCCGCCAATTCGGGCATAGGAGGTGCGCTCGAAGCCGAGCAAATACTGGCTATAGGTCCAGCCCTTGCCTTCCTCGCCAATCAGGTAATCGGCGGGCACCCGCACGTTTTCAAAGATCACCATGTTCAGCACATGCTTGCCATCAATCGTGATGATCGGTTTCAAGGTCACGCCGGGACGCTCCATCTCGCAGCAGATGAAACTGATGCCGAGCTGTTTCTTCTCTTCCTTCGAGGTCCGCGCGAGCAGGAAGATCCAGTCGGCATGTTGCGCCGCGCTGGTCCAGATCTTGGTCCCGTTCAGGACATACTCGTCGCCATCCCGCTTGGCCGAGAATTGTAGTGAGGCGAGATCAGATCCGCTGTCTGGCTCGCTATACCCCTGGGCCCAACCCAGCGATCCATCACGCGTGCCGGGCAGCCACTTTTCCTTCTGCGCGTCCGACCCGAACGTGTAGATGATCGGCCCGACATAAATCACGCCCATGGGGGTCACGGTTGGGACGCCGGCGCGTTCCAGCTCTTCGTCAAAGATATATTGTTCTTCCAGGCTCCAGCCGGGGCCGCCATGTTCTGTCGGCCAGGCGCTGGCGAGCCAGCCCTTGGCGCCAAGCGCCATTTCCGACTTGCGAACTTCCGCGGTGGTCAGGCTGGCGCCCGTCGCCACCTTGGCGCGAATGTCCTGTGGATACTCGGATTCAAAGAAAGCGCGGACTTGGTCGCGGAAGGGGGTGAGGGCGGGATTTGGTGAAAGGTCCATGTGCCGCAGTGTATCTCGCTCGTGCCCGCTGGGAAGGGGTGCCCATGCGGGAGTTCGCGATTTTGCCCGGGCGTAGCGTGGCTAGGATAACATTTCGGCGAACAAGGCTTCAGGATGTTCAAACATCCAGTTGCGTCCCGGATGCGGCACCTGTCGGAAGGCGACGCCGAGACGCGCGGCATCGGCTTCGGTCTCCTCGGGTCCAACGCCATGTTGATCGGCGCCGCTGATGACGCGGACCGAGCCGGCGCGGGCCAGCAAGGACTCGAGCTCGGGATTGGGCAAAAAGGCAGATTGAATGTCGAGCCGGGAATTGGTGCGATCCGCGGCGGCGATATACTCCGCCATCGCATCAAACTGGTCCAGATGGGATTCGACATAGTCGAGATCGCTGCTCTGATTGCGATAGAGCATGCGATAGAATCGCCTGCCACCAAAGGATTTCAGCATCGAGTTCAGGGTACGCACGCCAAAGGTAAAACTGCTTGGCGAGTTCAGGGCCATTCGCAGCAGACCGCGGATCCAACGCGGCTGAATGCCTTTCAATTTGTCGGCGACGTTCAGACCGTAATTGACCAGCAGGGTCTGCCCGATACGGGCATTGCGATCCTGTACCAGAAGCGCCAGCGGCGCCGCCGTGGACAGGCCGATCAGCGTGACATCCTCAAGTTTCAGGACGCGAATAAATTCCGCCAACCGATCCGCAGCCTCGTGCAGGGTTGTAGTGGCTACCGTATCGCCAAAGCCAGGGCGAATGGGAAAGATCAGATTCAAGTGTCGCGCCCGGGCCGCCTCGATCATCTTTTGCGACGGCATATAGCCATACTCAATGGAGTGCAGCACCAGGACGGGATGTCCGCTGGATGAACCATATCGGCGATACTCTATGCTGGCCCCTGGAGTTTCGAGGGCGATGCGCCGGGCCATGTTTTCATCGGCCTCGGAAACCTCATTTGTGGGAGGCGCACGTAAGCTCAGGGCATTGGCGATTTCCATTGTGGTGGAGACGGTTTCGACCAGACTGTGACAGTTCAGCTTGGCGTTCAGGCGTGCGACATGAGTGCGGACCGTGTTCAGCTTGCTGCCGCGACTCTCCGCGACCTGTTCGAGCGAATGGCGTTGCATCACCAATTGCAGGATCTCTATTTCGCTCTGCGTCAGGGCATAGTGCGTGTGAAGATAGGTGCGAACCTCGGGTGCCAGCCGGGTGAGAACCACGTAGCCCAGAAAGCCAGATACGACCTGTTCCTTCAGAACTGGATAGATTTTGACTTGCCGCTGGATGGCGAACCGATCCGGTATCTCGACGAGGAAGGCGGCGCCAGCGGTCGCGTCGACAGGCTTGTTGTTAGAGATCGCGTCGACGACATCGCCTTCGATCAGACCGAATTGATCCGACAGAGCTTTTGGGATACGCGCGATCACGCCTTGAAGATCTATGCTGAACACTGCGCCTGGATCGATCGCTTCGCGGGGTGCTTCCATGCCATCTTCGCGCACGCGCGGCCGGGTTTCGGACAGCAGGGCGAGCACGGATAGAAAGTCGGGAATACTGGTCGCATCATCGGACAGGCGCGACCAGTCCAGGCAAGCCTGAGCAAATTGATCGGGATCGTCGCCCGCATTGGCGAGCGACCTGAGCAATTCGAGCGCGGCTTCTGCCCGCGGATCGGCTGCTATGCCAGTGGTTTGTTTTTTGTCCATTTTCTCGGACACATCGACCCCGTTTTCGAGTTTCATAAAATGACACCCACGTCATTTTTGCAAGCGATGGGGCTGCAATTGGCGCCCGATATACCAAATTATCATTATTTCCGCCGCCGCGCCAACGCCATATTGGTCTCGTGACGAATTCCGTCACGGTTGTCCGGTGCACCCCCACACCGCTCCGGAACCCGTTGCCCACCGAGAGATTCCCCTTTGTCTGTCGGTGGGCTCAAATTTGGATTAACGCCAAAATGACGATCAGGATCGGTTAGCGACCGAGCTCTTTCATCGCACCGTCCAGACCTTCCAGCGTCATTTCGAACATCCGGTCGGGACCGATCAATTCACGGATCAGCTGAATTGAGCCAGTATATTCCCAGGCCCCGGACTTGACCGGATTGAGCCAGGCAAAGTTTGGATACTGTTCAACAAAGCGCTGGATCCAGAGCCCGCCAGGCTCTTCATTCCAATGCTCGACTGAGCCGCCGGAATAGGTAATCTCATAGGGGCTCATGGTTGCGTCGCCGACCACGATCACCTTGTATTCACTTGGATATTTGTGCAGCACATCCCAGGTTGGAATGACATCATTGCGGCGCCGACGATTGTCTTTCCACAAGCCTTCATAGGGGCAATTGTGGAAATAATAATATTCGAGATTCTTGATCTCCGTCCGCGCGGCGGAGAACAATTCCTCCATCACTTTGACATGCGGGTCCATCGAACCGCCGACATCCATCAGCAAGAGCACCGACACAGTATTGCGCCGCTCAGGCCGCATTTCGATATCGAGATAGCCCTGGCGCGCGGTATTCTTGATCGTCGCATCCAGATCCAGTTCATCCGGCGCGCCGGTTCGGGCCCATTTGCGCAGCCGTTTCAGAGCGACCTTGATATTGCGGGTGCCGAGCTCGACACTGTCATCATAATTTTTGAATTCGCGCTTGTCCCAGACCTTGGTGGCGCGGCGATGCCGCGACTTGTCCTGACCGATACGAACGCCTTCCGGATTATAGCCATTGGCACCGAAGGGCGAAGTGCCGCCCGTGCCGATCCATTTATTGCCGCCTTCATGGCGCTTCTTCTGCTCTTCGAGACGCTGTTTCAGCGTTTCCATCAATTTCTCGAACCCGCCCATGGCTTCAATTTCGGCCATTTCTTCCGGCGACAGGAATTTCTCTGTCATCTTACGCAGCCATTCTTCCGGCAGGTCCTGCGACTCGATCGCGTCGCCCAGCGTGTCCAGGCCCTTGAAGACATGGCCGAACACTTTGTCGAATTTGTCGATATTGCGCTCATCCTTCACCAGCGCGGTGCGGGCGAGATAGTAGAAATCCTCAACATCACGGTCGATGACGCCCTTATCCATGGCTTCCATAAGCGCCAGATACTCTTTCAGAGTGACCGGGACTTTGGCTTCGCGGAGTTCATTGAAGAAGTTGAGAAACATGGGGCGCTCCTGACGTTCACGTTAAAGGTAACCCTTGCGGCCCGGATTTCCAAGGGTGTCGTGGCGTGAAACGTGCGCGTCAGGCAGGCCAAGCGTCCCGTCAGCGAGGCGACGGGGCGGTGACCGGTGTGGATTTGTCGGGCACAATCAGGGTTCCCAGCCCGGTTGCGGGCTGTCGCGGGCCAATCGGTCGAGCCACCATAAAGCGGTCTGCGCCGCCGATTGTTTCTCGCGTCGGCGTGCGCCAGATGTCGGCTAAGCGCGGCTTCGGTCTGGTTTGGCATGACCATGAGCCTAATTCGGGTTTCATTCCGTCGGATTGAGGGGCGAATTGAGCTGATGATTGCAGTCGGCGTCGAAGGGGGACCGTGATCAATCGGCCCCCCGTAGCTGGATGATTTTGGCGCTCAATTTGCCCCAATATTCCGTCGGGTAGGATCGCAACGAGCGAAACCAGATCCGCCGTCCAAACCTGTGACGCTTAAGGATCGCCGCCTTCAGATCTTGACCATTAAATGGCGCCCATGCGCCTGCAACATCCCAAAGGTTAGACCGCATAGTCGGGTACACTTCCCGCCAAAAGATGAGCTCCAGATCTTCCAAAGAATATCGCGTCTCTGCGCATTTCCGCGCTGCATCGTCCAGGTAGAGGCCATCCACGTCCGTATCCAGAAACAGGACATGCATCGCGTCCCATGCGCTCTTTCTTGCTTCAAGATCGTCTTCCGGGGGCAACATAAAGAATAGATATGATCGATATTCGTCCTCAGCAAATATCGAGATTGCAAAAATGCTCGTAGCAGAAGGTCTGCTTTCAGCGTCCAGGCGTGCGACCAGACAGCGACTCTTTTTCGTCATGAATTACCCGCGATTTCCGGGTAGAAACGATCGCATGAAAACCAAAAAGACAGTAATCGGTACATTCACGTTGGTTGGCCTGCTCTCGCTTCTTTTGTCTGGCCCAGCCCTGGCGGACAGAGAGCCGGAAGCCCTGCCAGACTGGAGCTGCTCAAATCCAGATGTCGAGATTGCGTGTGATGACCAGGGGTGTGTGGTGTCTGACGCGCACACGCCCATGAGCGTATCGCTAAGCCGCCGGGAGATCAGCGTTTGCGCCTATTCGGGGTGTTGGCGGGGACCGCCAGACTCAGTCTTACAGGCGGGCCGCCGCTTTCAGACCTTCACGGCCGAAAATCTCCCATTCTCAACCGCGCCGGAATCGACGGCTGATATTGTCGTCACGGTTGATCGAGAGAGCGGAATCGCAACCTTGCTGGTCGCCGACATTTTTGCGCATCCGATGCGCTGCCAAAAACCGGCAGATTAGCAGGGGGTGCATCTCCCTGATTCGCCGCAGCCAAGCCCGGCGGGATACAGGGCTTCACTGCGTATACGTAAGCGCGCGGATTGAGGCTTAACTCTTCGACATCTGTCAGCGCCGAAGCGAAAGTTGCTAGGCCGTGAACCATACCTTCAAAACCACCAATCCAATGAAGCTAAGTCCGATTCCCGAAAGCTCATATTTGGGGAATGGCAGCTCACCGTCCAGATTGAAAAAACCGCCGGGAAGTTCATCATCGAGAGCAATCAAGCGTCCGAAAAACATCGACCCAGAAATCACGAGACCGAGGTCGATCAAGTTTATTCCTAGAAGTACTTTGAGCACAGCACCAAATCCCATCAAGCCGAGTGTGGTTCTAATCCAATATTTGGTCGTCGGACTCATCTTTCACCAAGAGCACAGTCCCGAGAAGGTCGCAAATGGACGGTCCGCTCCCGGCATCAAAACGGAAATCAACGAGCGACTTAGTTCGCAGGGATTCGGGGCATAAGCTGTATCCTTGAGCACAGTGTGTAGGCGGCGCTGTACTTCATACGATGCTCGATCTCACCCTTCTGGCTGACGCCAGATCTGAGCTGACGGCATTGAGACGGAGTGACGCCTAGGAAATAGGCGTAACGAAGGGCCTCAAACGGTGCGGACGCCTTGATGAGTTGTTTCTTTTGTTCTGCTTCAACATACGTCATGGGCTTTGCGTGTCGTACCGCAGCAGGCTGAGCGGAGGCATGGTTCGCCACCGTGATGACGGCGAGCGAGAACAGAATACATCTCATGAATAGATGCCCCTTATTATGATCGGCTGGTTGAATTCTAGCCTTTCCAATTTCATTGGCCCAGAGACTGGTGGCTTGACAATTGGACGTCGTTGAAGTGTTAGTTTCATCGGTCATTGCGCGTC
>ERZ1740059.151-NODE-151-length-37761-cov-6.959264_pt1 | contig 37761 bp, 25 predicted proteins | sample MGYA00581744_ERZ1740059 | MGnify/ENA primary metagenome ERZ1740059 (study PRJEB43018, sample SAMN04849738) | marine metagenome | isolation source: floating plastic debris | place: Pacific Ocean | collected 2008-08-28 | study: EMG produced TPA metagenomics assembly... | reverse complement strand
ATCCACCCCGTCCTCGCCATCGCCCGCGCGAACGGCGAGGTGACGAAGCACGAGACCCGGGGAGTCGGTCGCCACGATGCCGAAGGAGGAGCGGCCCACGACGCCATCGGCCTGCGTCTCCACGTCGACACGCTCGAAGACCGTCGTGACGAGGAGGCTCTCCGCGAGCACGCCGATGACCTCCGAGGAGTCGCTGGGCCCCCCGTGGACCTCGAGGGTCGCTCGGTGACCGGCGCCACGGCGCCATTCGCCGGCCCCGTCGCGGTAGTAGCCGCCGTAGACCGACGTGCCCTCGTCCAGCTCGAGAGCCTCGTCGTCCTCGTAGAGTCCCTCGTGGACGGCCACCGCGAAGCCGCTAGCGCTGGCGCGCGCGATGGCGCGAGGAAGCGTCTCGAAGGGGCGCTCGCGGGTACCGTCGCCGCCGTCGGAACCGTCCGGCGCCACGAAGACGAGGCGCTCGGCGTCCCCGTCCAGCCCGTCGCAGTTCGCGTCGATGAACGCGTCGTCGGGCGCGTCGGGCGCGCCGGGGAAGACCTCCGGGTCCGTGTCGTCGCAATCCGAGAAGTCGGCCACGAAGCCCGGCCCGGGCACGCAGGACGTGGAGGGGCTCGCGGGGTCGCCGAAGCCGTCGCCGTCGGCATCGGCGAAGAGCCCGCCGCCCTCACAGAGGAAGGTGAGGCCGGCGATGGCGCCGGAGCCCGCAAGACGCACGCGAATGCGAAGCACGTCGGGGGGCTCCCGAAGCGGCACGATCTGGCGCGAGTTGCTCCCGAAGTTGATGAGCGGGCGCGGCAGGATCTCCTCGCCGCCCGTGTCCAGCTGCACGAACCCATCGCGCTCGTCGCGATCGACGTCGAGCACGGTCATCCCCACCAGGTCGATCGGCTCGTCGAAGAAGATCTCGATCTCGCCGCCGCCGCCGAGGTCGTCGGGCACGTCGATGCGGCCGTCGCCGTCGCGGTCCGCGTCGTTCTCCGAGATGATGAGCACGTTGCCTTCGGGCTGGTCGTTGGCGCCGGGCTCGCCCGCCGCGCCGCCGACGCCGATTCCCGGGCCGCCGAAGTCCTCGTGCGGCGTACCCACGTCCTCGTCTCCACCCGTGGGCGCCGCGGAGTCGAAGGCGATGCAGGGGCGCGCCTCGCCTTCAGGATCCGCGCAGGCGAGGCGCACCCCGCAGGCCCGGTAGCGCTCCTCGAGGCGATCTCCCGGGAGGATCGGGCGCCCGGCGGGGTCCCGCTCGAAATCGAGGCGCGCGCCGCCGAGGCAATCGACGAGGCCCTGGGTGGCCACGATGGACGCGAGGGTCGCGCCGGAAACCAGCGGCGTGCCGGCGTCGACGAAGGTCGCGCCCCCCGTCGCGGAGGGGAGCGGCGCGGGCTCGTCGCCGCAGGCCGCCAACGCCAGCGCCACCGCGCCGACCGCCCACGTACGCGCCATTCCGCCCATCACTACCTCCCGATGTGACGATACTGGAAGAGAGCACACGGTTGAAGCGCCGCTCGTGAACGCGCCGGCCCTGCGAAGGTTGGTGACCCCAATGGCTCGGGCACGGACTAGGGTGTCTGCCCATGCGTTCCCTCCCCGCGTGGCCGCTTCTTCTGCTCTTGGCCTCGCCGCTCGGCACGGCGGGCTGCGGCGACGACGCCCCCGGACCGGTCACCGCGGTCTGCGACCGCGCCGTGACCTGCGGCCTGCTCGATCGTCGCGACCGGGCGACCTGCGTCGCGGAGCAGGTTCAGTTCCGAAACGAGCTCCGGCGCCGAAACATGAACGCCGAGTGCACCGAGGCCATCGACGCGCTCGTGCTCTGCGTCGGACTGCAGAGCTGCGGCGCGCCGGAGTGTGATGGCTGCGCGCCGGAGGTCGCCGCCATGCAGGCGCTCCGCGACGCGGGGACCTGCGCGGTCGTCCCAGAAACGGACACCTGCGACCCGATGGGCGCCGATATGGGCGTTGGCGACATGAGCCTCCCCATCGACATGGACGTGGCGCCGAACCCCGACTGTCCGGCCGGGGACGAGATCCCGAACCCCGAGGGACTGCTGGGCGCGTGCTGCTTCCGGGCCTCGAACATCGCGCGACGCGACGCGGTCGTGGTGCGCCTGAACAGCTTCGCCTTCGAGGCACCGGGCCCGCTGGCGGTGCCGGCGGCCGGCGGAGCCCCGCTCGTGCCGGGGCTCGTCCAGAGCTTCGTGGACGCGGAACGCTTGAACGTGCTCGTGAGCGTCGACGGCGGAGACGAACGCGTGTCCGTCTCCCTCGGGGGCGGCTCTCGAGACGATCCGGCGGCGAGCGATCTCTTCCGCTTCGACGACGCGCCCACCGACGCCCGCTCGGACAACCCGCTGCTGCGTGACGCGGGACGCTGGGGCCCCATCCGGCTGGCGGCGAGCTACGCGGGCGATCAGCTCACGACGGAACGCGCGACCGAGGTGGTCTCGTTCCCCATCGCGGGCTCGGCCGGCAGCGGCCTTCCCTTCGAGCTCCCGCTGCGCGGAGTTCGCTTGACGCTCGACCTCGACGCCAGCCGGACCTGCGCGGGCACGCGCGACCCTGCGGTGGAGATCGTCGGGTTCGCACCCGGGGGCACGCTGGAGGGCTACATTCAGGTAGAGGACACGCTCGGCATCGTGCTCCAGAACCCGCCGCTCCGGGCCCCTCTCTGCCGGCTGCTGGCCACCACGCTGACGCTGAGCGAGGAGTGCGACCCGCGGGACCGAGGCGACTGGCGAACGCCCCCGGACTCCGTCTGCGCGGGCGGGAGGTGCTCGTTGGGCGGCTGCGATCCACTGCGCGACTGCAACGCCTGGCGGGTCAGCGCCCAGGTCTCGGCGGCGGGCGTGGACCTCGACGCGGGCGCGCCCTGAGGGCGGCGCGCGGCGTCGAGGCACGCGCGACCGAGACGGCGCACCTCAACGAAGGGCGACGCGTGTCGTACGCTTGCCCGTCGTGCGCCCGAACCAGACGCCGTCCACCGGCCCGGGACCACGCTTCTCGGCGGCGGTCTTCATCGCGCAGCGGGAGTATTGGTTCGACCGCTTCGGCGAGGACCGCGTCCACGCCTGCCTCGCGACCCTCGGCCCCGTGGGCGACGAGCTACGCTACGCGACGGCGGTCGGCTGGGTCCCCTTCGACGCGGTCAAGCGCGCCTACGAGGCTCTTTCGGAGGCCACGGGGGAGCCCGTGCCGGCACTTCACGTCGCGACGGTTCGAGCGTCGATTCAGCGCACCATGAAGCGCATCTGGCGAGTCTTCCTCCGCTTCGTCGACGACGATTCGATGACGGACCGGATTCCGACGCTCGTGCGCAAGGGCTACGACCGCGGCAGCGTGCGGACCGAGTCCGGCGAGGGTCACGGGCGCCTCTTCATCAGCGACTTCCCGGGCATCGACGACTTCGTCGTGCGCGGTCTATGTGCCGCGACGGAGGAGATGCTCCGCACGGCGGGTCGCAAGGAGCCCGTCGTCCGGGGCCACACGACGGGCCCGGATAGCGCGATGCTCGAGGGCCGCTGGAAGTAGTCGCGCTCGACCTCCGTCTTGCGGGCGCGGAACGTCAGCCCGCGTAGGAGGGATCCCCGCCGCCCACGCGCGTGACCCAATCGGCCTGCTCCGGCGTGAGCAGCAGGCCCTCCAGGAGCCGGTCTTCCTTGCGCTGCTCTTTGCCCTTGTCGTCCGCGGTGAGCGTCACCCGGTCGAGGTTCAGCGTGTTGGTCTGGCCGCAGCCGTGGCAGCGCTGGAGGTTGATCTGGAACCAGGTCGGGTCGCCCTGGGTGACGCGCGGAAGCTCGCCGAGGACCGCGAGGTCACCGGCGGCCAGGCGCGACTGGAGCGCGCCGGGATCGGCGGTGCCGTCGAGGGCGAGCACGTCGTCGTGCTTGTCGCACCAGCGACCGCAGGACTCGCAGTAGACGTCCCCCGTGGCGATGGTGAAGCCCGCGAGCAAGCTCGCCCCGAAGATGAGCGCGAGCTCCACGGCCCACACGGCGCCGAGCGCCATGCCGGAGACGTCGTTCCCGGCAAGGCTCCACGCGCCGACGTCGTAGACGCCACCGATGAAGTCGAGCATCACGTCCGGGCGGAGCGCCTCGATCAGCGCGAGCTCGCCCTCGCTGAGGCGATTCAGCCACACGGCCCAGTGCACGTAGTAGGCGAGCGCCGTGCCCACGGCGACGAAGGCTAGGGAGAGGAACGCGCTCCGCACCTCTCCCGAGCGAAGCGCCGATGCGATGCCGAAGCCGAGCAAGCCGCCGAAGACCAGCGTCAGGATGGCGTTCAGGTAGATGAAGGGGATGGTGAAGATCCCGACCGCGTAGAGCGCGCCGAGGAAGGGTGCGACCACGAGGGACGCGAAGCCGAACACCAGCCCGCGCGGGGTGGCCTTGCCGGAATGGGCGTAGGTCGGGGCCTTGGCGAGGCTCGTCATGGCTCCCGAGACTGACGCATCTACGGGGTCCCCGACAACGGACCCTTCTCTCTTGACCTGCGACCCTCGCTCCCGGTAGGCGCAGCACGAACGGTATGGCGCTCAGCGCGCCGCGGGAGGAAGACGATGCTCAGGAAGATTCGAATGGCCGTGGCCGGCATCGCCGTGCTCTTCGTCGGCGGCTCGATGGGCTACCGGTACACGGCGGGCGAGGGAACGCTCCACGTGCACGCACCCGACGCGCAGGGCGTCACTGTGCGCCTCGACGGGCAGCTCCCGAACAACCTCGGCCCCGGCCAGCACTTCGAGACGAAGCTGCCCCAGGGGAGCCACTCGGTGACCATCGAGACGGCAGACGGCGCGTCGACCACCCACACCGTCGAGGTGGAGAGCGGCTTCTACGAGCAGCTCGTCCCCGCCACGCCGGAGCAATGCTGGGTGAAGATCGACGCCCGGGCCTACTACGAGGGCTTCGAGGGCCTGCCCTCGGTCGACGACCGCTTCCCGGCGACGGGTCCCATCGAAGTGGGCGGCGCCATGTACTTCAGCGAGGAGTCCCTGCCGAACTCCATCCGGGACGGAAACGACGTCTTCCTGATGTGGGAGATCCCCTGTGCGCTGCTCTCCGCGGCGCCCGACGACGTGCTCCACGCCATCGGGTACGACTTCTGAGGGGGTGATACGAGCCGTGCCGGAGGCGGCCTTCGCCGAGCGCGTGGCGGTCGTGGGGATTTCGGGCGCCGGGAAGTCGACCTTCGCGCGGCGGCTCTCGGAGCTCGGCTATGCCCATCTCGAGCTCGATCGGTTGCGGCACCAGGCGGGCTGGCGACAGGCGCCGGACGACGAGGTCGACGCGCACATCGACGAATTCGCGGCGGCGGCCTCGCGCTGGGTCATCGATGGGACCTACGCGATGCATCGCGCGCGGATCTGGCCCGCGGCGGACTGCAGCGGGTGGCGCGACCTTCCGCGGGCCCTGACCACCGCCAGCTGCGCGTGGCGCTCCCTTCGGCGGGTGGTGACGCGCGAAGAGCTCTGGAACGGCAACCGCGAAGACGCGCGCAACCTCTTAAGCCTCGACCCGGAGACCTCGGTGGTCGCGTGGAGCTTCGTGAAGCACGCGCATTACCGAGCCGAGTTCGGCCGGCTCCAGAAGGACCCGCGATGGGGCCACCTGCGCTGGCATCATGTGAGACGGCGCCGCGCCGTGCACGGCCTCCTCGCGGAGGCCCACGCGCGCGGCGCGCTGCCCCTTCCCCCGGCCTAGCTGGCGAACCTCCTCAGGCGCCGGGCCCGTCGCCGAGGCGTAGCGGGATGGCCTGCATGTTCACGAGCGCGATGTGCTCGACGCGACGGTTGCGGGCGCCGAGGTCACGCAGGCGATCGTGAAAGGCGCGCTGCGCCTCGCGAAGCTCCTTCAATCCGGCTTCGTCGAGGCCCAGGAGCACCCAGCTGAAGCGATCGGCCTCGACGTGGTCGAGGCGCTCGAGGGCGAGCTGGGCGAAGTAGCGCTTCAGCGGCACGTACATGTCCGGGTAGCGCCGCGTATCGAGCTCCTCGGTGCGGTCGAGGACCCAGCGACGACCGTTCCAGCGAATGACCTTGGCCCGGGAGAGCACGGCGAGCGCGGCCGCCTCCCGCTCCGGCGTGAGCCCGACGTGGGCTCCGAGAAAGCCGGGCTCGTGCCGGCTCAGCTGCCGGTAGCTCTCGAGGCCCATCGCGACGAAGAGGAGGAGCGCCTCGGGCGTGTCGCGGATCTCGTCGCCGATGGCCTGCACGCGCGCCCACTCGTCCCGCGCGCTCGGCAGCACCGCCGGAGAGAGGAAGCACGCGAGGAAGGTGAGGAGGCTTCGACTTCCCTCCTGCAGCACGCGAAAGAAGTCGGGCAGCCGCACCCGGGTCTCGCCGCTGAGCCACCGCGCCACCGTGTGCCGGCTGCGCCCGCAGCGCCGCGCGAGCTCGGCCATGGGCAGATCCCCGCGGAGCGCCGCGAGCATCGACGCGAGGTTCGTCGGGTCGTCCGCAGCGCCCGCGAAGGCGCGACCGGCGAGATGCATCGCGTGAAAGCGGCGGAGCGCGGCGACCGGGTCGTTCCCCATACGGGAGGCCACGTACATGGTCTCCGCAGCCGTCGGATAGCGAAGACCCGCCTCCCAGCGGTAGGCGACGTTGCTTCGCTTTCCAAGGCGCCGGTTGAAGCTCGCCTGTGATCGCTTTCCGCGCAGCGCGCGCAGAAAGTCGCTCGCGAGCGCTTCGTAGTCCATCCCCTCTTCCACGGCCTTCACCATTCGCATTCACCTCACGAGTTCCGCACTCCCGGTCCCACGTCGGCGAGAAACCTTCACCCCGTCGCGCTCGTCGATGGTGCAAATATGGCATATAGCATGCTCGCGAAGCCATCATTTCATGGGCGATTCGCCCTTCCGTCACGCTCTTTGCTGGGGAGTGAATAAGACCTTCTCGGTGTCGCCAGCACGAATCTTCTCTGTCAATGTGAGCGTTGTACGTTGGGAGTGAGGTGATTCATGCGTAGGGTCTTTCACGCGAAGGCGACGCGCTTCGGCGTTGCGCTTTGCCTTTTTGGTGTCGCCTGCTCCGACGGTGGCTCGCGCATGGACGGCACCATGGACTCGGGCATAGCCATGCCCGACGCGGACGTGCTCGACATGGCCCTGCCCGACGCCGAGGCCGGCATGCCGGAGCCCGACGCCGGGGAGGACCTCGGCCCGGACGACATGGGCGTCGACATGGCGCCGGACGCCGGCGGTCCCACGACGCCGGTCTGCCTCGAGAGCGCGCCTCCGGCCGACACGAGCGCCGGCAGCTGGAGCGATGGCTTCACGCTCCCCGGCGTCGTCGGACCCGTCGAGACGCTGGTCGGACTACCGAGCGGCGAGGTCGTGATCGGCGGTGAGCTCCGCGGGGCTGGCAGCCTCGAGATCATGAACGTCGTGGCCTGGGACGGCCTCCGCTTCCGCGCCCTCGGTGACGGGCTCCCGGGCATGGTCTTCGACCTCGCCGTCGACGGCTCCGGCCAGCTGCACGCGCTCTGGCAGGGCCCCTTCGACCCCTTCACGGGCGAGATCGCGCGCGTGCTCAGCCGCTGGGACGGGACCCGCTGGGAGGAGATGGCCACGCTGCCGCCGGCCGCGGGCGTGCTCGAGACGGACGTGTCGGGTGAGCTGCTCGTGGCCGGGGCCTTCGACGCCATCGGCGGCATCGCGGCCGCGAGCCTCGCGCGCTGGGACGGGACCGCCTTCAACGCGGTTCACCCGGACGGCGTGGACGGTGGTATCGAGGCGGTGCTCGCCGACGAGCGTGGCATCTGCGTGGGCGGGCTCTTCGGGGCCGTCGGGGCCCTGGAGACCGACGGCGTCGCCTGTCTCGTCGGCGGCTCCTGGGAGGCCCGCTCGCTGCGGCCCTTCTTCATGGTGAACAGCCTGGCCCGGGACGACGACGGCAGCCTGATCGCGGGTGGTCACTTCGCGCTCGAGGACGGCGACGTCTCCGGCAGCATCGCCCGCTGGACGGGGAGCGGCTGGGAGTACGTGGGGGGCGGCGTCGCCGCCTCCTTCGGCTTCGGCTACGTCGAGACCGTGCTGGTTGCGGCGGGCGAAATCCACGCCGGCGGCCGCTTCATCCGCGCCGGAAGCGTGCCCGCCGTGGACGTCGCGCGCTGGGACGGCACGCGCTGGGACGGGATGGGCGGCGGCCTGCCCAAGACCGGCTTCGGCGTCGGCCTCGAGAGCGTCAACGTGCGGGATTCCGTGGCCATGCCCGACGGCTCCCTCTACTTCGGCGGGCAGTTCTCCTTCGCGGGTGGCCGAACCACCTTCGGCGTCGCGAAGTGGGACGGGGAAGAGTGGGAGCCGCTCCGCGAGCAGTCGCCGGGCTACATCGGCGGCATCAACGGCGCGGTCCAGGCGCTCGCCTCCGAGGGAACCTGCGGCCTCTACGTCGGTGGCTCTTTCGACGTCGCGGGTGACGTCGAGGCGCGCAACGTCGCGCAGCTCGTCTCGGGGGGCTGGCAGGCGCTCGGCGAAGGCCTGGCCGGCGGTGTCGCTTCGCTCCTGGCGACGGAGCGCCGCCGCGGCGACGGGAGCGCAGGCCTGCGCGGCGACTTCGGTGACGGCACGGGCCCGCTCGTGGTCGCGGGTCTGCAGGAAGACCGCGGTATGGGCGGCGTGCACGTGTTCGACGGCGAGAGCTGGACGCCGCTCGGCCGCGGGCCCTCGGGCTCGGTCACGGATCTGGCGCTCCAGGACGACGGCAGCCTCGTGGCCGTGGGGCTCTTCGACCGGCTGCGCGACGGCAGCGCCGCCGTCGCTGCGGCGCGATGGGACGGCACCGCCTGGGAAGCCCTCGCCACCTCGGTCGAGGGGGCCTTCGCCGGGGAGCTTCGGAGCGTGGTGGTCGACCCGGCCGACGGCTCGCTCATCGTGACGGGCAACTTCGCGCGCATCGACGGCGTGCGCGCCAACGGCATCGCGCGGCTCCGCGAGGGCACCTGGGAGCCGGTGGGCGACGGCCTCGAGGCCGACCAGCTCGTCGAGGACGCCATCTTTCACGAGGGTGCGCTCTTCGTGAGCGGATGGTTCGACCGGACCGGCGGGGGCACGGCGGCTCCGAACGTGGTGCGCCTCGCGGGCGGGAGCTTCGAAGCCGTGGGAGCGCCCGCCGGCGTCTTCGCGGGCAAGCTGACCTCCGTGGGCGGTGGCCTCTTCGCCGCCGGCATCTTCGAGCGCGGCGACGGAACCTTCGCGAGCGATCTGCTCCTCCGCTTCGACGGACGAAGCTGGACCGCCGTCGGCGACCAGCCCGGCGACCTGGTGCAGGCCATGGCCGTGTACGACGGCGCTCTCTACACCGGCGGCGTCTTCACGCGCTTTGGCGGCACGACCTCCTTCGCCATCGGACGCCTCGACTTCCCGGACTGAGCCGCGGCGGGCTCGCGGGGCCTCGCGTGAACGGCAGGCATGGAACACGCGATGTTCGTGCTCTTCGACCTCGACGACACCCTCCTACTGACGAGCCCGCGGGAGGACGCCTTCTTCGCGGCGGCCTTCGCCGAGGTGCTGGGCCGTTCCCTCTCTACGACCGACTGGGCCGCGCTCGGCGCATCGACGGATCACGCGATCCTGACAGCGCTCGGGATCGGGCCGGCAGCCATCGAGGCCATCGCGCGGGCCCATGAACGCCGGTGGCAGCGGGCGCTCCTCGCGGATCCGCCTCCGCCCCGCCCGGGCGCGCTCGCGGCGCTCCACGCGCTACGCGCGGCGGGTGTACCTCACGGCGTGGCCACCGGCGGCTTCGCGCGCGTCGCCCGCCGGAAGCTCGCGGTGTTGGGAAGCGACGTCGCGCTCCTCGCCACCTCGGAGTCGGGAGAGGACCGGGCCGCCCTCCTCGCGTACGCCGCCGCGCAGCTTCCGGGCCGCGACGGCGCCTACCTCGGCGACGGCAGCTGGGACCACGAGGCCGCCCTCGCGTGCGGGCTCCGCTTCAGCCCCGTTGGCAACCGCGCCGGCATCGACGGCCCGGAGGACCTCCGCCTCGCGCTGAGCATGGTGTGGCCGTGAGCCGTCCTCTCGCTGCGCTCCTCCAAAGACGAGTCACCGTGCGGGCGGCTCCGCTCGAGGACCGGAGACCGTTTCGGTGGGACCCACGTCGGCTTCGGGGGCGGGCACTTCGAGGCGCCCGCCGTCCGGGTGCTGCTGGTCGGGCACGCGCCGGAATCTGTCCGGAGCATGCCGGCCCAGACAAGCGCGGCTTCGTCACGCGGGCGAATCGTTGGTTCACGGCGCGCCTCACATGGCGGAGAATGGACACGTGCGGAGCTTCGTTCCACCCCATGCTTGGACGCCCCGGGACGCCCCGAGCGTCTTCCTCGCAGGCTCCATCGACATGGGGGAGGCGCCGGACTGGCAGCGATGGCTGACGGAGGGCCTCGTCGACCTCGACGTCGACGTGCTCAACCCGCGGCGACCGGATTGGGATTCGAGCTGGAAGCAGGAGCTCGCGGACCCCCAGTTCCGCGGACAGGTCGAGTGGGAGCTCACGGGCCTCGAGCACGCCTCGCTCGTCGCCATGTATCTGGCTCCGAATACGCGCGCGCCCATCAGCCTGATGGAGCTCGGCCTCGTAGCCCGACACGAGGGCGTCGTCGTGTGCTGTCCCGAGGGCTACTGGCGCAAGGGCAACGTGGACGTTGTGTGCGCCCGCTACGGCATCGCCCAGGTGCCGACGCTGGACGCGCTCCTCGCCGCGGTGCGGGCTCGTCTCGCGGGCTGAGCAACTCCCAGGTCACGCCGGGGCGGCCGCTGCGTCAGAGCGGCAAAGGACGACACGCCATGCCCCAGCTCGAGCACCTCCTCTCGCCCGCGACCCTGGGCCGCCTCACCCTGAAGAACCGCGCCGTCGTGGCGCCCATGACGCGCTCACGGGCCCTCGGGTCGGTGCCGAACGAGCTCATGGCCACGTATTATCGGCAGCGCGCCGGCGCCGGGCTGATCATCACCGAAGGCACGTCGCCGAGCCCCAACGGCCTCGGCTACCCGCGCATCCCGGGCCTCTTCAGCGACGCCCAGGTCGAGGGCTGGCGCCTCGTCACGGACGCCGTGCACGAGGAGGGCGCCGCCATCTTCGCCCAGCTGATGCACGTGGGGCGCATCGGGCACGCCCTGAACCTCCCCGAGGGCGCCGAGATCGTTGCGCCTTCGGCCATCGTCGCACCCGGCGAGATGTACACGGACCAGGAAGGACCGCAGCCGCATCCCACACCCCGGGCGATGAGCGGCGACGACGTCGAGAGCGCCATCGAGGAGTTCGTGAGCGCGGCCCAGAACGCCGTCCGCGCGGGCTTCGACGGCGTGGAGATCCACGGCGCCAACGGCTACCTCGTCAACCAGTTCCTCAACCCGAGAACGAACCAGCGCGACGACGGATGGGGCGGCTCGGCCGAGAATCGAAACCGCTTCGCCCTCGAGGTCGCCCGGCGCACGGCCGACGCCATCGGCGCCGACCGCGTGGGCATTCGCCTCTCGCCCTACGGCGTCTTCAACGACCTCGCTCCCTTCGAGGGCATCGACGACCAGTACGGCGCCCTCGCCGCGGGTCTCCGCGCGCTCGGCATCGCCTACATCCACACCGTCGACCACAGCGCCATGGGCGCGCCGGAGGTGCCGGCCGACGTGAAGCAGCGCATTCGCGACGGCTTCGCCGGTGGCGCGATCATCCTGAGCGGGGGCTACGACGCGGCGCGCGCCGAGGCCGACCTGGCCGCGAAGAAGGGCGAGCTCGTCGCCTTCGCTCGTCCCTTCCTCGCCAACCCGGATCTGCTGCAGCGCTACCAGCGGGACGCGCCGCTCAACGAGGTCCGCATGGACCTCTTCTACACGCCCGGCGCCGAGGGCTACACGGACTACCCGACGCTCTGAGCCTCACCGCGCGCTGCGGAACGGCTGGACGCAGCCCGTCAGCGCACGCCGCAGTCATTGCAGTCGGTACCGAACTCGCAGATGGAGAACTCGGCACCGGGACCCCCGTCGTCGCAGAAGCCATCGTCGGCGTCGACGCAGGTGTTGCTGCAGAAGCGCTGGCCGCAGTCGTTGCAGTCGGTGCCGAGCGCGCAGATGCTGAAGAGCGAGTCCGGGCCGCCATCGTCGCATTCGGCGTCGTTCGCCGTCCCGCACGTGTTCGTGCAGAGCGACGCAGCGTCCTCCGTGCTGCAGCCCGGTGCGACCAGCACCGCAGCGAAGAGCGCGATCGCGCAACGAGTCATCCACCGGTTCATCTTCATCCGTCCCTCTCTTCCTCGGAGCCCGCAGGCCCCGAGCGCGAACCCCCGGACCGTGCCTCTCCTTGGGTCTGCATGACAACGGGGTGAGGCGACCGCCTCGCTCGACCGAGCCGAGCCGGCCGGCATGCTCGTTCGTATTCTATTCTTGACGGAAAATTCCAACCCTGGTACACAGGGCCCGTCCAGCGGGGAGCTGGGCGATCCAGGGAGGGAACATGGGAGGGATCCACACCCGCCGCGCCGGCAGGCGCGCGGTCATGGCGACGTGCGCCTTGCTCGCGGCGTGCGCCGGAGAGACGCAGCGCCTCGAGGCGAGCAGTCTCGACGACTACGCCCGCTTTGGCCGAAGCGTGTCGGTCAGCGGGCTCCGGGCCGCCGTGGGCGCCTATCAGGAGGGTTCCCGCGAAGGAGCCGTCTATACCTACGTGCGCCGCGGCGACGTCTGGTCCCTCGACCAGCGCATCACCTCGCCCTCGCCCGCCGACGAAGAGTTCGGGAGCGCCGTCGCGATCTCCGGCACCTTCCTGGCCATCGGCGCGCCCCGCGACCATCAGCCCGGCGCCCTTCGCTCCGGCAGCGTCTACGTCTACGAGCGCGATGCCGCGGTGGGCTGGGAGCTCGCCGCCACGCTGCGCGCGCCCTATCCGCGCCAGCCTTGGGAGGCCTTCGGGGGCTCCGTGGCGATCGACGCCGACGCCGAGCGGCTCGTGATGGGCGCTGTCGACCGGGACCACTCCGGGGCGACGGATGCCGGCGCCGCCTTCGTCTTCGAGCGCTCGTCGGCAGGTACCTGGTTCCAGACCGACGAGCTCACGGCGCCGGCGCCCGCTGCCTCGGACAAGTTCGGGAGCGAGGTCGCCATCGACGGCGACACCGTGGCCGTGGCCGCGCTTCGCCGCGACCTGGCGCAGAACGCCGACGCGGGCAGCGTGTTCATCTTCGAGCCCGACGCCGGAGGGGCGCTTGCGCTCGACCAGACGCTGACCGCGGGCGACGCCGCGACGGGTGACATCTTCGGCGCGGGCCTCGCGCTCGAAGAGCTCCCCGGGGGCGCGAGGCGCCTCGTCATCGGGGCGGGGCACGCGGACCTCGTCGGCGCGAACGACGCCGGCGCGGTCTACGTCTTCGACGCCCCGGCCGCGGGGTCCTTCGCCGAGGTGGCGAAGCTGGTGGCGTCCGACGGATTCACGACGACTACTTCGGGAGCGAGGTGGCCCTGGCGGGGACGCGCATCCTCGTGGGCGCGCCGGGCGCCGACGGCGACGCGCCGAATGCGGGCGCGGCCTACGTCTACGACTTCGCCGGCAGCTGGAGCGAGACGAGCCGGCTCGCGCGACACGGCGACGATGCGGACGCGAGCGCAGGGTTCGGCGGCGACGTCGCGCTGACACCGGGCCATGCCCTGGTCGGCGCCGCGAACGAGGCCACCGGCCCCGACGTGACGAGCACCGGCGCCGTGCACGCTTTCGCGGACGACGCCCTGGGCGAGTTCGCGCCGGTCCACTCGCTCACGGCCTCGACGAGCGAGGACGTCTTCACCTTCGGTCGCCGTTTCGGGCTCGCGGATGGTCGGCTCGTCGCGTCCCACGGTGCTGCGACGGACGTTTACCGGCGGGACCCGGGCGGCTGGTCCCTCGAGCAGGCGATCCCCGGCCCCGCGAGCCGCACGGTGACGGGAGCATCGACCGACGGGACACGCGCGGTGGTGACCTCGCGTTCGTCCATGGCTCCCTATGGATTGGCGCACGTCTACGTGCAGGACCCGGGCGGCGCATGGGCGCTCGAGCAGGTGCTGGAGCCCGACCTCATGGGTTTCGCATCGCCGAGCGAGAATGGGACCGCCTTCAAGAGCGCCATCGAAGGGGAGACGCTCGTCCTCGCGGCGCAGCGTTGGAACGGCGGCGACGGGCGCGTCTTCGTCTACGAACGGAGCGGCGGCACCTGGACCCAGTCGCAGCTCTTCATGTCGGATCTGCAGCCGACGCAGTTCGACATGAACTTCGGCCAGCTCGTGCGCCTCGACGGCAACACGCTCGTGGTCGCGGAGGAGCCCTCGAGCGGGAATCCCTCGACGCTCCGCAACGGACGGGTCTTCGTCTACGAGCGCGCGAGCGCGACGGCGGACTTCGTCCAAACGCAGATCATCGAAGACCCCACGCCGAGCGTGCTCGACCACTTCGGTAGCGCGGTCGCGCTCTCCGGGGACTACCTCGCGACCTACGCGCCGCAGACCGACCGGGTCGCCGTTCATCGGCGCTCGGCGGGCGTCTTCGTGGAGGTGTGGAGCGACGTCGTCCCGGATGTGGGCCCCGGCATGGCCATGGACGCTGACCGGCTCGCGGTGGGCGTCACGGGAGCCGAGGTCGACGGCCTCGCGGGCGTGGGCGAGATTCGCGTCTACGAACGGCAGCCCGGCGACAGCTACGCGCTCGAAGACACCTTCCGGCCGCGACGTCGCTTTGCCGGACTGGGGCTCGGCCTCTACGTCGCCATGGAAGGGGGGCGCGTCGTGGCGTCGAGCTACCAGGACGACCAGGCGCTCTACGACTTCGCGCTCTGAGCCCGGAGCGCGAGGCGACGCGTCTCGGCCTGAAGTCCTCGGGAAAGGCGCCGTACGGTCCTTCGAGGTGCCACGGCGTCCACGAGAAAGGGACCCTCGCGACGCCCCCCTGCTGCGCGTCGCGTCTCGCGTGCTGGGGCCCGGCGTTCGGCGATTGATCGACCCGCTGGGTCTCGGCCTTCTCGTGGCCGTGGGCCGCCGCGTATGGGTGAACGCCAAGGCACGCGAGCTCCTCGGGGTTCCCCATCGCGGATCCTGGACCATGCCGGAGCTCCTCCGCGCGGTGCACGGCGACGCGCGCTACGACGAGCAGCTCGCCTTCTACGAGCGCGACCGTGCGAAGCACTGGCCCGTGACTCCCATCGTGCCCATCCGGCTCTCGGACGGCGAGCAACGCTCCCTCGTCTTCGCGCCGGCTCGGCGCGGGCCCTTCGAGGTGACCGTGCTCGCCGACGTCACGGAGGCGTCGCAGTGGGGCCAGCACTTCCACATCCTCTTCGAGGCGTCGACGGCACCGCACCTCATCTTCGACGACCGCGGTATCCGCGAGTGCAACGACGCCGCGGTGCAGATCCTCGGGCTACGCGACAAGGTCGCGCTCTTGGACCGCCACCCCGCGGAGTTCTCGCCGGAGCGGCAGCCGGACGGTCGCCTCTCCCGTGAGAAATCCGAGGAAATGGACCGCATCTCCGAGGAGCGCGGCGGACACCGGTTCTTCTGGATGCACCAGACGGCCGCGGGTGACGAGCTCCCCATGGAGGTCTTTCTCCGCCGGGTGCAGCTCCCGAGCGGTCCCGCGCACCTGGTGGTGTGGAACGACCTCCGCGAGCGTGTGGAGCGGGAGAACGCGCTCGTCGCCGCTACCAAGGCCGCCGAAGACGCGCTCGCCGCCCGGCAGACCTTCCTGGCCTCGATCAGCCACGAGCTCCGTACGCCGATGAACGGCGTGCTGGGCCTCGTCGACGCCGTGCTCGACGACCGGCAGCTCGCGGCCGAGCACCGCAAGACGCTGAAGGTCGTTCGATCCTCCGGACGCCAGCTTCGCCAGCTCCTGAACGATCTCCTCGACTTCTCGAAGTACGAGGCCGGCGAGCTCGAGCTGGAGCTGCGCCCCGTGGCTTTGGCGGCGCTGGCCGACGAGGTGCTCGCGCTTCATCGCGGCCAAGCGACGGTCACGCTCCGGAGAGAGGTCTCCCGAGACCTGGCCCCGGCCTACGTGGCCGACCCGACGCGCCTGCGGCAGGTGCTCTCGAACCTGGTCTCCAACGCGGTGAAGTTCACGAGGGAGGGCCAGGTGACGCTGCGCGTGCTCGTCGGGCCCGAGGGAGGCGTGGTCTTCGAGGTGGAGGACTCCGGCATCGGGATGGGAGACGCCCAGCTAGAGCACATCTTCGAGCCCTTTCGGCAGGCGGACGCGGGAACCACGCGCCGCTTCGGCGGTACCGGGCTGGGCCTGGCCATCGTCGACCAGCTGGTCGAGGCCATGGAGGGTGGGGTCGAGGTCGAGAGCACGCCCGGGCTGGGCACGACCTTCCGGATCTCGCTGCCCTTGCCGCAGGCGGAGGAGGAGGTCCGGCCGTCGATTCTGGCGACGGTCGTGCCTCCCGACGACACCGGCATCGCGCTCTCCGTGCTGGTGGCCGAGGACAACCGTGTGAACCAGCTGGTGGTGGAAAAGACACTGGCGGCTCTCTTCCCGCAGGTGCGCACGCGCTTCGTGGACGACGGAAGCCTCGTGGCCGCCGCCGTCGCCGACGAGACGCCGGACCTCGTCTTCATGGACGTGCACATGCCGGTGATGGACGGTCTCGAGGCCACGCGACAGCTCCGGGCCCAGGGCCACGCGGGACCGATCCTGGCGCTCACGGCGAGCGCCGTGGACGCCGAGCGCCGCGCGTGCCTGGAGTCCGGGATGAACGAGGTGCTGACGAAACCCCTCGACCGGAAGGCGCTCCAGCGCGTGATCCGCGAGGTCTATTGCGAGCGGCTGGCGGCGGGCGGTCTGCCCGTTTCGCGGCCGCCGCGCACGTCGGCCACGGGACGCTGACCCGGGCGAAGGCGTTTTCGCGCGCCCCGGGCAACAGCCGACGAGAGAACTGCCGTTCATGCGTCGTGCATGAATGCGGCCACCCCACTGCCGGACGCGGGGAGCGTGGACGAGGCGATCGCCGAGCAGCTCGCGGCGTGGCCCTTCCCCCCGGGCGAGAGCCCCTTTCGCGCGAAGGGCGGCACCTTCCTGGCGCATCAGCGCTACGTGGCGGAGCACGTGCCGGGAGGCCTCGACGCGCAGGCGGCGGAGCTTCGTCCGGAAACGCGAGCCTTCTTCGAGGAGGACGCCTTCCTCGTCAGCAGCTCCTACGACCTGGTACCGCTCGTCGAGGCGGGCCTCGTCTGCGGACGCCTCACGGGGACGAGCTTCCCCGAGTTCGTGCACGTCCGCTCCGCGGCGCAGGCGGAAGCCGACGTGAGCGGCGTCTACCGCTTCCTCGCCAAGCTCGTGACGCCCGCGGGCGCGGCAATCCGCATGGCCCGGGGCTTCGCGCTCTACTTCGACTTCATCGACGCCACGGTCCGGCATCGCGACTCGGCGCGCGTCGAGGTCGAGCTCGCGGCCATGCCCGAGGCGCTGGTCTACCCCTGGTTCCAGGCAGTCTTCCCGGGCTACGGCAGGGGTCTGGCGCGCCACGTGCGCGCATCCCGCGTGGAAGCGCAACTCGAGCGGCTCGGTTCCGCCGGGCGGGCGCACGGCGTCGACCTCGTGAAGACCCTGCTCGTCATCAACTACGAGTGACCCGTCGCGACGCGCGCTTCACGGCGCGGGCGCGCGATGGCCGAGGACCACGTAGGCGCCGCCTCCCGGGTCGGGCATGCGGGTTACGCGCACGTCGACGAAGCCTGCCGCGCGCGCCGCGTCGCCGTACTGCGCGGGGTCCCACTCGCGATGGCCCGCGTCGGCGAAGTGCAGGCGTGCGCAGGTGGCGGCGGGGCGCACGCCGAGGGCGAGGCGCCCTCCCGGCCGCAGCACCCGCAGCAGCTCTGCGAGCACGTCCGGGAGGCTCTCCCAGAAATAGGCGACGTTCACGGCGAAGACCGCGTCGAACTCCGCCTCGAAGGGCAGCGCGTCGGCCGAGGCCTGGCGAAGATCCAGCGTCGGGAAGCGCTTCCGGGCCCGGCGTACGACGTCGTCGCTGAGGTCGATGCCGACGAGCCGGGCCTCGGGCACGTGCTCCATCACCATCTCGAGGCCGACGCCGCCCCCGAAGCCGACCTCCAGGACGGCACTCTCGTCGGTGAGCTCGAGCGCGCCGAGGGTGTGCGCGGTGATCAGCCGGTTACCGCGGTTCAGGAGCCGCGAGATCGGCCCGGTCAAGACGCCGTGGGGCTTGGCCAGCTGAGACACCAGAACGTCGCGCAGCCTCATCGTTCGCTCCTGCCGAAATCGTGCGTAAGCGGCCCCGCGGGCCGCGCGTGGAAGGCTCTGCGTGGAGGGGGCGATGACATCGACGCGCATCTTGGCGATTCACGGAATCAACCGCCACGAGCCAGGCGGGCCTTGGGAAGGGCTTTGGAGGGACGCAATCGGCGAAGGCGTGGCCGGCGCGGGCCACGCGCCCGACGACGTGAGCGTCGACTTCGTCCACTACGACGACCTCTTCGAGGACGTCGACGTCTCTTTCCTCGACGCCATGGAGGCGCTGGCGAAGCTGGTGGCGGGGGGCCTCCGCGGCGCCTTGGGGTCGCGGGGCCGCTTTGGCCGCGACGTGAGGACGAGCCTGCGCTGGTCGGCGGGCATGGTCGTGAAGTGGGTCGAGGACGACGCCTTCCGGGCGAAGCTGCGGGACCGGCTGGCCGCGCGCATCGCCGAGACGACACCCGACGTCGTCATCGGTCACAGCATGGGCTCCCTCATCGCGTACGACGCCTTCACGATGGACCCCTCGCTCGTGGGCGAGCGGTCGTTCCTCAGCGTCGGCTCCCAGATCGGCAACCACTTCGTCGTGGGCCAGTTCATGGGCGGGCGGATCCAGCCCCTCGACCAGGCGCGCCTCTGGCTCCACCAGTACAACCCGCACGATGGCGTCTTCACGGCGCCGGTGCGTCTGCCGGCCGCGCCCAACTTCGTGCAGGTGGTCACGCCCTTCGACGCGCGCGGCGCCGGCGCCGACCATCGCGCCGAGTCCTACTTTCGGCACGCGAAGGCGAGCGACGACGTCTGGCCCCTGCTCATCGGGCCCCAGGCGAACGCCCGCCGCCAGGTCGTGGCTGGCGATCTCAGCGCTCCCGCGTCCCGTGAGGTGAAGGTCGCGGGGATCGCCCGCCGGGTCGTGCCGAAGCGCCGCGCGCTGCTGGTGGGCATCAACGAGTATCCGGACGACGCGATGCGACTCGCCGGCTGCAAGAACGACGTCTTCCTGATGAGCGAGGCGCTCCAGGAGCGGGGCTTCGAGCCGGAGAACATGCGCGTGCTCCTCGACGGTCGCGCCACCGCCGCCAACATCTGGGAACGCATCGAGTGGCTGCTTCACGGCGTGCAGCCGGGTGACCAGCGCATCCTCTACTTCAGCGGACACGGCGCTCAGCTTCCCGGCTACGGGACCTTCGAGACCATCGACCGCGTCGACGAGTGCCTCGTGCCCTTCGACTTCGACTGGACCCTCGAGCGCGCCGTCGTCGACTCGGACTTCTACCGGCTCTACGCGCAGCTCCCCTACGACGCGCAGTTCCTGGCCATCTTCGACTGCTGTCATTCCGGTGGCATGACCCGCAACGGCGCCGTGCGCGCGCGGGGGCTCGAGGCGCCGGACGACATCCGGCACCGCATGCTCCAGTGGGACGACAGGGGCCGCTGGGAGCCGCGGCTCCCGGCGCAGGCCGAGGTCTACGTACCGAAGGTGAGCGCGCCGCCCTCCACGCGGCGCGTGGGCCTCGCGCGCCACGTGCGCCAGCTCCCGAAGGACACCTACGACGTGCTTCGCGAGCGCCGGAATCACTACGGCCCCTACATGCCGCTGCTCTTCTACGCCTGCCGCGAACGGGAGCTCGCCTACGAGCACCGCGTGGGCGCGCAGACCTACGGGGCGTTCACGTGGAGCCTCGCGAGGACGCTCCGTCAGGGCCGGGCCAAAAGCTACGAGGCGGTGGCTCGGTCGGTGGCGACGCGCGTCTCGCGCATGGGCTATCCGCAGCGGCCGACGCTGATCGGTCCGAAGGACTGGCTGAAGGTGGAGGTGCCGTCATGACGATGCTCGACGAGCGACCCACGCCCGAGCCGGAGCCCGGACCGGAGGTGGACCGGCTCGTGGACGCGGTGGCCGCGAGGCTCATGGAGCGCGGGCCAAAGGAAGGGAAGGCTCCCTGGTGGCAATCACCCGTCGCCGTCGGCCTGGTCACGCTGGTCGGCACGGTGCTGGCTACCCTCTTCAATTTCGTGTCCTCCAGCCTCGAGCAAGAGCGCCTGGAGACGGCGCATCGTCTCGACCTGAAGCACCAGGTGACCGTCGACCTCGCAAGCGTGGTGAAGGGCGCCTGGGACATCCCGAGCCTCGAGTCGCGGCGCCTCTATCTGCGCTTCGTGGCGGACAGCGACGCGGTCTCCACGGAGCAACGGGACGCCCTGCGCGAGACGGCCGAGACGCTGAAGGAGCAGGAGGACGCGCAGCGCGAGCTCGTCCGGCACCTCACGGAGCAGATCGAGCAGGGCGAGCAGGAGGTCGCCGAGCTCCAAGCGCTCGTCGCGAGCCTCCGGGAGCGTGCCGCCGCGTCCGAGGGAGCGGCGCCGCGCCCGGTGAGGGACGGTGCCGGGCGCGAAGGCGCGGCGGAGGAGCCGGCGGCGCTTCCCGAGGTCGCCCGCGCCGAGGCTGCGCTGCGGCGACAGGAGTCGCTCCGCTTGGAACGCGCGCTCATCACGGGCGCGGTGCCCAGCACGGCGGCAGCGCCCCCGGCACGCACCACGCGGACGGCCGTCGACCGGCGCCTCTTGATGCTGGACATCGTGAACCGCTGAGGGCCTGCGCCACCCGGAGATCACCGAGGAGGGGAAAATGGGAATCAAGGAACGGAGACAGGCACGGAAGGAGCGGCGAAAGGAACGCCGCGAGCGCCGGAAGGAACGCCGCGGCGATCCCGAGTTTCGCAAGCGGCGGAGGGCTCGGCTGCGGAAGGCCTTCGCGCGCATCTTCGACCTCGCCGGGGAGCTGGTGCCCGTACCGGGCCTCGACATGGCGCTCGGTGCGGTCGGCGATGTGCTCGAGAAGGACCCCGCGGAGGATCGCGCGGCGAAGCTGAAGCGCGCCCTCCACGTCATCCTGGAGGCCATCCCCGACGACGAGCTCGACGACGACGTGCTCGACGAGATCGACGAGATCTTCGAGAACGCCGACGACGCGATCGAAGGCGAGCTCGAAGAGGGCGGGCAAGACGGGGGGTAGACTCCCCGCGATGCCCCCGCCGCGCCCGTGGCGCCAACGCTCCGTCGCCGCCCTTCTGGTGGCGCTGGCTGCCCTCGCGAGCGGCTGCTTCCGCTCGCTGGTCGACGGCCGGCCGAGCCCCGACGGGACGGACGACGCGGGGGTACCGGACGCGCGGGCGGCCGATCTTCCGCATGACGCCGGCGGGACGGTGGAGGCGGGGCCCGTCGATGTGGGCCTCGTGGACGCCGGCCTCGACGAAGGCCCCATCGACGTCGGGCCCGACGTGCCCGTGGACCTCGGGCCCCCGCCGCCGGCGCCGGTGCTGCGCGCGCCTGCGCTCGGTGCGCTGACCGGGAGCGTGCACGCGGAAGACGGCGTGGCCACGGCGCCGCTTCGTCCCTGGCTCACCTGGCTGCCCGTCGCCGGCGCGTCCAGCTACCGCGTGCAGATGGCCGCGTGCACGGCCGGCCCCTGGCGAGCGTGCGACTTCGAGGGTCCCGAGGTGGACGAGGAGTTGCCCGGCGAGCCCACGTCGGCCGGCGAGGTGCTGCGCGCACGCCCCGCGCGTCCACTGCCCGTCGACCGAACGCCGCCCGTGGGCCGCCGCTACGTGTGGCGCGTCGCCGCCTGTCGGCCCGATGGCTGCGGCGCGTTCTCGGGCGCCCGCTATCTGCTGGTGGGCCGGTCGCGCCACGACTTGAACGGTGACGGCTACGGTGACCTCAGCATCGGGGCGCCCTTTCAGGCCGCGGCCTCGAGCGACGTCGCGGGAGGCGCGGTCTTCATCTACCTGGGCGGCCCCGACGGCCCCGGGACGCGCCCCGACGTGGAGCTTGCCTCGCCCAACGCCGTCGCCTTCGGCGTCTTCGGGTTCTCGATCGCCGCGCTCGGCGACGTGAACGGCGACGGCTATGGCGACCTCGCCATCGGTGCGGAGGGCGAGCTGACGGGACGGCTCGTGGCCGGGCGGGCCTACGTGGTGCTCGGCGGACCGCCGGGCCCGACGGGCACCCCGGTCGCGCTCGAACCGCCTCGGCCCCTGCTCGCAGGCGCCTTCGGCGGCGTGGTGGCGCCCGGCGACGTGAACGGCGACGGCTTCGCCGACCTCGTCGTGCGCGACGGCGAAGGCGAGGTCTTCTTCTACCTCGGAGGCGAGAGCGGCATCGCGAGCACGCCCGCCGTCACGCTGCGTGCGCCCCCCGAAGACGAAGGGAACCCCGGCTTCGGCGCCTCGGTCGGCGGCCCCGGCGACGTGGACGGCGACGGCTTTCCCGACGTGGCCGTGGGCTTCTTCGAGATCTTCGAGGGTGAGGGCGAAGTGCTGCTCTTTCGCGGCAGCCCTTCGGGCCTGGCGGCCACGGCCACGGTGACGCTGCGCGACGACGCGGAGAGCAGGCTCCGCGCCCGCTACGGCGCCGCGCTGGCGGGTGGCGACCTCGACCTGGACGGGCTCTCCGACGTGCTCGTGGGCTCACCGGGGAGCGACGGCGTTGGTCGGCAACCGGGGCGTCTGCTGCTTCACGCCGGCGGGACCGAGGGCGCCGCGGCGACCCCGACCAGCGCCCGCCAGGCGCGGCGCTTCTTCGACATCGACCTCTTCGGCGGCACGCTGGCCGAGCCGGCCGATATGAACGGCGACGGATTCCTCGACGTGGTGGTGGGCCTCGGCCTCGTGCGGAGCGATGAGGCGGTCTTCCTCTACCTCGGAAGCGAGACGGGGCTGGCCGCCGATGCCCAAGAGCTCCGCCTGCCGCGCGAGAGCTCCGGCGCCTACCCGGCTGCGGTCAGCACGCCGGACACGAACGGCGACGGCTTCGCGGACCTGCTCATCGGCCAGGCCATCCGCGCCGGCCGCGCCTACCTACTCCTGGGCGGGCCGGCAGGCGTGAGCAGCCCCCCGACGCTCACCTTGCAAAACCCCCGCACCGCGCCCGACGCCCAGAGCTTCGGCGTGAGCGTCGCGCCGTAGTCTTCCGCGACGCCGGACCTCCACATTGATTCGAGGGGAGGAAATCGGCCGTTCGCGGTTTCCGCGCCTACGCGGCCGTGTCACCGTTCAAGGGCGGTTGGTTGTCCTAGACCGCCGGAAAGCGCAGGAGGCAACGTGATGGGCGCTCGTCCGTTTGCACGAGGTCGTCGTCTCGGAACGCACGTGTCCATGGTGGCGCCGATAGTTCGAGTAACGTCCATCATTGGAGTGGCACTTCTGACGGGGTGTGCGGCCGGTACTACGCCCGGCTGCGTGGACCAAAGCGTGTGCAACGCGGCGCGGGCGCAGTTCGGGATCGCGCCCGCCGGCGAGGTCACGGACAGGAGCTTCGTCTTCACGGACGCCGAAGGCGGGGACGCCTCCCTGATCCAGATTACTTGGGACCACCAGGGTAGCCCTTCGTTCGCCTGTGCCATCGCCTACGAAACCCCTCCGCTCGAGATCAAGCTTCTGCACATCCTGACTCTGCTCTCGCACCCAAGCTTCAACGACATCTCATGTCCCGATGGACTCCCTCCTCAGCTGGGCGATGAGCGATGTGATTGGCCTGCGCTCGCAGACCCCCGAACAAGCGCCGACTCATTACGGGCAATCGGCGAGCTCACGGGGTCCGACGCGACTCCTTGCACCGGAATGGTGGGCCGACACCGTCTCTCCGGGCGCCTCTAGACACTTCTAGACAGCCCACACTCCCACCTCCGCCTCTGCACACAGCACGGCGGCGCGACGCGGTCGTCCCCAGCCGTGGGTATTGCGCTCTCTCACGTTTGGCCCGCATTGCCATGGGGCCCCGCGAAGCCCGCGCGCTCCCCCTGCGCGGCCCGCCGGGCTGAGGAGCGAGCATGGCCGACGGAGCGGGCACGGAGATCTTTGGGCGCCTTTCGAGCGCCGAGCACGAGAGCGATGCGCGCTCCCAAGCCCTGAGTGATCCCGGGGCGTTCCACGGCGACATCGCGTCCGCCGAGCTCCATTGGTACGACGATGCGCGGAAGGCCTGGTGGCGGCGGGATCCCCTCACGGGCGCGTGGAGCGGCTTCGACGCGGCGACGGGCGAGGCGGCCACGGACGCGCCGGCGAGCGACTGGCGCCCTTGGGAGACAGCTTTCGACGACGCGGACGCTCCTTTCTATCGCTGGTACGTCGGCGCGCAGACGAACGCCTGCTTCAACGAGGTCGACCGGCACCTCCTGGCCGGCCACGGCGAGAAGGCCGCGTTCCTCTTCGAGGGCGACCGCTGGGACCCTTCCAAGAACGGCGGCAAGGGGGGCCCCGTCGTCGAGGAGACGGTCAGCTACCGGAAGCTCTTCGTCGAGACGATCGTGCGCGCCGAAGTGCTCACGCGCCTCGGCCTCGGCAAGGGCGACCGCGTCGCCTTCAACCTGCCGAACATCCTCGAGCAGCTCTACTACACGGAGGCGGCCAAGCGCCTCGGCATCATCTACACGCCGGTCTTCGGCGGCTTCAGCGCCAAGACGCTCTCCGACCGCATCTACGACGCCGGCGCCAAGATCGTCGTCACCGCCGACGGCGGATACCGCAACGCCGAGGTCGTTCCCTACAAGGAGCGCTTCACCGACGTCGCCCTCGACAACTTCATCCCGCGGCCGACGGCGCTCGCGGCGCTGGAGCAGGTGCTGCAGGGCAAGGGCCTCGGGGACGCGGCCGCGCGCCTCGCGGCCCAGGTGTCCGACGCGCTCGCGGGCGAGATCACCGTCGAGCGCTCGGACGTGATGCGCGAGCTCGGCAAGGGGCTCCGCGCCGAAGAGGGGATCACCGCCGAGCGGAGCGCCGAGGTCCGCACCGCCGTCGCCCGCGCGCTCGCCGAGGCCACGCACGACGTCGAGACCGTCGTCGTCATTCGCTACACGGGGCAGGACATCGTCGTGCAGCCCCGCGACCGGTGGTCCCACGACCTAGTGGCGGCCGCCCGCGAGGCCGTGCTCACGCCCGAGACGGAGGCGCTGGACGACCGCGCGCTCTACGCCGCGCTCGCGGCCACGCACCCGGCGCTGCCCGTGGGCTCCGACTGGCCCTGCTTCATCATCTACACCTCGGGTTCGACCGGGAAGCCGAAGGGCGTCGTGCACGGCCACGGCGGTTGGCTGAGCGGCGTCGCGCACACCATGCGCACCGTCTTCGGCGCCGAGGAGGGCGACCGGCTCTACGTCATCGCCGACCCGGGCTGGATCACCGGTCAGAGCTATCTCATCGGCGCGCCCCTCGCGATGGGCATCACCTCCATCGTCGCCGAGGGCTCGCCGCTCTTCCCGCACGCCGGGCGCTTCAGCTCCATCATCGCGCGGCACGGCGCGACCATCTTCAAGGCCGGCTCCACCTTCCTGAAGTCGGTCATGACCGACCCCGCGTCCACCGCCGACATGTCCGCCTACGACATGTCGTCGCTCAAGGTCGCGACCTTCTGCGCCGAGCCCGTCAGCCCCGCCGTGCAGCAGTTCGCCATGGACGAGGTCTGCCAGCGCTACATCAACTCCTACTGGGCCACGGAGCACGGCGGCGTCGTCTTCACCTGCCCCTGGGGCGACGTCTTCGACCTGCAGGCCGACGCCAAGACCTGGCCGCTCCCGTGGATCGACGCCGAGGTGCGCGTCGCCACCGCCCGCGACGAGGCCGGCCGCGCGACGGAGTGGCGCCAGGCCGAGCCCGGCGAGAAGGGCGAGCTCGTCGTCACGAAGCCCTACCCCTACCTCGCGAAGACCATCTGGGGCGACGCGGACAAGCTCGGCACGGACGCCTGGCGCGGCGACTTGGGCCGCTTCACCGAGGTCTACTTCGACAAGTGGTCCGGCGGCTTCACCTACACGCAGGGCGACTACGCGCGGCAGCACGAGGACGGCGCCTTCACGCTCCACGGTCGCTCGGACGACGTCATCAACGTCTCCGGCCACCGCATCGGCACCGAGGAGATCGAGGGCGCGATTCTCCGGGACAAGGTGCTTCGGCCGGACTCCCCCGTGGGCAACGCCGTCGTCGTCGGGGCGCCGGACGAGCAGCAGGGCGAGACGCCCATCGCCTTCGTCATCCCCGCGCCGGGCGCGAAGATCAGCGACGACGATCTGGCGCGGCTCAAGGGCCTCGTCCGCACGGAGAAGGGCGTCACCGCCGTCCCGAGCGACTTCCTCGTCGTGAGCCAGTTCCCGGAGACGCGCTCGGGCAAGTACATGCGGCGCACGCTCCGCGCGCTGCTCCTCGACCTGCCCCTCGGCGACACCTCGACGCTCCGGAACCCCGAGTCCGTCGGCGAGATTCGCGAGGCCGTGCAGGCCTGGCGCGCGTTCGGGCAGCTCGCCGAGGCGCGCAAGATCGTGCAGCGCACGCGCTACCTCCGCGTCGAGCGCCACGAGCTGAAGACTGCGGCGGGATCGGGCACCGGGAAATACCTCGCGCTCGTCGTCATCGACGCGCCGCCGGTGAACTCGCTCAACGAGCGCTCGCTCGACGAGCTGCACACCATGCTCCACCAGATCGGCCGCGAGGCCTCGACGGTGGGCATCGTCGTGACCGGCGCGGGCAAGGCCTTCGTGGCCGGCGCCAACGTGAAGGAGCTGATGGAGGTCGGCGAGGCCGGCGACCGGGACAGCGCCCAGACGCTGCCGAACGCCGCGCAGACCGCCTTCGGTCTGCTCGAGGGGCTCCGCGACGCCGACGGAAGGCCGAAGCCCGTCATCGCGGCGGTGAACGGACCCGCGCTCGGTGGCGGCAACGAGCTGGTGCTCGCCTGCGGCTACGCCGTGGCCGACCCGGGCGCACGCTTCGGGCAGCCGGAGATCAACCTCCGCCTGCTCCCGGGCTATGGCGGCACCCAGCGCCTGGCCCGGCGCCTGCACGCCAAGCACGGTGACGCCGGCGTCGTGCGCGCCGCCCGCATGATCCTCGACGGCCGCGGCCTCGAGGCGCGCGAAGCCCTCGAGGTCGGCCTGATCGACGAGGTCGCCGAAGCGCCCGTCGAGCGCGCCGTGGCCGTGCTCCGGAGCTACCTCGACGGCGAAGGGCCACTGGTCGCCGCCATGGAAGCGCGCGCCGCTTACCTCGAGGGGCTCGAGCAACCCATCGCCGCGCCGGATCTCCGGACGCCGCTCGCTGCGCCCATCGCCCAGGCCGAAGCCAACGGTCGGGGCAGCGCCGTTGCGCGCATCTTCACCGCGCTCGAGACCGGGCTCGCCGAAGGCCAGACCGCGGGCCTCGCGGCCGAGGGCAAAGCCTTCGCCGACGCCATCGTCGACCCCGACGCCGGGCCCGTCGGCATTCGCGCCTTCCTCGAGCGGCGGAGCGCGCCGCTCCCGCTTCGCAAAGCCGCCTTCCCGCCGGACGCGGACGAGGCCACGCGCCAGGAGCTCGAGGAGGCGGGCCACCTGATCCCGCTCGCGCGCGGCTTCTACCCCGGGGTCACGCCGGTGCCGCCCTACATGTACGCGCTCGGCGTGCCGCGCGACCCGACCACGGCCGCGCCGGCGCACGGCGACCCGAAGGACGCCGAGAAGCTCGTCGTGGTGCCCACGCCGGAGCCCGGCCCGAGCGAGGCGCTCGTCTTCATGCTGGCGAGCGAGATCAACTACAACGACATCTGGGCCATCACCGGCATCCCCGTCTCGCCCTTCGACCCGCGCGACGTCGACGTGCACGTCACGGGCTCCGGCGGCTGCGCGCTCGTGGTGCGCCTCGGCGAGGAGCTCGTTCGCGAAGGCCGCATCAGCGTGGGCGACCTAGTCACGATCTACTCGGGCCAGAGCGAGCTGATGAGCCCGGACCAGGGCCTCGACCCCATGGCCGCCGATTTCCGCATTCAGGGCTACGAGCGGAACGACGGGAGCCACGCTCAGTTCCTCACGGTGCAGGGGCCGCAGCTCCACAAGAAGCTCGCGAGCCAGACCCTCGAAGAGGCGGGCTCCTACGGGCTCAACGCGGGCACCATTCACCGCGCGCTCTTCACCACGCTCGACATCCAGCCGGGCAAGCGCCTCTTCGTGGAGGGCGCGTCGACGGGCACGGGCCTCGAGTGCCTCCGCGGCGCGCGGGCTACGGGCCTCGACGTGGTGGGCATGGTCAGCTCGGAGGAGCGTGCGGAGCGCGTGCGCAGCTACGGCGGCCAGCCCGTGAACCGGAAGGACCCGCGCTGGGCCTCCATCTTCACGCCGGTCCCGGACGACGCGAGCGAATGGGCTGCCTGGGAGCAGGCCGGCGCGGACTTCGTGGCCGACGTACGCAAGAACGGCCCCGTCGACTACGCCGTGAGCCACGCCGGCGAGCGTGCCTTCAGCCGCAGCTTCCAGCTCCTGAGCCCCGGCGGCGTGCTCACCTTCTTCGGCGCGTCGAGCGGCTACCGCTTCAGCTTCCTCGGCAAGGCGGGCAAGGAGACGCCGCGGGCCATGCTCCAGCGCGCGCGGCTGAGCGCGGGCAAGAGCTTCCTCGTCATCTACGGGCCCGGCGCGGAGGACGGCATCGTGGACCCGGTGGCCATCGAGGCCATCGAGATCGGCTGCGGCCTCGGGGCCAAGGTCGCCGTGCTCACGGACACGATCCCCCAGCGCGAGCTGGTGACCTCGCTCGGCTTCGGGAGCGCGCTTGGCGGCGTGGTGAGCGTCGAAGAGCTTCGGCGCCGCTTCGGCGACGACTTCGACCCGCCCGGGCCCTTCATGACGCTGCCGAACGCCTTCGAGGACTCGCCGGCCTTCAAGGAGGCCGTTCGGAGCTTCAGCGACCGCACCCTCAAGCCCGTGGGCTCGGCCATCGCGCCGCTGCTGCGGACGCCGCTCGACAAGCGCGGGCTGCCCGACGTGGTCTTCGAGCGCGCGGGCCGCGACGGCCTCGGGCTCTCGACCTCACTCGTCAAACCAAACACCGGCGTGGTCGTGTACGCCGAGGACCTCGGCGGGCGCCGCCTGAGCTTCTACGCGCCACAGGTGTGGATGCGGCAGCGCCGCGTGCTCATGCCCACGGCCGAGATCCGCGGCACGCACCTGAACACGGCGCGCGAGTTCGCCGAGGTGCAGGCCCGCGTCGCCGCGGGGCGCCTCGACATCGTAGAGGCCACGGCCGTCGACTGGGACGGCGTAGCCGAAGCCCATCAGGCCATGTGGGAGAACCGCCACGCCGGCGCGACCTACGTGTTCACGCACGGGCTGCCGCGGCTCGGGCTGAAGACCCGCGATGAGCTCTACCAGGCCTGGGCCATCCGCGACGCCGAGGCGCGCGGTGAGGCCGTCACCCGCCGGGATACCGGCTCCGCCAGCACGCTGCGCTGATCGGCTATTGCGAGAGGGAACGAAGACGATGAGCGCAGACGGAACGCTGGGAGAGACGCAGACGCGCGGGGGCGCGCGGTTGAAGGACCGCGTGGTCATCCTGACCGGAGCCGCGGGCAACATCGGGTCCTTCATCTCGCGCCAGCTCCTTCGGGAGGGCGCGAAGGTGGTGATGACGGGGCGGAACGGCGCCAAGCTCGACGCCTTCGCGGACGCGCTGGCCCAGGAGGGCTTCGACCGGGCGAAGATCCACGCGCGCGTAGGCGACGCGGCGGACCCGGAAGCCTGCCGCCAGGTGGTGCAGGCCACGCTCGAGACCTTCGGGCGCCTCGACGTGCTGGTGAACAACGCCGGTGGCGCCGGACCGAAGACGACGCTCCCGCACATTCCGATCACCGAGGACGACGCGCGGGACGCGGGGACGGAGACGATGTTCGCCGCGGCCATGAACCTGCTCGGCGGGCCCTGGAACATGACGCGCGCGGCGGCGCCGCACATGAGCGTGAACGGGTCGATCATCAACGTCTCGACCATCTTCAGCCGCACGGCCTATTTCGGGCGCATCCCCTACGTGGTGCCGAAGTCCGGGCTCAACGCGCTCAGCCTCGGCTTCGCCCGCGAGCTCGGCCGCGGGCACCAGGGCCTGCGCGTGAACACGGTCTTCCCCGGGCCCATCGAGTCCGAGCGCATCGACACGGTCTTCGCGGCCATGGACCAGCTCCAGGGCCAGACGCCGGGCACGACCTCGGCACACTTCCGCGAGCTCATGCTGCACACGCGGCCCGGCACCGACGACGCGCTTGCCCTGCGCTACCCGAAGCCCGACGACGTGGCCGGGGCCATCACCTTCCTGGCCTCCGACGAGTCCATCGCCTTCAGCGGGCACGCCTTCGAGGTGACCAACGGCATGCAGGTGCCGGCCCAGAGCCGCTCGAAGCTCGTGTCCTGGCCCGACAACCGCATGATCGACCTGAACGATCGCGTGGTGCTCGTGCTCGGCGGGAGCGACATCGAGGAGGCGCTCGCCTTCGCCGAGCGGAGCCGCGAGCGGGGCGCCGAGGTCGCCGTGGCCTTCCGCAGCCTCGACGGCTACAGCCGCGCGCGCGGCCGGATCCAGGCGACCAACGCTGGGCCCTACCGGCTGCTGCATCTCGACCCGCTGATCCCCCAGACCGTGGAGCGGGGCCTTCGCTTCATGGAGGACCATTACGGGCGCCTCGACGGGGTGGTGGTGCTCCCGCAGTGCGCGAACGGCGAGCACGGCCACGCGCTCTCGACGGCCGAGGACGCCGACGTGGAGGACTTCATCCGCCGCGAGGTCGTGGGCCCCGTGGCCTTCGCCGCCGGGCTCTCGCGGCGCCTGATGCGCTGGAAGAACCTGGACCGGGCGCCGGCGGTCACCTTCGTGACCAACCCGAACGACGGGAAGGGCAACCTGCTCAACGACGTGAAGCGCGCGGCGGTGGAGGCGCTGCTTCGCGTCTGGCGCGCCGAAGAGCAGCACGCGGTGCGCGAGGGCAAGCGCCCCTGGAGCTGCCTGCCGAACCAGCTCGTCCGCTTCGACAACGACGAGGCCGACAACCTCGCCTTCAGCGCCGACTGGTCGGCCACGCTCACGGGCCGCGTCCGGAAGATGGACGCCATCAACCTCTGGGTGCCGAAGGCCATCGAGCGCGCGACGGGCAAGTCCGACATGCCCCTGTCCATTCAGCGCGTCCTGCCCGGCCTGCACCAGGGCAAGACGGCGGTCATCACCGGCGGCAGCCTCGGCATCGGCTACCAGCTCGGGCGTTTTTTGGCGATCGCCGGCGCGCGCGTGCTCATCAGCGCGCGCAACGAAGAGCGGCTCGCGGGTGCGCGGCAGGAGATCGTCGACGGGCGCCGGGGCGTGGGCGTCAGCGAGCCCGGGCGGCGCGGGCTCGCCTGCGGCGGCGTGGACGTGGGCGACGAGGCGGCGCTCCAGCGGCTCCACGACCACGCGATGGAGCTCTTCGGCCACGTGGACTTTCTCATCAACAACGCGGGCATCAGCGGCGCCGAGGAGATGGTGGTCGACATGAGCCTCGCGGCCTGGAACCGGACCCAGGAAGCGAACCTCATCAGCAACTACAGCCTCATCCGGAAGTTCGCGCCGAGCATGAAGGCGCACGGCAACGGGCACATTCTCAACGTGTCGAGCTACTTCGGTGGCGAGAAGTACCTCGCCGTGGCCTACCCGAACCGCGCCGACTACTCGGTGTCGAAGGCCGGGCAGCGCGCGCTGGCGGAGATCCTCTCGCGGCACCTCGGTCCGGAGATTCAGATCAACGCGCTGGCGCCCGGTCCCGTCGATGGCGCGCGGCTCCGCGGCTTCCAGGGCGCGCCCGGGCTCTTCGAGCGACGGGGGCGGCTGATCCTCGAGAACAAGCGCCTGAACGTGGTGCACGAGGCGCTGCTGAACGCGCACGCGGAGGGGGCCGACGTGGCCGGGTACCTCGAGCGCCTCGCGCTCAACGAGCTCGAGGACCTCGGCGAGTGGCCGGACGCGCCGAAGCCCATTCGGCGCCTCCTCGACAAGGTGCGCGAGGGCCGGGCGCAGGCCGTGTCCTCGCGCTTCCTGGTCAGCGGCGACAACGCGCCCAAGCTCGCCGATCGCCTCGTGGGCTCGGGCGTCATCGACCGGGCGGCGAAGGCGCGCTTCCTCGAGAAGTTCGTGGAGCCGCCGAGCCCCTTCTTCGACACGAAGGACGTGAAGGCGGCGGCGGAGAAGATCGAGGCCGGCATCCTCGACCGGCTGCATCTGCACAAGATGCCGACGGACGAGCAGGTGGGCATCGCCACGGTCTTCCACCTGGCCGACGAGATCGTCAGCGGCGAGACCTTCCACCCCTCGGGCGGCCTGAAGTTCGAGCGCTCGGTGACGGAGGGCGAGCTGATGCTCTCGCCGGGGCAGGAGGACCTTTCGCAGCTCGCGGGGCGCACCGTCGTGCTTCTCGGTGACGCGATGCGTGAGGAGCTCGTGGACATCGCCAAGGGCTTCATCGGCCAGGGCGTGAAGGCGCTGGCGGTGGTCGCGCGCTCGCAGGAGACGCTCGATACGCTGCGCACGCGGCTCAGCCTCGACCCGAACGTGATTCTCAGCCTGCACGCCTGCGGCGACGACGTGGAGCAGGGGCTGAAGGACGCGCACCTCGCGCTCGGCCAGGTCGACGTGGTGGTCTCGACGCCCTTCGAGCGGCTGCCGCTGAACGCGCTCGCGGCCGACGACGGGCGCTGGGACCGGGTGCTCTCCCGCGACGACTTCGCCGCGCTGATGCGCGACCAGATCACCCACCACTTCCGCATCGCCAAGGTCGCGGCGCTCATCCCACGTTGTCAGATCGTGCTGCTCACGCCCTCCACTTCGCGCGCCTCGACGCGCGAGGAGTTCGGCCTGGCGCTCTTCACCAAGAACACGCTCCACGCCTTCACGGTCACGCTCGGCGTCGAAGGCGAGCGACTTCCGACCATGCCGGCCATCAACCAGGTGCAGCTCACCCGCCGCGCCCGCGCCGAGGAGCCGGGCAGCGAGGCGGAGGTCGCCGAGGAGCGGAAGCGCATGGTCGCCGCCGTGCTCCAGTGCGCGGTCCCGGCGCCGAGCCCAAAGGAGAGCCGCTACCTGGCCCGCATCTTCCGCGGGAATGCGATCACGGCGTAAGGGCGACGGGAAGGCACGGCCAAAGCCCACCTCGAGTCTACTGGTCCCATCCTGAACCAAAGCTGTCGACGACCCATACCCTTCCGGCACGCGCGACGACGTAGAGGTCCATTCGCCGGTGGTTACCCATCGCCACGAGCCTGGGGTCCTGGAGATTTGAGCGGTCGGCTAAGGCGATTCCCCGCGCCATCGCGGCGAGGGTCTCCGGCCAACTGGCGAGGTCGTGTCGAGCGCACGAGTCGGCGGACGACGGGACGAGCGCGCACGACCAAAGTCCGGCCCCGGCGCCTAGCGTCTCTTCGTCCAACGGACCGGGGACGATGCTGACGGTTCCGTTCATCCCGCTGACATCGCAGGCGACGGCAGCGTCCTCGCACACGAGGCGGGACCAGGTGGTCATCACGTCGGAGGCAAAGCGTACGGCAGCGTGCACCGCGGCACGCTCGGGCCACCGCTCATCTGGCGGGCACGACGCGTCCGCGGCCGCCTCGTCGAGAAGGGCCTTCCAAGCTCCGAGGGCACGCTCCGCGTCCACCGCCGGGGCCTCCCCTGCGAGCACATCGAGGCGTTGCCGCCCAAGGCTGAGATAGGTCCGCTCGATGCTGCAGGCGTCATCGAGACCACCGATGATGTCCATCACGACCTCGGGCGGGGTATCCAAATAGAACTGACTGAAGCCGTGCTGTCCGACGCCGCACGGCGAAGACGCCGCCAAACCGATGAGCTCACACGCCAACGCACCGACATCGGTCGGCGGGACCCGCAAGAGTCCGTCCACGCGGCGGCGAAGCGCGTCGACCGACCGCGCGGGTGCCGGGTCGCCGGAGAACTGACACAGGCCGGCGGACCGCAGCTCGCTTCGTCGTTGGTTTGGCGTCTGCGGCGGGGGCGCTGGTCCGTTCCCGACACACGAGACCGCCGCGGCGAGGCACACGGCACCGACGAGTGTCCGCTTCCCGTGACGGCGGTGCTGGTACACGAAGAGTGGATTTTCGGAGAGCGTCATCCGAAGGGCCCGCTCAATCAGTATCGCCCCTCCTCTTGGCCCTTCGCTACGGCAGGCATGGACTGGTCGTCGTGCTGCGTCGTCTCGCGCTCGCATGGCTCTTCTCGTCGTCCCTCGTGTGCGCCTCCCATGACGACGGGACCGTCGACGCGGCGACGGCGGAGCGAGACGCCGCGGACGCGGACGCGGCTGGGCTGATCCGCCCGTCTGTCGATGACCTCGGCACCGCCGATGGAACGCCGGGTATACTCGCTCGCGGAGGTGGCGCGAATGGGACCAGAGGTCAGGCACGGCGGAGCGCGAGGGACCCCCTTCGCAACGCCCACGCGCGCTCCCGCGTCGAGCGTCGCGGCCGCGTCGATGCTCGTGGCTCTCGTGCTGCTCGCGGCGTGTGATCCGGCGCCGCGGCCTCAACCCGCGCAAACCGTCGAGGTCTTCCTGCGGACGGACCTGCTGCCCGGCGCGGAGTTCGACGAGCTTCGGCTCTTCGTGCGCGATACGAGCGACCGCCGCCTCTTTCCGCTGACGACCGAGCGCTTCGACCCGCGCCGCGACTGGGCCAACGCCGCCCAGCGCATCGCGATCTTCCCCGACACCTTGCTCGGCGCCAACGTGGGCTTCCTCCAGCTCGAGCTCGTCTCGCCGCTCGACGACGCGCGCACGATTCGGTCGACCGTCGCCTACCCCGCGGAGGGCCCGCGCATCGATTTCGTCGTCACGCGAAGCTGCCAGGACGTGCGCTGCGACGGCACCCAGCGCTGCCTCGGCGGACGCTGCGTGCCCCGCGACTGCAGGCGTGGCGATGAGCCGAGCTGCGGCGCCGCTTCCTGCGCGTTCGACGACGAGTGTCGCGCCGGGGTGCCCGACTGCGCCGCCACGGGGCGCTGCGACGCGGGGGTGTGCCTGTTCACGCTCGTGCCCTCCGACTGCGGCCCCGGCCATTTCTGCCAGCCCGGCGACGGGTGCCGACCGATCCCCGGTGCCGGGCGCGGCAACGGGCAGAGCTGCCGCACGAACGCCCAGTGCGCCTCGGATCGCTGCGAGGGAGGCACCTGCTGCAACCGCGCGTGCTCCCGCTGCGAGTCCTGCGCGACGGGGGTGTGCGCGGTCCGGCCGCTCACGGCCTCCGAGCCGAGCGCGGAAGTCTGCGACGGCCTCGACAACGATTGCGACGGCAGCATCGACCGCGGCGCCCTCGTCGTGGACGAGAGCAACTGCGGCGCGTGCGGCTTTGCCTGCGCGAGCGGCGAGCGCTGCGTCGACGGGCGCTGCAACGTGGAGAGCCCCTGTGAAACGCTCGTGGGGTTGACTTGCGCCGACATCGAAGTAGCGACGCTGGAGCCGGCGCGCTCCCACGAGTCGATGCTCTTCGGCAGCACCTTGGCCGTCGCCGGAGACCTGGTGGCCATCGGCGCGCCGGGCGACGGCTTTCCTCTCGCGGGCGTGTCCCCGGCGCCGGAGCTCGCGCGCGCGCCGAACGTGGGTGCCGACTACGGCGGCGTTCACCTCTACCGGCGCGAGAGCGAAGGCTGGGCCCTCGAGGCGGTGCTGCGTCAGCCGGACCGTCCCCTCCGCAACGAGCGCTACGGCCAACGCCTCGCGGCACGGCCGGGGCAGGTGGCGGTGAGCGGATTCGACCGCCCCTACGTGGACGTCTTCCGCGAAGAGCGCGGCCTGTGGACGGGCCCCGAACGGCTCATGACCTCGGGCTCCGTGCAGGCCCTCGCCTTCGACGCCGAGGGTCGGCTGGTGATCCTGGGACCCCGCCAGCTCGAGGTGGTGGACCCCGAGGGCCGGCGGCAACGCTTCGGCGGCTTCGACGATGCGCGGACCTTCCACGTGGAAGGTCGGGGCGTGGCCATCGCGACGGGGACGGGCGCGCTCTTCATCGGGTCGACGGTGGACGGCGTGCGTTTCGGCGGCCGCGTCTCCGCGGAGCTCACGGCCCTCATCATCGATGGCCCCCGCCTCTTCACCGCCCAGGGCCGGACGGCGTCGGAGCCAGGCATCGAGGCGTTCGAAGAGGACCTCGCGGGGCCACCGCGTTTGCTGCAGTCGCTGCGTCGACCGGAGTCTGGCTTCTCCGCGCTCGCCCGCGTGGGCGACTACCTGGCGGCGGGCAGTCCGGACGACCCGCTCGCGGACGGGGGTCCGCTCGGCGTGGACGTCCGCCTTCGCTCGGAGGACCTGACGCCGGGCGACGGGACCGTCTTCCTCTACCCCCTCCCCGCCGGCGTGCCCGTCGATGCACCGCTCTACCTGCGGGCCGAGACGGTGAGCGCCGGCGCCCACTTCGGCGCCTCGCTCGCGAGCGACGGCACCCATCTCTTCGTGGGAGCGCCCGGCGATGGCCCAGGCTCCGTCTTCGTCCGGCGGCTCGCCCCCTAGATCGCGCCTGCCTCAGTACGCGAGCCCCAATCCGAAGCCCCCGCCGTCGCGGCCCGTGTCGGGGTTTTGGAGCGTCAGACTCGGTGCGTCGCTCAAGCCCTCGGCAGAGCCGAGAAAGAGGTGCGTTCGGCCCTCGCGCTCGAACTCTCCGACGACGAGATCGGCCAGTCCGTCCCCGTTGACGTCGACGCTGGCGACGGCCTGGCCGAAGCGGGTGCGGCCCAGCACGCCCGGCGGCTCGTCCAAGACGAGAGGCGTCTCGGCGAGGCCGCCTTCGTCGCTGAAGTAGACGAAGGCCTGATTCGAGCCGGGCCCGCCGACCCCGACATCGAGGAACCCATCGCCGTCGAAGTCGGCGGGCGCGGCGAGCGAGCTCCCGAAGCCGGGGCTCATGGCTTCCGGTGCCTCGCGGAGCGTCTCGGGGACCGAGCGGAGCCCGGCCTCGCCACCGCGATGAAGCTGGAAGCGCTCCTCGACGACGAAGGGCCGCGTGCTGACGCGCCGAAGGGAGGAGACCAGGGCGTCCGAGTAGCCGTCCCCATCGAGGTCGCCACCGGCGAGAGCCATGACGAAGAAGTCCTCGTTCACCTCGAGCTCTTCACGCGGCATCGTCTCGAGGCCGGACGCCGCCCCGGGGAAGACGAGGACCAGGCCGCCGTCCGTGGTCCCGCGGCTGGCGCCGACGAGCGCGTCTGGAAGGCCGTCGCCATCCACGTCTCCCGCGGCGCCGACGCCGGTGGGAAAGAGCGCGAGGGGATCGGTGAGCGGCGGCGTCGTCAGCGTCGTATCGGCCGTCGCCGTCGGCAGGTCCCGCCCGAGAAAGAGATAGGCCTCGAACGCGGGGTCCTCGATGAGCAGGTCCGCGAAGCCATCACCGTTCAGGTCGCCGGGCGCGGTGACGTAGCCGTAGCTCGCGAAGGAGCGCGTCGTGTCGAGCTGTAGCGGCGCCCCCACGAGCCCGCCCGGACCGCCGCGATAGAGGTAGGCGCGGCCGGTCACGGAGAGGTCGGTTTCCTCCGTCGGCGCTCCGATGGCGAGGTCGCCATAGCCATCCCCGTTCAGGTCACCGACCGCCGCCATCGACAAACCGAAGAAGCCGGTGCTCCCGGGATTCGGGCTGCGCAGGGTCTGCGAGGGCGTGGAGGCCGGCCCCGCGGGGCCGCCTCGGAACACGTACACGGCGCCGGCCCGACTTGGCGAGACGTCACCCAAGCCGAAGGACGCGACGACCAGCTCGCCATAGCCGTCCC
>ERZ1740059.150-NODE-150-length-37848-cov-3.985130_pt1 | contig 37848 bp, 40 predicted proteins | sample MGYA00581744_ERZ1740059 | MGnify/ENA primary metagenome ERZ1740059 (study PRJEB43018, sample SAMN04849738) | marine metagenome | isolation source: floating plastic debris | place: Pacific Ocean | collected 2008-08-28 | study: EMG produced TPA metagenomics assembly... | reverse complement strand
GACCGTTGCATCAGCCCAATATCTCGATTCTTCCCCCATTCATCCAGAGATAAATCAGACAACTCTACCCGCCCAAGGTAAATATTTAATCGATCGCGTACTATATTTCCAGAGGATGCTGTATCAATGGCAGCAAGAGCAGATCGACAACGGCATTCGATATGATGTTCTACACATTCGCTCCATTTTTGAAGGGTTGCCTTTAGTTAAAAGTAAATCAAAGCTTTATCGCCAACTGATTTTTGAAGTTAATGGTTTGCCCTCAGTTGAATTAAAGTATCGCTATCCTAAAGTCTCCGAAGATCGAGACTTGCTTTATAAACTGCACCAACAAGAAAATATTTGTCTGGATGCTGCCGATTTAATTATTACTCCCAGTCATACAACTAAAAACTATCTTCAAAATGTGCGAGGAGTTAAAACAGAAATTAAAGTTATTCCTAATGGAGTAGATACTAATATTTTTACTTACAGGCGATCGAAAACAATTCCACAAGATAAAGTCAATCTACTATATTTTGGCACTCTAGCATCTTGGCAGGGGGTTCATTTAGCAATCGCAGCACTCGCCCTAATTCATAAAAATATTCCTGCTACTCTATCTATTATTGGCTTAGGACGCGATCGCCAAATCGCCAAACTTTACAAATTAGCTCGAAAACTCAAGGTAGACCATTTAGTTACAATCCAAAAACCCCTCAGTCAATTAGAATTAGTGCAAAAAATCCATCAAAGCGACATTGTGCTAGCCCCTTTGACCTCTAACGATCGCAATTTGGTTCAAGGCTGTTGTCCTTTGAAAATCTTGGAAACTATGGCAACAGGGACACCAATCATCGCCAGCGATTTACCTGTAGTTAGGGAATTAGGCAGTCACGAACAGCATTTTTGGCTCGTCAAGCCAGGTTCGGCAAAAGCAATTAAGGATGGTGTAATGCACTTAATTAACAATCCAGAATTAGCAGAAACTATTGCTAATAATGCCCATCGACAGGTAAAAGCTAACTACACTTGGGAACAGGCAGGAAACTCTTTAGTAGAAAGTTACCAGACTTTATAACCCATAACCTATAACCTATAACTGAGAGTTACTTCGGTTATGCTTGCGGTATCCTTTAGGGCGCGCACCCGAACCCGAAGGGCTATAACTTATAACCTAATCCTAAGAAATAACATCAACTAACAACCGCTCTAATCTAACTTGTTCTGCCTTCAATGAAAATTCTGTCAAAATGCGATCGCGACTAGCAATTTTTACTTTATCAACAGTTTTGCGATCGAGTTCTAAAAACTCTAATATTGCTGTTCCCAAATACTGTAATTTGCTTTTAGACAACATAAAGCCATCTACTCCGCGATCTATAATCTCTGGTATTCCCCCTGCATCACTGGCTAAACAACAGCAGCCACAAGCCATTGCTTCAAGTAGGGCATTGGGCAAGCCTTCCCAGATCGAAGGTAGCAAAAACAAGTCGCATAGCTGTAAATATTTGGCTACCTGTTGTGAATCGCTAATATGCTGAGTAATTATTACCCGTTCGTAATCTTCTGGATGCTGCATTTTGTATGTGGCAAGTATCGATTCTTGGGCAGGGCGAATTTCACCAATAATCAACAGACAGGCAGGGCGTTGCTTTCTAACCTGAGATAGTGCTGACAATAAGAAATCTTGTCCTTTTTTTGCTCTTAATTCTCCTGAAAAGCACAATACTAGTTCGTTGGTTTCAATACCTAATTCGGCTTTTAACTCCTGTCGCTTTTGAGACGTAAGGGAAGGAGCAAAAATATCTGTATCAACGGCGTTTTTTAAGATAGTTACATCTTCTCTACCACACACCAGCCCAATCTTTTTACCCAAATCTGCACTGACGGCAGTGAGCAAACTAGCATTTTCTAAAGTCCAACGTAAGCGAGCAAAATCGCCAGGAGGAAACACTCCTCGATCTAAATCGTTGCCTCTAGCACTAACCACTGATTTCAAGCCTTGCAATTGGGCAAACCAGACTGTCAAGAAACCAGCAGGAAAAAGATAATGTCCCCAAATAACATCATATTTAAACCGCTCGTGTAGAGATTCGAGCAAATTCAAAGTGTGGATCATGGTTAGATCCCAATTCCGAAAAAGTCCCAGGCGATAAACATTTCTATCTTGAGCAATCTCCCCTGGTTGAAGATAACGACTCCAAACGACTACATCTACTTTGACTCCTAACCGCGTCAGACTTTCATAAGTACGCTTGGCACTAACTGCTACACCACCAAGATCGGGATGAAATTTTTCGGCAATCAATAAAATTCTGCTCATGAAATATTAAATTAGCTATCAAATCTTTAATAATCCAATAACAGAGGGATTGCAACTTAATTAATACGCCCGATGTAAATTAGTTTTTTTAAAAGGTTAATATTTTGTAGCTTTAAGCTTTAAGCTCTACTCTTGTTAAGATGAGTCTTTATGCTAATCTATTTTTCAGGGAAAATACGTTTGTTCGCGGGACTATCTAATACATCATCAATCAAATTGACTAGCTAGACAGTTAACCCATCTGTGTTTATCTGCGTTTATCTGTGGACGCTATTTAAATCTAATCATTTACCCAAGAACAAAATACAAGGCACGGCAATTTTAGTAGTATTCTTGTTTACCTTAATAGGGGTAGCTTTAAGCTCTTAGCCTTTAAAATTAGAACGACTACAGATAATCTTATTTGCGTTTTATGGCTTTAGAAAATTTTCCCACTGACTTAAATGGTAAATATGTAGAACATACTCATCTGCTTTCAAGCGATCGCGCAGGATGGGATAAACTCAGTTTAATCCATGAATTAGAGCCAGCAGGAGAAATGCCTGAAGTTTTTCTTCCTGCTCATTCTTTGGTAATTTGCTTAGGAGATTTTCAGGGAAGTTTTTTACTTGATGGACAGTGGCATCACGAGCAATATAGTCAAGGAGATATCGCTTTTGTGGCTGCGGGGGAGCTTTTTCCTAGAGTAAAAATAGATCGAGAAGTGCCTTTATTGGAATTATTTTTGTCTCCCGATAGTTTAGTCGGTGGGATAGGGGAAATTGTTTCGCCTAAAGTAAAGCTGGAATCTCATTTTCGACTGCGCGATCCTCTTATTCAGCAAATGGGATTGGCATTAAAAACTGAATTAGAAATAGCGGGAAAGGATAGTAAGCTATATGCTAACTCTATGGCTACGGCGTTGGGCGCGCATCTGTTGCAAAGATATGGATCTAAAGATGCTGTAGTAAAAGAAAATCGGGGAGGATTATCACCCTATCAGCTAAGAGTTGTCGTTGAATATATCCATAATCATTTAGACTGCGAACTTACTTTAAACACCCTTGCTAGCCTGATTGAAATTAGCCCCCACTACTTTGCTAGTTTATTCAAACAGTCTACGGGCTTATCTCCCCGCAAATACATTACTCAGCATCGTTTAGAAAAAGCCAAAACATTATTACGACAAAGAAATATAGCTATCGCTTAAATCTACCAAGAAGTTGGATTTAAAAATCAAAGTCACTTCACCAGAGTCTTTCGCCAACATTTTAAAATCACGCCCAAAGCGTATCAAGATCTATTGTAGAAATATTTTAAAGAATTTGAATTAATCAGAAGAATAGAACAATTTTCGGAAGAATAGATAAGACAGCTTTTCTCAAAGTACTTAAACTGATTGTCATAGTTGTTTAAAAGCTTTGAGGTCATAGCTATGCAGTTTGTTTATCTTATCTTGTGCATACTAGGTTTTGCTCTGCCATATTCCCAATTGATACCGTTTTTTGCCGAGCATGGTTTAGATTTATCATTATTTTGGTCACAGTTATTTGCCAATAAAATATCTACTGACTTTGCTTTTGACTTGCTTGTTTCTTCTCTAGTGTTTTGTATTTTTGTATATAAAGAAGGAACAAGACTAAATTTAAAATACCTTTGGCTTTATATAGTATTTAATTTAGTAATTGGCTTGTCTTTTGCTTTACCTTTGTTTCTCTGGACAAGATCGAATCATTTGGAAACGAAATTATCAGAAAAAGCAGCGTAAATTATTAGAGGACACCTGAAAAGTTATTTTTATAACGTTCGAGTATTTAATTTTGCCCCCCTAGCCCCCCAAATTTGGGGGGAACAAGATTTAAAAGTCCCCCAGGATTGGGGGATTTAGGGGGCGTTAGAGTAATTATTTATACTTCTCAGACAACCTCTTAGCAAATATATACTCAATACAACAGGTTTATTCTTCTAATAAACCTGATTATTTAATTATTTAATGTAACGCTGCAAAAATGCTTTCTATACAGAAATGGTAAATTGTCAAAACCTCAACTACGATTATTGCCGTAGCTTTTGGCATAATCTTGCTGGTTAATGGTATTAATGAAGCTAGCTTTCGTATTGCAATTAGATTTACCGCTCGTTCTTCTTGTATTTTATTTTTATTAGCTTTTATAGCTTCTTCTTTACGCAGATTAAAACCGACTCTTTTAAGTAATTGGTTAATAAATAATCGTCGTTATTTAGGACTGTCTATGGCAGTATCTCATGGATTTCATGCTATTGCTATTTCAGGTGTGGCAATACTAACTACCGAGAAGATGGTGCGAGATAATCACGGCGCAAACTTGGGTTATTTGTTTATTATTTTGATGACTACTACTTCTTTTAAAAGACCTGCTGCCATTTTAGGGCGGCGTGGCTGGCGTATTTTACATACGGTGGGTATGTATTATCTTTGGCTTTCTTTTACAGTTGCTTTTAGTGAAAGATTGAACCAGTCTTGGATAATTTATTTTCCCTTCATTTCAGCCCTGGTTCTAGTGTTGATTTTACGTTTTGTGCCAAGAAAAAAAAGATATTTGTAGTTTTTGTTTAACATGAAATAACAGCAAGAATTAATTATTGTCTCATTTATTTCTCAGTTTTTTGAGTGAAGGTTGATTTGCATTAACCAATTTGATTGGCTTGCAACTATTAAAAAAATTAAACAACCTATCTCAATAAACAGTTGAAGGAGACTCCAATTGCCAGAAACTAATGTAACCGTAACTATTGAAAATCTTGCTCCTGAGAATGGAACATTTATAACTCCTGTATGGGTAGGATTCCATAATGGAGGATTTGACACTTATGACCGAGGAAGACCAGTCTCACCAGGGTTAGAAAGCCTGGCAGAAGATGGAGATACTAGCGGTATTTCTCAAGAATTTTTAGATAGTGGTAACGGCACAGTCGATGCTACTCTTCTTGGTCTAGAGGGCGTTGAAGGACCAATTGATCCAGGGGAAGTAGTAAGTCAAACTTTTACTTTAGATAGCGAAGATCCCAATAATCGTTTCTTCAATTATGCATCAATGGTATTGCCTTCTAATGATGCCTTTATTGCTAACGGCAATGAAACCGCAATTCCCATCTTTGATGAAAATGGTCATTTTATTGGTACGGACTTTATTATCTATGGCAATCAAGTGCTAGACGCAGGAACAGAGATAAACGACGAAGCCAAAGACAGTACTGCTTTCTTTGGTCAATCTGCACCCAACACTGGAGAAACCGAAGCAGTAGTAGTAGATACTCATCCTGGGTTTACTGAAGGCGGCAGAATTCTCAGTGAAGACGGTAGTAATGAAAATGCTGTGGCAGCTTTTACAAATGCCGACTTTACCGAACCTGGATATGAAATAGCTAGAGTTAGCATTCGCAACAATGATGAACCCCTTCCTCCCCCACCAGATTTGGTCGAAGTTACGGTGACGATTGAAAATCTCAGTCCCGAACATGGAACAGCATTAACCCCTTTATGGGTTGGGTTTCATGATGGCAGCTTTGATACCTACGATCGCGATCGCCCTGCCTCTACTGGATTAGAAAGTTAGGCTGAAGATGGCGACGCATCTTTGCTTTCTGAAGAATTCTTAGCTAGCAAGGCAGGATTTATTCAAGGAGTCATTACTGGAGATGGAGGAGCAAACCCAGGGGTAATTGATGTAGGAGAAAAGACCACTTTTACTTTTACAGTCGATCGCTCTTTGGCAAGCAGTCGCTACTTTAATTACGCTTCGATGATCTTGCCATCTAATGATGCTTTTATTGCCAATGGAAATCCTTACGCCCACGAGATCTTCGATATGGATGGTAATTTCCTTGGTGCAGATTTTACTATTGCAGGAAGTGAAGTATTAGACGCAGGAACAGAAGTGAATGACGAAGCAGAAGATACTACAGCTTTTTTTGGTCAATCTGCTCCCAACACAGGTGAAACCGAAAACGGTTTAGTTAAAGCCCACCCTGGTTTCAATCTTGATGGCAGAATTTTAAATTCGTCTGATTTTGCCAATGCCGACTTTACCACGACGGATTATCAGATAGCCAAAATTACAGTTACGGCAGAAGGTATAGAGTCCGTAACATCAGATAATGATGTGGAAGTGTATCGCTTTTTTAACACCAATTCTCAGTTAGAGTTTTACACGACTGATGAATTTGAGCGAGACTATATCATTGAAAACTTATCTCATTATGAAATAGAAGGTGTCGCATTTATTGCTGCTAATGAACCTTTAGAAGAAGATATTACTGGTCTAAGTCCTGTATATCGTTTTTTCAACAGCACTACTGGCGTACATATGTATACAGTGTCAGAGGATGAAAAGAATGCAGTTTTAGAAAACTCAAACTATTCATTTGAGGGTATTGCTTATTATGGTTATGAAACTCAAGTAGATGGAACAGAACCCCTTTACCGTTTCTATAATTCAGAGTTAGATGCTCATTTTTATACTTCTTCAGCCGAACAAAGAGATATTTATCTAGATTCTCCTGACTATCAGCCCGAAGGAGAAAATGGAATTGCTTTTTATGTTGAATTAGTCGAAATTTAAAAATTTAATTAAATTTATTTTTAGATTTATAGATCGAGTATATTGACTACACAAGACAATAAAGTGTAGTCAATATTAATTATTTAAGATGCTTATGAACTAGCTCGATCAAATCACTCTGATTGAAAGGCTTGGTGAAATAATCACTTGCTCCAACTATTTTAGCTCTGGCTTTATCAATTATGCCTTTATTGCCTGTCACCATAATGATGGGCGTTTTTTCACACTTACCGCTTTTTCTTAAAAGCTTACATAGTTCATATCCATTAATTCTGGGCATATTAATATCGAGTAGAATCAAATCTGGATCTATATTGAAAATTTGTGATGCAGCTTTTGTTGGTTCATTTACTATCGTAATCTCAAGTGTTTCTTGACCAAGAAAACGTTTGATTTCCTGTAGAATAGTAGGGCTATCATCAATACATACTATTTTGCGAGATTCAACAACAGAAGATAATTTCTGACGATTACATGCTGAATGAGGAATGGTAGGAAACTGATGCCAAACTCGCCTCCGATTTCGTAAGTCTATTATATTGTTATCAATATATGGGGATAGAATTTGGGCGATATTTATTTCATCTCTTAGAAAAAATAGTGATAGCTGGCGAATGCTCGTGCGCACTACCATTACCTTGGATAACTGTTCAAGGGCTTGATAATTTAACGAACCAAAAAGCGGAAGAGTTTTTTGTTTCCAATCAGAAACGAAGAAAGGACGTTGATGGACACAAAGCAGTTTGGTATTACAACTTTGCCATTGTTTTAGCCTTACTTCTTCCCGATGCAGACATTCTAAGAGATTGAGAGGAGAGGAGTTTCCCAACCTAGTTTGAGGCATACATTCTCCTTCGTACCACTTTTTAATACCTTTCTCTAGACAACTACAAGACTGAAATGCGTCGACAGTAATGTATTGAATCAGTTGTGCAGTCTGAGAAAGAGTTAAGAATCTTTTTTTGATCAGCCAAGAAATAGCTTTGCTATATATATCTGGGTTAGTTTTTTGTCTGGCTACAGTCGATTGTTTATCCAGATAGAATTTTAACCACTGTTTCAGGGGCAAGACTACTTCTTTTAAATTGAGATAGCGTAGATAATATTCAAGCTGTTCAATAGGCTGTACAGAACAGTAAATATATTTTAGATTTCCCTGCTGCAAATAAATTTGCCAATAAACTTCTCCATTGTTTAATTCTAGACAACCAGAACTTTTAGAGGCTACTAATTGGGATAATAACTTCTGAGAATCAAGCTTTTTAGCAGTTGTCATATGCATTAACAATTTAATTATTAACCTATACTACGCAAAATATACAATATTTAGGTATATATCAAGATTTTGGCAATATACAGCGATTATATTACGCTAAATCTGGATTGACTTTGTTGGCAATCACAAATACAAAATATAATTAAATTGCAGAAGAGCGATAAAGAGCAATAATTAAAATTATTTTAGAAAACTCCATCTAGTTACAATCTCTCAACTAATTCCTTTGCGTTTTTTTTCAGCTTTTTTCTCTAATATCGCAGCAGTGACTAAGAAGATGAAAGTGAGAGGAAGGACTCCATAAAGCATAATTGAACTGTATAGAGATAGGCTAGAACTATTTGTGGCTTTTAACACTAAATAGCCGTTATACGCTAAGTAATAAAATAAAAATAAAGATCCTTCTACGCGATCTATACGTTTGCCTGAATAAAAAATAGGAAGACAAGCAAAGGCAACAGCGATCGCAACTAATATATCAAAATTTAACACTGTTGGGCTAACGTTAATTCCTGAGCGGGATAGTGTTCCAGCAATACCCAAAACCGCCAAAATATTAAAAATATTACTACCCAAAACATTACCTACTGCAATGTCTCTTTCTCCCCGAAAGCTGGCAACCACAGAAGTAGCTAATTCTGGTAAAGATGTACCAAATGCCACAATAGTTAGACCAATAAGTAATTCACTCACCCCAAAACCTTGAGCGATCGCAACAGCGGATTGTACCAGCCAACGAGAACCCAAAATTAATAAAACCGAACCACCAATAACAAAAATAATATTTTTGATCCACAGTTGAGGAGTAACAACTCCTGAGAAACCATATTCTTCAGCAAATTCGTCTTGTTCTGCACCTTGTTTGCTGCTTTGATAAATTAACGACAGGGTATACAGTGCGCCACCAATAAACAGAATTATTCAGTCTACCCTGCTTAGTTGACCGTCTATACTAAACATCAACAACAATAGAGATACACCAATCATAATTGGCACATCAGAACGAATTATTTGCTTAGTTACAACCAAGGGTGCAACAACAGAAGACAAGCCCAAAACCAAGAGAATATTACAAATATTACTGCCGACAACGTTACCTACGGCAATATCAGCTTGGCTAGAAAAATTTGACATGATACTGACCGACATTTCTGGCGCACTTGTGCCATAAGCCACAATAGTTAATCCAATAATTAAGGGAGAAATATTTAAAATTGCAGCGATTTTAGATGCACCCTTAACTAAAAATTCTGCACCAACCACCAATAATACTAGTCCTAGTATTAAGGTTAAAAACGTTATCGGATTCATAAAAAATAAAAATAAAAAAGTTTGTCCTATTATTGATTAGGTTAGGTTAATTATGTAGAAACTTAACCACTCACTCATAACTTGTAATATCTACTTTAGTTAGGGAAGACTTATGAGGCAATAGGCAATAGTGCTTTTATCACTTTTTTTATTTAAACAAAATACGGTTTTTATAGTTTATATATTAAGACGTTCTATTTTTTTTCTGACACTTCTCTCGTAATTGATTGTTAATTAAATAGCCAAAACCAAGTTTTTCCATTCGTTGAACCAACTCTTCTAAAGTATCTCCTTGGGCTGAAGCCGTCCTTTCAAAGTTCCAGTCATTGTTAGCAAGCTGCTGCAATAAATATGCCCTTTTAGTTTGTGTTTTAGATAGTCCATAGATTTTGAGATATTGCAGACGAGCAAGATCGTCTACGATAACTTCCCCAATATAATTGTTTTGTTCTAAGGATAAATCGGTAATAAAGCGTTGCAGACTAAACGAACCCGCAGTATAGATTCGTTTGGCTTTAAGTTCGCGGTTTAAAATATCTTCTGCCATAAAACCCTGAAAATTTGACCAATCAGCCCGCATTTGTTTTAAAGCTTGAGCTAAATCATCAATGTTACGAATCTTACTTTCATCGAGCGTCGTCTCTAAATTGCCAACTGTGCCATACAAGCCGTGATAATAAAGAGTTTCGCTATAAAAGTCTTCTAACAAGCTACTGTGCAAAGCGCGATAGTCTTCTGGTGTTGGGACAACAAAAGCAGATGCTAAGGTTTCTGAAACAAATAACAATACTCCCACCTGATGTTGGTGAATTTCAAAAATTCGCAAGGCATCTTCTAAATAAGCAATAGATCTTCCTGCGATCGCATATTCTACTCTGGGGGAAAGTCCTTGAGATAAAGCCTGTCGAGAATAGTCTTGCCAGGCAATCGCCGAACCACTAAAATACATTGCTAAGAAGCCTTCCATCGCTAAATGCAAGGGTAAAATTCTCAAGCTATTTTTGCTTTCTCGTTTTGCCATACGATGAAGCAAGTCTATTTTGGTAACGCCACAAGCAAACTTTTTTCCCTCTGTTAATAGTTGTCCTCCTACTGCTGCAACTGGCTTGTGGTCATCATTCCAGGTTAAAACTAGTCCATGGGGTACATAGGAAATATATCTAATATCTTTTTCGACATCAACAACACTAATATCGCTGTCATATTTACGTTTAAATAGACGCAAATCTTTTCTAGGCTGTTTGCGTAGCAAAGGCACAAGACGCACTGCGCCCCAGGTTTGAGACGGGGCAATTTCTAAACCTTTGAGAGATATAGTTTCAATTAGGGGAAGTTTTTTAGACACAATTTTAATAAAGCGATCGCAATTTATCTGTTTATCAACTATATTTTTGTTTACGAGCAATGATTAGTCTTTTAAGCATTTTTAATGGCAAATTTAAGCTTTGGTATTAAATAAGATAAGCGATCGCCTGAAGCCGATCTTATTGCCAAATGTTCTATTTTTGCTATGATTGCTTGTTTTTGTTCGTTAGATACTGGTCGGTAAATATTTATTTTTTGCCCGTATAATCTACAAAACAAATTGATGATTTCGCTGGTTGGATAATCAATGATTAAATCCAAACTTTCCTCTATAAAGTGCCAGTATGATTTTTTATATAGTAAGCTGAGATAAATTACTTTTCCATAAGGCTCAAGAAACAATACAGAACGAAATTCTTGAAATTCTGTAAGTGATAAAGTAGGTAATATACGTTTTTTGATTAATTGTCTAAATTGATTGTTTTCTAATATCAGTTTTTTTAGGTCAAACTGTCTAGCAAGTTCAGGCTTGATATGGCATATAGCTTTGAAGCAAAGTAATCTAATTCGCTTGTTTGAAGTCATACCTTCTAAGAAGTATCTTAGATCCTCTCGTTTGGCAAAATCAGCAATATAGTAAAATTGATAATTCGTCTTGGATTTATATAGTTCGTAGAGATTTACGCCATAATATTTAGTTAAATAATATCCTGCTAACTCTCTGACGCTTTTATTTTTATCTAAAGCTAATTCAGTCAATTCTGCTTGTTCTATTTTTACGTTTTGCCGCAATCGATAGTAGATAAATTGTTTTTTGACTAGCACACAAGAATCTTGCTTAAGAAAGCTGGCTTCCTCTTGGGTTAATTCGCTGTAATCAAATAGTTTTAATAATAAAAGCCGATTAATTGGGTCTTTATCTTGAATCAAAAAAGAACGAATATTTTTATTTTTAGGCAATGCTAAGTTATAAAGATAACTACGAAAATTGCTGTGCAAACTTTTGAACTCTTTTAAACTTATCTTTTCTAGCTTTTCTATTAAACTTAACTCAATTGTTTTAACTGCTGAAAAAATATAGGGTCTTTGCTTGATGGCAAGATACAAAACAAGCCTATAATTATTGTCAATTTGCTTGATAGATAGACGATGAAAATTATTCTTTGTCCATTCAAAAGCTATATTACGAATATTTAAAACCCAATCTTCTAAGCGTAGTAATATTCTATTTTCATCTCCTGGCTGATAATTATCGATTAAATAGCTCAACGATTTTTCCCTAACATAACCATCATAATCAATCGAACCAATCCAATGAAGTAATCTTGGATTAGAGCTTTCTAACCGCGCGCGATGTTCTTCAAAGCCCCAACTTATTTTGTGATAGTTATGCTTTAAATCTTCAAAAGTTAAACCTTCTGATTTACTCATTTAATCTTTATTAATAACTGTTGAATGCGATCGCCTAAATATCTTTCCAATTCAACTAATGTTCCTTTTCCTTCGGCAAACTTAGCAAACTCTAAGACTATGGGTAAGTCTTCTGCTTCGCGAATACCAACAGTAGGTATTAAAGGACTAAGATATTTGAGGCTGTAGTTATCGGCATTAAAAACTGGATTGAGATGAATAATTGATACCTTTCCTTGAGGATCTAATTTGCTACGATATATCCGCAAAAGTTCGGCAGTTGCCGCAGGAGGATCGTTATCCCAACCGTCGGAGATGATTACGATTAAATCGGGTTGAATAGCCAATGCAGATAATAAAGGATCTGCTAAATTAGTTTGTCCTTTTGGTGTAACCAACAAAGGATCGCTAACGGGTACTGTCCAAAAAGCATTATATTCCCTAGCAAACTCTGCTAAAAGATAGTTTATAGCTAAAGCAATTCCTAACGGACGACGCCGTTTTTCCGACGATCCAGAGCTAGAATAGCTGCAATCTAGCACCGCGCATACTCATCCTAATTTAGTTGTCGATCGCTTTACAATATTATCAATTCTGATTTAAATTGTTTGTTCTAATTCCTCTCTTCTTTCTCGACGAGTTTTTAAATCTAACGACAGGATATATAAAGCTAATTTAGTTAAAGGTAACTTTTCTGGTGTTATCTCTAGTTTAATTCCAGCTTTTTCACTACTTCCTTGTAATCTTAATTTCTCACCCGCCGTCATTTGCCCCTGAATTCTTTTGAGAAAAATCTCACGGGGGATATTATGTTTGGCTGCTAACCCTTCGGCAACAGTAAAAGGCAAATTATAAATCGCCTTGGCACTATAATGCCCCGCTCGAAACTGCTCAAATAGTTCTGTATCAAAAGCTTTCTCCCAACGACGAAAAAGAAAGTTATTTAGTTCGGTATCTAACTTAAAATGATTGTGTGTTGCGATCGACTGTATTATAGAACGATATTTAACAGCCTGGAATTCCCTGCTTGCGAATCTGTAATAATAAATTCCAAGCGCGATGGGGTGGTAACTCATATAACGCGGCGGTAATTAAGCTATTCTCTTCTTCTCTATCCTCTGGCTTAGTCTGCTTTCCTGTGGCTAAAAGCTTGAGAATGATTTGAATTTGATTAAAATGGTTAATTCCTGCTGCAAGGGTGCGACAATAAAGTCGACGATAGTTACCCAGAATATAGTCATGTAGAAAATCGAGAGATACTTTTTGACCATAAGCATCGTCATAAAATTCTCGCTGTCCAGTACAAGACAAACAAGCATTGATAAACATCAATAAATCTTCCCTGGCTACTTCCTCTTCTTTTAAAGCAAGATAACTAACCATAACAGATCTGCTTCATCCTTCATCCTTCATCCTTTCAAACTAAGCCGTTTGGGGAAAGGCGGAACGACGAGCTAGTGCCTGTTACAGAGGAGTTCGGAAGTCGCACCTAAGTCCCACAAACGGTTTATCTAAGATAACAGATCTGTTTACTACTTATTTGTTTATTGCACGTTGCATATTTACGAGATGATTTATCATTCACCCAGTCTCCCAGTCAAACCAAACCATCCCACAACGGATACAACGCCGTTTATTGCACCGTATATTCAATGCGAAACCTTCTAATGGGTTTAGATTGGTCTAGATAATCTTCAAATTGAACTTCTTCTAACCCTAGCTGTTGAAAATAGCTCAATTCTTCTTTGGGTAGGGGAAAAGGCACGTCTAACACTGGTTGTTCTGGATCTCTTCCACGACAGATGATCAATAATCTTCCTTGGGGTGCAAGCAGCTTACTGATTGATTCTATGCCCCTAGGACGCACATTAGCTGGTAATGCCTGGAGAGTATAAGATTCCAAAATAAAATCATGCTTGCGATCGCCAATAACATTAGGATGTAAAAGATCGTCTACCACATAGTTTACCTGGGAATCAGGAAAACGTTTTTGACACCAAGCGATCGCACTTGGGGAAATATCAAATCCCGTTACATCAAAACCCAATTCAGACAACGCTTCTGCATCATCTCCCAAACCACAGCCAACAACTAATGCACTCTTTCCTTTTCCTTGAAGATTGTTATTTTTAATCCAGCTAGCCAGATTATGATTAACGGTCAAATTTGCCCAAGGAATAACTGATTCGTCTCCCTGAGCATTGCTATATAGTTCTTCAAACCATCCCGTAGGATCGTTGCGAGAATGAGATTTCCGAGCTAATTCTTGGACTTTACTTATATCTGCTTCCGCCATATTTCTGAAGGTGACAATAAAAAAGGTGCATTCTTAAAAAATACACCTGGTATAAAGATTTTAATTCAATTGCTTATTGATGGTTAATTCAAGTTTCTGAATCTGAAGTTGGAGTTTCAATGAAAGTTGGAGACAAGAAAGCTACCACTGCACCTAACATAAAGCCAATAATGTTGCGGAATACAGGCAGAAATTCAGGAGTACGAGTAACAACAGGTCCCATACCAAAAGCAATAAAGAGAATCCCCCATAACGGCGACATAATTAGACCCCACTGCCAAGCCATAAATTGACCCTCTTCACGAGGAATCACTGCTACACCCAGGATTACACCACCTACAATTGAACTAATTAAGGTCAAGATCCATAGCTCTTGAGACAATCCAGGTACGTTGTTACAGCCATTTTGAACCAAACAACCTTTGACTGATTCTAGGGCATCGACGATCGCATTATTTTCGCCATTTTCACGAATGTAGTACATAATCCCAAAGCGAGTCTGTAATTCAATCCAGAAGTTACGAGGCAACAATTCATATACAGCGTCACCAATACTAAAAGCTAACAAGTTTCCGCCTCTACCATCAGCTACAAGCAAGATACTTTTGTCGTCTAGACCCCAGAATTTTTTTACCGCACGACCAGGAGAGCGATCGTACTGAGTTAAAACACGCATTTTCCAACCTGTTTCTGCTTCAAAACTCTCTAGATTTTCAATTAATGAATCTTCCTGAGATTGAGGCAGAAAATTAGCCAAATCTACCACGGGGGTTTCTTTATCTGGTAGTAATTCTGGATTATTGACCGCCAAAGCAGGAGAAGTAAAACAGGTTGTTAAAAATAGTAAGCAAGCCCCGACAGTGAGCAGGAAACGCTGTGTAAACTTATGCCCCATAATTGTTTATTTAAAATATTTTCTGTATACGATTTCGGTTTTATTAAAATGCAGTAATTTTCTGTTACATTTATTTACCTTAATCTAAGGTTATCAGTTATCAGTAGTTATGAGTACTTACTTGGATAGAAAAAATACCAAAAATTAACAAAAAATTAATCTGCTCTTTTTAGTATTTTTTGTTGGACGGTGGTAATTTTGATCCATTCAGTTTGGGATAAGAATCTTCTGAAACTACTTTATTCTCTGGGTTACGCCATGTTTTCCAAGCGGTCTTAATGCCTACAACCAAGCCTTTACTACTTTGCTGTACCTGCTGCGCCTGTATTTTGGCATTAACCAGTCCACGATCTACTTGCTTAACGACTCCTGTCGCGTTATTGATTCCCTGATTTAATTCATCGGTTAATTCGCCTACTTCTTTTCCTGTCATGCGAATAGCTTCTAAAGTTGGAGGAAATTCTCGATTCAAAGTATCAAAGAGTTTTTCCGCACTGCGAGCAGCCCTAGCAACTTCCTGAAGAGTCGGAATAGTAACCAAGAGTACTGCAAATAAGCTAAACGAGACTTGAAGCTAAGAAAGTCCTAACCAAAATAAAGGATCTATCATAACAATGGAGCATTACAATCGGGCGTTATACAAGTGTAAAAGATTATCTATCAATCAAAAATTAAATTGCTAGGGTAGTAAAGTATTCATTTTCTTATTGATCTAGATTTTTAAAGGCGATCAACAACAGAAGAATTAATATTTTGATTTTGCAAATTGGATTTAGCCGCCCCCGTGGTTTTTTGACTGGCTTCTACTCCTGCTGCGATCGCCTGTCGTAATCTATTTAATGTACCTTCCCAATTCTCTATAGTGGATTCAGACAAACGATCCGCTTGAAACTGAATACTAGTTGATAAATCTTCTGCCAATTCCGGTATGGCATCAGCAGATTTTTTAATTACTTTTCGAGTTTCTTTGCCAGTGCGGGGGGCTATTAATAATCCTATTACCGTACCAACTGCGCTACCAATCATCATTCCACCGATGAAAATCCCTGTTTTATTTTCCTGAGACATAGCTTTATTCTTTCTTTCCGATTGAATTATCTTAAGCTTATGACAAAATCTAAATATCTTACATAATATCTATAGCCCAATTCATGGATCTGAATACAGAAATTCAAGGACAAGGATATCCCATTCTTTGTTTACATGGTCATCCTGGTAGTTCTGCTAGTATGTCTGTATTTACAAATTATCTCTCTCAAAAATATTTAACTATCGCGCCCGATCTTCGTGGCTATGGCAAAAGCAAGTATCAACAAGATTTTGTGATGGAGGAGCATCTTCAAGATCTAACTGATTTATTAGATAAGCACAATATAGATCGCTGTCTTCTATTGGGTTGGTCGTTAGGAGGAATTATCGCTATGGAATTAGCTCTTTTAATGCCTGAAAGATTTAGCGGTATGATATTAATCGCCACAGCAGCCAAACCTCTTAGTAGCCCTACTAGCAATACTTGGAAAGACCAATTATTTACAGGTATTGGCGGCATAATAAATCTAATCAAACCAGGATGGCAATGGAATATCGATACTTTTGGCAAGCGATCGCTTTTTCGCTTTTTGATTGAAAACCACTCTCCCGAATCTTATAACTATCTGGCAAAAGAAGGTACGCCAGCCTATTTTAAGACTTCAAAAGCAGCTACCAATGCCTTATTTAACGCCATTCGCCAAGGCTATAACCGTCTTGAAGATCTACACAAAATAGATTTTCCCTGTTTGATGCTTTCAGGAGAATGCGATAGCAATATTACCGCATATTCCAGTCAAAAAACCGCACAATATTTACCTAACTGCGAATACATCAACTATCCCCAAGTCGCTCATCTTTTTCCTTGGGAAATTCCTGAATTAGTTTTAAAAGATATTCAAAAATGGCTAGATAATTACTGATTACTGATAAGCGATGTCGTTTTTAAAATATAGCCATGAAAATACATTTAGTAATCAGTAATTATTTAATTGCCACTATCAACAAAAGCAAAGATTAATACATTTTTATTAACTTGCTATTGCCTGTTTAAGATTGGCTTCAGCATTGAAATATGATGTGTTCAAGCATAGTTTATTACAGGATAATTAGTTATGACAACTATACAGGTCACTGTTGAAAACCTATCTCCTCAAGGCGGTTCTGGCATTGCTCAATCATGGGGTGGATTTCATGATTGTAGTTTTGATACCTATTACGTTGGTGAAACTGCTTCCCCTGGATTAGAAACATTAGCAGAAGATGGCATAGTCGGCATCGAGCCAGAAATTCCAGGCTTAGTGGATGAAGCGATCGCTAATGGTGCAATTCCACAAAACCTTCCTACACCAGAGCAAACCATAGCAGGACAGTTTGCAGCCAGCCCAGCGGGAATAAATGGAGGGGTACAGGGAATGGTGTTTTCTGATAACCGAGTACCACCTTTTTTCCTGTTACAAAATCCTGGGGAAACTTTTACTACCACAGTTGAAATAGACGAAAATTCAGATGACAACCGCTATTTTAGCTACGCCACGATGGTATTTCCCACTAATGATGGTTTTATAGCTAATGATGAACCGATAGAAATATTCGATGAAGAGGGCAATTTTATTGGTGCAGAATTTATTGTTACTGGTGATGATGTTTTAGATGCGGGAACGGAAGTAAACGACGAAGATCCCGCTAATGTGCGTTATACTCTAGACGTTATTGGCAATAGTGTTGATGAAAATGGCACAATTCAGCCTTATGATAGTTTTCTCCCTGCGGGATCTGGTGGAGTATTAGACTTTGAATTTGAGGGGGAGGCTATTTTTAATAATGCTGATTTTACTACTCCCGACTATCAAATAGCTAGAATTACGGTTACTGAAGTAGAAGAAACTTCAGGAGGGGGTGGAGCAAGTTCTTCGCCAGGAATTGGTACTACTGAGGGGGATCTTTTTGCAGTTGGTAGTCAAGGCGAATTAGTTTTTACTGGTGATGGAGACGACTTAATCGATACTAGCAACAGTGGAGGAGGAAACACGATTTTTGCTGGTAATGGAAACGATACGATTGTTTTAGGCGATCGCGATTTAGTCAAAGGCGGAAATGGAGACGATCGCTTTATCCACGAAGCAGGATTTAATAATGTGGTGACTGGTGGAGATGGTGCAGATCAGTTTTGGATAGCTGTGGCTAATTCACCTGAAGAAGCATTGGTGATTGAAGATTTTGAGCTTGATTCTGACATAGTTGGTATTGCAGGCATTGGTGCAGCTTCTATCGCCGATTTAAGCTTTAGTGCTTTTGAAAATGGCACTATTGTTAGCTTTAACGGTACTGATTTAGGAGTCTTTCGCGGAGTCGATTCTGCTAGCCTACAAAGCAGTGGTAATTTTGTTTTTGCTTAATCCGACTACAGCTTAATTTTGGTAATAATAAGGCGATCGCCTATTCTAAAGTTATAGTCATTTTGACTTATTAAAATGGCTATAACTTTGTTTGACTCGCTACGCATCGTCCGAAGGTGTATCCGCCATCGGCGCGTCGCACAATCATAATCAACTACCTGAGTAAGAGGGAAAAGGTGACGGGGCGTTTAAAAGTCGGATGCACGCTCCGACTACAGCCCCTTCGGAATGCACCGCTGCTTGCAACCGCGGAATGCGCCTCGCTTTCCACCCTGAATGCATTCAGGGTGGGTCGAGGCTTGAATGCATTCAAGGTTGGTCAGCGGAAAAAGGTTAAAGGGAAAATAAATTAGTCTGCCATTCATGCAAGAGGTCTATTATTGTCGCTGACGGAATACTTCATAAAGTGCGATCGCCGTTGCCACAGAAGCATTGAGACTAGGAGTTTTCCCCACCAACGGAATGGCTACAAGTTGGTCACAATTTTTCTGGGTTAGATGACTCAATCCTTTTCCTTCGGAGCCGACAACTAAGCCTACAGAGCCACTGAAGTTTGTTTGGTGTAGTAAGTTATCAGTATCGGCAGTAGTGCCATAAATCCAAAAGCCATCTTCTTTTAATTTAGTAATAGCTTGATTGAGATTAGACACTCTAGCGATCGCCATATTTTCTAATGCTCCTGCTGCTACCTTCATCACAGTAGAAGTAACTCCTGCTGCTCTACGTTTGGGAATTACTATTCCCTGTACCCCAAGAGCTTCAGCGGTACGAATAATTGCGCCCAGGTTGTGGGGATCTTCAATGCCATCGGCAATAACAATTACAGGATCGGCAACTTTTTTGGCATGAGCGACCAATTCGGGTAGATCCCAATAAACATAAGGGGCAACCTGTGCCACAATCCCCTGATGATTTCTTCCCTGGGTAAGGTTAGACAGACGACGAGAATCAACCTCATCAATAATTGTCCCCTCTGCCTTTGCTTCCTTAATTAAAGGATAAAACTGTCCGTGGGCAAGGATAGTATCAGTTAACCAAATACGATTGATGGCGCGATCGCTTTTTAATGCTGCCAACACTGCATGACGACCATAAGTCAAATCTATTTCTTCTTTTGGTTCGTCGGAAATATTAGGCGTAGAATCTGAAACTGGTCTACTCTTTGATTTGTCTATCTTAATCTTTTTCTTCTGGCGATTATGAGAAGACTTAGATTTCATTGATTTTAAAGCTTGTTGGTTGTCAGGAAAGCTTATTGTCCATCGTTCTATTGTCTATTGTCAATCGAACTAAACTCTAATTTTGCCAACAATTCTGACAAACGCTCTGGATCGCTTATGTGAAGATAACCAATAAGGGTTTCTAAGCTAGTTGCTTGCTGATATATCTGGCGAGATAAACGACGTGGCTTCATTGTAGAGGCGTTGCGCCCACGACGTAAAATTTCTTTTTCTTCATCGGTCAAATGAGGCAATAATACCGACAAATGAACCGCCTGACTTTCGGCTCTCACTTGGGTGACGACTTGATTATGATAATCAGCCATACGTTTGGGAGGCATTAAGAGTTTGCTGCGAACATATAGCTCGAATACAGCATCTCCTATGTACGCTAAGGCGATCGGGGATAGGCGTTCAATTTGAGTTAATTGAGAAGCCTCTATTCCATCTACCATAGTTCCGAACTTCATCCAAGTTTGAGCCGTGTCTGTTGGCGTATCATTATCTGTTACTTTCTTATCTTGCTCTGGTGATTTTACGTCCAAGGATACTGAACGCTATTTGTTTAGATTTTCTATTGCTACCTCCACAGAAGGCTGGAGAGATAAAAACTTTTCTAAACGAACTAGTTTCACAGTTTGTGTAACCCTAGGGTTAGTCACTACTTGTAAACTACCACCGACGGTTTGTGCTTTCTTGACAAGTTGTACTAAAGCTCCCAAACCAGAACTGTCGATAAAATCAATCTGTGCTAGAACCAAAACGAGGTTGCTTGCACCAACGACTCTACAACTACCGATAACTATACGAAAAGCTGGATCAGAAAAAGCATCTAGTAATCCAGTAAGACGAAATATTTGATAATTTTCCCTGACTTCGCGGGTGCCTCTTAAGCTTACAGTCAGGTTTAGCTGTTCAGGAATAGCCCCCTCCTCAACTCTACCTTATTTATGATTAACAGTGAGTATTTTGCCGATAAAGCGATAAAACTCCGCGCTAATTGAAAGTATTGCAAGTTTTAGACCATACTTTACTTAAATTCAGACACAATAGAATATATCCCAAGATAACGACTTAAAATACTGATAACTTTATCAATGGTAAAGTATAGCCCATTTTTACAGACAATGCTGAATTCTGACTTTAAATTATTTTGTTTAATATTTTTGCTCAGAGCTACTGAAGAGAGAAAGTCTTGATTGGGACGTATTTTTTCTGCCAACAAAAAACCCTGTTTTGTTTGTACAAACAGGGTTGCAGAGCAAGAGAAAATATTTTTTCTAGTTGTTTTATAACAATAAAGCTGGTTAATTTACTTTTGAATTAATCAAATAATACTTCTTTATAATTTTGAATACATTCGTATAAATACCGAATTATCCATTACCATCAATACTATTCTTGTATTTATAAAGTCTAAAAAAAATATTTTGAAACTAATCAAGGTTAATAGTTGGCTGATAGTTTTGTTGACAACCTTAGTGATAGTTTTTCAGGGGTTGATTTTATCAGCTCAAACCCAACAACCTATTACTATCACAACTCTGATTAGAGCCGATGAAGCTCAACAACTTCAGCCTTTGGTAACTAAATTTAATCAACAACATGACGATATTAAATTCCAAATTATCGAAGCACCAAGCGATAGCAATCAGGTAGAAGATTTATATACATCTTCTTTTTTGTTGGGGAATTCGCCCTACGACTTGGTTTACATGGACATAGTTTGGACTCCCAAATTTGCTGCTGCTGGTTGGCTTGAGAATTTGAGCGATCGCCTGACAGCTACGGAGGCTCAACAATACCTAGAAGGCGATATTGCAGGGGGAATGTATGAAAACAAGCTTTACCGTATTCCCTTTCGTTCGGACGCAGGAATGCTCTATTATCGCCAGGATTTGCTGGAAAAAGCTGGGTATGCACCCCCCGAAACTTTTAAAGAGTTGTTAGAAATTTCTCAAGATTTACAGCAACAAGGATTAACAGAATGGGGCTATGTATGGCAGGGTAAGCAGTACGAAGGTTTGGCGGCAATGTTTGTCGAAATTTTGCAGGGTAGCGGAGCTTTTTGGGTCAATCCAGATACATTGGAGGTTGGATTAGATCGACCAGAAGCCTTAGAAGCCGTGGAGTTTTTAAGAAAAGCGATCGCAACTGAAGTTTCTCCTCCTGGTGTCACTACCTATGCAGAAGAGGAAACTCGCCTACTATTTCAAAATGGGAAGGCAGCTTTTTTACGCAATTGGCCTTATGTTTATAGTGCCGCATTAGATTCACCCATTGCAGGAAAATATAGCATCAAGCCAATGGTTCATGGTGAGGGAAAAGATAGTGGGGCTTGTCTGGGAGGATGGGGTATTGGCATTGCCAAAACTACTAAACATTCTGACGCAGCTTGGGAAGTAATTAGTTTTCTTAGCAGCGAAGAGTCTCAGCGAGAGTTCGTTTTAGAGACAGGGTTTGTTCCTAGCCGAACCTCTTTATTTAACGACCAGGCGATCGTCTCCAAATATAATTATTATCCCAAATTACTCGACGTAGTTCAAAGTTCTGCACTGCGTCCCCCTATTTCTCAATATGCTCAAGCTTCAGATATTCTTCAGCGTTATCTTAGTGCCGCTATTACAGGCAAAATGACCCCTGAAAAAGCAATGCAAGCTGCTGCTAACGAGACTCGCAATTTATTAAACCTATAACCTATAACCTATAACGGTTTCGTATTAGATTGCAAAGATAAGAAACACTTAGATAAATTTGTAGGATGGGCGATAGTGCGGTCTTGTCTTGCAATCAGTAATCAGTAATCAGTAATCACAATGCTTAATAAACAAGAAAAAATAACAGGGTGGCTATTGTTGCTTCCTGCTTTAATCATATTAGGTTTGGTATTTATCTATCCCATTGTCAGAGCCTTTTATCTTAGTTGGTTTACCGAAAACTTAGGCACACAGCTACAGCCAGTATTTGCGGGTTTGGGTAACTATCAAAGAATGTTAGGAGATGGTAGATTTTGGCAAAGTATTTACAACACTTCAGTTTTCACAATATTTAGCGTAACCCTAGAATTATTATTGGGTTTGGGAGTAGCTCTAGTTTTAAATAAATCCTTTTTTGGTAGAGGAATTGTCCGTACTGTTGCTATTATTCCTTGGGCATTACCTACCGCTGTAATGGGTTTGGCTTGGGCTTGGATTTTCAACGATCAATACGGAGTGGTAAACGACATTCTCAGGCGAATCGGGTTTATAGATACGGGGATAAATTGGTTGGGAACACCTGCTTTAGCCATGATTGCTTTAATTGTTGCTGACGTATGGAAGACTACGCCATTTATTAGCATTATTTTACTTGCTGGATTGCAGTCTATTTCTGAGGATTTATACGAAGCACATAGAATGGATGGGGCAACTCCTTGGCAGAGTTTTTATCAGATTACTCTGCCTTTGTTGATGCCTCAAATTTTGATTTCTTTATTGTTTAGATTTGCTCAATCTTTTGGCGTATTTGATTTAGTTCAAGTAATGACAGGAGGGGGGCCTGCAGGAACAACAGAAACTGTTTCAATTTATATTTATTCCACCAATAAGCGCTATATAGATTTAGGCTATGGTGCGGCATAGGTAGTAGTAACTTTTTTATTATTAGTTGCAGCAGTAGCAATTACTTCTTTGATGTAGAAAAAAGCTAGAGCATAATTTGATTTTGGTCACCAAAAATTTACCAAAAATTCGGTAGAAATTGTGTCAAATTTCTGACAGTTTTATTAATAGTTCGAGCTACTTGAATATGAGGCTCGTCGGGTTCGATAGGGATAATATTTGCTTTACTACCGCCAAATTTACTGACAATTAAATTTGCTGCTTCTAAACCCGTAACATAGGCTTTTTCTTGTGACCAAGAGCCATGACGGGTAACAATCCAATCCCCACTCATATAAAGGTTGGGAATATCGGTTTTTGCCGAAAGTAGGTTTTGATAACTACCAGGGAAAAAGTGAGTTACACCTTCTTTGACGCGAATGACGCTGCTGTCTGTAACTTTAGCTGCGCCAAAACCCCGAATACAGGTAGTTAGATCCCGATGTACCTTATTAATGATTTGCTCGTCACTCATGGGTAACAGTTGGTTGGCGTGATAAAAGTCGGCTTCAATTACGCTATTTGGTTCGTTTTGATATTCATCATGAAGATCGTTGAGATCGAAAAACGTCCAGCCAGTAGTAACATCAAAACCAAAGCAAGCATTGGAAGGTAGAGGAATATTAATTTTGCGATCAAACCACAGGCGAGTTGCTAAGACATCGATCCCCTTTAAATTAGACAAGTTGCGGAATTGAGCGTAATTATTGAGAGTGCTGCTATTTTCAACAATCTTTTTCATTCCTGTAATACTGACGCTAGATATAATTGCATCGGCTGCAAAGAATTCCTCGCCACACTTTACCCCCGTAGCTTTTTCTGTCTCGTCGATTACAATATCACTAACTCGCATATTGGTAAGAACTATTCCGCCAGCCTGATCGATTTCGGCAATCCAGGGCTTAAAGATCTTTTCCCCAACAGTACCGCGACACCACACCACATCAAAATCAGGCTGATGCGCCAAAATGAAATAGTAAAGCATTCCCAAGGCTGCTGCTGCCGAACACTGTTCTCCTGGGGCGAATAAGCCTACTAGCAGCATAGGTTCAAAGGATTCCTTATACAGTCTTTCCGACACCCCATACTGTTTAAACAATTCCCTGGCGGTCATTTTATCGTAGCGTTGCCAAGCTTCGTGAGAATTATCAAAATCAATTACCGAATATAAAAGAGGTACCCCAAAAACACACACCCACAACGACAATCGAACAAACTAAATAAAGATAAATAAGCCAAAAAGAGAAGGAAAACGAAGTAAATTCTGAAAGATAGGCGACTCTAATTCCAAACCCGCAGGAGAGTATTGCGACGAACGAGTAAAGCGAGTAAATGGATCGAGCTTTAACTGCTTTACTTTACTAAAAATATTGCGGTAGGGATACCAAAAACCATGGATTCCTCCCTCAACAGACTTACCTCCAGCAGTTTTCCAACCCGCTACCAAACCCCCTGGATATGGTGCTGCTTCGAGGAGAGTAACATCATAACCCTGTTCGGCTAAATGAGATGTCGCTCCCAAACCAGCCCAACCCGCACCAATTACAATAACTTTTTTTGATTCTGACATTTGATGATGTTTTGCTAAAATATGACTAAAAACTATATTTATTCACCATATCTCAACTGCTGAATCTGTGTTCTTGGGGAATGGGGGGTTGAAGTAGAGCGATCGCCTTAAATAAAGAAAGTATCTTACGTTATGATGAAAGTTGCTTCGTTAACAAGGTAAATAAATACAAATTATTACTTAATATTGAAAATGCAATCTGTATATAGATTAAAAGCCAGCGAATTAGATGATCGTTTTATACAAGGATTGAAATCAACCTATAAAGGAAAGGAAATAGAAATTATTGTTTGCGAAGTAGATGAAAACAAACATTTATTTAAATCAATAGCTAATCAACTAAAGTCAACTCAGCCCATAGAGAATGTAGACAATAAAAATTCTATTGAAACAGATTTAAGTTCACTATCTGAACGTCGCGCTTTTTTAAAACTTCCTATTAATGAGCGTCGTAAAATTTTAGCCGAACAAGCAGAAAATATTCAAGAACATTATCAATAAAATTCTGAATGGAAAGAATGGTTAGCAGGTGATATTGTTGAATACTAAATCTGTTTCTAAAAGAAGAGAGATTTGGTTAATTAACTTCGATTCGACTATAGGAGCAGAAACCAAAAAAACTCGCCCAGGTATTGTTATTAGTTCTGATGCAGCGAGAAAGCTTCCTATTAAATTAATTGCACCCATTACAGATTAGAATCCTTATTTTATCAAGAACTTTTGGCACGTAAAAATAGAGCCAAATAGTACAAACAATTTGACTAAAACATCTGCGATAGACACTTTACAAATACGTGGCATGGATATTAAAAGATTTATTCGCAGGTTAGGTAGGATATCTGAAAATCAAATGGAAGAAATCACTATTGCGATCGCAGTTATAGTTGAGTATTCTAAATTTTAGAAACCTGATGTTTAACTTTTTGAAAAAAGAGTGCACTATATCTTTTCTTATATCTCTTTCAATTTTAAATAATGCTTTTTATAATGCTTTAAATTTGAAGCGACAGGTTCGCCAACGGATACCAAAACTCCGTGATGTTCCTCTGAGATTAGCCAATTATATTTTTTGTCTACCAAATAAAAATCAAATAAATACATATTGCAGATTATCGCGATCGCAGAATCTAAATCCGATTCATACAACCAATATTTAGGCTTTTCATTTTTAGTTTCTGCACCAATAAACCATAGTTTAGAGTTATCTGGAATAATTAACTTGAGTATTTCTGGAACATCTTCTTCATTTTTTGGCATAAAAGAAACAACATCTCCTTTTAGATCGTGGTTAATCCTAAAATATTGTGTTGCTCTTTTTCCTGAATTAGTAAATTTTTCGCCTATTTGTTTGAGAATACTTTCATAAGAGTAATACTTTACTTCCTTAAAGCTTTCATCGGATATTCTTAACTCTTTTTTTGCTTCTTCAATATTGTATCTGAGACTCATATAAGATAAGAGAGAATTTCATAATTTATTGAAAGCTAGTTAGAATGCGATCACATTAGAAAAATAAAAATATATTATTATTTTTTGCTGAATAAATTTTTATCCTTTAAGCAAGTGAAATTTAATAATCTTGCCATTAGAAGTAATTACATAAAACCCATCGGCATAATTTTTATCACCACTTAACCAATATATGTCATCAACATAAATTGAATTTCCTTCTTTTTGATATTTCAGTGACAATTTCTGTGAGTACTTGTATCTTTCTGAATTAATATCGTACTTACTAGCTTTTGTAAATTCAGGGAAAAGGGGAATTAAAACTCCAACAGGCTTTCCTACTAATGCTTTTTGATATTCACTATCTCTAGAAAAGTCGTTTAGAATGGTAGTATTTATAGAAAGTAAACCTTTTGACTACAAATAATACCAAGGACGAACACTCATATCTTCAGTCATTCCTGGTAAAGACAACCAAATAGGAACAAAAATTACCAAAGCAATCGTTAATATTTGAAGTCTTTTTGGAACTGAAAAAAAATACTTAATTCTAGACATTGGCAAAAATCGAAGCTTGTTCTATATTACGCACCATATTTTCACTGAAAGTATCAAGAAAAATTCAAGTTATGCTGGATAAACTAACTTATTTATTTGTTTATAATGACCTCTAAAAAAAAATTCTGGAAACAATGGCTTCTTGCTAACGAGTGGTGGAGCATATTAACAACCATATTGTTAATTGCTGGATTTGTTATGATTGGAAGCTGGTCAGCTGGACTAGCTCTATCTATTCATTTTTGCTTGTTTAAATATAGAACACCATTAATATCAAAAAATAGCTCTCTAAAATATAAATTTTCAGACAATTTTATGGCAGCGGGATCATTTTTTACAATTATGATGGGATTAATAGGATATACGATGAGAGGATGGTTGTTGACAGCAATACCAAGTGGTCTTTTATCTGGATGGATAAAAGGAAAATAGATCTTAAAAAAAGCGGAACAAAAGCTTACTTAAACAACTACTAATTTATTGACTTTTTCTTTGTATCTTTGCGCCTCTGTGTCTTTGCGTGCAACAATTTTATTCTATTTTGTTTCCTTGATTTTTATCTTTTTTTCAAACACTACAATACTCGATTGTTTTTAAAAATAAATTATTAATTATTAATTTTCAAAAACTACTTCATTTTAATTCCTAATACTTGAGTATGCGCTCCTCTTGCTTGAGTAACCCCGATAGTTCTTTCTGAAGCCTCAATCATTGGACGACGCAGACTAACCACAATAAACTGTGCCGACTGTGCCTGTTTCTTCACCATGCGAGATAGCTTTTCGACATTTGCACCATCGAGAAACATATCTACTTCATCAAAGGCATAAAAGGGAGATGGGCGATATTTTTGTAGGGAGAAAATAAAGCCGAGTGCGGTTAAAGATTTCTCCCCCCCAGACATTGAACTTAGTTTTTGCACTGCCTTTCCTTTGGGGTGTGCAACGAGGTTTAAACCACCGTTAAAGGGATCTGCTTCATCTTCTAACTGTAGATGTCCATCACCATCGGATAGTTCGGCATATATTTTTTGAAAGTTTTCGTTTACTGCATCAAAAGATTCTTTGAAAGCCTTTAAACGGAGGGTAGTAAATTTTTCTACACGGAGTAGTAATTCAGTTCTTTCTGCTTCGATAGTATCTAATTTATGGGATAGCTCCTGTAATCTGGCTTCAGTTTTTTCGTATTCTTCTATCGCCAACATATTGACAGGTTCCATTGCTTCGAGGCGTTTTTCTCCGTTGCGAATTTGCTTTTGTAGTTGTTCTACCTGTTCTTGCAAACTGGAAAAGGTAAGTAGTTCCCCTGCTTCAACTCCGTCTTCGTTAACTAACTGGGGAATTTCGGGAATAGGATCGGGTAGTTCTTGTTCCTGTTCGGTTATTTGCTGTTCTAAGGTTTGGAGAGTGGCTTGCCTTTCTTGTTGAGTTGAATTTAGCTTTTCTAGTTGCCAAGCTTGCTTTTGATGTCGATCGCGCAGTTGCTTTAGTTCATTTTCAATGCGATCGCGTTCTTCTTTTGTTGCTCCTAGTTTTTCTGAGAGCTTGGCTAATTCTATTTCTGTTTCGGCAATTCTTTGTTTTATTTCTGTTAGCTGTTCGTCAACTTTTGTTCGGCGATCGCTTATCTCAGAACAGTCAATAAGTAGCTGAGTTTTATATTCTTTGGCTTCGGTATTTTTTTCTGTTAATCTTTGATGCTGGTTAGTTATATCTAACAGCATAGTTTCCGAGTTTCTTAGATTTAATTCCTGTATTTGTAACTGTTCTTCTTGTCTATTAATAACAACCTGTACCTGCTGCCATTCACTTTGAGAATGAGATTCTTCCAAAACTCTTAGCTGTTCTTGTAACGACTCCAACTGAGACTCTTGTTCGGGAATAGACTGATTTAGTTCTGTTAAACGAGTTTGAATTGTGTCTCTTTCCTGGCGATTATTATGTAGCTGATTGATTAATAATTCTCGTTGTGCGGTGAGGCGAGCAATATCTTTAGCTAACTGATCTGAGAGGATTTTATTGTCTCTACCCAACTGTCTGGCTTCGGTTAACTCCTCTGCCAAATCTTTAATTTGAGCTAGCTGAGTTGATAATCTGGCATCATAACTATCCAATATGCGGGTTATCTCTGCTAAACGCGATCGCAATGCTTCGACTTGTCCAGACTCGCGGTTAGCACCACCACCGAAATGCAGTGTGGAGCGACTAGACTTACTGCCTCCAGTCATTGCACCACTCATTTCTAAGATATCCCCTTCCAAGGTAACAATGCGATGTTTACCCATGCTAGAGCGAGCATTATTGAGGCTATCGAAGACTGCGGTATTACCAAATACGTAGGCGAATATTTCGTCATAACGAGAGTCACACTCAACCAAGTTATAAGCCAAATCAACAAAACCTCTACCAAAGCGCATGGTAGCCAAATTGCCAATTTTGGGTGCTTGAATTTTATTTAAAGGTAAGAAAGTTGCTCTACCCCCTCTTTCCCTTTTTAATAATTCAATCCCTTCTGCTGCAACGCGATCGCTTTCGACGACAATAAAGCCCAATCTTCCCCCAGCAGCGGTTTCCAACGCCAAACGATAACGCTGTTCGACTTGTCCGAGCTGTACGACTAATCCCTCTACTCCTGAGATGCCAGAATTAAGAATAATTTTGCTAGCATAAGTCCCCTGTACTTCTTGCTGTGCTTGCTTTTTCGCCTCTAGCTTATCTAATTCCCTTTGCTTATCCCGTTGCTCTTTTAATAACCGCTGTTTAGTTTCCTCTTGCAAAGCGCGATCGCTTTCTGCTTCGGCTAATTCTTGCGCCACGTTTTGAACGTGAGTTTGTTCTGCTGTTACTGTACCAGATAGGGCATCATACTCCGTCTGCTTGGCGTTTAATTCCGTTTCTACCGCCGATAAAGATTGATTTTGCTCTTGGATACTATTATTTAATTGGTTGTGCTTCTCGCTGATTCTCGCTTGCTCTGTGCGTTCGGGGTTGAGAGTTTTTTGGATCGCCGTTACTTGACGAGAGATATTTGCTTGCTCTTGTACCCAGGCTTCAGAAGCTTCAGCGATCGCATTAGCGTTTTGTTTGCTTTGAGTTACTGTTTCTCTGGCTGATAAAGCTAGCTGGGTTAATGTAGGAATAGTTTCAGTCTCTAATTTGTCTTTATCTTTACTAAGCTGTTCTATTTCTCGTTGATATTGTTCAAGGTTTTGCTGTGTCTGTACTAAAGCCTGTTGTTTTTGCTGGTTAGTATTGCCTAATTCTTCTATTTTCTGCTGTAGGGTAAGCTGTTTGGCTTTTTGCGTAGCTAAATCTGAGGCTACAGATAGCTGTTCGTCTTCTCCCAAGGCTTTTACTTGAGCGTTGAGGGTTTCCAGCTTTTCACTACACTCTTTAACTTCTCCATCCAGCTTGGCAATACTGCCTGTCAACTGTGTTCGTTGCGCCTCTCCTACAGATACCTTTTCTAGTAACTCTTCCTGCTGCTGAGTAAGGGATCGCCAGACTAAAACCTTTTCCTGGGTTTTCTTTTCCTGTACCTATTCTTATAACATACGATACTTTTCTGCTTTTACACGATCCGCAGCCAGGCGATCGCGATAAGCAATTAATTATTGGGCAATAATATGGCATTTTTCTTCTCTTTCCTGCACCTTATCTAAGGTTTTGCGAGTTTGATTTATTTTGCGGTCGAATGCTGCTACTCCCGCCAATTCATCAATAATTTCTCGTCTTTCCTTAGAATTCATTGTGATGATGCTGGTAACGTCACCCTGCAACACCACATTGTACCCTTCAGGATAAATTCTTAACTTCTGTAGCTGTTCATGTACCTCTGTCGCAGTAGAAACCTGTCCATTAATATAAAACGTCGAAGTATAATTTCCCTTCTTTCCTACCCGCAAGCGTCGCGTTACCTTCCATTCCAAACTATCCCCGTTAGCGATCGCAATAATTTTTTTATCATCTCGATCCACTGGGGCAGTTATTTCTTTTTCTTCTTCTTCTTCTGCCTTTATTTGCTCATCATGTCCATTGCCATTGCCATTGCTATTGCCATTGCCATTGCTATTTCCATTTCCATTTCCATTACTTCTATCCCCCATAACCTCCTGCAATTCTTCCGAAGAAGAGATTGAAGTCAAGTCTTTAGCATCGCTAATAGTTGTCACGACATCAGACAAATCCCCCAAATCTGTTAGATCTAAAGTTACAGAAACAATTGTCTCAGCTGCTTTACCATTGCCAATATGTTTATTATTAACTAAGTCGGGCAAGCGATCGGCTCGCATTCCTTTAGAGCTAGCCAAACCAAGACAAAACAGCAGCGCATCCAAAATATTTGACTTTCCCGAACCATTAGGACCAGAAATGACAGTAAAGCCAGGTAATATAGGTACTTTGGTCGTACCACCAAAAGATTTGAAATGAGAAAGTTCAACGCGCTTTATATGAACCATGAACTAGAGGCAGTTATGTTAATAGGTTGGGACAAATGATGATTTAAGTAATAAGTAATAAGTAATAAGTAATAAGTAATAAGTATTTTTATACTACTTGACAATCAAAAAAGTTGGGAACACTAATGGTTGTACCTACAAATCAGTCGATTTAGGTGTAAAAACTCAATTTTCTTAATACTTGGTAATATTTATTTTGATAAATCTGGGTTGAGGAGAAAAATGCGATCGCTTAATTGAAATACTTTACGCTATGCTGCTGTTTCTCTAAAAATTATCAATCAATAAAATAAATCCCAAAATAGCCATAATGCGATCGCTTGTTGACAAGAAGAATAGAATACGGGGAAATGTAAAGAAAAGTGCCAGGATATCGGTTATTATCGAAAGTCTTTGCGAAACTATAATAATCCCGTCTAGCAGTTGCCAAATAGAATATCTTGGGTTTTTACGAAATGAAATTAGCAGCAAGAGTCAGCAAAATATCTCCCTCCCTCACTTTAGCGATTTCGGCAAAAGCCAAAGCTATGAAAGCATCAGGAATTGATGTTTGTAGCTTTAGCGCAGGAGAGCCTGATTTTCCTACTCCCAAGCATATCTGTGAAGCTGCTAAGACTGCTTTAGATGAAGGAAAAACTCGCTATGGTGCAGCGGTGGGGGAATTAAAACTCAGACAAGCCATAGCTAAGAAACTTAAAAACGATAATAATCTTAATTACGGAGCAGAGAATATTATTGTTACCAACGGCGGTAAATTTTCTTTGTTTAACTTGATGCAGGTTTTGATTGAAGAGGGGGATGAAGTAGTTATTCCCGCTCCCTATTGGTTGAGCTATCCTGAAATGGTCAAGTCTGCGGGTGGCACTCCCATAATTGTAGATACTTTAGCTGAAAATGACTATAAGATTACTCCCCAGCAGCTAGAAGCAGCAATTACCCCCAACACTAAGCTGTTCGTATTTAATTCTCCTTCTAATCCGACAGGTACAGTTTATGCTCCTGATGAAGTAAGAGCTTTGGCTAAAATAATCGTCGATCGAGATATTCTGGTAGTCTCAGATGAGATCTACGAAAAAATTCTTTATGATGATGCCGAGCATTTAAGTATCGGCTCGATCGACGAAGAAATATTTGCTCGTACTATTGTAAGTAGTGGTTTTGCCAAAAGTCATTCTATGACAGGGTGGCGTGTAGGTTATGCCGCTGCATCCACAGAGATTATTAAAGCCATGGCAAAAATTCAGGGTCATAGTACTTCCAATGTATGTACTTTTGCCCAGTATGGTGCGATCGCAGCTTTAGAATCTTCTCAAGAATGCGTACAGGAAATGATGCAGGCTTTTGCGAAGCGCAGAACCTATATGTACGAAGCAATTAACGCTATTTCGAGCTTGAGCTGCCCTAAACCTTACGGTGCTTTTTATTTATTTGTAGATATTTCTCAGACTGGGAAAAAATCTCTCGAATTTTGCAATGAGTTATTAGAAACAAAACAAGTCGCGGCAATACCTGGCATAGCATTTGGCGCAGATGACTGCATTCGCTTTTCCTATGCTACCGATATGGATACTATCGAAAAAGGAATAAGACGACTAAAAGAATTTGTCGATAGTTAGAACTGACTATTTACCAAACTGCTAATTTAAACTATTGGGCTAGGCAGACTCGAACTGCCGACTTCCACAATGTCAATGTGACACTCTAACCAACTGAGTTATAGCCCATCAATGCTAGATCATTATAGCAACAAAAATCTAAAAATTGCACAAAAGATACTAATTTGTTCTTACCATAGGGGCAAACCACGGCTTGCCCTTACATTAAGATATTAATTATCTTCTTTCAAAAAATCCTTAATTACCTGATGCTCGTCCAATTCTTGTTCTGTAGGATTATTACGAGTATCCGTAATCAACCAATCCAAAGCTGCTGCTTGTAGGTCAATTGCTGCGCCAGTCTTATCAACACAATAGCGACCAAATACTAGCTTATCAACCAAGCGAATACCTTCTCCAAGACGAGAATATTCAAAGATGACGCTGTTATCTACAGTTGCACCACTACAGATATAGCAGTTAGGACCAATCATCGCAGGACCAACAATTTTTGCTCCGTCCTCAATTTTAGTCATCCCACCAATATATACAGGGCCTTCTATTTCTACCTTATCCCAATTTACCGCTACATTTAATCCCGTGTAAATACCAGGCGCAACTTCTGTCCCAGGAATATTCACATTTTTAATTTCTCTAGTCAATACTCCCCTGACTGCTTGCCAATAGTCTGGTACTTTGCCAATATCAACCCACTCAAAGTCCATAGAAACAGCGTAAAAAGGAGCATTTTTTGCTACTAGTTTAGGAAATAATTCACCACCAATGTCATACTCTTGTTCTGATGGAATATAGTCAAATACCTCTGGCTCAAAAATATAGATACCTGTATTAATATCTGTACTTAAAGCTTCCTCTACAGAAGGCTTTTCTTGGAAAGACTTGATTTTGCCATCCTCATCAGTTACAACCACTCCGTAGCTAGGTACATCTTCTTTCGGAACTTTCTTCGTTACCACTGTTGCGATCGCACCTTTAGCTTTGTGTTCCTTTACTGCTGCGGTCAAATCTAAATCGATTAAGGCATCACCACAAAGAACAACGAAAGTGTCATCAAAAAAAGTATTAAAGTCTTGAATCTTCCTCAAACCACCTGCTGAACCCAATGCTGCACCGACGAGTTTTCCATCAACAATGCTACCTTCAAAAGAATAACCAATATCAACTCCAAAACGTTGACCATCGCGGAAATATCCTTCTATTTCATGAGCCAAGTGACTCACATTGACCATGATTTCATCAAAACCATGTTGTCTTAAGAGTTCCAAGAGAAATTCCATGACTGGTTTTTGTAAAATCGGAATCAGGGGTTTGGGAATTGTATATGTTATGGGGCGAACGCGAGTACCTTTACCAGCCGCCAAGATCATGGCTTTCATGAAAGCTTCTCCTCAACCATACTTATTGTAAATGTTTTAACTACTACAGTTTATCAAAACTAGTTCCTTAAGACTCAAGTAGAAATGCATGAATTAAGAGGACGAACACTTAAATCTTGATAAAATTCTTCTTGGACTAATTCTACTTTGGACTGTGCTGAAAGCAGCAGTAATGCCCAGAAAACCCCTGCTCGATCCAAATCGGAATCGTGGGAGTGGTCTTGATTCAAAACTTTAGCAGCATCAGCAGTATGCCATCTTTCCAACAAATTTTCCCAATCTACATAATCTCGATCGCAAGACAGGTTAGCCAAATTTAAATATAGAAAGTTTTCTAATTGAGCAGCCAATTCGGTCAAATTTTCATTGTGAGCCAATTGTGCGATCGCTTTGATCGCTGCACTCCGAGATCTTTTTGAGCGTTTGGGAGATGTATCGTTAGCGGCTGCTTCTATTTCCGCTGCAATATGTTCTAATTGCTCGATTAACTCTTGTAAGGTAACGGGACGTTTGCCCAACGACTGTACAGAGGCGCGCCGACGAATGTGCTGTTCTAAATTAGCAGGAAGCGATCGCTTTTCAGTTTCAATATATTCTTCTTCAAAAAATTCTTCTTCTTCTATTTCTAATAATTCTTCCTGCAACAGGTGCAAACTATCAGCCTTAAATAGAACTAACATTGATGCCCAAAGAAATGCTTGACCAGACCGAGGAAGATCGGCTTCTTGCTGGGGAGATTCTGTTTCTCCCATCAATCCCAATTCATCTAGAAAACGGTCGATTATGGTAATTACAGGGACATCCCAAGGATCTATTTCACCCCTTTCTGCAAGATTAATTAGATTAGCGATCGCTTCTTGTGCGGGAGTTATAGTCATAGTAAAAAATTATGTAATCCATAATTTATAGTCCACAATGAACGATTGTTACAACTAAATTGAGATTATGTCAGTTTTTTCTACTAATTATGCTGTGATCTTTGTCTTATGACGACCATTTTAAAAAAGATAGGCTAGTAAAAAAATATCTATACATTCTACTTCCTGAGTATTATTTCCAGTTTTATTTATATTTTTAAAATGAAAAAATTATTTAAAATAGTCTTTTTAACAACATAATTTAATTCCTTGGCTATTGTTGCTTTAGCCCAGGAAAATTCAACCTGTTTTATGTTAGACAGCAATGGTAATTCCGTAAATCTGGGTTATTTGTGTCAAAATTCCTCGCCCAAAAATACTCATCCCAGCTATCAAAATCCTCAACGATATCAACACAATAATTACAACTACCAACCGCCTCAAACATATCAAAATCAAAAGGGTGTTTATACTATTCCCATCAAAAGCAGACGAGGCGGTATTCCTGTAATTGATGTCAAATTCAACGATCGCTATGTATTTGAGATGATGTTAGATACGGGTGCAAGCCAAATAGTTATTACCAAGCAAATGGCAAAAACTCTGAAAGTACAACATCACCAAAATGTTTTTGTATCTACTCCCAGTAGTAAACGTGTTGCCATGTCTTCTGGTTACTTATACTCTGTCAGTGTTGCGGAGCTTTATTATGATAATCCTTTAGTAATCACTTCTCCCTCGATGGACATGGGACTGTTGGGGCAGAGCTTTTTTAGTGGATATGACATGACCATCAAAAGCGATGTAATCGAATTTCGTGAAAGATAAATCAGTAATTATTACCTTTCCAGTAACCTAAAAAAAAGCTATTATGGTAAATCGTGAGTTTTTATAACAGCCATGAATGCCGAAGCAATTATACGTTCAATAGAAGCAGAACATCTAAAGTCAGACGTGCCCCAGATTTATGTAGGGGATACTGTTGAGGTTGGTGTGAGAATTACAGAAGGAAATAAAGAGCGAGTACAGCCCTACAAAGGAACAGTAATCGCCATGCAAAACGGTGGGATCAATGAAACCATCACCGTAAGAAAAGTTTTCCAAGGAGTAGGGGTAGAAAGAGTATTCTTGTTACACTCTCCGATGATTGACAAAATTAAAGTAGAACGTCGCGGTAAAGTACGTCGCGCTAAACTATATTATTTGCGCGATCGCGTAGGTAAAGCAACCAGAATTAAACAACGCTTTGATCGCCCTATCTAATGATTTTTTTCATTTTGAGATAAATTTTTGTAAAGAATGCTAGAAATGCGGTATACTTGGGAAGTTCTAACGAGTAAACGAAGTTAGTAACGAAATGCGTCTTTAGTTCAGTTGGTAGAACGTCGGTCTCCAAAACCGGATGTCGAGGGTTCAAGTCCTTCAAGGCGCGTCATACCCCATGCACTAAAGACAGGCAAAGGGTTAGTGTACATTCCAAGCCTACTTACGGTTAGTGGTAAGCTTGCGTCCATAATTCATTTGCTTAGTAATTCGTTAAGCTTAATAATAGTTATCAGCAAACTTCACTTTACTTATAACTTAGAATTTATAGTTTGAAGTTTCAAGCTCTGGAGATGAGCGTTGTACAAGTACATCTTCATCTTCCTAACTAATATTTTAAACAACATTTCTCATATAAATTATAGAGAGCGAACACTACCGCGAGGAAACAGTTTTGGCTAAAAAAGATATAGTAAAAAAAGAACAGCCCGCACCAAAAGAAGCTGAAAAAAGCAATGGTGCTGCCGAATTTGCCATTCAAACGAAAGAAGAATTGGGTAAAGTGGTTTGGCCATCTAGGCAGCAGCTCATTAGTGAGTCAGCTGCAGTAATTTTGATGGTTATTTTAGTATCTACAATTATTTACTTGATAGATAAATTCTTTGCTTGGGGAGCAGGAAAGGTATTCTAAAATTATGACTGATACTGTAGATGTACCAGAAGATAATAACGAGCAGCTAGAGCAGGCAGAGCAAACAGAAGAGAAAGTTCAGGACAAAACTAAAGGATCTCCTCGTAGGTATGCAGTTCAAGTTGCTTCAGGATGTGAAAAGCGTGTCAAAACCGATTTGGACATGCGAATCCAAACCCTAGAAATAGGCGATCGTATTATTCAAGTTCAAATTCCTCAGACTCCTAGCGTCAAAATCCGTAAAGATGGCTCTCGCTATACCAGCGATGAAAATGTTTTTCCTTGTTATGTCCTAGTCAAATTGTTGATGGACGATGTTGCTTGGCAGGAAGTCATAAACACCCC